>Ga0075426_10000099_pt1 | contig 55807 bp, 66 predicted proteins | sample SoiMethybrSBSTD5_FD_75304 | JGI IMG/M metagenome (GOLD analysis project Ga0075426, IMG submission 75304) | Bulk soil microbial communities from a Populus tree surrounding site in Tennessee, USA - Soil MetaG P. TD hybrid SBSTD5 | ecosystem: Environmental > Terrestrial > Soil > Tree plantation... | reverse complement strand
CTCGTGGTGCAGCCTCGCGAGCGCGAGGTGCTCCCTCGCGCCCTCGCGCGTGAGGCCGCGGCGCAGGACCAGCTCGTCCTCCGTCGGCCAGCGGAGGTGGTAGTAAAAGCCGCTCGTCAGCTCGTAGAGGTAGCGCCACTTCTGGAAGCCCCACTCGATCTCGTCGCCGGAGGGCGTGCGCCACAGCTCCTCCACGTCGTCCATCAGGCGCTTCAGCCGCCTGTACTCGTCGGTGTCCTGCACCGCCGGCAGCGGCACGGGGAGGTTCTGGATCGTGAGCGACACCCCGATCTCGTTGTCCCCGGTCGCCACCACCCCTGGCGAGCTGTTGAGCCGCAGGCGGTACGCCTTGCGGAACCCGGGCACGCCCTTAGGCAGGTCCTCGCCCGGGAAGCACCGGCGGCTCCAGTCGATCAGCGGGGCGATCGGCCCGGTCTGCGCGACACTGGGGTCCGCCGTCGCGTCGAGCACGTACGACCAGTTGCTCGCGAGGGCCTGGTCCAGCGGCAGCGGGCTGCGCTCCCGCAGCGCGTAGGTGATGAGGTGGTGGTAGTCGCCGATCGACTTCGACGTGATCGTGCCGGAGAGCGCCACCACGCGCGGCTGCCTGGCCCTCAGGTAGCGCAGGATCCGCGTCGTGCGCGCGGCCTTCTGGTTCTTGACCGCGTGCGCCTCGTCGAAGATGAGGAGGTCGGGCTCGATCCCGGTCAGCACCGCCTCGGCGTCCTTCGTCGAGAGCTGCGAGTACGGTATCACGTAGCAGCCGCGCTTCCTCGAGGCGGCCGCGCTGGCGCGGGACGAGGCGTCCCGGCCGCCCATGAGCACGAACGGCACGCGCAGGCCGACGCGGCGCCGCGCCCACGGGATGTCTCGCTGCGTGAGCTGCGAGTAGACTTGCGAGGGCACGAACAGGATCGAGCGCTCCGACTCGCGGCGCTCGAAGGCCCGGTTCGCGATCATCAGCGTGATGAGCGTCTTGCCCCAGCCGACGCCGATCGGGAAGAACCCGCCGCCGTAGATGTCCCACGCGAGCACGCCGCCGACCTGCGTGTTGAACAGGCGGAAGCCCTCGTCGAAGAACTTGGCGTCGACCTCCTGCCGGCAGAACTCCTCGACCTCCTCCGGCGTCGGGAGCAGGACGACCGGCAGCGAGACTATGCGGTGGATCTCCAGGGAGTCCGCCGTGTCTCGCCGCCGGTTCTGCCTGGCGCGAGCGAACGGGTCGCTCGTCGCGCTCACTGCGGGACTCGCCCCCGCGGCCGCAGCTTTCGGATCCCCGCGGCGCGCAGGATCCTCGTCAGGGTCGTGAGGGACATCCGCCGCGGCAGCCCCTTCGGCGGGCTCTTCCGGATCTCCCGGAGCGTCTCGCCTGCCCTGTACCGCCTCGCGATGCTGCGCTCCTGGCGCAGCGTCGTCTCGATCATCGCCGTCATTCCTTGCCTCCTGGTGGTCGCCGAGATCATCCCAGGCGCTCGAGGACCGTCTCGGCGAACGGCTCGAGTGCGTTGAAGAGCGCCACGAGGTCGAAGTCGTTCGTGCCGCCGGGGAAGACCACGATGGTCCGCCCGAGCGCCTCGGCGACCTTCTCGCCCCGCTCCTTCAGCCTGTCCTTCCGCTTGTGCGGGTCCAGCGCCCAGTAGGACTCCGCCATCATGTCGGTGGCCATCTCGGCCCCGACCTTGTTCATCAGGTCCGCCGCCATGACGACGGGCCGGTCCGCCCCCTTGAGCTGCACCACGCCGAGGTAGAGCGAGAGCCCCACCCGCGGGCGCCCCCGGCCGTCCTTCGGCCTCCGGTCCACGACGGGCGCCTCGACCGCGGGCGGCTCGGGGCTCGGCGCCGGGGCCGCAGGAGCGGGCGCCGGGGCCGCCGCCTTCGGGGCGGCCTTCGGAGCGGGCGGAGGGGCCGCCGGCGCTGGCGCCGGGGCCGCGGCGGGGGCCGAGACCTTGACGCCCGACTGCGCCCACTCCAGGGCCGCGCCCATCGCCGCCAGCGCCTCGGCCCTGTCCTCGCGGGCCACCGCGACCGCGCCCTCGTCGGTGATCTCGACGTGGTACGCCTCGCTGCTCGGGCGGCCGTCCTTCGCGGCCGTCTTGTCGCAGATCATGCACGGGCGGCCCTCCTTGTTCATGCCGATGCCCTTGCACACCGGGCAGCTCGGCCGCGCCCACGGGGCGCCGCCGGTGACCGACGCCTGCGGCGCGGTCGGGCCGGAGTTGATCGCCGGGGCCGCCGGCTGCGGGGCGGCCGGGGCCGCCTGGGCCTTCGGCGCGGCCGGAGCCGGCGCCTGGGCCGCTGTCTGCGCGGCTCGCGCCGCCTTCTGCTTCTTCGCACGCTCGAAAAGGTCCACGTTGCCTCCTGTGTCTTTCTTGTCCTTCTTCCGCTTCGGCTCGAGCCCGAGGTTCGGGCGCTGACGCTCCGCGCGGTCCTTGGTCTGTCTCTCGATTCGCTTAGTATACCCCGCCACCGTCTCGCGGCGAGAACATATCCCCTGGAAAGGGCAGCCCCCGTACTGCGAGCACACGTCCGTCGTCTCGGGTCCCGGCGCGTCCTCCCACCGCTTGATCCCCCTGACGGCCAGCATGCCCCGCCCGACCTCCTGGAGGAACTCCCAGTGCTTGGACAATCTCTTCGACGAGACGAGCGCCGAGACTTTACGGACTCCCCTCGGGTCCCTGAACTTAGGGAACTGGTTGTGCCGCACGAAGACTGGGCCGTCGTACCCGTCGAGGCGCGACGTCGCGGCCGCGTAGGTGAGGAGCTGCTGGTTGTGCCCCACGCAGTTGGGGCTCGTGCCGTCGCCCGGGGAGTAGGGCTCCTGGATCTGCTCGTACTGGTCGATCTCGTTCTGCGGCCCAGGCTGCTTGAGGTAGCGCACCGAGGACTCCCCGAAGGACTTGTGGTCGTGGACCTCCGGGGCCGAGACGATGTACTTCGTCCCGTCGGGCTGGTGGACGACCGTCTCCGCCGGCCGGAACCAGTCCACGTAGCCGAGCAGCTCCACGCCGTCGACCAGCGGCAGGCGGACCTCGCGCTCGACCTGCACCTTCGGGTCGCGGGACAGGACCCCCTTCTCCACCGCGTCGGCGAGCAGGTCGCGGATGAGCTTCGCCTCGTTCGGCGTCACGCTGGCCGCCGCGCCGCGCTCCTCGACGGTCTCCCATCCGGAGGGGAAGGGGTCGACCGCCGCTCCGGCGGCCTGGCCCGCCAGGACCTCGGGCACCGGGGACGGCACGCGCCCCTGCGCGTCGGCCGCCTTCCAGCGCTCGATGCAGCCGTGCAGCACTGTGCCGAAGGTGAAGTAGCCGCGCTGCTCCTCGGGCAGCCGCGCGACGCGCTTGAGCCACCAGCGGCGCCTACACGCCGTGAAATCCTCGACCTGCGAGGCGGAGGTGACGAGCGGCTCGCTCACCGGTCCTCCTCCCCGTTGCGCGAGATGATCTGCGTCGCCAGGGCCTCGCCGCCGGGCTGCGTGCGGAGGAGTCGCTCGATGCGCTCGCACGCCATGCCGTAGCGCAGGCCCTCCTCGAACACCACGGCCAGATTCACCTCGATCCAGCGGCCGCGCTCCTGGCCCTTCGGCCGGCGCTTCTGCGTCTCGCCGTCGTACTCGTGCGCGGCGAACTGGCGCAGCACCGCAGCGCACTTGCTGAGGCTCACGCGCTCGGGGATCATGGACGTGGGCGAGCCGATGTAGTCGACCACGCCGGACGCGGTGACCCAGACGTAGCCACCCTCGCAGTGCACGCCGCGCCGCTCGCCGGGCGACTCGACCATCCTCACGATCGCCTTCAGCACGGCCTGCGAGGCCTGCGTGCGCAGCCGCATCGAGCGCACCATGCTGGTGTGGACCTCGCCCTCGACTAGCAGGCGGTTCGTCCCGCGCCGACTCGGGGTGCGGTTCGCGTAGAGCCAGGCGACGTGGTTCGCGACCACGTACCTGCTCGGCTCGCGGCCGCCGACCCAGCCCGAGGTGTAGGCGTAGTTGCCGCGCGAGGTGAGCAGGTCGCGGGCGCGGTGGCCGACCTCGACCGAGAGCAGCCGCACCTCGATCGCGCGGACGTCCTCGTCGGTGAGGTCGCGGTGCCCGACGATCGAGCGCAGCATGTCGCGGTCGTTGCCGGTGAACAGGATCCGCGGGTAGACGCTCGCGTTGAACGGGTCGCGGTACATCGAGCGGATCGTGAGCCGGCCGCCAGAGACGAACGCGCGGAAGGCCTGGTCGATCGGGAGCGACTCGTCGGACTGGATCTGCGGCAGGCCCTCGTCGCAGTTGATGACCGGCGAGTGGAGGAGGCCCTCGTTGAACTTGCCGAGCGCGCGGCCGTCGTTCGACCGCTCGCCCTCGAAGCACTCGGCGAGACCCTGCGCCAGCATCCCCTTGCCGGCCCCGCTCGCGCCGTAGAGGTTGAGCGCGCAGATCGGCGCGGTGACGTCGAGCGCCCACGAGAGCCACTCGACGAGGAGGTCGGACTTCTCGCCGGCCATAGCCTCGAGCCACTCCTGCACCTGGGCGCTGTACTCGCCGCCCCTCCGCAGCCGCGGGTTCAGCCGGTGCACCGGCAGGTGCAGGACGCGCGCGCCCTGGTCGCCGTCGATGTACGCGAAGGAGTCGCGCGACGAGCAGGACACCGAGGAGATCGGGGTGGCGTGGTCGTTCAGGATCGACTGCGCGCTCCGCGGAACCCACGCCCTGCCGCGCAGCTCGGAGGTCTCGATCACGTCCTCCATGCCCAGCTCGCGGATCATCGGCACGAGCATGGAGTCGCCGCACGGCCGCACGTTGTACGTGGAGTCGGGGCGCATCACGTAGTGGTTCCGGCCGTCGCTCGCGACCATCCGCTGGCGCAGCCACTCCTCCGCGTCCGCCGGCGACTGCGGCACGGAGAGGGGCTGGTCCTTCCTCACGATCGCCATGATCTCCTCGCGCACGCCCTTGGCCCGCTGGAGGCTGCGCTCGCGCTCCTCGTTCGCCGCCTGGATCTGGGCCTGCTCGCTCGCCCACATCCGGCACACGATGTCCCACGCCTTCGGGAGCCACTGGGTCTCGCGGGCGCCGGAGTCCTCGTCGGCCTGGAGCTGCTGGAGCGCCGGCACCAGCAGCGCGAACACGCCCTCTGGCGTCGCGCTCTCGATGCGCGCCGTCATGCCGACGACCTGGCCGACGAGCCGGGTCACGCCGTTGTTCCAGCCCCTCGATACGTCGACCTTCCCGTCCTCGAAGCACGCGGCGTAGGCCTCGCGGCCCTGGAGGTACTTCTGTGCCTCGCGCCCGAAGTCGGTCGGCACCTCGCGGCCGTTGCTCGACCGCCTGAGGACCAGCTCCCGGCACTCGTCCGGGTCCGGCATGTCGGCCCGGTACGGCACGACCTGGGCGAACTCGTCCTGAGCCGCGGCCGTCACCTGGATCGTCGAGGCGTCGAGCGCCGGGCCGCCGCCGAGGTACCTGAACATGGGGTCCGTCGAGAAGCTCGCGCCGGTGTCCGCGCGCGTCGCTCCGGGCAGGCGGAAGAGGCGCGTCCAGTCCTTGCACGCCGGGTCGAGCTGGACCCCCTGCGCGGCGAAGCGCGCCATCATCTCGGCGCACAGCGGCTCGGCCTCCAGGTGGCTCACAGGCGCCGCGAGCGCGTACACGAAGCGGCAGCCGTGCAGCGTGGTGTACCAGTAGGTCGGGGAAGGGAGGTCGGCCCCGGCGAGCACCTGCACGAACTCGCCGAGGCCTTCCTCGGTCCAGACGGTCTTTGATCCGTCCGGATTCTTGGGTAGGTCGTAGTCGAAGAGCAGCACCGATACGTCGATCCGGCCGCCGAGCAGCGCCAGCTCCGCCGCGATCGGGGCGCGCTTGTTCGCGCGGGCGTAGCAGCGGTCTCCGTCCTCGTCGACCAGCGCGTACGAGACGACGTGGGCGTCCCGGTCCCACTCGCGCGACATCGCCTCCGACAGCGGGAGGTGCTCGTCGCACATCACGCGCGAGGCCCTGTTCTGGTCGGCCAGGTCCGCGAGCACGCCGGCGCCGGGGTGGCGCTCGCGGTCGAAGATCACTCCGACGATCGGATCCGGTGCAGGTTCCATGTCGCTCAGGGGAGGCTGCGGCCGGCGCGTCGCTCGTCGCGCCGGCCCCAGTGGGCTCTCGCCCAGCCGCGGAGCAGTCCCCTCATACTACTCCGACTCGGCCCTCGGTCAAGCGGTTGTCTCAGAAGCCCTCGAGCCCGAGCTGGCTCGCGCGCTTCTTGAAGGCGAAGCGGGCGGTGCGAGGGTCGTGCGCCCAGACCTTCGCGATCGCGGGCGCGTCGAGGGCGACCCGGTGGTCGACCCAGCCCACGCCCTCCGGCAGGAGGTAGTGCGCCTCCAGGTGGAGCGCGCGGGTGTCGTAGACCTTCACGCGCGGCCAGATCCACGAGTCCTCCGGCGGGAGCCCGAGGTCCTCGCGCACCGCGGCCTGGATCCTCGCCTCCCAGGCCTCGTGCTCCGGAAGATCGATCTTGAACGGGCTCGGGAAGTCGCCGCAGTACGCCTCGTGGGCGTCGTGCAGGAGCGCGCACTGCTGCACCACCAGCGGCTCGCCGGCCGCCTCGGCCAGCACCGAGACCAGCACCGAGTGCTCGGCCACGGAGTAGAACTCGCGGACGTGCCCGAGGTAGCGGCAGATCATCGACAGCGCGTGCGTGACGTCCTCGCGCTCGAAGTTGCAGTGCGAGTCGAGCGAGAAGAACTTCCGGCCGCTGACCGTCGTGATGTAGCCGTGCTTCTTCGCGGGGTGCTCCATCAGTCGTCCGATCCGCACGGCGTGGCGTCGTCGCGCACGTCGAAGTCGTCGGGCTGCTCGGCCTGGGGCGGCGGCATCAGGTCGCCGCGCATGGTGCTCAGGTACACGTGGTTGCCGGCCTCCGCCCGGACCGTGAGGCCGCCGAGCGAGCTGCGGACCTCGAGCCCCAGCGCCCCGTCCGCGCCGCGACCGATCCTCACGTGAATCTTGTGGGCGCGCAGATACTTGTCTTCGCCCAAGTCGAACACCACGTCGGCGTTCTTGTGTATGTCGAACGAGGAGAGCGAGTCGTCCTCCTCGCTCCTCACGATCACGTCGATCGACTCCTCGGTCCTCGGCAATCTCCGCTCGCCCATCGCAGTCGCCCCCAGCCGCGCGTAGCGGCCCGTAGTCGTCAGGTCCATCACCGCCTCCACGTCAGCCCGAACAACACCACCTCGCCCCTGTCGGAGAGCAGGTCGACGCCGATCGAGCACTCGCGCGTCAGTCGCTTCTCGATCCCGAGCCGCGCGTAGGGCGTCAGCTCGTCGGTGGCCCCGAGCGCGACGTGCGCCCAGTCGGCCAACTCCACCCGCAGGCCGAGGCGGCCCAGCACGTCCTCCTCGTCCTCGACCCTCTCCCCGTACCTGTTCCGCCAGGGCTTGCCGTTCTTCTTCTTGAGGGGCACGCGCTCCGTCTCCTCCGAGGACCGCCGCTCGACCGAGGCCTCCACCTCCAGGCTCCCTCCGGTCCCCCTGACCGGGGCGAGAGCGCCGACCTCGGCCGAGCGGCCGCCTCCCGCGACCCACGCGGAGTTCGGAGCGGCGCACGCGGCGCAGCTCATCAGGACTGCCAGCAGCAGAGAGTTGTTCTTCATGGAGGAATCGTACTCCGGTATCGGCCGGTTGTCCAGGTGGACTTTAGAGGCCGTCGGGAGCGAAGCCCTCGGCCTGCGGCAGCGGGCGGGCCACGGCCTCGAAGGAGCTGGACAGCTCCTCGCAGAGGGAGGGCTGCATCTCCTTCGGCACAGGCTCGTGCGTGTCGAGGGCTCTGGTCGCCGCGTTCCAGCCCGCCCGCTCGGCCTGCTCGAAGGCGTGCGCGACCACGGCGAACAGCGGGTGCGCGATCGCCGCCTCGGGCTCCACGCCCGCCAAGTACTTGTACACCGCCATCGCGCGCTCGCGCGGGCCGATGTGAGGCCTCGGGCTGTCGGGCTGCGGATAGGTCCTGGTGATCTTCACTCGTTGCTGTACTCCCCTTCGACGAAGTTGAAAGGATGTTTGAACGCCTCGTGCTGGAGGGCGCGAGGGCTCCGCACCGTCTGCACCCGGTTGTCGTCTGCGCCGCTGCGGTGGCACTCGATCCCGGCGACCATTACGGGTCCTGTGTAGTGCTTCGCCCTCGCCCCGCTCGGCAGTCGGCCCTTCACGCGGAGCTGCTCCACGAGCGCGTCGTATGCCCGCTCGCCGAGGATCATGGTGTCCACGCCGTGGCCCATCCTCTCCATCTGCTCCTTGGCGTCGAAGATATCCTGCATCACGTCCCTGCCGGTGGGGAACGACCAGCACAGTTCTCGCGATCCTGAGACTAGTGTGTCCATTCCAGACTTCCACGTCGCGTCATCCACATGCGCGGCCTCGTCCAGGAAGATCGAGTCGCCGGAGCTGAACTTCTCGACGACCTTCCTCTCGCCCTTAGGGCTGAGCAGGTCTCGGACCTCCCAACCCTGCTCCCTCGCCTTCTCGAGCACCGGCGACATAGCGCGCAGCGCCTCGCGCTCGATCCGCTCGCGCTCCTGCCGCGCTATGATCGCCCTCTGGTCCGCGGGCAGAGTCTCGTCGTCCAGGAGGGCAGTCGTGGGGTTTCCGCTGACGTTCCGCCCGGAGCGCACGTCCTCCGCGTACTCGGTGAAGGTCACCCTCGAGCCGTCGGCGCCGGTCAGCGTCACGACGGCCGCGTCCACGCGCTGGTCGCCGACGTGCGGGCCGAGCGCGGCGCGGGCCGCCTCCGATGCCTCGCGCGCGCCGGCGACGTCGCCGGACCACAGCGGGTAGCGCGAGCCCACCTCGCGGCCGGCGCGGTCGCGCAGCACGGCGTTGGCGCGGAAGACCGTCACAGCTCGCCCAGCTTCCTGGCCAGCTCGTCCACGGCGTCCTCGCGCTGCTTCCGCGCGACGTGCTCGGGGACCAGCCAGCCGAGGCGCAGGGCCTCCCAGCCGCCGCGCAGGAGCAGGCCGACCAGCACGAACGCCAGCCCGACCGTCCAGAACGCGAGGCCGAACAAGACCTTGGCCGCGAGCCGCACTAGAGGTCCTCCCCGTCCATCAGGATGATGATGAGGATGATGAGCCCGAAGAGCCCGACCCTGCGCCACACGCGCACGCCGGGAGGAGCGTCGAAGTCGTTCACTGCTTATCTCCTGTGGTGTGCGAGCCGCCGCCCGCCGGCATAGCGGGGCCGACCGTGACCGGCCGGCTCTGCTGCGGCGGCTCCCACACGTCCGTCGCGAGCCGGTTGAAGAACCGGCGCGCTGCTCTCCTGTTGTTCTGGTCGTTCCACCAGCGGTTGCGGCCTGAGGGGTGCGGGCACACGTAGGCCCGCGTCCCCCTGCTCCGGGCCGAGGTCGCGCAGCCGTAGAACGCGCAGCGGAAGAACGGCGCCGAGCCGACCTCTCGGAAGGAGTCCGCGACCCTGCGCCCCAGCAGCACCACGTGCTCGTACCTGGCCCAGTCGTCGACCACCATCGTCGTCGCCGCGTCGCGGGCCGACACCGGCCCCCACCGCTCCTGCGGGTGCTCGAACAGGTTCGTCCGGTCGGCCAGTCGCAGGAACTCCTCGCGCGACCAGCCGGTGTACCCGAGCAGCCTGCGTCCCGCGTCGCAGTAGTCCGGGTGGAGCGGGAACCCGACGTTCGAGATCGTCGGCGCCTCGCCCACGAAGAGCACGCGGGCGCTCACCCGCACCTCCCGCGCGCCTCCGCGGCGAGCCTGCGCCTGCGGCCCTTCGAGCCGGCGCGCACGCGCAGCGGCACGAGGCGGCCGTTGACCCTCCTGCGGCGCCTCATCACCAGATCCACCCTCGCGCCCTGGCGATCGAGCGCTCCGCTGGCGTCAGCATTCCCACGCGCCGCGCGCGCGTCTTCGGCGTCTGCCGCCGCGTGAAGTGGCTCGGCCCGAGCTTGCGCTTGACGACGAACTCGTCGAAGGTCAGGCGCACCGCGTCCCGGCGCGTCGGCCGCCTGGCCGACTGCACCTCGCGCGGGGGCATCTTCATCCCGCGCCCGGCCTGAGCCATCGCGCCGACCTGCGCCGCGTCCCTAGACGTCCCGCGGAGCAGTCGCTCCCGGACCCAGCGCTCGATCCCGCCGAATATCCCGAACATAGGCGTGCAGTCCTCCTGTCCAGCAGTCAGTGTACAGCGTCTCGTCCGGAAGTCAAGTCCGCGTCCTAGGATTCAGTCCCCGGCCCTAGTTCGAGGTCACCCTGTCGACGCAGGCGACCGTGCCGTCCGGCCTCACCCTGTAGACCAGCAGCCCGCCCCTAGGGGCTGCGGGTCGCGGCCGGAGGTACACCACCAGGGAGACGTTGCCGTCCCTGTCCGCGACGCGGACCACCCGGTCCGTAGGGAACGCCAGCGGCACCTCGGCCTCCGTGCGCGGCGGGCGCCCGAGCCCCCTCGGCCCGGCGCACCCCAGGCAGCACGCCGCGATCAGGGCCATCTCCAGGAACATTATCCCCACGTACACGCTCAGTCGCTTGCTGGTCGTCACAGGATCCTCCTCTGCGCTATCTCACGCAGGCGCAGCCACGCCGCCGAGAAGGTCGGCAGCGTCCTCGCCCGCTTCTCCTCCTTGTCCAGGTACATCGCCGCGTCCGCGGCCTCCACGTCCGCGCCGAGGCCGGCGCTCGCCGACACCCGGCCGTCGCGCGAGCGCCAGCGGCGCACCAGGTCGCGCACGCGGCGCGCCCCGGCCCGGCTGTCGATGCGCACGACGAACTCGTCCCCGCCCTCGCGGGCGAGCGTCACGTCCGAGCCCCGAGTCTGCTCGGAGAGGAAGTGCGCGAACTCCCGCAGCACCTCGTCCCCGTAGGCGTGCCCGAGCGGGTGCGCGTCCTGCGCCGCCTTGAACCCGTCCAGGTCGACGAAGACGAACCAGCTCTGGCCGTCGCGCCGCGTCCGGCGGTCTAGTCCGCGCCGGTTGTAGAGTCCCGTGAGAGAGTCCACCTCCGCGTCCCGCGCCCGCGCCTCGGCCTCGCGCTCCAGGTCGGGGAGCCGCGCCAGCCGCTCGCGCAGCGTCGCGTACTTCGTCTCGGTCAGGTCGGACCAGGCGGGAGAGTCCAAGCCTAGAGTCCTTCCCGCAGGTAGCGCCGAGGAACTCGGACCACGCCGAGGGGCTCCACGTGCAGGATGTAGCCGGGCACGGGAGACTCCTCCTCCGCGATCCGACGGACCTCCTCCAGGTTCCAGGGATAGAACTCCTCGAACGACCCGTCGATCGTGTCGACCCTGAACCTCTGCTCGATCGTCGCGCGTCCTGCTCGCGAATCCACGCCTACAGTCCTCCCGGGGGAACGCCGTCGGGCACCGCCACGCCGTCGAAGGGGCCGGCGCGCCCGCGGTCCTCCTTCTCGACCTGCTCCCCCAGCGCGTCCGCGCAGAGGAGGTAGTTCGCCTGCTGGAGCAGGAGCGCGTCGCGCCGGAGCGCGAGGAACGCGGCCCGCAACTCCGGCGACACCTCCGACCCCGCGACCAGCTCGAGCGCGCGGGCCTGGCTGAGCCGGGCCGTGCGCTCCTCGATCTCCCGCGCCCGCCGGCGCAGGACCTCGGCCCTCGCCGAGAGTCCCTCCGAGTAGTCCATCGGCTCGCCCGTGAGTATCAGTATCAAGGCGTTTCCTCGTCCGCGACCCGAGTCCCTAGTCCGCGTCGGCGAACGTCGTCCGGCGGTCGAGTCCTGGCAGACAGTCTACACCTCCCCCAGCCCTAGGGCAAGTCCGGAGGCGGGGAAGTAGTCGGGGACGCCGAAGAACTCAGCCTCCCAGCGCCAGGAGGCCCGGGCCTCCTCCGGAGACAGCCGCAGGGCGCGGTAGTACAGGACGGGGACCGGCCCCACCATGTCAGCGAGCGCGAGCGCGCGCCGGTCGAAGTAGTCGGAGAGGTAGGACAAGTCCACTAGCGCGCTCCGCAGGGGCACGGGCGCCCGCTCATCTTGACGGCCGCGGACGTCGCCGAGGTCCTGGACATGTAGCGGGAGGACCCCCCGCCTAGGCACGTGGCGCAGACCACGCGGAAGTCCCCCGGCGCCCGCTTGCGCACGGTCCGCGTGCCGCACGTGAACGGCCGCGAGTCCGGGTCCTCGCGTAGCCGCGCCTCGTCGGGCGCCCGGCGCCAGCCTTGTAGGTCGCTCACGGCCCGTACCTCGCGGCCGATCCGAGCTGGTCGGACGGGGCGCGGCTCGAGTCTATCCAGCTCGAGGCCCGAGGGTCCACCTCGCGGAGGTAGCACAGCCAACGGTCCTCGCTCTGCTCCGCGGCTCGCGCGCCGGCGCGCCCGAGGATCGCGGCTCGCCCCGGGCAGGAGCACTGCCCTACTCTCCAGACCACTGCGCACCCCGCCGCGTGGCCGTAGGCCGTCGCGGCCCGGTAGCTGAACCTCGCGGAGTTGACTGCTACTTCCGAATTGTCCATCGTCCTAGTCCTGCGGCCGAGTCTCTCAGGACAGTCCGCGCGGCCGCGCGCAGTCCGCCCTTGGTAGGTGGGGCACGGGCGCCAACCCGTGCCCCGGGAAGGAAGCCCCGGCCGGGTATGATCCGACCCGACCGGCGCGCCCATTGTGTTGAATCAGCCGGAGCGGGTACGCGCGGCACCGATTGAGCGCGCGCAGGTACGCCAGCGGCAGCCGGCCCCAGCGGTCCGCGCTCCTCCCGCCGCGCAGGTAGATCATCGATTGCGCTCCCGCCGATTCTCGGCCTCGCTGCCGCACAATATCCAGAGGGCTCGCCCGCGGATCTCCTCCTCGCTCGCTGTCTCCAGGTCTGCCCAGGTTCCCCAGTGCGCGAGCATCCTCCGCACCTCGGGAGTAGGCATGATCCACTCCAGCTCGCCGGACGCGAGCCAGGAGGCTACGTCTCCGTCGCACGGTCCAGGGTGCGAGCACTCTTCGATTGCATCCTCCGGAACTCGGACGACCACCGCTCCGCTGTCTCCGTCGATTAGGTCGATCACGCTCGCACCTCCTGAGCCTGTCCGGCTCGGCACGTGTACTGCGCCTCCTGCCCTCGGTTCGCCCGGAGGCGCACGTACATGCCCGGCCCTGCCCCGGTCCCGTAGTAGCGCACCCCCTCGGCAGTGACGGCCCGAACGAAGTAGCGCCGGGTCCCGCCGCGGCCGTGCCCCTGGAACCCGACCGCGGCGGACCGCAGGGAGGTCACGCTCGCGACGTCCCCGCCGCTCCACGTGTGGATCCTCCTCCTCCCGTCGCCGGACAGGTAGAGGAACTGAGGCTCCCCGCGCGCCATTTGCGCGCGAGTCCGCGCGTCGCAGCACGAGTAGCACGCGGTGCGCCCGGTCCGGGAGTCCCGACCGAAGCCGGTCCCGCCGGAGCCATCCTCCTGCGGAGTGCTGGGGTGGCCGCAGTCGCACAAGGCTAGGTAGGTAATCACGACCCCACCTCCTGGACGGCCGGCGCCTCGTCCAGCGCGCGGGCCAGCTCCTCGATTCTCTCCCGCGTGAACGTGTGGCAGCCCGCGCGCACCTCGTCCGCTCCGATGCTGTCTACCTGGAAGGGACCCACCCGTAGAGTCTCCCCGTTCCGGCGCCACTGCTCCCCGCGCGTCCAGACCGAGCGCACAAACGCCAGCGCGCGCCGCGCGTGCTCGATCGGGACCCGCGCGCCGCGGGACGTCACCACCTCGGCCCCGTGCACCGCGAGGTACGCCGAGCCTTTTTCGTCCACGTGGTAGCTGTAGGGGCAGTCCGCGCGCGTCCCCGCCCTCCACTCCTCGAAGGCCTCGGACTGCTCCCTCCGCCGCGCGCTCGCCTTCGCGCGCTCGCTCTTGAGCCACGCCCCCCGCGCCGCCCGAGCCTCGGCCACGAGGTCCTGGAGGTCCGCCCGCGCGCGCCTCCCGAGGGTGGACAGCACGCCGAAGAAGCGCGCGTACTCCACGGCCTCCCGCTGTAGGCGCAGGGCCGCGTCCGCGTGCGCTCCGCGCGTGTAGTCCCTCCTCGCCCGCGTCGCCTTGAGCGCCTGCTCGACAGCTCGCGCGAGCAGCCTCCGCGCGTTCCGCGTGTGGTCCGCGGGACAGTGCGGCTCCACGTTCGGGACCTCGAACGCGCGGACGTTCGGCAGCCCGTCCACCGCGTCCCGCACCTCGCGGTAGTGCGCCGCGGTGGACACGCTCCGCGATAGGCTGTCTACCTGGAGCAGGACCGCGCGCCGGCCGCGGTGCGAGGTGAAGCGCGCGAGTACCCAGTGGTGCCCGTGCGAGTAGATCGAGGCGCCCTCGTAGAACATCCGCGAGCCTCGGCCGCTCGCTCGATGGTCCTGCTGCGCCCAGCGGTGCGCTACCTGTGCGTGGTTCATGGCTAGTGCTTCCTTCCTTGTGTTTATGCGTGCGCCTTGGCGGGCGCGTGTCGATTGTCCAGGTCCCTACTTCGGCTCCTCCGGTCGTCCCGCTTGAGCCGCTCGGCGAGCCGCGCCGGCCTTCAGACAGTCCGCGTAGCTCGCTAGGTTCCCCCGCCCGACCCGGCGCGCCATCTCTCGAGCCGCGCTCGGGGGCGGCATGCGCTCCTCGCGCACCACCTCGCGGAGGTCCGCTACCAGGAGCCTCCGACCCCCGGCGTCCAGCGCGAGGAACTCCCTGCCGAACGCGGACCGGAGCGCGAGGAGGTCCAGCCGGTAGGCCTCCCCGTCCTTCATCGGCTCGGCCTCGTCGCGCGCGGGCGGAGACTTCCGGTCCGCGCAGTCCTCGGAGCAGTAGCACGCCACGAGATCGCGGCCGCGCAGTCCGCCGGGTGCGACGTCGTAGTACCCGTCCGCGTCGTCCTGGACGAACCTGCCGCACGTCGGACACTTGTCGGAGTGCTTCATGGTGGGTCGCTCCCTTCCGTGGTCAGCCGAGCCTAGCTCGGGACCACCTCCGCGAGCCTCAAGACCGCGAAGACCACCACCGCGACGATCGGCAGGGCGCCGAGGAGCTTCAGGCCGGCGGGGGTCACGTTGGCTTGGATCATGTGCTTCATGGCTTCTGGCTTCCTTCCTTTGGTGTCTCGTGGCTTCCGACCACGGTAGCCGAGTATATCGGCCGACCGAACCTTTGTCCAGCGGAAAAAGCCGGGAATCGCCTAATTGATCTCCTAGCAATAGGTTAGAGTCTCGGAATCGGGACGTTGTTACCGATAGTCGGACTGCCCGGCCCGAGGTGCGGGCGCACCTAAGTAGAGCTAGGACAGGAGCTTGCGCCGGTAGGCCCGAGGTGCCCAGCCTTTCCTATGTCCCGCTATACACGTACCCTTATACTACTTTCGGGATATCTCGAAAACAGTATAAGGGGTCGCGCACACGTTAGAGGGGGACCGTTTTGCAGGAGTCTCGATCCTAGGCCTCCGACTACTATCCGTTGTGGTCCTACTTTCGGGACCTCCGAGCCTAATGTTACGCATAGCGCAGAATTCGGATATCTCGATCTACGTACAGGGGTCCGTTCTACGGGACTTTTGCACCGTTCTTACCTAATTGGTCGTCCTAAGTCCATGCAGGAGGCCTACTTAGGCGTGTGTTGCATTAGTGGAATAATGTAAGTTTTCAGTCAAAACCCACCTAAATCGAATTGATTCTAGATCAAACCCCTAGATCGAGGGCTTGTCGCACCCTAAATGCCATTATGGCAGGGCCTCGGCTGCCATAATGGCAGGCCATTTGTTACGATGTCGTAACACATTGATGTGAGATCAATTCGAAGGCGAGGCCTCGGGCAGGCTCCTGGGAAATTGATCGCGCGCCAAACCCCTCCACGTGCGCGATTCCGGGCAGGGAGACTGCCCCTCCTCGCGTCGCGGGACCCAGAATTTCGGGCTGGGAAATTCGGCCGGGAAAAATCTGGGCAGAAAATCCGGGCCTAGGAATTCGGCCGGAGGAATTCAGGCTAGGAGAGCGGCGGCCGCACGCTCCGGCACACGTGCACGTTCCCGCACGGAATCCCGGAATCCGCTTGACCCTGCCGTTTTGGCAGCGTACGCTGGGGGTTGCGGCGCGCCCGAGCGCAGCACCCAACGCGAGCACCCCCGGCCGTGGCCCAGAGGCACCAGGTAGACGTCGCGACCCCGGCGCTGGACCGCTTCCTGTCCGAGCCCGCGGCCCGCCAGCTCCTCGGCGACGAGCTGGGCCGGGTGCTGTCCGAGGCGTTCCTGCCGCCCGGCTACGAGGCCCAGTACCCGCGCCAGGAGGACCTCCGCTGGCGCGTCCTGGTCTGCTGGCGCCTCGCTCGCGGGATCGCGCTGGTGCTCGGCCTGTGCGCCGAGGACGAGCCGCTCGAGCGCGCCGCGGACGCCGAGGACTACGCCGAGAGCCCGTGGACCTTCCCGACCGCGCCGCGGCTCTCCCCGAGCCAGCAGCAGCTCGTCCGGCTCGGCGAGGCGACCGACATGCACCGGCTCGCCGCCGGGGGCGTGACGCTGCTGCCGCCGGCCGACCCGGCCCTCGCCCGGGCCTGGTGCCCGGTCGCCGCGGTGCTCGCCGAGGAGCTGGGCGTCGCCGCCTCGGAGGGCGGGGCGGCCGGGCTGCGCGGCCTGCTCGACCCGAGGACCTGCGGCCACGCGGGCGTGACCCCGAAGATGGTGGTGGGCCTGGAGGAGCTGCTCGTCGACGAGGCGGCCCGGGCGATCCTGGAGTGCGGCGAGCGCGCGACGGTGGAGCACCTGCGCGGCCGCTACGGCCTGGCCCGCCGGGAGGCCGCGGCGCTGGTGCGCCTGGCGCGCGCCGACGCGATGCGCGGGGGCTCCTCCTCGGTTGAGGAGGACCGCGCCCTGATGGTGCTGATGCTGAAGGACCTCGCGGCCCGCACCAAGGAGGAGATGAACACCGACAAGGAGCTGCGCGTGCTGAAGGAGCTGGCCCGCGTGCAGGGCCTCACGCGCTCGGAGCCCGAGGACCTGGGGCGGCTCTTCGCCGGCGTGATCGCGGGGGTGGCCGAGCGGCAGGACCGCCGGCTGCTAGAGAGCCAGAGGAGGATCGTCGACGCGGACGCGGTGGACGTGACCCCCGAGCCCGCGGTAGACTCGGGGGACGAGGACCCGGCGGCCCTCGCGGAGTTCGACAGGGAGGAGACGTGATGCTGCGATGGGCGAGATCAGGCGGAAGACGTGAGAGCGCTGCGACCCGGAGGCGGCCCGTGAGGCGCGCCGCGCTGAGCGCGATCGGCTTCGCGCTCGACAGAGCGCTATGCGCGCTGCTCTTCTGGGGCGTCGTCCTGGCGAACCTGGAGGGCTGCGCGGCGGTGGGCCGCGGCCTGAAGTTCGTCGGTGAGAGGCTCATCCAGATCGGGGGAGGCGCCGTCGTCGGCTTCCTCGCCTGGGTCCTCTACCCGGTCGGCTGGGCCGGCGTCGCGCTCGCGACGTTCGTGGCGAGCGTGTTCTCCGCGCTCGCCGCCCCGCCGACCGTCGTGGACAAGAACGGCCACGGAGGCCCAGACCGCCTGACGTGGGTGCTCGTCGGCGCGGGCGGCGCGCTGCTGCTCCGCGCGTGGGCGCACTACCCGGAGGTGTTCCGGCGCGCGTGGGCGCTCGTCCGCGGCGGCGCGAGGGCGTTCCTCGGCGGGGTCGAGCGGAGGCTGCCAGAGCTGCCGCCGGAGTCCAAGGAGGTCGGCAGGTGAGGCCCGACCAGCGAGGCTACTACGCGGCCGACGAGGACCCGCTCGACGAGCCCGAGGACCAGTCGGACGAGATGGACGACCCCCTGAGCTTCGTCTTCCCCGAGGACGAGCACGCGAACTACCAGTAGTCCCCCTTTTCGGCGGCTCCGCCGCCTCACCTCCATGATCTCCTTCGACGACCTGACCGACCTCCCGCCCTGGGTCAAGACCGGCGCGACCCTCCTGCTCGGCGCAGGGGCCTCGAAGGTCCTCGCCGTGTGGCTCGAGAGCCGCCGGCTCGCGAAGAGGGAGTACCGCGACACGCTGCTCCAGCGGATCCGCGAGCTGGAGACCAAGATCGACCGCATGTACCACGAGCTGGGGCAGCGCGACGTGCTGATCGAGCAGCTCAGGAACGACCTGGAGCAGTACAAGGAGCCCCGTGCTCAGTCTCGCCGCCCTCCGAGGAAGGCTTGAGGTCTTGCGGGACCCCCTGAGCCTCTGCGACTCGCTCGAGCTGAGGCCCACGCCCCGGCAGCGCGAGGTCCTCGGGGTCCTCGCCACCAACCCGAGCTTCTACCAGGTCGTCGGGGACGCCCGGAACGAGATGTCCAGGGCCGCCGCGATGTACGCGCTGTGGCGCGTCCTCGCGAACCAGTCGTCCAGCGGGCTCGTCCTGGCCTCGACGCAGGACGAGGGGGCCAAGATCATGGCCTTCCTACAGCAGGTGACGACCAAGATCAACCCGCAGCTCGCCTCCGTGACCGGGTTCCCCTACTGGAACGTGCTCCGGGTCGGCGGGCAGCGCTCCTGGGAGATCCACCTGCTCGAGAATCGCGCCCCGATCGTCGCCCAGAGGGCGCCGGGAGCGCTCCTGAGCGTCGTCGTGGGCGACAGGAGCAGCGATCCGGCGTTCCGGGAGGCCGTGACGGCCCTCGAGCAGCACTCGACGCACCCCAAGCACACCAGGATCGTCGTCTGGTGACGATTTTCGGCTGAAATGTCCACGTTCGCGAGGAAATTCACGCCCCTGTACGAGCGCTGGCGCTCCAGCATCCACGACTTCTTCGACACGGGCCTCAACTTCGGCAAGGAGGCGCCCGGGAGCGGCCCGACGTGGCAGCAGAGGCAGCTCCTAGACGTGATCCAGCTCGAGAGCGAGCTTCCGGTCGAGAAGAGGCTCAAGCGGGTGGCCGTCCGGAGCGGCCAGGGGCCGGGGAAGACGTCCATGAGCGGCGGAGTCGCCCTCTGGCGCTGCCTCCGCTACCCGGACGCCCTCTGCGTGGTCACCGCGCCGAACATGCGGCAGTGCAAGCAGTTCATCGACGAGATCGACCGCATCCTGAAGGGCGCGCACCCCTTCCTGCGCGGGTTCGTCGAGTGCTACGGCACGAAGGTCGTCGTCAACGGCTCGCGGACGTGGCAGATCCGCTCCGCGACGGCCTCGCGGCCGCAGAACCTCCAGGGGATCCACGAGAAGCGCCTGACGTTCATCGCCGACGAGGCCTCTGGCGTGGCCCGGTCGATCATGGAGACGATCCAGGGCACGCTGTCGAACCCGGACGCGCTCTTCCTGGCGATCGGGAACCCCAACACGACCGACTGCAAGTTCCACGAGTGCTTCACCACGCAGGCCGACCTGTGGCACCGGCTCGCGTGGAACGCCGAGGACACGGCGCGCGACTACCCGCACATCGTCTCGCCGAGCCGCAACCGCGCGCTCGAGCTGGAGTACGGCCGCGACAGCGACGTGTACCGCGTACGGGTCCTCGGGGAGTTCCCGCGCAGCGACCCGAACTCGATCATGGCGCTCGAGGACCTGATCGCCTGTACCAAGACGACCATGTACGGGTGCGCGACGATCACGGACATCCTCCCGGTGAACAAGGCCATCGGCATCGACTACGCGCGCTACGGCGGCGACGAGTCGGTCGTGGTCCGGCGCAGCGGGCTGGCCGTCGTGGACTTCAAGGTCTTCGTGAAGCGCGACCCGCGCGAGGTCACCGACTACGCCTTCCGCCAGCAGTACGACGCCGGCTGGAAGAACGACGACTGCTGGTACGTCCCCGACGCGGGCGGCATGGGCCAGGGCATCGTGCACTCGTTCTGGGAGGGCGGCAAGCAGGTGCACGAGTTCCACACGCAGGCCGTCGCGAGCGACAGCTCGATGTTCGCCGACGCCTACAGCGAGGCCTGGTGGAACCTGCGCAACCTCGTGCAGGAGCGCATCGTCCACCTCCCTAACGACCCGCGCCTGCTGAAGCAGCTCTCGACGCGGCAATACTACACCGACCGCAAGGGGCGCCTGAAGGTGGAGTCGAAGGACGAGTGGCGCGAGCGCACCGAGATCGACGAGTCGCCCGACCGCGCCGACGCGGTGGTGATGGCTTTCTATAGCCGGATGGGCCGCGACGGTAAGGTCGTCCAGATGCAGCAGAAGGCGTACAAGCTCGGGTCCCGGGCGAGGAGGAGCCGGTGAAGTGCCCGTGCGGAGGGACGATCGGCGTGACGCACACGTACGCCGTCGACACGAAGAAGTTCCAGCGAGCCTACTGCCTGAAGTGCAAGCTCGTCTACTGTCTCGAGACCCTCATGCACCAGGTCGGTGCGCGGGGCTCGGGCGCGAAGGCCCGCGCGCAGCGGGCCGAGAAGGAGAAGGTCAGATGAAGAAGCTGATGATGTCCCTGGCGGCGCTGGCGCTGGTCGCGGCGGGCTGCCACACGATGGACCGCTACCGCCCGACGCCCAGGCCCACCCCGGCCGAGAAGGCTATCGACCCGCGTCCGGACCTGCCCGGCAGGCCGGTCGAGGTGGGGAGCCCGCTGTTCGAGCTGGAGCGCGCCCTGCGCGCTCACTTCCCCACCGCTCACCCCTGGGTCCTCCGCTCGAGCCCGCTGAAGGACCCGTACCTCGGGCTGACGCACCCGGACCCGAAGGCCGCGGCCGCCGGCGAGGACCCCTGGTCGCCGACGTCCTCGATCCTCACCGAGGTCCGCGACGACGTGGACCCCTGGATCCAGCGCGACATCCTGATCCACGAGTACGCGCACGTGCTAGCGTGGGACGCGCAGGAGAGCCCGCACGGCCCGGTCTGGGCCAGCCAGTTCGGCATCCTGTACAAGTACACCAGGGGGGAGCCGATGATCCGGCTCTTCTTCCGCGGGGGACCGTGAAAGGTGCGAGCCCCGGAGGAGGAGGCTTTCCCCCGAGGCTCGCGGCAGACGGCGCTCTGGAAAGCGCCCCTTGCTCTCAGACGACGTACCAGGTCGTGCCGTCGCTGTACAGGCGGACGACCCCGTACTGCGTCGTGATCGTGACCGTGGTCGCCCCGTCGATCGTGTCGCTCCCGGCGCGGGAGATCGTCAGCGTGCCGGCGACGAGCGTCTTGAACGCGACCGAGCGGCCCTTGAAGGCGCTCGCCGCGGGCAGCGTGATCGTGTAGGGCAGCGTGCCGCTCGCGGTGACGAGCCAGGCCTGCTCCGACGTCGTGAGCGTCGCGGCGCCCGTCACGTTGCGCGAGACGCGGCGCTGGGCGTCGAACGGGTGCCAGTCGGTCCCGTCCGAGCGGTACAGCGTGTAGCCGTAGACGGAGTGGTTCACCCAGACCAGGCAGCGGTCGAAGCTGGCCGGCGGGAAGGTCGCCGCGAGGTTGGACTCGGTGAGCGACGCGCTCTCGTAGATCGGGAGCGGGCCGTTCGCGAGGACGTCGAAGTCGTCGTCGATGCGGCCGTCCCATCCCTGGTTGCCGCTGTTGATCGGGGTCGTTGCCGGGCGTGCCATGATGCCTCCTAGGTGACGTGCGTGACGGAGAGTACGACCGAGTTCGAGACGTACCCGTTGTTCGTGTGGGTGATGCGGACCTTGAAGTTGCCGTTGCTGATCGGCGCGGCCGCGAGGACCGTCGAGGGGTAGGTGATCTGCGCGACGTTCACCGTGTCGGTCTGCACGACGACGAGGGCCGGGGTCAGCAGCTCGACGATGAACGCGCCCTTGAGCACGGCGACGCCGACCGGCGTGCCGGCGTTCTGGAAGCCGGCGCCGGTGTTCGAGGACGACGCCGTGGACCAGTTCCAGCGGACCGTCACGTTGTCGCCCGACTGGTACGACGGAGAGCCCTTGTGCGGCGCGGAGACGTAGGGGTTCTCCGGGTCGATCGGGACGAGGCCCTTGCCGCGGAGCACGTCGGCGTACGGCGGGATCGCGCCGATCGCGACCTGGCCGCCGGACGTGCTCGGCTGGCTCTTCGTGTAGAGGTCCTCGCCGGGGACGAGCAGGATGTCGTCGAAGGTCGAGAACGTCGAGTCCTGGAAGACGTAGACGGCCGCGCCGCTCGGGTGCGCGAGTTTCCGCGTGTCGTAGCGCGCGCGCAGGAGGCCGTCGAGCCGGTAGATCCCTCCGCCCATCGCCGTGAGCTTCTGCACGTAGCCGATCTCGATGCCGGCCGTCGAGACGATGGCGACGACCTGGCGGCCGAGCCCGAAGTTCGTCGGGTCGGCCGAGAGGTCGAGCGCGGTGGAGACGTCCGGCCCCCGCAGCACGAACGTCGGACCCTGGGCCAGCTCGTTCGGGCCGCCGGCCGACATCGCGACGTTGGTGGTGCCGCCGGTCGCCACGCCGGTCTCGACGCCGACCTGGGTGTAGCTCGTGTTGTCGCGCGAGAGGTGGATCGCGGCCTCGGTGATCTGCGAGTGCGCGCGGATCCGCGGCACGAGCAGGAACATCTCCTCGGTCGAGGAGAGCTGCTCGGGCAGCTCGAGCGCCGCGAACTGGAGGTCCTGCTCGGGGTCGAGGAAGTTCGGGTCTCCCCCGCCGCGCTCGTTCACGAAGTCGCTCTTGCGCGCGCCGTAGAAGTCTGGGACCACCTTCAGCGTGACGGTCTCCGAGAGCGGGTCGACGGTGGACTCGAGCAGGCGGAGCACCTCGTCGAAGCTGGCGGAGACGAACGGGTCGCCGGGGAGCAGGTTGCGCGCCTCGCGGTTCGACTTCAGCGTCACCGTGCCGGCGCCGGCCAGCTCCTCCTGCGACCGCAGCTCCGAGAGCTGCGCGGCCGTGGAGAACTCGGTCGTGCTGGAGATCGGGACCTTCTTCGGCTTCGCGAAGTCGAGGTAGGCCATCTGGCCGTCGTCGTCGACCGAGATCGTCATGTCGCTGTAGCCGTGGTCTCGGTCGGTGAAGCTGAAGACCATCTTGTCTACGCGCTTCTCGGCGTGGAGCGACTCGACCTCGGGCAGGGAGTCGGCCTCCATGTCGACCGAGATGTTCGGCAGCGTGCCCGAGGGCTCGCGGCAGCGCTTGAACGTGAGGTCCCCGCTGGTCGTGTCGATCGGCAGGAGCGTGCCGTGGTCCTGGAGCAGGTTGCCGAGGATGGCGTCGGCCTGCTCCCCGTCGACCGCGACGAGCGACGCGCGCCAGTCGAAGGACTCCGCCTCGGCGCCTAGCGCCTCGAGCGACGGGATGCTCCAGGACTCAGGGCCGCTCGGGTCGCGCTGGAGGCCGAGCGGGTAGCTCGCGAAGAGCAGCTCGGCCGCCGCCCAGGCTACGTTCACCCCGTCGTCGGTCGCGAAGCTGAAGAGCTGCACCGTCCCGGAGCTGTTGGCCCCGGCAGTGCCGCCCTCCAGGAAGATCCGCGTGTGCGTGGCGTAGATAGGCAGGCCGTTGTAGGGGTTCGTCCCGACGACGACGATGACCGTCGTCGCCCGGCGCACCTCGTAGTTGCCGTCCGGCTTCGAGTTGCCGGTCAGGCGGATCGGCAGGCCGGGCTCGATGTCGCGCGAGTGGTCCCCGGCGACCTCCAGGTAGCCGACGTCCGGCGCGGCGTTGGCGACCGCCGCCACGATCGTGAGCGTGGGGCCGTCGAGCGTCGCCGTCGGCTCGTACCAGGATTGCGAGCCGGAGAGCACGCTCGTCGTCGGCCGGCGCTCCAGCTCGTAGTTGAGGAGCGACCAGTTCGGGCTCGAGCCGAGGCGCTTCTTGTTCCAGACCACGTAGCAGCAGTAGGGCCAGCGGGAGCTGATGCCGACGCGCGCCGCGTCGCCGAGGAAGGCGTTGATCGGCTGGTTCGGCTCTCCCCAGTAGATGGTGAAGGACTCGTTCGTGCTGAGCTGGATCGTCGAGCCGCTCGGGTGCGACGTGCGCGTGATCGGGCCGCGGAAGATGATCTTGCCGTTGTCCGTGATAGAGTGCAGGGCGTCGCACGGTCCGACGGCGAGCTGGTGCCAGCCGGCCTCGTACCAGACGTCCACGCGCGGCGCGGGCGTGCCCTTGCCGCCGCCCGAGCGCTCGGAGCGGCTCTCGCGGTCGCCGGCCCAAGCGAAGACCGGGCCGATCTGGCGGATGCCGCAGATCCAGTTGATGTACGAGCCGCGCAGCGTGAGCGTCGTCGGCTTGTCGTCCTGGACCGGGGACTTGCTCTTCGGCTTCAGCAGCATGCCCGCGATGATCGCGAGGCTGACCGAGATCGCGAAGTAGATGAGGCTCGCCTCGCCGCACCGCGGGCTCGAGTGGTCGGGTCGCCGCAGGAGTCTCGCGTTCATCGGAGCCACCTCTCCCTGTCGCCGAAGCGGTACGCGGCGAAGAGCCGCTCGAAGCCGAGGCCGAGCGCCCAGCCGCACTGCGCGAAGCCGCTGGCCGACGTCGCGTGCCAGAGCGTGTTCTTCCGCCCGCCGACGATCATCACGTGGCCCGGGCCGCCGTCGGTCGTGCCGACGACGAGCACGTCGCCGGGCTGGTAGAGCCAGTGCCGCAGGCGCTCGGCGGGCCGGTACAGCCGGCGGAGCGCGGCGACCGCGCGGTAGGCCGCCTGCGGGTTGTGGAAGGCCGTGTCGTGCGGCATCGAGGAGTCCTGCCGGCGCGATCGCCCGTCCATCTCGTCGACCACGCCGAACACCGCCCCGATGCAGTCGCCCTCGACGCCGCGCATCGAGCCGCCGCTCCGGTACGGGGTGCGGTCCCACGACGCGAGCACGCGCTCGAGCCTCGCCTGCGCCGGCAGCAGCTCGGTCGGCATGGGCTCCCAGCGCGCCCCTATGATGGCGTGGGTCCTCACGCCGGGTTCTCGAAGAGGGGGTTGTACGGGAGCATGGCGTAGCCGAGGCCGGCGAAGTGCTGCTCGTTGTCCCAGACGGCGCGACAGTCCTGGATCGTCTTGTGGCAGCCGGGCACGAACTTGATAGACGTCGCCCCGGCGAGGAGCCACGAGTTCGGCGGCCGGCGGCGCAGCACGAACTTGGTCGGGTCGGTCAGCACCCAGATGTGCACGCCGATCTGGAGGCCGTCCTTCTCGAGGTAGCCGCGCTCCCAGAAGCGGTCGACGTTGCCGCCCGGCGACGTCGGGGACGTCAGCGCCGCGTTAGGCGTCGTGATCGTGACCTCCTTGCCGTCCATCACCGCGATCTGGCCGAACTCCTGGAAGGAGGTGATGTTGAGCTGGCAGAGCGGCCCGAAGAGGCGGGCGTAGCAGTGGTGGTTGCACTGGAGGCCCATCGGGATGTCCAGGCGCGACTTGGCCGGCAGCGCGAAGAGCGCCACGGAGTTCCCGCGGCCCTGGAAGTTCTTCACCGAGCGCACGATTCGCCCCTTGTAGAGGACGCGGCGCGACCCGCTCTGGCCGATGAACGTCGGGACGGTCACCTCGTCGACCTGGAGGAACATCGGCGAGTGCGGCAGCCCGCTCGCGACCTCCTCGGTGAAGTCGTCGATCGGGAGCATCAGCTTCAGCTCGCTCTTGTCGAACGTGCCGCTGTTGTCGGGGATCTCGACCGAGAGGCCGGGCGTGCTGACGTGCCCCTCCACGTCGGAGGCGAAGTCGGTGTAGCGCTCGAACGTGGGCGACAGCGGGTCTCCGTGGCGGATCACCACGAGGAGGTAGCTGTTTTTCTCCGGGCTCTGGTTGGCGTTCGTCATGTTCAGATGGAGACGTTCTTCTCCTCCAGGGTCTCGAGGAAGGAGAGCTGCGTGCTGAGGTAGCCGGCGCTGGACCAGCGCTCCTCCAGCTCGTCGCTGTCGAAGCGGGTGCGCCGGCCGCGCGAGATCCGCACGACCTGGGTCACGTCGAGGTTAGTCGGGAGGACGGGGCTGACGGTGATGCGGAAGACCGTGAGCACCTGCTGGACCGTGACCGCCTGGCGCACGTACTCCGTTCCGTCGGCCATCACGAGGCCGATCCACTCGCCCTGAAGTTCGGCCTGGAAGTCGGCGAAGTTCCCGATCTCGTTGACGCCGACGAAGTTCCCGGTCGGGTCGATCGACGCCGGCGTCCAGACCTGCTCCTGGTCGATCAGCCAGAAGGAGCGCAGGCGGCCGCGGCGCGTCTCCCAGAACTCGACGATGCGCCAGATGTCGTCGCGGGTCGACGGCGCGCAAGCTCCGCGCAGGCCGGTGAAGGACATCGCGTGCGTCTGGCGCGAGCGGCCGGCGGCCGCCCACACGAGGCTCGTGCGCCCCTGCTGGTAGCGCTCGCCCTGGCGGTTCCGGCCCGTCTCGATCGAGTCGAGCCAGTCCGGCTCGTACTCGAAGATCGGCGCGTCGGAGAAGACCTGCGCGTTCGTAGGCATGTCCGTCTTCACCGGCGGAAGCTGGGACGCGCCGGCCACCTCGACCAGCTCGAGGTCGACCTGGTACATGAGGGCGCTGACCAGCTTCGACTTGGCCTCGAGCGTGACCTCGCAGTCGATCATCGGCATCACGAGCGAGCCGGCCGGCACGGCGACGCCGAGGTTCGCCGTGAAGACGAGCCGGTCGTCCTGGAGGTCCTCGATCAGGTGGAACGAGTGCGACTTGTACTGGCCGGCGTAGTCGAGCTGCACAATCACCACGCGGGCTCCGAGGAAGTAGCGGCCCTTCGAGGTGTCGAAGAAGATCGTGTCGACGCCGGAGCCGTAGGAGGCGGCCAGCTCCACCTGGTCCATGTAGAGGGGCACTGCGACGCGCTCGTCGGTCAGCTTCCGCAGCATCACCAGCAGCCGATCTATGCGAGCGCGCTGGGCGCCGTCGTCCCCGTACTGGTGCCAGGAGAGGCTGAGGGTGCGCTGCGGCTTGGACACGAGCCCGCGGCGGCTCTCGGCTCCCGAGGCCGGGGCGACGGATACGTCGGTCAGGAAGGAGGTCCGGAGGACGGCCTCGCTGGCCCAGTTGTGCAGGAAGACCTCGATGCCGGAGGCGAGCGGCAGGGGCTCCACCGGACCGGAGGCGCCGCGATGCGCGGCCACCTCGGCGGTGATCCTGCTGACCAGCGCGCGCCCCGCAGTGGACGCCTGGAGGCGCGTGGCGACCTCGGCGTCGAGGCGCGTGGCGACCGCGATCTTCAGGTTCCGGGCGCCGACCTCGGCGCTCATCCGGGTGACCTGGGCCTTGCCGCTCGTGGGCGCCTGGAGCTTCGTGGCGGCCTCGGCGTCGAGGCGGGTGACGCGGGCGGTCCCCGGGTTGCGGCCGCAGACCTCGGCGGTCATGCGGGTGACCTGGGCCTTGCCGCTCGTCGCGGCCTGGAGCGGCGTCGCTACCTCGGCGTCGAGGCGACCGGCGGCCGCCTGGGCGGGGGCCAGCGCCCCCGCCTCTAGCGACTGCCTCGAGACCTTGACTGCGACCACGGTGCCTCCGCTCGCCCCTGGATCAGGCGCTCAGCTTCACGCCCATCTGCTGGCCCTGGAGGTCCGCGAGCACCCACGCGGCGCCCGTGTTGGGGTCGGTCTCGCGCGTCTCCGCCGCGCCGGTGTAGGCGGTCGTGCTGAAGACCTGGTTCCCGCCGCTCGTCTCCGCCGGCGTGCCGGTCGTCTTCCGGTAGTAGAAGTCCACCGTGCGGGTGCCGGTGCTGTCCATCTTGCCGTAGACGCGCACCTGCACGCCGACGATCGGCGTCGTGCCGAACTTCGACGAGAGGTTCGACATCGTGGCGAGCGCGACCTGGCCTACGGTGCTGGAGGTGATCCGCTTGTCGTCCTCGGAGGTGCTCTGGGTGTCGGCCGGCTCGTCGAGGGCGTCCTCGATGTCGGTGGCGGTGCCGGCGAGCGTCCAGCTCATCGTGCTCCCGGTCCCGTCCGGCTTCATCGCCTCGCAGTAGATCATCCCGAGGTAGTCGTTGTTGACCGACCCCGAGGTGTCCAGGGCGTAGAAGTCCGTGATCGCCACGTTGTCGGAGGCGTCGCCGGTGTCGAAGCTGATCTCCACGCGGTCCACGCCGTCGGAGCCCTGGTTCGCCGTGTTGATCCCGGTCGCGGCGGCGTCCCACGTCGCGGTGCTAATCGTGCCGTGGTCCTTCAGGGTCGTGTACTTCAGCTCGAAGGAGCCGTTCGTGCCGGTGCGCACCGTGGCCTTGAACTGGAAGTACGTCCTGTACTGGTCCAGCGTGCCAGTGGCCCCGTTGAAGCGCTGCACGGTGCGGGCCAGCTCGGTCGCGCCCCGCATCACGCGCAGCTTGTAGTACGTGCCGCCGGGCTTGCCGGAGTCGCTGGCGTCGACCGCCTCGATCCGGAGCTGCTCCCCGCCGGACACGCGCAGGCCGACGTAGGGGGCCGCCGTGGGCGAGGTGTTCAGCACCGCGCTGTTGATGAGCTGGAAGCCGAAGCCGCAGACCCACGTGTTCGTCGGCGAGCCGACGAGGCTGGACGTCCGGAGCTTCAGGTTGGCCGAGTAGAGGACGGTCCGGCCGTACTCGTCGGTGAACGTGGCGCCGACCGCCCCGGAGACCACGGCGTAGAGCCTGGAGAAGATCGTCGCGTGGCGACAGCCCTGGAAGGCCTCGATCCAGCGGAGCATCAGGCCACCTCCACCCCGATCTGACCGCCGTTGATGTCGCTGACGTCCCAGGCGACCGAGGTCACCGGATTCACGTCGAGCACCACGTCGAACTCGTCGAACGTCGTGCTGGCGACGGTGACCGTGGCGGCATCGCCGTCCGTGCCCCCGTCGTCGCGGTACTTGATCTTCACGTTCCTGGAACCCGCGGCCTGCATCGCGAGCTGGGCCTCGATCTGCACCGCGGCGATCGCGCCGTCGATGTGCGCGAGGTCCGTCATCGCGTAGAGGTCCTTCTGGCCGGACGTGTCGGAGCTGTTCGTGCCGCCGGGGCCGGACTCGTCGGGCGCGGCGTTGCCGGGATCCTGGACGTTGTTGAAGTTCGAGCCGCTGCCGGCGTCGTTCGTCCACTGGGTCGAGGCGCCCGCGCCGTTGATCGTGCACCCCTCGACGATGAAGTCGCCGAGGAAGTCGTTGTTCACGGAGCCGGTGCCGTCCTTGAAGTTGATGTCGTCGAGCAGGAACGTCGTCGACACGTTCGAGGTGAAGCGCAGGGCGAAGATGTCGGCCTGGTTCGAGCCGGCGTTCGCCGTGTTCTGCCCGGTCGCGGAGGTCACGAACACCTCGTCGTGTCGCAGCTCGTAGGCCCCGGTCGACGTGTTGACCGTGACCTTCAGCTCGAAGTGGTGCCAGTTCCCGTAGGCGTAGGCGGCCGACGTCGTGAAGAGCGTGGTCGACCCGCGCTTGAGCCGGATCTCGAAGCTGCCGGCGTTGTTCACGAACTCGACGTGGACCTGCTCCGCCGAGGCCTTCTCGATGTAGAGGCCCTGGTTGCCGGAGTTCAGGCCGGTCTGCTGGGACGTGATCCGCACCGCGAAGGCGAGGATCCACGTGTCGGCGAGCCCGAGGCTCTTCGTCACGGCGACGGTCGAGAGGATCCCGGCCGAGTTGCCGAACACGCGGCCGGCCTGCGAGGAGATCGAGCCCGTGAACGTCGCGTACTTCCTGATGAGCTGGTTGGTGTTCGTGTGAGTCTCCCAGCCCTCCATCCACCGCATCGCCATGACTACTTCCCTCCCTGGAGGATACCACGGATCGTGGTCGCGTTCTCCCTGATGTTCCGGATGAAGGCGTTCTTGCCGCCGGCCTGGAGCTTGTCGTACTCCTTCTCGCCGGCGACCTGGACGGGCAGGACCACGAGGTCCCTGCCGCCCGCCTTCTGGTCGGCCGCGGCGCGGCGCTCGAGCCGGTCGGTGACGAGCCCGCCGCGCGCCATGCCGGCGGCCTCGCCCGCGCCCGCGCCCGAGGGTGCGGAAGGCAGGGCCGGCGCGGCGCCCTGGTTGACGCTGTTGAAGAACCCGAGGCCGAGGCTGTCGACGACCGCCTTGCGCACCACGAACTCGCCGGGCTGGAGCCAGGCGGGCACGGTGTCGAGCGGGTGGATCCCGGCGGGGCGGCCGCCCGAGGCGAGGCCCTGCACGGCCACCCTGGCCGCGCTGGCCGCGCGCATCGCCGACCCGACTACGCCGCCGCGGGCGAACCCGCGCGGCACGTAGCCGCCCTCGTGGAAGCCCAGGCCGGCCCCGGAGGCGGCCCGGATGGCCGCGGCCGCGGTGGCGTTGGCGACCTCGATCGCGCCGGCCGTCTCGGCCGCGGTGACAGTGATCCCGGCCGCGGTAGTAGCGGCCCCCACGGTGATCGCGCCGGCCTCGGTCTGCCCGAGGGCCTGCTGGATGGCGCTCGAGATGGCGAGCGAGACGATCTGCTGGAGGATGATGTTCGCGATGCCCTGGAGGAACCGGGCGAAGCGCTCCTGGAGCGACTGGTCCTGCGTAGGGTCGAACGCGGTGACGATCGACGTCGAGATGAAGTCGGCGAGCGCCTGCGTGCTCTGCTTGACGATCGCGATGCCGGCCTCGAACGCCGTCGGCAGCTCCTTCGCGAGGTCCTGGAAGCCGCGCTCGACGCCCTGGCCGAGCGAGCCGTGGATCACCAGCTCCGCCTCCTGCCGCTGCTTCTCGAGCTGCTTCTCCTTCTCGCCGGAGATGGCCTTCTCGATCTCGAGCCGCTGCTCGAGGGCCGTCAGGTTGTCCAGGAGCGCCGAGCGCTCCGCGGCCGTCGGGCCGCCGGGGCCGGTGCGGTTCGCCGCCAGGAACGCCTCCCTGGCGACCGCGATCTGGCGCTCGAGCGCCTGCTGCTGCTGGGCGGACTCGACGCGGGCGAGGTTGAGCGCATTCTGGGCCTCGACGACGGCCTGCTGGCGGGCGCCGAGCCGGCGGACCACCACGTCGGTGATCGCCCGCTCGTTCTCGGCCTGCTGCGCCAGGAGCACGTTCTCGCGCGAGAGGGTGCGCGAGGACTCCAGCGCCACGACGGCGGCCTTCTTCAGGGCCAGCTCGAGGTTCTTCTCGGCGATGGCGGCGAGGGCCTGCTGAAGCTCCCGCTGGTCCTGGAACAGCGAGACGAGCTGGGCCTCGGCCTCGCTGATCTTCAGCGCCTTCACCTGCTGGTCGCTCAGGGCGCCGTCGGCGACGCTCTCGAGCTGCGCGCGGCGCGCCACGTCGACGTTCTGCGCCTTCACGATGTCCGCGATCTCCTGCTCGACGCGCGCCTGGTCCGAGCGGATCTTCTTCAGGTCGACCGCCGACTTGACCAGGCTCTCGCTGAAGATCGACTGGATCTGCTTCGCCGAGCCCTCGACGTCCTTCGAGTTGAACGCGACCGAGAACTCCCGCCCGGCCTTGAACGTCTCGTCGTCGATGGACTTGATGAGGGCGTCCAGCTCCTTCACCTGGCGGCCGACGCCGGACAGGATGCCCTGGAAGTCCTGCGCGTTCTTCTTCGCCTTCGCGAACGGGTCGAAGCCGGGGCCGCGGTTAGAGCGCTCGGCCGCCTTGGTGGTGACGTCGGCGATCTGCTTGTCGATGTCGAGCTGCCGCTGCTTGCTCTGCTCTACAGCCCTGGCGTTCTCGGCGTCGATCTGCTCCTGGGTCTGGAGGGTGAACGCGCCCTTGAACTGGTTCGCGACCTTCTTCAGGGCGAGCGCCGCGCTCTCGATGCCGCCGACCAGGCCGAGGCCGATCAGCTTCACGGTCTCGGCGAGGTTCAGGTTGACGTCGAAGATGCTGCCGAGGATCAGGTCGAAGGCCCCGACGGCGAGCGCGAGGATGCCGGCGACGATCGCGGCCTCCTTGCCGAGCGCCTTCATGCCGGCGGGGAGCTGCGGGAACTTCGCGATCAGGTTGTCGACCAGGAAGGTGACGATCGTGCCGACCCGGAGGCCGGTCAGGCCGAGCGTGTTGTTCCAGACGACCGTGAGGCCGACGATGGTGCCGAGCGCGCCGGCGATCTGACCCAGGCCCTTCTCGCCGATCCCGAGGAAGTTCCCGACCGCGCGGACCGCGCCCACGACGGCCGTCAGGATCCTCAGCAGGGTCTCCGCGAAGCCGATCGCGAACTTGAGCGAGGAGACCAGCGCGGCGCCGACCGCCGCCAGGGCGTCGCGCAGGCCGCCGAAGCCGAGGTCCTTGAAGGCGTCCCGGAGGGCGACGACGCCCTCTTCGAGCGCCACGAAGATCGCCCGGAAGGACTGGACGACCTGCGGGTTGACCCGGATCTTCCCGGCGGCGTCCCTGACGGTGAGCACCCGGTCCAGCAGCTCGTTGCCCACGCGCACCAAGGCCTCGAACAGCGGCCTGGCCGCCTCGCCGAGGATCTGGTTCACGACGCCGTGCACGACCTCCTGGAGGCCGCTGAGCGTGCTGCGGGCCTGCCGCTGGGCGGCCTCGTTGAAGGAGGCGAACTTCTTCTCCAGGAAGTCGAAGAGCTGGCCGGTCTCCTTGAGGCGCTTCACGTCGGCGTTCGTGATGCCGAGCGCGGTCGCGATCCGCGTGGTGCGGGCCTGGATCGTGCCGGCGAGCAGCGACCGGATCTCCTCGGCGAGCTGGTTCTGCGGCAGGCCGATCGCCTTCGCCGCGGCCGCGATCGAGCCGGTGAGCTGCCGGATCTGGTTGATGTTCAGGCCGGCGCCGAAGCCCGGCGCGACGGCGATCTGGAACGTCTCGACGAGGCTCTCGAAGGGCACGCCGAGGGCGATCGCGTCCTTCTGGAGCTGCCGGACCTGCTGGTCGGCGACCTGGACGGCGATCGCGAACGCCTGCGCGCCCTGGACCGGGCGGCCGAACTGGTCGCGCACCTCGGCCGTCGCGACGATGAGGCCGGCGATGCCGACGCGCGCCGAGTCGATGACGTTGCTGAACTGGAGCGCGGAGCTGACGAGGTTCTTGAACCCCTGCACGGTCTCGCGCGCGATCGTGAACACCGCGAGGATGCCCACCAGCCGGCGGAACGTGAAGAGCGTCTGGCTCGCGCTCGAGCCGACGTCGCGCAGGCTCTCCTTCAGGTCCTTCGCCTGGTTGATCGACTTCGCGCCGCCGAGGAGGTCGCCGGCCGCGAACTGCTGCTGCGCGCGCGCCCGGAGCTGCGTGATCTGCGCGCGCACGATCGCCTCCTCGCGGAGCGAGTCGTTGATGCGCTGCTGGGCGAGGAAGTTCGGGTCCTGCGCCTGCCTCGCCCGGGCGTCGCGGGCCTGCGCGGCCGCTATCTTGGCGGCCTCCCGCTCCGTGCTCGCCTGCTGGTCGGCGAAGGCCTTGAGCTGCGCCTGCTCGTCCTTCCGGAGCGAGGCGCTGATCTTCGAGGCCTCGCGCTCCGCCTTGGTCTTGCTGTCCGCGGCCGCCTTGACGTCGCGCTGCTGCTTGAGGAGCGCGGCCGCCTCGTCCGCCCTGGCGGCGCGGCTGATCTTCGCCGCCTCGCGCTCGGCGCTCGCCTTGGCCCGGATGTTCGCCTGGATCGCCTGCTGCTCGGCGCGCTGCTGCTGGGCCGCTGCCTGGGCGGCGTCGCGCTGCTGGCGGGCCTGGTCGGCCGCGTTGCGGGCGGAGTCGCGGGCCTGCGTGGTGCGGATCTTGACGGCCTCGCGCTCGACGGCCTGCTGCCGCTTCGACTCGGCCTGGAGCCGCTGGAGGGCGGCCTTGTTCTCGTCGACCGCCGCGGCCGTCTTCTTGAAGCTGTCGGCCGCCCCGCGCTGCGAGACGGACGCCTGCTGTAGGTCCTTGAAGGCGGCCTTGGCGGACTCCAGCTCCGTGCGGAACTTCGCGGTGGTCTTCGAGAACTGGTCTCGAATCGCGATCGTGTACTGGAGCCCGCCTCGGTCTACCGCCACGGATCAGATCCCCTTCCCGAAGTCCTTCAGGAACTCGCGCGTCTCGCTCCTCGCGGCGCCGCCCTCCAGGCCGACGGCCTGGCGCATGGACCGGACGTACTTGCCGATCCCCTTGCTCTGGAGCTGCGCCCCGGCCATCGTGTCGTACACGAGGCCGATCCGCTCCTGGACGTCGCTGCGATTGATGGAGACCATGAGGCGGTCGAACTGGATCAGGTCGAGGGACTCGACGAACTCGAGAGGGAAGCCGAAGCCGACGGCTCGGACGACGGCATCGTAGAGCTGGCTCCATCGACCGCGCTGGCCTCCGTCGTCGGCGGAGGCGTCTGGAGTTCCGCCAGCTTCTCCTTCACCATCGCGGTCACCTTCTCCCCCAGGTCGCCGAAGACCTTCGCGTTCGCCGCGAGCCAGCCCTGGCAGAGCTGCACTAGCATCGGGAGAGACAGGCCCTCGTAGGACTCGCCGTCTCCGTAGAGGAACTCCTCCACCTGGTCGGTCTTGCGCGCCGGGTCGTAGTCGAACTCCTCGCGCAGGGAGTCCATGAGGAGCTTCCCGAGCAGGATCCGGTTCGGCTTGCTCGCGACCGCGCCGAGGATCTGGTTGACCGCCGACTCGCGCTCCTGGCGCCGGTGCCGGCTGATCTCCGGCGTCGGGGCGGCGACGATCGTTCGGTCGATGGTGCTGTCGGCCGTCTCGGTGTTGGCGCGCAGGTCCTTGCGCACCTTCTCCTTGAAGTTCTCGGTCGTGACGTTGCGCGTCTCGTCTCGGTCGAGCAGGGACGAGATCGCGAGCCCCACGGGCTTGCTGACCTCGGCCAGCTCCTCGAGGAGCGCGATGCGGTTGGAGTAGAAGCGGAAGGTGCGGCCGTCGATCTCTCGCTCGACGAACACCTTGCTCTTCCACGTGAAGCGTTCTTTCCAGTTCATGTCTGCCTTCTCCTTGTGTAGCGGTCGTGGGCCGGGAGCGTCTCCGCCCCCGGCCCGCCTCTCGACCTCAGATCACGCGACCATCGGGTCGTAGGTGCGCACGGTGAGCACCTTCGACACGTCGGGCACGCTGTTGTTGATCTCCGCGACGCCCTTGAAGGCCATCGTGGCCACGTCGTCGCCGATCATCGCCAGGTCGCCGTCGGCCGACAGCGAGACCCGGTGGAACCGGAACTCGACCTTCTGTCCGCAGTCGCCGGCGTTGTCCTGGATGAACAGGCAGGCGCCCTCGACCACCGCGCGGGTCAGCGCGTCCACCTCGTCGACGTCGTTCGCGGAGGTGGCACCCGTGGAGATCGTCCACTGCGAGGTGTCGCCCTCGGCGATGTTGGTCGCCGTCGGGAGGAACCGGATGAGGCCGAGCTGCTCGTCGATCTCGTAGTCGGTCCCCTCGACCAGCAGGACGTCGGTCACGGCGTCCTTCTCGATCGTGTAGACGAGCCCCGCGGCGTCCAGGTTGTACTCCCGGAGGCCGGCGGCGTTCCGCAGCTCGTACCAGGCACCCAGGTGGGTGTCGACCGAGATCACGACGTCGGTGTGGGTCGTGTCGTGCGGGTTGTCGTAGGTCGAGGTCTGGCCGCTGAAGAAGTCGGCGAGGTTCTGGAAGTTGCGCGTCTCGTCGAGCTTGAACCCGATCCCGATTTCCTGCGAGACCACGAACCGCTTGTCCGTGAACTTGACGCAGGAGCGGGAGTTCTTGTGGCGCAGGTCCTCGACGGTCACGGAGATCGTGAACTCGGGCGAGTTGCCCACGTCACGGTAACCGTTCACGTCGGGGAGGCCGGTGCTCGGGTCGAGCCTGGCGAGGTAGACGCGCCCACGCCCGAGAACGTAGTCCCGTTCGTTGGGAGCGCCGGTGAGATTGATTCCGGGCATGTGTGTTTCTCCTAGGAGTTGCGGAAAGGGTTATCTGGGGCTCAGCTCGGCCTGGAAACGGAAGCGAGCGTGGGTCCCGTTCGACGCACCCTCCCGCGGAGGGTGCTCGTACTGGGTGTCGACGAGCTTGACGGTGACCTGGCGGTCCTCGTTCTCGTCGCGCGGGATGCAGATGGGGTCCTCGAGGAGGGCGCGAACGAACGGCTCGCAGATGACCTCCTCGTTGAACTTCAGGATCAGGAGCCACTGCCACGACGTCGGGTCGAGCACGTACTTGCGCCCGAGGCGGTGGAGCGTCTGGTAGGCGGCGGTCAGCTCGTTGACCTCGACCGAGGCGGGCTGGACCTGGAGTCCCTGGACTAGCTCGCAGGCGTCGGAGTCGTAGGTGGCCTCGATGAACGTGCCGAGCTGCGCGGCGAGGCACAGCGCGTCGTGGACCTTCTTCTTCAGGGTCACGGCGATGAACCCTCCTCTGATGAAGGGATACCCGAACGCCTCCGCGCTCGCGATCCCGTGCGGCTGGACGACTTGCAGGCCGAGGGTGGAGAGCAGCGGCGTGCCGAACGCCTCCGCGCTCGCGATCCCCTGGCCGTCGAGGTCGACGACCTGAGCCCCGGAGACGACCACTACCGGCGTCCCGAAGGCCTCGAGGCTGGCGATGCCCTGGCCGTCGAGGTCGATCACGACCGCGCCGACGAGCAGGTCCGGAGATCCGAAGGCCTCCTCCGACGCGATGCCCTGGCCGTCGAGGTCGACGATGGTGGCGAACGTGACCGTGGGAGATCCGAACGCCTCGGCCGACGGGATGCCCTGGGCGTCGAGGTCGATCGCGACCGCTCCGGGCTGGACCTCGGGCGCGCCGAAGGCCTCGGCCGAGGCGATCCCCTGGCCGTCGAGGTCGATCGTCACCGCGCCGACCAGCAGGTCCGGCGAGCCGAAGGCCTCCGCGCTCGGGATGCCCTGGGCGTCGAGGTCGATCGCGATGGTCGCCGCGATCGTCGGAGAGCCGAACGCCTCGGACGATGGGATTCCCTGCCCGCTCAGGTCGACGGCGATCGACGCGGCGATCGTGGCGCTGCCGAACGCCTCCGCTGATGCGATGCCGCTCGGACTCACGTTGATGTTCGTCGCGATCGTGGCGCTGCCGAACGCCTCCGCCGACGCGATGCCGCTCGGGCTGACGGCGATCGTGGCGGCGATCGCCGGCGTTCCGAAGGCCTCGGTGCTCGCGATGCCGCTCGGCTGGAGCGTCTCCGCGCCGAACGCCAGCACGATTATCTTGCGGTTGTTGCTGATCGGGACCGCGGTCCAGTTGATCGTGATGCCGACGTCCGGCCACGCGGCCCAGTTGCCGGTGTAGACGACGGAGCCCGAGCCGGTCACCATCCTCACGATCTTGGCGTCGGCGAGCGAGGCGGTGCTCGAGGTGGCCGCGGCGTCCTGCGAGCGCGCTAGGGCGTCGCGCTCTACCGGCGTGCCGGTGCGCCCGCCGATCATGCTGATCCCGATGCAGCTCGCGGTGTCGTCCGCCAGGAACGAGTCTAGGCTGATGACCGCCGACAGCCCGCACAGTGCGGCCTGCATCTTGATGCCGGGCTCGGTGTGGTTGAAGTTCCCGGTGGCGAGGCGGGAGTTCACGTTGCCGCACCACACCGGGATCCCGGGGAGCTGGAGCGCCAGGACGGCGGTGTCCGGCAGCGCGTTGTTCTGGGTGTTGTTCGTGAGCGTGAAGCCGGTCGAGCTGAACGCCGTGATCTTCCCGGTGTCCGCGAAGTCCGGGCTGGCGAGGCAGTTCGTCTCGCTCATCAGGAGGACCGGCGCGGCGTCGGCGATGTTGTCCGGATCGCGCCAGACCATGCAGGCGTTCTTGATCGACGGCGCGCGCGTGGCGAAGAAGAGGACCATCTCCGACGACGCGGCGGAGGCGCTCGTGCCGAAGGGTCCGGGGCCGATCCCGATGAGGGCGTCGGGCTGGAAGCTGAGCGACGAGATAGTCGTGGAGAGCGTCGGGCCGGTCACGTCTACGATCGCCGCCAGGGCCGCACTGCCGCCGTAGAACTGGAGATTGATGATCCACGCCGTCGGGGGCGCGGTCGGCGTGCCGGCCGAGTTGAACCAGGAGAGCTTCACGCCGTTCGTCACGGCCGAGATGGTGGCGTAGGCGGCCACCGCGCCGGTCCCGTCGAGCACGACGAAGAAGCGGTCGTTCCGCTTGACCTGGTACGTGTCCATCGTGGCCTGCGCGTTCTCGCTGTAGAACGACTTGCCGCGGGTGTTCGTACCGTCCCAGATGCCGGTGGAGATCACGCCGTGAGACACCGACGTGCCGTCGGTCGTCCCGAGCGAGAGCGTGCCGAAGCAGCCCGCCACGGTCCCGAAGCTCGAGATCGTGACGTCCTGGGTCGTGGCGCCGGTGTTGGCCGTCGCCTTGACGTCTTCGATGAGTGACTGCACCCGGCCGCTCTCCTCGGACCCTCAGCTCCCTCTCAGAGCTTGAAGATCTTGTTCGAGCCGTTGTCCCACTGGACGGTGATGTCGCCGCCGTTCGGGGTGACCGGCAGGTTCGTCGCCGTGTCGATGAACGCGAGCAGCGCGGACGTAGAGGCCGTGCCGGTGTCCTTGTAGATCACCAGATACTCGGACTGGACGCCGGAGACCGCCGTGAACGTGAAGTCCGCCGCGTCGGCCACGCCGGCCGTGTTCGTCTTGCTCGCGAGGTTGCCGGAGGTCGCGATGCGGGCGCCCGAGGGGATGTCGCTCAGGAACTCGTGGGTCGCGAGGTTCACGGTGTACGCGCCGGAGTCGACGAGCACGACCTTGATGTTGTCGTTGATCCAGTTCACCTGGCCGGAGGCGGGTCCGAGGAACTTCTCCCGGCCCTTGTCGTAGAGTGCGTTCGCCATGTCTCAGTCCTCGAAGATGCTGCCTCGGCAGCGGTTGCGGATCCTGGTCCGGAGGGAGTCTCCGGGTCGCGGCGCGGGCGTCAGCCTCGTGCCGTCGAAGGTCTTGATCGAGGTCTCGTCGGGGACGCTCTCCTCGGCGGAGAGGATCTCCATGTCCTCCTCGATCTGGTTCTCGAGCCGGTGGATCTCCTTGTCCAGCGTGGTCGGCCCTCGCTCGCGGAACGGCGCCTCCTCGTTCCAGATCCTCTGCGCGGCGCCGGAGGCGTCCATGAAGAGGTTCGGGAGCTTGCGGAGGAGCTGCACGTAGACGATGTTCGTCTCGACCTGGTTCGCCAGCGCGCGGAGTACCTCGTCCCCGCTGACGGGGTTGTCGACGAACGCGATCGCGGAGAGCTGCGCGACCCGCTGCGCGCCCAGACGCCGGTTGAAGTCCAGGCGCGCCTTCAGGATCGCCTCGTTCAGGATCGCGAGGGTGTCCTCGCGGCTGCCGGGGACGCCCGAGAGGCGCACGCTCTTCTTCAGCGTGTCCAGGTCTGCGACGAACAGCGGGTCGGTCACGGCTCAGCCCCTCACTCGGCCTTCGGCGGTTGCGCCTGGGCGCGCTCGCGCGCGCGCTCGAGGGCCGCTCTCGCGTTGGCGGACAGGTCCGGGCTGCCGGCGTCCTTGGTCCCCTCGACCGAGATCACCTTGCCGTCCTCCCGCCTGACCGAGGTGGTCCGCAGCGGGGCGGGGCGGCTCTTGTCGGACGCCAGCGCGAGGTCCTCGCGGAAGGCCGGGTGCCAGTCCGCGGTGAGCTGGGTCGCCGCGTCCGAGAGGCTCGAGATCCGCTCGACCGAGTAGTCCGGGTCGATCTCGACGATCATCACCAGGAGGTCCTCGAGCGTCTTGCCGACGATCGAGCCGGGGTCCACGCTCCACTTGCCGCGCTTGGCGGCCGCCGCGATCGCGCTCTCCCGGACGCTGGTGATCGGCTCGATCACGCCCTGCTCGAGCAGGCTCGCGACCTGCTCCGGCGTCAGCATCCCCTCGGGCACGATCTCGCCCTGACCGATGAAGTCGCTCGCCGCCTTGATCCCGGGCTTGCGCTCCGTGCGCGGGCGTCTGATGGTTCCCCGCGCGACCTTGAACTGTTCCACGATTGCCTCCGTTTGTTCTGGTGTCTGCCTCCGGCGGTGAGAGAAAGACAGGGGCCGGACGCTCGCCGGGCGCGCCCGGCCCCTGGTAGGGATCAGTCTCGGATCAGACGACCTTCATCGAGACGCTCGCGTCGGGGCGCCGCATGCAGGGCAGCGGGTTCGACTCGACGAGCAGCATCCTGGCGGACGGGTCTTCCTCTTCCCAGCTCTTCGAGAAGCGCTTGGACTGGAGGACCTGGCCCGCGCCGATCGCCTTCATGTCCTCGATCGCGCCGTAGTACGTGACGAACTGCGCGGCCGGGGTGCGGGCGACGAACTCGGCGTGGTCGGGACGGATGAGGCTGACGGCCGAGCCGGCGACCGAGACCTGGCGAGCGTATCGCCAGACACGGATCCCGTGCACGTACACGCCGAGCAGCATCGCGCCCGACTCCTGGTACTGGTTGTTGAGGTCGATCGCGCCCGTCTTGAGCGCGACGCCCGTGTTGAGGTTCAGGCGCTCCTGCACCTCGTCGACCGCCAGGAATGCGTCCGCGGCGTCCGCGCCGAGGATCACGTCCGTGCAGTTCAGGGACACGTCGTCGTTGATGAGCGTCGCCGCGTCCATGAAGTCCTGCGCCGGCTTCGCCGTGCTCGCGGCCGACCACAGGTCGCCGCCGGTGAGGGTCACGTCGTGGGACGCCGAGCGCGGGAAGGTCACGGTGATGGACTCCTCGTCGGAGACGCTGTAGCTGATCTGGCCGCGGAGGGCCAGGGCGCACAGGTACTCTTCCGAGTTCGTCACGTCGTCCATGAGCATCCCCAGCTCGTCGGCCATGTACTGTCGCATGGCCGCCTGGATCCCGCCCGCGTCGATGTGGATGACCGAGCCCGGGCGCCGCTTGTTCAGCAGCTCGCTCGGATTCATCGGCCGCTTCACGCGGATGTGGGCGGGCTGGACGATGCGGAACTCCTCGTTCCGGCCGTCCGTCATCAGGGCCGCCCCGTTGCGCTTCACGAACGGAGCGATCTTCCGGCCGCGCCGGAGGAAGCTCAGTTCGATCTGCCGGGTCGGCACCGTGACGTCGCGGCCGAAGAGGAGGTTCTTCAGCATCGAGTTCGGGGCCTTCATCTCGTTCACAGCAGGCGTGAGCGTGCTGTAACTGAGGATGTCTGCACTGGTGGGCATTGTCTGTCTCCTTGTCTTGGTAGCGTGCTTCTCAGTTGTTCAGCACTTGGATCAGTGGACGCCTGCGAGGCCCTGGACGTCGATCCCCTTCTTGCGCAGCTCGGCGTCGAGCAGCGCCTCGTCGAGGTCGGCCTGGGACTCGCCGGTCGGGACCGGGATGTCGTCGCGGTGGATGAGGCCGCGACGGAAGACCTGGATCAGCGTCTCGCCGGCGGCGAGCGCGAGGTGCGGCTGCTCGGGCGCCCAGAGGAACCCGTCGATCGCCGCGCCGTCGGACGGCGAGACGCCGCCCTGCTGGCTCGTGGCGAAGACGTGCGGGTTGCCCGTCAGGCCCGCCATGTTGGCGGTGATGATGACGTCCTGGCCGGCGAACGCGCCGCCCCAGGTGAGGGTCACGACGTGCGAGCCGGTGCCCAGGTTCGCGCCCGGGCCGCTGTCAACCGCCGCGACGTCACCCGGGGCGACGTTCGAGAGGGCCTCGAGCGCGGCCTGGACCGCCGCGGCGTTCGCGTTGAACGCGATGCCCGCCGTGGTCTGGCCGTTCACCGTGAGGGTGAAGGTCCCGGCCGTCGCCGGGGTCGCGGCCGAGGTGATGGTGTTCACCTCGTTCGACTGCCCGACCCAGACGGCCCACTGGCCGGCCGCGTCGTCGTAGAAGAGCGGGGTGAGGTTCGGGAGCGAGCGGTCGGGCGAGTAGGAAGCGAGCTTGCCGGGACGGATGCCGTCCTCGCGCGGGAAGGCCCGCAGGTTCGGGGTCTGATTGACGGCAGCCCCGAACAGCTCTTGCGATTGCAGTGCCATTGTCTGTTCTCCTTGTAGCTGGTGGTGGTGATCTCAGCGGGTGGCGTCGATCAGGACTTCACGAGCCGCATGCCGGCCGCCTGGCCGCGCTGCTCGTTGAAGAGGTTCGCGATCGCCCGACCCTCGTCGGCCGCCGCCTTGGCGACCGCCTCGATCGAGTCCTCGCCGGTCGCGGGCGCGGCGGGCGCGTTGGAGCGCCGCTTCGCCTTGAAGAGCTGCTGCTTGAGGCTGCGGACCTCGGGCGAGTCTCCGGCCTCGACGCCGGTCTCCTCGTCGGAGGGCTCGCTGGCCGTGAGCGACTTGCGCAGCTCGGCCACCTTGTCGGCGGAGAGCTTGCCGCTCTTCAGCGACTTGTTCAGCTCGTAGGAGCGCAGCTCCTTCTCGAACGACTCGAGGTCGCTCGGGTTGGTGGCGTCGCCCTTGAACTCCGGGGCGGCGGGAGCGCCCTTGTCGGCCTCCGGCTCGCCTGCGACGGCGGACTTCACCATCGCGACCATCTCCGCCTTGAAGCCGGAGAGGATCTCGGCCATTTCTTCCTTGGTCATCTCGATCTCCTGGTTGTTGACGTCGCGCGACTTTCCGAGACTGTCGGCGACGCGCTTCGCGGCGGCCTTGGACTCTGCCTGATCGAACGCCGCTTGTCCGAACAGACTCACGCCGTCCAGCTCGCCGCTACGGCAGGCCTTCTGTAGGACGGGATTCTCCAGCTTGACGAGGGTGGCCCAGGCGCCCGTGAGGTCGCCGGCCGGACTCCCGTCGTAGCGCTTCCAGTCGGAGAAGCGCTCGTCGCCCTTCGCGACGATGAACGACTCCGCGACGTAGGCGTCCTGGGTCGACAGGACTCGGCCGTCGTGCTCGATGTCGAGCGTGCGGTGGTCGCGGTTGTACGAGTGGCACGCGGCCTTGATGACCGCCGCCGAGGCGAAGTGGCCGTCGTCGTCCTCCTGGTTCGGGGCGTAGACCACCGCGAGCAGCTCGCTCTGGCCGACCGCCTTCGCGATCGCCTCGAGGCAGAACTGGCCGTCGCCCTTGAGGACCGTGGTGAAGCCGTTCTTGCCCTGCTTGCAGAGCGCGATGCGCGTGACGTCGAGCGCGCGGATGCGCCGGGCCTTCGCGGTCGGCTCGCCGTCCACCGCGATGTTCGGGAACTTCTTGCGAACGGCCGCCTTCACGCGGGCGATCAGCTCCGGGTCGCCGTTCTGCGCCGCGCGGGCGAGGGCGTTGCGCGCGTGCGCCTCGTCCTCGATGGGGTAGGACTCGTCGGGTCCGGCGAAGTCCTGGTGGGGGATCTTCTTGCGGGCGGCCGCGTCGAGGACGGACTTCTTCATCTCCTGCCACTTCTGGTACGCCACGGCTAGCCTCTGTTGCTCGTCCGGGAACTCCGCCTGCATCGCCGCGTCCTCCATGAACCGGGCTACGAAGGCGCTCTGCGCCTCGTCGGGGCCGGGGTGCGGCATGGGCATCGTTCAGGAAATCCGAGAAATGACTGCCATCTGGGCAGCCAGAGGGGTAAGATACCCTGCCATCCTGGCAGCCCGCCAGAGAATTCTCGGGAAAACCGTTCGAGGGGATAGATCACTCCCATGACCGAGGCGACGCCCGCACCGGAGGGCCAAGACCCCTCCTTCAAGCTCATCACCTCCGACCGCAAGACCCGCGACATCTTCGGCACGGAGGGGGTGCTCTACAAGCTCCTCCGGAAGTCGGTCGCGAAGGAGGACCCCCGGGACCGCACCAACCAGGGCGTCGCCGTAGGGGTGAAGCCGCCGCTGATGGACAAGTTCGTGGCGCGGGAGCTGCGCGACGCGAACACCACGCACGGCGCCTGCATCGACGCGAAGGCGAGCGCCACGGTCGGGCTCGGCCACCGCGACGAGAAGATCCACGAGGTCCTCGACCCGCTCTGCCAGTTCTCGTGGCAGGACACGCTCGACGCGCTGGCCGACGACTACTGGGAGACCGGCGAGTGCTTCCTCGAGGCGGTGATGGACGAGAACAACCCCAACCTGGTCACCGGCCTGCACCACGTCGAGTCGGCGCAGTGCGAGATCGAGGTCGAAGAGGAGAACAACAGCGAGGACTACCACTACGTCGTGCGCGGAGAGACGGCGGCCGCGCAGCTCAGCATCATGGCGAAGTGGGGAGACCTCGCGCAGCTCAAGGCGCGCTTCAACGTGCAGCAGAACGGCCAGCAGGATCCGAACGCCGTGAACGCGAACGACGGCCAGCAGGCGCGGCACCGCGGGACGATCGGAGGCCAGATCAAGAACTCGCAGATCATCCACATCCGCCAGAGCCGCAACCGCTCGCGGTGGTACGGCTTCCCGGACTACATGTCCGCCGTGCCCTCGATCGAGCTGGTGCAGTGCATGACGCAGCACGAGTTCGACTTCTACTTCAACCGCGCGGTGCCGGAGTTCCTCGCCTTCCTGATCGGCACGAGCACGAACAGCGCGACGTGGAAGAAGTTCGAGGACATGATGCGCGCGAACCAGGGGCTCGGCCAGTCGCACAAGAGCTGCGCCGTGCAGATCCCGGGCTCGCCGACGGAGAACGTCGTCCAGATCGAGCGCCTCGCGATGGAGGACAGCGGCAAGGACGGCTTCAGCGACAAGTCGATGACGCTCGCCATGCTCATCACCACGTCGCACGGCGTGCCCCCGATGCTGGCGAACGTCGCCCTGCCGGCGAAGATCGGCGCGGTGAACGAGGGGCCGAACGCGCTCATGCTGATCCAGAAGCGCAAGATCGGGCCTGCCCAGCGGAACTTCAGCACGATCCTCGCGCGGACGCTCGGGTCCCAGGACACGCTGCTGAACCAGGAGGACGGCACGCCGGTACAGCTCTCGGCCGCGCAGTTCCTCGGCAAGTCGTCGGTCGCCAAGGCGCCGGCCTCCCCGGTCGCGAAGGCGGCGGGCGCGCTCGGCCCCACCTCGGCGCAGTCGACGAGCGGCCCGGTGGTCGCCGCCCCGGACCCGAACGCGGCCGCGCTCGGCGTCGGCGGGCCGACGGACGAGAACGGCATGCCGATCCACGTCACGCCCGGCAACGGCTTCAAGACGATCCTCGACGGGATGACGCCCGCGGCGGCCAACACGATCGCGAGCATGCGGCAGCCGCTCACCGGCAGCGGTCGCGACCCGAACGCCGGCCTGCTCGGCGGCTCGAGCGATCGCCAGCCCGGCGACCCGCTCAACACCGGCCACTGATGGCGGACCGCGCGTCGCTCTACTCCAGGATCCTGACGGCCTACGGGACGTCGGAGCTGGAGCGCGTCAAGCTGCTGATCGGCTCGCGCACGCTGCGCGACGCGATCCGGCTGATCGTGGACGTGAACGAGGGCCGCGCCGAGCTGTACATACCACACTACTGGGCGCTGTACTACCACGACGGCCGCAGGGGCGTGCGCCCGATCCTGGCGAGCAAGCTGGTCTTCTTCGCCGACCCGCACGACGACCCGCGGCTCGCGGGCGGCTACCCGGAGCGCGACTTCGACATCCGCACGCTCACGCGCGAGGAGTACGAGGCCGGGCTCGAGGAGAACCGGAAGCGCCGCGAGGTCGGGCTCGGGCCGTTCATGTTCGTGGTCGACGCAACCGGGCCGGCGGCCGCGCACCCGTTCTTCGACCAGCTCGCGAACAACGCGGCGTCTAGGGCGGACCTGGCGTTCGGCCGCGGGCTCGACGAGTGGATCCAGGAGATGGTCGACACCGACCCTGCGGTGCGCGCCGAGCGCGGCACGGCGGAGTTCTTCCTGTGAAGTAGAGCGGGCCGGAGATCGCTCCCCGGCCCGCCTCGGTTCACGCCGCTTCGGCGTACTGGTAGTTGGCACTTGACTTGTGGCACCACCTGCCGAACAATCTCGTCTCTCGCGAGCAGTATACCTGCTCGACTCGAGAAGGTCAAGTTCCTAGCGCAGGACTCCCTTGCTCGGGTGGCGCACGTCGGTCCGCATCAGCTCGCGCGGCGGCATGACGCTGCCGGAGGGCCGGCAGACAGCCAGGTACGTCCACAGGCCCGCGCAGACCGCCTGGACGACCGCCGAGTACAGCAGGCCGAGCGAGGCGTAGGTGATCGCGACGACGGCCACGCCGAGGGCCGTCGGGATGGACGTCTTGCGCGGGAGCCGCGCGTAGCGGTTCCTCACCGCCGGAATGAGCGCCGCACAGAAGAAAGTGCCGCACGTCGAGAGAACGAAGTCCTGCCACGAGTTGAACATGAAGTGCCTCCGAATGTGACCTTGAGAATTGTCCAGATGACCACGAAGCCGCCAGCGAGCAGCAGACCGAACGCCGCCCGCAGGAACTTCATCGCTTGAGCGCCGGCCGCACCTTGTTGAGGTACAGCAGCGTGTCCGAGACGACGCCGTGCTTGGCGTCCATGAAGAGGAGCCGCTGGCACGGATCGCCGCAGGCCGCGAGCTGCTCCTTCGCGAAGTCGTTGTCCGACTCCGTGGTGCCGTTCGCGTAGAAGCGCCGGTAGCCGAGCGTGGCCATCGCCGGGGTGTGGAAGTGGCCGAAGAGCAGGTGGTCCCACTTCTCCTCGATCGCGTCGATCCAGCCCCAGGCCTTCTTCGCCGTGCCGTACCACGGGAAGCCGGCGAAGCCCCCGCCGATCTGGTGGCCGTGGACGACCAGGTTGCCCCAGTCGAACACGCGGTCCACGACCCAGAACTCGTCGGTCATCCTCCACTGGAGCCTGCCGGCCAGCTCCGCGCGGGGGTTGTCCTTCGTGCCGAGCAGCATCGTGCGCAGCGTGATGTACGCCACCTGGTCCCAGTTCGTGCGCGGGTGCGAGCGGGTGCTCTTCGGGCCGTTGCGCCCGTGGTTCCCCGGCACGCTGAAGACGACCACCCGCTCGAAGTGCTCGAGCGCGAGCAGGAGCGCCTTGCCGACGATGCGCGGGAAGTTCAGGCAGGCCTGGTCGATGACCGGGCTGTCGATCTCGTGCGCCTGGTGCGGGAAGATGTCCTCGCCCTCGATCACGTCGCCGCCGAGGTAGACGTGCAGCTCGTCGATCCTGGCCATGTTGCGCCGCAGGTCGGCGATGTAGATGGTCTTGTCCATCGCCTCGAGCACGCGGGCCTCGCAGACCGTCGTGTCGTAGGAGCGCGTCGTCTTGCCGAGCTGGAGGTCGGAGAGGTGCAGCACCGCGATCTCCTCGTAGCTCCGCTTGCCGCCGTGCCGCGGGCGCGGCGGGGCGACGATGCGCGGCGGGCTGTCCGCCAGGCAGGACTGCACGGCCTCGACGATCGCGGCCTCCTTCGTCTGCGACTGGCGCAGGCGCTTCTCGAGCGCGCGCACCTGCGACTTCAGCTCCGCCGCAGTGGCCGACTTGTCGGCCTCGTCGGCCAGGAACTTCGAGAGCGGGCTCTGCTTCTTCTTCACGGTAGGGACTCTCCTGTGGTGGCGTCGCGTCGGAGGCACTGCTCCACGTGGCGGCGCACGGACGTCTCCGCCGGCCCGTCCGGCCAGCGGGCGCGCACGTGCTCGCGGTAGAACTCGTGCCACGTATGATGGTTCCCCGCCTTGCGGGCGTCGAGGAACTCCGCCACGTCGCGCGCCAGCTCTGGTCGCGCGCACGTGCGACACTGCTTCCTGGACGTGCCGGGGGAGGACAGGAACTTGCGCAGGTTGGTCTTCATTGTTCTGATGCCCACTTCGCCAGCAGCAGCGCGTCGCCGACGTGCTTCCACTGGCCTACGGACACGTGCCGGAAGGCCGGCGGGATCCTGAGCGGCGCGGAGTACGTCGCCTTCTGGTCGTAGCCCCAGCCCAGCTCGTCGTACAGCCTCGCCTGCATGACCTCCTTCGGGATCTGCCCCTTCCACTCCTCCGGCGTCGGGAAATGGACGGCCGCCTCGCTGAAGCAGAGCATTACGCGCGCCAGCACCGCGCCTGCCACGTTGCCGAGCACCACGATGTCCTGCGGACGCTTGTGCTGGCGGAGCCCGGTGCGCTGGAGCGTCTGCGCCTCGACGGCCACGGCGTTCACCAGCTCCGTGCGTCGGAACATCCCTGTGTGTATCGAGGCCACCATGTCGAGCACGGAGAACTGCTGGCTCTTGCCCTTCCTCTTCGGGACGTGGATGACGTCGGCCGCGTATGGCTTCCCGTCGCGCCAGTACCCGATGGCGAGGTCGTGCAGGTCCGGGTCTATCCCGATGGTGAGCATGGCGTGCGAGAGAAGACTGAGGTCCGGGAGGCTGACCGTCGCAGCATTCATGGCTAGCGTGGCGCCTGCCGTCGCGTCCCGGACCTCTAGTCCTTGTAGCGCTCCCCCTTGGTGATCCGGTAGTCTCCGATCAGCCGAAAGATCGTGCTCTTGCTGATCCCCAGGAGCTTGGCCGCGGCCGTAGCGTCCCCGTCGGTGATCTGCAACGCCGTGATGATACACTGCCGGCGGGCCTCGGTCAAGGTGAGAACCGGAAGTCTCAGGACGACGTTCCGGAGCGGGTCCCTGGGCTCGCTCATCGCACCAGCTCCAGGACGGTCCTGCCGCCGCGGACGACTCGGACCATCGGGTACATCTCCCTGGCGTGCAGCCACAGCGCCGCGCCCTGCGCGAGCGACTGGGACTCGCGGCCCCCGCCCTGCTCGACCCACTCCGGCTCGCCGCCCTCGACGGGCACGAGCACCTCGACGTGCCACAGGTCGCTCTCTGGCGGCTGGTAGCTCGGGAGGTCGTCCAGCTCCGCGGGCTTCAGGCCGCGGGCGATCATCTCCTCGAAGTGCATCATCGCCTGCACGTTCCACATCGCCGCGGCGAGGTGGTCCTCGTCCCGCATCCCGGCGAGGTGCTTGTACAGGTGGCGCACCGCGCAGTCGAAGAACACGCTCAGCGGCATGCCCTTCTCCCAGTTGCGCGCGTCGTACTTGACCGCGCCCTTCTCGAGCAGGACCGCGAGGCGGCCCAGCGCGAGCGGCGAGATCAGGTCGTACCGGCCCTTGCCGGTGGCGGCGTCCCGCTTCGCGCCGGTGTCGAACGTCCGCCGGGTGCCGCTGTCCTTCAGCTCGTAGTCTCTCTGCTCCATGTCCCTATCTTACCATCCTTTGTCCAGGAGTCAAGCTACTTCTTGGGTTCCCAGGGGACCAGCCTGCCGTCCGGGCCGAGAACCGGGCCGGAGGCCTTGCTCCACACGCTCGTCAGGTGCGTCTCGTCCGACCGGATGTTGACGTCCGGCAGGATCAGCCGCGCGTGCTCGACGAGCAGGTCTCGGACCCGCATCGCCTGGTCGTGCCAGAGCGCCCGGTCGAGCGTTGTCTCGGCGACGATCTGGTCGTGGACGAACGCCACGGGCCGCACGCCCAGCAGCACCGACCGCTGCGTCGGGTCGTAGCACTCGCGCTGCACCATGATGGCCCAGGTCTCCGCGACCTCGGCCCCCGGCGACTGCATGCACTTCCCGTTCGCGGCCGCGCAGTACGTCGCGCCGCGGCGGACCATGCCGAGAGGAGTCTCGTACCAGTAGAGCTGCTCGCCCCGCTCGGTCTGCTCGTTCACGTTGTCCGTCTGGCCCTCGATCCACCGGAAGAAGTACGGCATCTCCGGGTACGTGAGCCGCCAGACCTCCCGCGCGTCGCTCGCCTGCTCCGCCGTCATGCGCACGTCGTAGGTGCCCCACGCGAACTCGACGAGCGTGTCCGGCCCGAGGCCGCCCGGGAACCCGAGGCCGACTGGCTTCGCGAACTTGCGGGACTCGGCGAACCACTTCCTCACCGGCTCCTCGCTGTGCCTCTTGCACAGCATGAAGGCCTCGTAGCAGGCCTCCGGGTCGGACAGGATGCCCTCGGCTCGGCAGGCCTGCTGGAACTCCCTGCCGGGGCCGTCCGTCGCGAGCTGGAGCTGGAGGCTCGTCGCGAGGTAGCCGTGCAGGTCGACCCTCGCGTTGTACTTCAGGAGGTGGACCGACTCGCACGGGATGAGGCCCTGGACGTGCAGGTCGTGCGTGACCTGCGCGACCGTCGCCAGCTCGAGGTTCGTGATGTCCGAGTCGATGAAGGCGCGGCCGGCGCGCGGGCGGTAGCCGCTGCGCGGGTCGATCCCGTCGCGCTCGCCGGGGACCTGCTGGATGTTCGCGCTCGGGTAGAGGGGCTCGCGGTCGCGGGCGTTGCCGTAGCTCGACGTGCGCCCCGTCTCCTTCAGCACGTCGTACTGCGGGTAGATCACCGGGCCGGACTCGAGGATGTCGAGCTGCTCGAGGATCTTCTGGAGCGACTGGCGCCCGTAGTAGTGGTCCATCAGCGGGTCCCTCGAGGCGAGGTACTTCTGCACCTCGGCGTCGAGCTGGATCTGCGGCTCGCGCTCCCCGCCGGCCGTCATCGCCGGGACCTCGCCGAGGAGCCTGTACAGCGCCCCCACGTAGGCCTGGATCGCCTTGGTGTTCCGCTTCGAGGGCCTCGCCTCGACGAACTTGATCCCGGCCGCAGCGAGCGCGGCTGGGTCCGCGACACCCTGCGCCGCCAGCGCGGCCACCTTCTTCGCCTGGTTCGCGTGCGGGCGCGCCGGCTGCGCGGCCTCGATCAGGCCGGCGGCGACGAGCGGCCCCTCGCACTCGGCGATCTTGGCGTCCGCCTGCGCGCGGATCTCGGCCACGCGCGCCGGGTCGACCTCGACCCCGTGCGCGGACATCAGGTAGAGCGCGACGTGCGTGGCGGTGCGGAACTCCTCGGTCGCCGTCGAGGCGTGCGGGAAGTCGACCTTGCGCTGCTCCTGCGCCTCGTAGACCAGCAGCGTCGCCTCGGCGTCGGCGAGCGCGTACGCGGCCGCGTCCTCCGGGTACTCGCTCGCGCGCCAGCCGTCGAGCGCGGCGTAGGCGAGGCGCCAGTGGTCGTCGCCCTCTCCGGCCGCGCCCTGCACCTTCTCCGCGCGCCGGTCGTTGCCGGTGTACTTCAGCTCGAGGTCGGCGAGCCCGTACTTGATGTCCGCCTTGGACCCGTCGGGCAGCAGCAGCTTGTCCAGGCGGCCGGACGTGCTTAGGTTCAGGAGCTTCTCGCGCCACTTCGTGTCGGTGAAGCGGCCGGCGAGCGCCGCGGCGAAGATCGCCGGGATGAGCCGCGGGTAGGAGGCCATCGAGACGGACCAGTCGTATCCGCCGGAGTGCGTGACGATGGTGACGTCCTCGCTCTCTAGGAGCGACAGGATCGTGCCTTCCAGCGCGTCGTCGGGGTGGTTGCCGAGCAGGGCCTTCACGACCTCTCCGTCGATCCGCTCCGCGAACGAGCCGCAGACCGCCTTCGGCGCGAGCGCGCCGGGGCCGATCGGGTACGTCTCCGTGTCGAACGCTACTACCCTCATCGCCTCACGAACCCCTTCCCGTCGCAGTGCTCGCACTTCTTCAGGTCGACCTTGCCCCGACCGCCGCACTTGGTGCAGCGCTCCGTCACCTGCCGGCGCCTCACTTGCGCCCCCGGCTCTCGTCGCAGACCTCGCGAGCGAACCGCAGCGCCATCGCGGCGACCTGGATCGCCTCCTTGCGCATCGCTTGGAGGTCGCGCTTCTTCTGCGAGAGCTTCACGTGGTCCCACAGCTCGTCGACCTCCTCGGCGAGCACGGCGAAGCCTTCGTGCGCGCTGTTGAACGGCGGCCAGTTGAGCGTGGCGCCCTCCAGCTCCTTGCAGGCATCGACGACCTCTGGCGGCATGCCGACAGGGAGGACGAGGTGCCAGAAATCTCCGCGCTGCTCCCAGCGACCGAAACTCAGGCTCTTCCCGCTCTCGTCCTCCAGCTCGACGAACCTGCCTGCTTCCGGTCCGGGAGGGCCGTCGCACACTACGTGTAGCTCCAACATCAGTCGATCTCCGAGCGGAGGCCGAGGAACACCGGGAACCGCGGAGCCTCCAGGGGCGCGGCCGGGTTTGGCTGGAACTTGAACTTCACGACGAGGCCCTTCAGCCCGGCGCGACCGGCCCACAGCTCGGCGCGCTGCGCCTCGGTGAAGCCGGAGCCGATGCTGAACTGCTGCGTCATCTCGCCCACCTCGCGCACGCACTTGAGCTTGCCGAGCGTGCCGCCGGCCACCTTGCCGGCCTTGGCGGAGCTGCGCTTCGTGAGGCCCAGCTCGTTCGTGGTGGCCTCGTTCTCGTTGTGCATCAGCTCCTCGAAGCCTACCACGATGGCCTCGGCGTCCTCGAAGCGCTTGAGCTTCAGGAGGTAGCCCTCCTTCGTGGTGCTGCGGCCGTACTTGTACGGGCCGGTCAGCGACCGGATCATCAGGCCCTCGAAGCCGCAGTCGAGCGACTGGGCCTCGACGTCTAGCAGGTGCGCCTCGTCCTCCACGATCTTGTGCTCGACGATCTGCACGCGCGGGTGGCAGATGTCTTCGACGAGCCGGAAGAGTCGCCCGTAGCGGTCCTGGAAGCCGAGCGGCTCCAGGGCCGGGTCGCGGTCGAACACGAAGTAGGTGAAGTCCGGCTCGCCGTCCTCGGACATGACGGCCGAGGAGACCTGGCTGAAGCTGCCCGGCAGGTCGAGCATCAGCTCGCCGTCGAGGCCCTCCATCGCGAACTCGCCCAGCACCTTCCGGACGAAGCGGTTCGGGATCGGCTTCAGCTTCCTACTCAGGACCTCGCCGCCGCGCACGACGCAGCGCACGCCGTCGAGCTTCGGCGAGACCATCACCGGGTAGGCGACCTTGGAGAGGTCGGCCTTCCCGGCGAGCATGGGCTGGAAGCGCTCGGCCACGGCTCAGCCCCCGAGGATCTTGAGGATCGCTCGCGCGTTCTCTCGGACTGCGGAGTGCTTCTGGAGGACCTTCTGCGGAGGTTGGCTCTGAAACGACCATGCGCAGGGCTGCGATGCCGGGACGCCCGCCTGGCGGAACGCGACGTCGATCTCGCGCCGCTGGATCTCGAGCTTGACCTTGGCGCGGATGTCGTCCGGCGTACGGTCCCACGCGGCCAGGTTCCGCAGGTGGCCCATCGAGAGCAGCGCGATGAACCGCGCGTGCCCCTGCTGCGTGCGCCAGATCGCGCCGCCGAGGCCCTCCTTCACGTCGGCGAGGTGGACCTGGAGCCCCTTGACGTTCTTCTCCGCCTCGTCGAGCCTCGCGTCGGTGGTGATGTACAGCTCCGACTGAAGCTCGCGGACCCGCGCCTCGAGCGTCTCGAGCCGCTTCTCCAGGGTGGACTTCTTCTTCTTCAGCGCCTTCATGTGCAGGTTCCTTGTGTTGAGGGTTCAGAGCAGCTCGGCCGTCGCGTACTCCAGCGCGACCTCGTTCGCCGCGTTCGCGACGCTCATGGTCCACTTGACGTTCAGGGTGCGGTCCGCTGCGTCGCTGTCGACCGCGGCCGCGCCGTTGATCGGAGTGACGACCGGCACGGAGCCGATCGCCGAGGGCAGGAGCAGGTCGCCGACGCCGGCCGTCGGGGCATTCTTCGCCGCGACCGGCGACATGACGAGCTGGCCGTTGAGGGCCTGGTCGTTGTTCGCCTGCGCCTGGACCGTGAAGTCAAGCGCCCACGCGAGCCGGTCGGCGTCGGCCGTGGCCGCGGTCGAGACGTCCTGGAACATCGTGGTCCCGCCGTAGTCGATCGCGAGCGTCACCGTGGGCACGCCGCTGTTGAGCAGCATCGTGCCCCCGCAGCGCACGCGCAGCGTCTTGCCGGCGAGGAAGAGCCCGCTCGGCAGGACGATCGAGGCGTAGGTCTGCTGCGCGTTCGTGTTGTTGAAGACGAGCGCCGTCGTGCGCTTGCCGACCACGACCGGGCCGGTGGTCTGCACGACGCGCACGTCGGTCAGGCTCGAGCCGGCGATCGAGGTCGCGCCGCGGGCCACGTAGACGACCGCGAGCGAGACGTCGCCGGCAGAGAGCGACGGGACGACCGGCTTGCGCGAGGGCGTGCCGGCCCGCACGACCTTCGAGCCGGCGGAGTTCACGACCACCAGGTCGAGGCGGGGCATGTTCGCGTCGGCGGCCGTGATCGTCACGTTGCCGGCCGGGACCGCGAAGAGCGTCCCGCCCGAGAGCACCGCGGCCTTCGCGACCGCGAGCGTCATGTCCGGGCTGCCCTGCGCGCTGACCGCGCCGCCCGAGAGCACGACGTCGTTCGCCGCGCGCTGGAGCATCAGGATGTACGCGAGCAGGAGCGGCGTCGCGGGGTTCGGGGCCGCGAGCGTGGCGAGCCGATCCGAGCACTGCTGGAGCGTGTACGCCCCGGCCTCGCCCAGCATCAGCACGTCGTGGATCTCCTCCCGCGCGATGACGTCGCCGGCCTGCTGGTCGATGAACGTCTGGAGGTCGACCTGCTCCCCGGCGGAGAGGTTGAAGAAGGTCGCGATCGAGGAGACCGAGACGCCGGACACGCCGCGCTTCAGCTCCGCCAGGGCGGCCATGAACTGGTGGACGGGCAGCTTGTCCTCGCCCGCTGCGGGCGCGACCAGCCTGGAGAGTAGACTCATCTTCGGATCCTCGTAGCTCTGCGGTTGTTTGTTCGGGTGAGGGCCTCGCACCCTCTCGGCGGACTTTTCGGGCACCGCTGCAACCACGGTCGGATGTTCGGGATCAGCTCGCCTACTTAGTCCGACCGATTGCTCAGCCGTTCGGGAAGAACTGCTTGTAGGCGGCGTCCCCGATGGCTTCCCTGATGGCGGCCTCGTCGAGCGAGGGCTCCCAGGAGTACACGGTGTACTCGAAGGGCTCCCCCGTCTTCTCGTCCTTTGACTTCTTGCTCGTCCGCGACCGGGCGGTGACGACCGTCACCAGGCCGATCATGTCGGACTTCTCGCCCTCGTCGATGATCCGCTTCGCGACGGACTCGTCGACGTTCTCGTCGTCCACGTTCAGCACGTTGGCGATGAAGGCCTTCAGGTTGCGCTGGAAGACCTCCCGCATCTCCGCGGTGTTCGTGTACTTGAAGAACGTGTGGACGATCTCGCCCGGCTTGTGGTCGCCGTCGACCACGGCCAGGACGGTCAGCGTGTTCTTCCAGAACTCGCCCTTGTCCGAGTCGAACATCTCGCACTTGTCGATGCGAGCGACGACCTTGCCCGGACGGAGCGGGTTGCTGTTGAACCCGCGCTTCGCGTCTCTCAGACCTGTGAATGCACCCATGTCTTTGTTCTCGTTCTTGACTCTCGTGTAGGATCGTGAATTGTGCAGGTGTGCCCCAGTATATCGGAATCGGGACTGGAGTCAAGGAGTCTTTCCCGGATTCCTAGTACCTGCCGATGAACCTCGTGCCCGGCCCCTCCGGCGCGTCGACCTGGAGGAAGAGGTACCTGCCGTTCTGGCAGTCCCCTACGAACGCCAGCTCCTTGCCGTCCGGCTGATCCGGCAGAGCGTCGCCCTGGCTCAGCATGACGAAGGTCTCAGACTCCTGCGGCCGCGTGGGGTCGACCAGGGCCGACATGACGACCGTGTAGTCGTTCGGTCCGGCGCGCACCGAGAGCGGGCACCAGCCGTCCGGCATCAGCATCGGCGTGACCGAGGACCAGCGCTGTAGGACATATTCTTGAACGCACCTCATCGCACCCTCTCCATCGGCCCGAACTTCTCCTCCAGCGCCGCGCGGGCCTGCGCGTCGAGCTGGCTCACGTCCACGAACCCCCGCTCGCGCAGGAAGTCGATCGGATACACCTTCGGCAGCGGGTCGTGCGAGCAGATCACGAGCTTCTGCCGCGCGCCCGTGGTCTGGTGGATGTACAGCGCGTCGACGATGCAGGCCGCCATGTTCAGGTGGTCGAACGTCAGCGTGTTCATCGTGTGCGCGACCAGCTCGTCGGCCGGCTGCCCGTTGCGGTGCGTGCGCCCGAGCACCTGCTCGATTAGGTCGGCCTTGCGCGGGAAGTCGATGAAGAGCTGGTTGTAGAATTCGTGCTGGAGGTTCTTGCCCGTGCCATGGCCGCCCATCGAGATCACGAGTAGGCGCCGCGCGCCCGGCTTGTGCTCGACCAGCTCGTTCGAGCCCTTCCGCACCGACTCCGACGGCGCCCACGTGGCGCGGACGCCCGCGGCCTCGAGCGCGTCGCAGAGCCACCGCCCCACCTCGTCGTGGTGGAACCAGATCAGGCCGCCCTCCGGCTCCTTCCGGTCCTGGAGTGCTCTGGCCCACTCGATCGCGTGGCGGACCTTGTAGTCGCAGACGCGCACCGGCTCGGAGAGGCGCTCCGGCATCCCCTCGAACTCGAGGTCCTTCGCCTCGCGCCACGCGCCGTACAGCTCCGCGCCGACGTCCCGGTCGCCGTGCTGCGCCATGTTCGCGCCGATGAGCAGCGGCGTGTCGAGGCGCGGCCTGCCCTTGTACTCGATCCAGCGGCGCAGCTTCTTGCTGTACTCCTGGTGCGCCTCGTGGTGCAGCCTCGCGAGCGCGAGGTGCTCCCTCGCGCCCTCGCGCGTGAGGCCGCGGCGCAGGACCAGCTCGTCCTCCGTCGGCCAGCGGAGGTGGTAGTAAAAGCCGCTCGTCAG
>Ga0075426_10000097_pt1 | contig 56215 bp, 51 predicted proteins | sample SoiMethybrSBSTD5_FD_75304 | JGI IMG/M metagenome (GOLD analysis project Ga0075426, IMG submission 75304) | Bulk soil microbial communities from a Populus tree surrounding site in Tennessee, USA - Soil MetaG P. TD hybrid SBSTD5 | ecosystem: Environmental > Terrestrial > Soil > Tree plantation... | reverse complement strand
TCCCCCACCGAGAACCAGTCGGACCTGTACGTCGCGATCTGGTTCGGGCTCACGCTCAACGACCCGCTCGCGTGGATGGACCAGTGCTTCCTCGAGCTCCAGTTCTACCCCGACCAGACGTTCTACAACCCGGGCCCATCGTACCCGTCCTGGACGGTCAACGGCGCTTGGATCGGGGCCGCCGTCGCGTGGCAGATCGAGGACGCGACGGGGTACGAGGACCCCTGCTTCTACCAGCCGCTCTACAACGGGAGCGCGACGGGTGGCGCGTCGTTCTTCAACATGACCCAGGGCGACAACATCGTCGTCAACATGTCGGGCTGGGCGAACAGCCCGTACGGCGAGAACCTCTCCATCATCGACCGGACCAGCGGTCAATCGTCCCAGCTCAACCTGTGGGACTTCGCCGGCAACTTCCCCCTGAACCCGAGCTACGCGACGAACTCGTACGAGAACGGGCTCCAGTGGACCCCCGGCGGCGAGTACCCGGTCGGATTCGCCTTCGAGATCGGCCACGCCGGGAACTACAACTATCCGTACAACAACTCGTACGGCGGCTGCAGCCCGGGCAAGCCCCCCGCCACGGCGCTCTACCCGTCGGTCCCGTGCCCCAGCTACGACCCGCAGAGCTGGAGCAACGACACGCTCCAGCCGTGGAAGATCGCCGCGCCGACGTTCTTCAACGCCGGCGGCTCGGAAACTCCGAGCCAGGTCGCGTTCACCCAGGACTTCGGCGGCGTCGGGGCGATCTCCGATATCGGCGAGGGCGCGTGCGACGGCCAGCTGGGGAGCGCCTGGTGCAGCTACCCCTGGTATTCCTACTCGTGCGCGGACCGGTCGTTCACGTACGGCGCGACGAACTATCCGGGCGTCACCGACGACTTCGGGAAGTTCTACCAGTTCTCGCAGGTCCTCGAGAGCAACGGGCTCGGATTCGGCTACTTCCCCCCGACCAACTTCTCGATCCCGGACTGCGGCCAGACCTCGTACTCGGCGTCGATCGGGACCTCCGGCCTCCCGGGCGGGTCGGTCTACTTCCTCTCGCAATCGCTGTCGAGCGCGACGACGGTGAGCGGGCTGTTGCCGGGCTCGTACTCGATCTACCCGATCGCTCCGCCGACCGGCGCCTTCCTTCATTGGATCACGACGGGCGGCCTCTCGGTCCTCGGCGCCGCGACGGACCCGTGGGCGACCCTCGTCGTCACCGGTACGGGGTTCGTCACCGCGGTCTTCACGCCGGTCCCCGTCCTGACGACCGTGACGTTCGCGGACACGGGGGCGACGTCGCACGGCAGCATCGTGGTCAGCCCCGCCCGGACGTACACCGATGGGTTGCCGCTCGCGAACGTGGCCCACGGGGGCTCGCTCAACCTCTCGCCCGGGGTCTACGGGATCCAGGCGCTGCCTCCGCCCGGGTCGGCGTTCACCCAGTGGACCACGAGCGGCTCCGCGATCTCGGTCTCGGCCGCTCGGTTCCCGTACGCGAACCTCGACGTCACGGGCGCGGGCGGCACCGTCACGCTAACCGCGGTGAGCACGCCGACGAGCGACCTCGCTACGGTCTACTACGGCGTGAGCGGCGCAGGGAACATGACCCTCAACGGCGTCGCGACGAACTCCGGCAACGTAACGACGATGCCGGTGGGGGCGCGGCCGGTCGCGGCGATCCCCGACCCCGGTTGGACGTTCGCGGGCTGGTCGTACGGCCCGAGCGGCGTGATGACGGACTTCTCGACCGCGACGAACGCGACGTTCGAGAACGGCACGTCGTTCCTCTACGCCTACTTCTCGCCGATCCCGGTCGCGGTGAACGTCACGCTCGACGACTCCCCATCGAACGGCGGAGCGATCGGGTTCGCGTCGGCCCCGCAGGAGGTCGTAACGCCGAACCCGAGCGGAACGGTCGCCCCGACGACCTCGGGGCGGCTCCTCCTGTTCGCCCTGCCCGCGGCCGGGTACAACTTCACGGGTTGGTCCGTCAACAACAGCTCGGCGGCGTGGGTCTACGACCCTGTGAGCTCGGTGAGCTGGGCGCTGTTCAACGCCTCCGCGACCGTGACCGCGTCGTACGTCGCCGCGCCCAGCGGTTCGGTCCACTTCGTGATCAGCCCGGCCGCGGGCGGGTCCGTCGGGTTCAACGGCCTGTCGTACTCGAACGGCACGGTGAACTCGAGCGTCGCGACGGGCGTGTACTATCTGATCCCGGTCCCGAACCCTGGCTACGAGCTTTGGTCCGGGCTCGGCCTCCTCGTGAACGGGAGCGGCTCGCTCGTCTTCACGCCCGCCGGTTGGGCGCTCGCGTTCTCGGGGACCGGCTCGGCGACGGTCGTCGTACCGTTCATCGCGATCCCGACGCCCTCGTACCCGGTCACGTTCTCCGCCAACTCGCCGATGAACCCGCCCGACGGCGTGACCGTACTGTTCAACGGCACGACGTCGTGGACCGAGGGCACGACGCTATGGCTTCGGGCCGGCGTCTACACGATCGACCTCTCGGCGTCGGGCGCGTTCCCCTCGTCGTCCACCTTCCTGGGATGGGACGCGAGCCCGGGCCTCTCGTTCGGCAGCAGCGCCCCGTTGTCGACGACCTTGAACGTGACCGGCCCCGGGACGTTCAGCGCGATCATCGCCCCCGAGCTCACGGTGAGCCTGCTCGACCTCCCGACCCCGACGGACGTCGGGCTCCCGATCACGTTCACCGGCTGGTCGTCCGGCAGCGCGCCGTTCACCTACGGATGGTCCGGTCTTCCGACCGGATGCGCCGCCGCCGACGCGAGCACGATCGTCTGCATCCCGACCGCGGCGGGGGTCTACTCGGTCACGCTGCAAGCGACCGACTCGATCGGACGGACGGGCTATTCCGAGACCGTCGCCGTACCGGTGAACGACGTCGTGGCCGTCTCCGTCACCGCGTCCCCGCTGGCGGTCGATGAGGGGATTCCGACCACGATCACGACGACCGTGACGGGCGGGACGCAACCCCTCACCTACGACTACACGACGTTGCCCTCGGGGTGCGCGGGGAACACCGCCTCCTTCGTCTGCGTCCCGACGTTCCCCTCGACCGCGGGCGTGACCGTGGGGGTCACCGACGCGCTCGGCGTCGGGTCGACCGGCGCCGCCCCCCTGGTCGTGAACCCCCTGCCGGTCGTGACCGACGTGAGCGCCGTGCCGGCGATCACCGACGTCGGGGTCGCGACGCGGATCACGACGACGCTCTTCGGGGGCACCCCCCCGATCTCCTACGCCTACACGGGCCTGCCCGCCGGGTGCGTCTCGAGCGACACCGCGGCGCTGGACTGCGTCCCGACGGCGACGGGGATCTCGACCGTCACCGTCACGGCGACGGACGCGTTCGGCATGACCACCACCGGGAACGTCACGGTGGCCGCCAACATCGCCCCGAGCGTCGGGACCTTCACGGCCACGCGAGCGCTGCTCGACGTCGGGATGACCACCGTCCTCTCGACGTCGGCGACGGGCGGCACGGGGACCTTGACCCTGAGCTACGTCGGCCTCCCGAGCGGGTGCGCGAGCGTCAACGCCCCGACGATCAGCTGCACGCCGAGGGCGGTCGGGATCGCCACCGTCGTCGTCACCGCCTCGGACGCCGCCGGTGGCCACGCGAGCCAGTCGCTCCTTCTCACCGTGAACGCTCTACCGTCGATCACGACCGCATCGTTCTCCTCCGAAGCGATCACCCAGGGCGACTCGGTGACCCTCAGCGTCGCGGCGGGCGGCGGCACCGGCATGCTCGCCTATGCCTACTCCGGGCTCCCCGCCGGGTGCCCCTCGCTGGACGCGCCGACGATCACGTGCACCCCGACGGCCTCCGGCGACTTCGTCGTGAACGTCACCGTCACCGACGAACTCGGCCAGTCGTCGAACGGATCGGCGACGCTCAGCGTCGCCGCCCCGGCCGCGTCGGGCCCGTTCGGATTGGGTTCGATGGGGTACCTCGCGCTCGGTCTCATCGCGGCCCTCGTCGTGGCGGTGGTCGTCTTCGCCGTCTGGAGGATGCGCCGTGCGACGCCGCCCGCGTCGTCGCCCCCGACCCCTACCTGGTCCGAGGAGGCGCCGACCCCGACCGACGACGCAACGCCCGCCGACCCGGCGGGCCCTGATCCCTAGCGCGCGGCCCTCGGCGGCCCCGGGCCCGCGCCGTCGCCGCCTTCGGCGACCCGCGACGGCGTCATAGCTCGCCTCGCCCTGCGCCCGACCGTGCGGCTGGAGTACGCCGGTCTTCGGGTCACGGTCCTCGAGCGGTCGCTCCGGTTCTACACGCGCGCGCTCGGGTTGCGCGTCGAGCGACGCGGCGACACGCGATCGTGGGGCGGTGGCCGGTGGGTGCTGCTCGTCGACCCTCGATCGAAGCGTCGCATCGAGCTGAACTGGTACCCCAAGGGGTCGCTGTTCTATCGACGCTACTCCGCCGGCGAGGCCCTCGACCACCTCGACTTCACCGCCGGTGCGATGAGCCGGACGCGGTTCGAGCGGCTGTACCGGCGGTTGCTCGCTGGAGGCGGACGCCCGACCGGTTACTCGCCGTCGAACACCGAGGGTTGGATGTTCAGCGTGCTGGACCCCGACGGGATCTGGATCACCGTCGGTCGGCGGCCGACCCCGGCCGAACGTCGGGCGACGACGTAGCTCCTGGCCGGCCGCGGTCCGCGTCCCGCTCACGATCGACGGTCCGCCGCAGGTAGACGGTCCCGGGGACGGGACTGTTCTGGTACGCGGGTATCGGGCGGAACCCGAGCGACCGGTAGAGCGCCTGCGCCTCCCGCATCGAGGGCAGGGTATCGAGCCGCACGGCCCGATACCCGAGGCTTCGGGCTCGGGTGAGGAGCGCTCGGACGAGACGTCGGCCCACGCCTCGACCGCGGTGCCCGACGCGGACGTAGAGGCGTTTCATCTCCGCGTCGCTCCTCGAATAGCGACGGAGCCCGACGCAGGCGACCGGACGGGGGCCGCTCCAGGTGACCCAGAGCTCCCCGGCCGGCGGGCCGTACATCCGGTCGAGGTGGTCGAGCTCGTCGTCGAACCCCTCGAAGCAGAGGTCGACGTCGATCTGCCGGGCGTACTCGCGGAACAATCGGCGCGCCGCATCGAGGTTGCGGGGCGAGGTCCCGCGCACGGTGCGCAACCGCGGCGTCGGCGGCATGGTCGATCTCGAAGGAACGCTCGGTCGTGAAATCGGTTCCGTGGGCACGGCGGGCCGTCGGTCCTCCGGCCCGAACGGTCCCGACCGCCCCGGTGCGCCACGTCGCCATCGAGGGCGCCTGACGCCCGCACGGGAGATAAGTCCCGGAGCCTATCGTTCCCCGGTCCGCATGGTCATCGTCATCGATGCGATCCAGGTCATCCAGGACCTGGCCATCGTGATGATCGTCGCCCTCCCGATGGCCGTGCTCTCCCACCTGCTCAAGCAGCCGCTCGTGATCGGCTACATCCTGGCCGGGATCATCGTCGGGCCGTACACGCCGCCGTTCGGGTTCCTCGCCCACCCGGAGGTCCTGAACCTGTTCGCCGAGATCGGGATCGTCTTCCTGCTCTTCGCGATCGGCCTCGAGTTCCCGCTCGCGAAGCTCCGTCGCGTCGGGCGCAAGGCGCTCGTGATCGCGGTCACCGAGGCCCTCGGGACGTTCGCATTCGGCGTCGCCGCCGCGTCGGCGCTCGGGTTCGGGCGGTTCGACAGCCTGTTCCTGGGCCTCGCCGTCTCCGTCACGAGCACGGTGATCCTCTCGCGGATCCTCGAGGACCTGGGCGTGATCCAGAGCCCGGACGCGAGCCTCATCCTTGGCGTCGCGATCATCGAGGACGTCGTCGTCGTCTCGACGCTCGCCACGATCCAGTCCCTCGCGCTCACGGGCCACCTGGCACTGCTCGGGATCGGCGTCACCCTCGTCCTCGTCGTCGCTTTCATCGCGGGAGCCCTCCTGCTCGGACCGCGGGTCGTCCCGCGCCTCGTCGAGGCCGTCGCGAGGACCGAACGCGCGGACCTCCTGCTCATCGCCCTGCTCGGGGTCGCGTTCGGGTTCTCGATCCTCTCGAGCGTGCTGGGCATCTCGGTCGCGACCGGGGCGTTCCTGGCGGGCGTCCTCGTGGCCGAGTCGAAAAGCCAGGGCCGGGCGATCCAGCTCTTCGCGCCGTTGAAGATCCTCTTCGGAGCGATCTTCTTCGTGTCGATGGGGGCGCTGATGAACATCGACATCCTGCCGCTCTACCTGCTTCCCGTCACGGTGCTCATCGTCGTCGCCTACGGCTCGAAGTCGGCGTTCGTCTACCTCGCTTCCCGCAGCCAGTCGCTCCCGTCGGCGACGGCGCGGCGCGCGTCCTTGAGCCTCACGCCGTCAGGCGGTGAGCTCGCACTCGTGGTCGCGAAGGGTGGAACGGACATCGGCGTCACGAGCGCGTTCCTCCTGCCCGTCATCGGAGCAGTGACGATCGTCACCGCGTTCCTCTCCCCGTTCGTCGTGCGGCTAGGGTGGCGGCCGCCCCCGGGGAGCCACCCACCGTCGGGTCCGACACGGCTTGGATCGACCGCTCCGGCCGAACCGGCCCCGACCTAGCCCGTTCTCGCGACCGGGTCGAAGTCGGTAAGTGGGACCGGGCTAAGGTCGGCCATGCCCGGTCTGGTGCAAGGCGTCGGTCACATCATCCTCCCGGTCGACGACATGACCGCGTCGCTGACGTTCTACGTCGACCTGCTTGGCTTCAGCGTGCGGGGGAAGGTCAACCCCGTCTGGACGGAGCTCGACGCCGGCGGGTTCCCCCTCACCCTCTACCGGGAGCCGGACGCCGCGAAGATCGCCCTCGGTCCCAACGGAGAGGACACCCCGCTCGTGTTCCACGTCGCCGACTATCCCGCGGCCGAGGCGATCCTGAAGGCGAAGGGGATCCGGCACCGCCGTGAAGGCGACCAGCAGGGGATCGTATGGGACCCGTCCGGTAACGTGCTGCGCCTCCACGACCACCGGAAGTAGGCGGACCCGGTCGCGCGCTCGCCCTCCCGGGCTCCACCGTCAAGGGCGGACGATCGTCGAGATCCCCGGGTTCGGCGGCGCCGGGCGCGTGCTCAGCTGGGGGACCGATCCCGCGCCCGTGGTCCGAAAATCCGACGCAACATCAGGGCCCGTTCGGCCCGCGAGTAGGTCGGCTCCTCCAGCCCGAGCTTCCGTTCGTAGTCCTCGGGCCCGAAGTTCATTCGGCGGATCGTCTCGGCGCTCGCGTTGGAGGGGACGTCCCAGGCGGTCATCGGCAGGACGATAGGTCGCGGGGGTCATGCTCCGGACGCACGGTCGATGCTCACGACCGGTGACCCGTGCCCGCGCAGACGATTCCGCGGGTTCCGGGCCGAAGGCCACCGCCGCGGCGGCGGCTCACCCCTCGGGGCCGGTCTCCGAGGTGGGGAGGGGCGTCGGGCCGGCGGGGCGCGATTCGGAAGGAGTCTGGGGGGCGCCCCAGGCGCGAACCCCGGCGTGGAGGAGCAGGCTGAAGCTCACGAGCGCTGCCCCGATCCCCGCGGCGGCGTAGGCGACGCCGACCCCGTAGGCGGTGATCACGAGGCCGCCCGCGATCTGCCCGAGGGGGATCATCGCGAAGCTCCCCGCCTCGTCCATCGCGAAGTACCGGCCGAGGAAACGGTCGGGCACCGTCTGCTGGACGGCCGAGAGCCAGATCGTGTTGCCGAACCCTCCGAGGATGCCGAAGGCGGCCACCGCCGTAACGGCAATGGGCACCGAGGTGACGAAAGCGAGGGCGAGGATGCTCAGCCCCGAGCCGCCCCACGCCACCGAGAACCAGAGCCCCGCGCGGTGCGCGAGATGGAGCCGCCCGACGAGGACCGCGCCGACCCCGAACCCCGCCGAGTTGACCCCCAGGAGGATCCCGAACACGGCGGGGCCCGCGTGGAGCTGGGTCGACGAGTAGACGACCATGTACGTCCCGTACATCGCGAGGAAGAAGTTCGCCGCCATCGCGGTCATCGTGATCCAGAAGAGGGCGTTCTGCGACCAGAGGTACCGCATCCCCTCGCCGACCTCGGACCAGATCGTCGTGGTCCGTTCGGTGATCGGGGCGCTGGACCGAGGGAGCGTCATCGCCACGATGAGCAGCCCCGAGACGACGAACGTCAGCGAGTTGTAGGCGAGCCCGACGATCGCCCCGACGGTGACGAGGGCGATCCCACCGAGCGGGCTCCCGAGCAGCCCGGCCGCGGTGCTGCCCGCGAGCAGGAGACCGTTCCCGTCGGCGAGCTCGCCGCGGTCCAGGAGCGACGGGAGGAGGGCGTTCGTCGTCGGGCGGAAGACGGCGCTGAACGACGCGACCCCCGCGATCGCGAGAAGGACGATGACGAGATGCAGCCCGAAGAACGCGATGTACGCCGCCAGGGCCGCGACGAGGACCGCGCGCGCCGCGTCGGCGACGATCATGAGGGCCCGTCGGTTGTACCGGTCGATCAGCGCCCCCGCGAAGAGCCCGAACGCGATCGTCGGCAGGAACTCGACGATCCCGAGCGCCGTGATGGCGAACGCGGAGCCCGTGGTCGAGAAGATCAGCCACGCGACGATCACCCCGCCCATCGAGAAGCCGCTCGCGGAGGCGATCGTGCCGATCCACAGGAGGCGGAAGTTGCGGTGGCGGAGGACCCGGGTCGGGAGGCGGCCCTCCGGCGGTGCGTCGGCGGACATTCGATCGTCGCACCGTGCCGCGGTACCGTCGCTCCGTCGCGTGCCCTACGAGGTAGAGGCGGCCCGACGGACGCCCGACGTGCGTCGGCGTGCGGCGGGCCGCGGTCGGGGGCCTACGCGGGCGCCTTCGGTTGGTAGATCGCCTGCATGATCCCGCCGGGGATCTCGTACACGGCGAACCACCCAACGTTCGGGATCTCCTGCTTCGGCATCAAGATCTTCCCGCCGTGGCTCGTGATCTTCTTCACCGCGGCGTCGACCGACGTGACGAGGATGTAGTTGAGCGTCCCGGTCGGGCTGCCGCCCATCGGCTTCATGAGACCGCCGCCCGGGCCGGAGCCGGCGTCGAACGTCCAGTACTCCATCTCGGGCATCGCTTCCTCCTTCTTGAACTTCCAACCGAAGACTCCGGTCAGGAACTTCCGGGTCGCCTCCGGGTCGCTCGAGGTCAGTTCGACGTGGACGATCGCTCCAGGTTTCGGGTCGGTCATGTTGGTGCTCCTTGGTCGGGGTTGCCGACGCGGGTGACCAAACCCCGGAGGTATTGAAAACGGAGGGGGAGGGGGTGAAACGGGGTCGGTCAGGACGACCGCCGGGCGCCCCCCTGACCTCCGGGGCGTCCCTCGCCCGCGGGTCGGCCGAACCGGGTCGCGGGCGCCCGCTCCGGTCCCGGTAGGGGGGGCCAAAGCACCTTAACCCCCACCGTGCTGGCCCCGACCGTCATGCCCGGCATTGCGAGCCTCCAAGCGAACGCCAACGCGACGTTTACGGCCACGATCACCGCCATCTCCGAGCCCCGCGAGGTCACGACCTCCCGCGGCACGTCCAAGGTCGCCGACGCGACGTTGCAGGACGAGACCGGGACAACGACGTTGACGCTCTGGGGCGAGGACATCACGAAGTACAAGACCGGGCAAAAGCTCCAGATCACCGACGCTTGGGTGAAGGACTTCCGCGGCAAGCTCCAGGTCACGATGGGCCGCTCCGGCAAGGTCACGGTCCTCAGCTAGTCGCGGGACAGTACCGCCCGCCGATCGATCGGCGGCTTCACCGGCGCGGCACGCCACGTTCGAGCGGTTCTCGGGCGGCGGGCCCTCGTCAAGGATAACTACCGAACGCCGGATGCCGGGCGCGATGGCGGGGCTCGCGTTCTCCGCGACGATCAAGCGTCACGGCCCGGGGACGTGGAGCTACCTCGAGGTCCCGAGGACCGAGACCGACCGGCTCGGAACGCGGGCCCGCGTAGCGGTGCGCGGGACCGTCAACGGCGCCCCGGTGCGGACCTCGCTCCTCCCGGACGGCGACGGGGGGTTCACGATGGTCGTGAACGCCACGACGCGGTCCGCGGCGCACGCCGACGAGGGGGACCGGGTCGTGGTTCGTCTCGAGGTGGACACGGCCCGCCGCACCGTCCGGACCCCGGACGACCTCGCCCGGGCCCTTCGGACTTCCGCCCGCGCCCGATCGACGTGGGGCGAACTCTCGTTCTCCCATCGCAAGGAGTACGTGGATTGGCTCCGCGCGACGAAGAACCCGGAGACCCGGGCGCGTCGGATCCGCGCGGCGCTGGGCCGCCTCGAACGCGGCGACCCGTTGAGCGACTAATCTCCAGCCCGAAGGGCGTCGGGGTCCGCCGAGCTCGTGGTGTCGTACCGGGCGGCGGCGGTCGGTCGCCCTAGGACGCGGATCGGCCGGGGCGCTCCCGCAGCGCTCGGGCGAGCCGGTCCCCCTTGGCCGTGAGCCGGTAGACGCGGACGCGACGCGACGCGCCCGCCACGTGCTCCGACGTGACCTCGACGACGCCCCCGAGGACGAGCTGCCGCAGGACCTTGCTGACGGCGCTCTGCCCGACGCCGAGCCGATCCGCGAGACCCGACTGAGTGCCGGCGGGCGAGAAGCGCGAGCCCTGGCGATCGTCCGCGAGCTCGAGGAGCAGGGTCAGCACCCGGAACGAGAGCTGGCGGGTTCCGACGAACTCGTAGGCCCGCTCCGACCTCGGGGCGGCCGGGGAGTGGGGTGGCACCGCAGCGAGATCCAGCTCTTGCGGCCCGGGGCCGACCACGGCGATCGGGCCGGCGAACGGTGCGACGAGGAGGGCCCGGGTCGCGACCGGGCCTCGAGCGGCGGCGGGTCGGCGCCGGCTCGCCCAGACCCACGCGACGACGGCGAGGACGGCGCCGAGGCCGACGACCGCCGTGCCGGCGACCACGGGGGGCGAGAACGGGGCCCAGGGAGAGCTCCCTACGTGCCGCGCGCCGGCGCCCGCGTCCCCCGAGGACGTGTTCGATGCGTTGGTCACCACGATCGTCGCGGAGGCGGTGGCGGTCTCGTTGAGCGTGTCGGTGACGCTGAAATGGGCGACGAACGTTCCGACCGCGGCGAACGTGTACTCGACCGAGAGCCCGCTCCCGTTGTGCCCGTCCCCGAACGCCCACGCGAACGCTACGTAGGTCCCGGTGCCCCCGGCCGGCGTTCCGTTGAGCCAGACCGACAGCGGCGCGGTGCCGTTGGCGGGCGTGGCGATCACCGACGCGGTGAGGTTCGACGCGACGACGCGGATCGTGGCCGACGCGATGACGTCGCCTCCACCGTAGTGGGCCGCCACGGCGGCGAGGAACGTCCCGGGCGCGTCGTAGGCGTGGACCGGGGCGTGGGCGTCCTGGAACGAACCATTGAGGTACGCCCCGTCGCCGAACGTCCAGCTGAGGGTCGGGGTGGTCGCGTTGGGGGTCGTGACGGAGAACCGCACGAGGAGCGGGGCGACCCCGACGGCGGACGATACCGTGAGCCCCAACCCGGACTGGGCCGCGCGGGGAACGTGTCCGATGGGCGCTCCCCAGGACCCCGAAGGAAGGAGGAGCAGCGCGACGCCGAGCGGGACGACCACGCTGAGGAGGCGAGCGCGCGAACGGGAGCGGGGGTCGCACACCCTACGGGTCGGGTCCCTGCCGCCCGGGCTCGCAGCTCCGTTCCAGGTCGGCCACAAGGGCCTCCGCCTCCGTCCGTTCCCCTCGGCGGACGACGAACCAGACCGTCATACATAAGCCGACGGCGACCGCCGCGACCGCCCCGAACAGCCACGAACCCCACGACGGCGCGCCGTGGTAGGCCGTCGTGGGCAGGGGCACGATCGCCTTCGCGACCGTGACCGGTGGCAGCGATTCGGTGACGACCGCCCCGCGCGCGTCGGTGATCGTCACCGTCGGCTGGTAGCGCCCGGGCTGTAGGTACGTGTGCGTGATCGGAACGCCGACGACCGAGGAGCCGAACGTTCCGTCCCCGAACGACCACTGGACGGTGAACGGCCCGACCCCGCCCTGGACGACCGCCGCGAACTGGACGATCGTGGCCCCGACACCGCTCGACGTCACCGTCGAGCTGCCGGTGACGTGGAGCGGAACCGGGACGTAGATGGTGACGTTGCCGACGTAGAACAGCGGCACCTCGAACGTCAGGAACCCGGAGAGGTCGTCGGTGAGGAAGACCTCCCCCCAGTACACCCCGGTCGCGTTCAGGGGGACGACGACCGAGACCGTCGAGCCGTTCCAGACGCTCGGCGCGCCGTGGACGGACGAGCTCCCGCCGAGGGTCGGATAGTTGGTGCCGTTCGCGAAGACCGAGCTGCGGCCGAACACGTCGTAGTAGTACCGGTACGGACCGAGGCCTCCCGTGATCGAGAAGTTGAGCGAGAGGTTCAGCGGCGCGGTGCCGTTGGTGGGCCCGTACGAGAACGTCCCGGACGGATAGTAGGGACCGAGGCTCGCGTTCGCGCTCACATTGGCGCGGATCTCGGTGAGCGTGAGGAACCCGTTGTCCACCGCCCCGTCGGGGTCGATCAGCGACGCGGTCGCCGTCCACGTGCAGTTGCCCGAGAGCGGCACGTACTGGGTCCACGGGGTCCCGCAGCCGACGCTCTCGGTCAGCGCGATGGTCGTCGTGTTCGAGTAGAGCCACGCGCCGACGGTCCCGTTCCACGCGTAGAGGTACATCTCGGTCCCGTTCGGGACGAGCGACGCGTTGGTGAGGTTCGCGTAGAACGTCACGTTCACCGGACCCGCACCCGGCGCGACCGACGCGCCGACCTGGAGCACCGAGGTACCGTTGATCGCGACGGTCGGCGACGTGGCGCAGGCGTAGAGGTTCTGGTTCGGCTCGACGAAGCAGGCGGTCGCGTTGTACTCGCCCGGCGCGTAGTACGTGTGGTCGACCCAGCTCACGTTCGAGTAGAGGTACGGCGTCGTCCAGAGGACCGACCAGTTCGACGGGAGCCGCGAGGTGTTGGCCGCGTAGTGGATCGGGGCGGGAACGGTGCCGCGGAGCGGCGACGCCGAGACCGTGAACGGATGGGGGCCGAGGGCGCCCCAGGCCATCACGGGGAGGCCGAAGACGCCCCCGACCTGGGTGCACGTCGCGTCGAAGACGTCGGCGTCCATCGCGTAGAGGCCCTCCGTCGGTACCGAAATGGTCCCGACCAGGTCCGTCGAGAGGTTGCTCCACCCGCTCCCGTAGACCAGGACGTACGCGCGGTACGGCGGGAGCCCGCCGCCGTAGACGGTGAGGTTCCAGCTGACGTTGAGCGGGGCGGGCCCGCTGAGGTTCGCGGGGGTGGTGGTGAGCGTGAAGGAGATGCCGAATTCGCCGATGACCGTGTTGTTGAGCCAGGAGGTGCACGGCGAGCTCGTCTGGGGCGTCGGGCCGTGGGCGAGGGAAGCGCGGACCGTCCCGAGGTCCGTCGGGTGACCCCAGTGGACGCCCGAGGTGGACGACGACGCGATCGACGGGACGGCCCCGACTACGCCTCCCGGGCCTTGGGGCACGGACCGGTCGGAGTGGGTCGGACCGGTGGCTCCCCCGACCCCGCCGACGAGCAGCAGGGAGACCAGAACGAGCGCGGCCCACGCTCCGTGGATCCAGGGATAGGGTTGGTCGGCGGTCGAACCGCGAAGGCCGGCCGCTCGGTGGGGGTCCATGCACCTCCTTCCGGCGATTTTGCTGATAAAGGTTCACGCGGGAAACCCTGCTCGTTTTCCCTCCGTGGAATATCTGCGGCCAGGAATCGGCGGCCCGGCCCCTCCCCGAACCACCGCCGGGCGTGAACCGGCGTTTGGAGGCCCCCCTCCGGGGGCGTTCGGAGCGTTCCGACCGGTCGCGCCGGCTCGCCGGGAAGCGGGGTGCGGTTCGACCGCTCCGCAAGATATAACTCATGGTCGGGGCCCAGTTCATCCCGTACGCGATGCCTCGCACCCGATCCGGTCGACCCGGAACCGCGCTCTTGGGCGCCGGAGTCACGCTCCTCCTCCTCGGCTCGATTGCCGTTCCGTGGCTCGCCGCATCGCTCGGTGGCGCCCACCCAGCGACGGCCGCCCCGGTCCGGTCGGCGCCCGGTGATGGGGCGGGCTCGGGTTCTGGCGGGTCGGGTTTCGGCGGCGGGTCGGCCGTCCAACTCCAGCCCGCGGTGGTCGCGCCGGCCGCGACCGTGGCGCTCTCCGTCGACGGGACGTCCCCATCGGCCGTGAGCCTCGCGTGGAGCTCGAGCGGGGCCGTGGCCACGAACTACTTCACCGTCTACGTGTCGACCGCCGGACCGACCGGTCCGTGGCAGTCGGTCGGCGTGATCAACTCCGCGTCGGCGACGGCGTTCGCGACCGACGGGCTCGCCCCCAACACGACGTACTGGTGGCAGGTCGCCCTGACCGACCTCTTCGGCACCTCGTACTCGAACGTCGTCAACGCGACCCAGCCGACCCTTGCCTACCTCAACTACACCCTCGTGACGCCGACCAACGCGGTGTTCAACTGGACGAACAACGCCTCCTACGGGGGCCTCCTCCAGTTCGCGTCGTACGTCCTCTACGAGGCGGTCGGGACCGCCCCCGCGTCGGCGGTCGCGACGATCACGACCGTCGGGACGCGCAGCACGAGCGTCGCCGGCCTGTCCGCGGGCGCGAGCTACAGCTTCTACCTCAACACCTCGGAGTGCTTCGGCGGGTGCGGCACGGGGAGCCCGAGCCTGGCGGTCACGGAGTCGAACGCCGTGACCCTCGGCACGCCGCTCCCGCTCGTCGCCTCCGTGTCGGCGAACCGGCCGAGCGTCGACGTCGGCCAGCTCGACTACTTCACCTGCACCCCTTCGGGCGGGACGGCGCCGTTCACGTTCGCCTGGGACCTCGGGAACGGCTCGTTCGTTCCCGGCGACGGCGGGATCAGCGGTTCGTTCGGATCGGTCGGCCCCGTCACCGTGACGTGCCGGGTCACCGACGGCATCGCCTCGCAGTCGACGGCCGCGACGACGGTGACGGTGAACGCGGACCCGAACGTCACCGTTTCGACCAACCGCTCGACGGCCGACGTCGGCCAGTCCGTCGGCCTGACCTGCGACGTCACCCTCGGCGTCACCCCGTACTCGATCACCTGGACGTTCGGCGACACCGTCTCCGCGGTGGGTGGCGTCGCCACCCACGTCTACGGCGCGCCCGGCGCGTACGCCGCGACGTGCTCGGCGACCGACGCGACCGGCACTTCGGCCGTCGCGCTCCTCTCCGTCGACGTGAGCCCGGTGCTGCTCGTCTCCGCCGCCGCGAGCGCGACGGCCGCCGCCCCCGGCACGACCCTCTCGTTCACCGGCCTCGCCCACAACGGCTCCGGCGCGTACTCCGCCTACGGCTGGATCTTCGGCGACGGGTCGACCTCCGCCTCGATGAACGCCACCCACGCGTTCGGCGCCGACGGCAACTACTCGTGCCAGTTCCACGTCACCGACTCGAACGGCGCCACGGTCGCCTCGTCGACCGATGTGAGGGTCGCCGCGATCTCGGTCGCCCTTGGCACCGTCGCCTCCGCCACCGGTACGGGCGACACGGTCCATTTCGCCGTGACCGTAGCGGGGGGCGCTGGCGGCCCGTACAACGTCTCGTGGTCGTTCGGGGACAACGGCACCGCCTACGGCGCCTCCGTCAACCACACGTTCGCCTCGGCCGGCACCTACCGCCCCGTCGTGACGGTGACGGACCGGCTCGGCGCATCGAGCGTCGCGACCTTCTCGACGATCACGGTTACCGCGCCACCTCCGCCCGAGCCGTGGTTCTCGGCGGGCGTGGTCCTCGGGCTCGGCCTTCTGCTCGGGGTCATCGGCGCGGCGATCGCCCTGCTCTGGCAGCGGCGGACGGGGGAGCGCGGCTACCCGAGCCACGCGGGACGCGTCCCTGCGACCGACCCCGCCAAGACGGTCAAGGGCATGAAGGTCTGCCGCGTCTGCGGCACGGCCAACCTGTCGATCCGTGAGACGTGCGAGGCCTGCGGGGCCGCGCTGCCCAGGTCGTGGCTGCGGTAGACCCCGACGGGTCGCTCCCGCGTTGGTCAGGCCGTCGGGCCGCCGGTCGCGCGTCGCACGGCGTCAGTCGGTTCGACGCCGATCGCGAGCGCGGCGCGGAGCACACCGATGTGGGTGAACGCCTGCGGGTAGTTCCCCAGCGGTCGGCGCCGTTGGGGGTCGAACTCCTCGGGGAACAGGCGGAGCGGCCCCGCCGCCTGGAGCAGCTGGCGGAAGATCCGGACCGCGCGCTCCCGCTCGCCGGATCGCGCGAGGCACTCGACGAGCCAGAAGGAGCAGAGCAGGAACGCCCCTTCGGGTCCGTGGAGGCTCCGCGCCGCCCGGTACCGGTAGACGAACGGCCCCTTGCCGAGCTCCCGCTCGATGACCCGGACCGTGGAGGTCACCCTCGGGTCGTTGAAGTCGAGGAACCCCGTCATCGGGATCCGTAGCGCGCTCGCGTCGAGCCAACGCCGGTCGAACGCCTGGACGAACGCCCTGCGCTCCTCGTCGTACCCCTCCTTCAGCACCGTCCGGTGGATCGTCGCCGCAACGCGCCGCCACGCCTCCGCGCGCGCGCGCCGGCCGAGCCGCTCGGCGATCCGGGACCCCCGGTCGACGGCGACCCAGCACATCACCTTCGAGTGGACGTAGTGCGCCGGCGCGGCGCGCGACTCCCAGATGCCCGCGTCGGGCCGCCGCCATCGGTCGGCCGCGGCCGCGACGAGCTTCGAGAGCGCGGGCCACTCCTGCGCCACGAACTCCGGGTCGACGGGCGCGAGCTGCTCGACGGCGTCGAGGACCTCGCCGTAGATGTCGAGCTGGGTCTGGTCGCCGGCCGCGTTCCCCACGCGGACGGGCCGCGACGCGTCGTACCCTTCCCAGTGGTCGAGGAACTCCTCGCGATCGACCGGATCGCCGGTCACGCGGTACATCGTGGCGAGCCCGCCCTTCCCCGAGAGCCGTCCGACGATCCATCGGACGTAGTCGCGGGCCTCGCGGACGTGGCCCAGCAGGAGCAGCGACTGGGCGGCGAACGCCGCGTCCCGGACCCACGCGTACCGGTAGTCCCAGTTGCGCGGACCGCCGGGCCACTCGGGGAGCGAGGTCGTCGGCGCGGCGACGAACGCCCCGGTCTCCCGGCTCGAGAGGAGCTTCAGCAGCAGTTCCGACCGCTCGACCCAGTCGCGCCACACGTGCGTCGATCGCAGCAGCGGCGCGTCCGGATGCCGCACCCAGTTCCGCCAGAACCGCGCCGTGGCGCTCAACAGCACCGCCGGGTCCGACGGGGCGGGCGGGTCGCCCCAGTCGAGGAGGACGAACGCCTCGTCGCCGGGCGCGAGCGTACCCTCCGCGACCGCCGCGCGGCCCTCGCGACGCCACGGCCACGGCGCGGTCCCGGTGAGCCGATCCTCCCCGCGGGTCCAGACGAGCCGGGTCGGCGCCTCGCGCGCCCACGCGGGAGCGCTACCGCGGCCGTAGTCGAACCGTGGCTCGACCTCGACGCGGATATCGACCGGGCCCCCCTCGACCCCCAACCGCCGCACGATGCGCGCGTCGCTCTCGGTGACGAACGACGGCGTCACCGGCATGAAGTCCGTGAGCTCGAACTGGCGCCCGCCGGGGAGGGCGAAGTAGCTGGTGAGCACGTTCGTTCCCGGGAGGTACCGTTGCGTCGTCTCGCGCCACCCGACGGGCGTGACCGACGCGTAGCCGCCGCGGCGGCGGTCGAGGAGCCGACCGAACACCGACGGGCTGTGGAAGTGCGGGAAGCACGCCCAGTCGACCGACCCGAACCGCGAGACGAGCGCGGCGGTGCGAAGGTTGCCGATCGCGCCGTAGTCGTAGATGTCGCGCCATGCCGCCGCGCCGGGGTCGGTCCCCCCTGGGCCCTCGCCGGTCACTCGGAGGCCCCTCCGTGGGGACGGTGCGAAGGACGCTCTACGACCTCGGACGCAGGACCGGGATCGGGACGCCGCGAAGACGTAACTAGCCGCGCGGTACTCCTGCCCGCGCGGCCATGGGGGAGCTCCACAGTCTCTGCGTCAACAGCCAGACCCCGCTCCTCCGCTTCCTGATTCCGCCGGACGAGCTCGCGGCGCGGCTCTGGCGGGACCCCGGTCCGACCTCCCTCGACACGTTCACCCAGGGCGTCGAGTACGTCCCGACGGCCGGCGGCGTCACGCAGGTGGTCCGGCCGCTCCTGATGTCGATGCTCGAGACCGGCGCCATCGACCAGGCGCACTGGCTCTCGATCGCCCCGACGGCGCGATTCCGGATCAAGGACGGCCGGATCTCGATGCACGGGGTGCTGCTGGACCCCGAGAGCCTCGGGGCGTACACCGTCGCGAAGGAGCGCCTCTGGAACACGTTGCACGGTCTCGCCCACGCCCCCATGGAGCCGTCGGACTTTCAGGCGTTCGCCCGGTACAACTGGGAGTGCACGCGGGCGATGTTCCGCCTGGCGGGCGAGGTCGACCTGTACTACGTCCACGACTTCCAGCAGATCCAGACCGGCGCGATGATCGGCCTCGCGGCGCCGGTGGTGCTCCAGTGGCACATCCCGTTGCTCCTCGACCGGCTCGCCCCGATCCACCGACGGTTCATCCTGAAGGGGCTCGAGAGCTTCGACTCGGTGATCGTCTCGTGCCGCCGGGACCTCGAGGCGCTCGTCGCCGCCGGCTACCACGGGCGCGCGTTCCAGGTCTACCCCGTCCTCGACCCCGCGCGCCTCGCGCCCGCGAAGCCGGAGTTCACCGAGGGGATCGACGTGCGCCTCGGCACCTCGCCCGACGACCGACTGGTCCTCTGCGTCGGGCGGATGGACCCGATGAAGGGCCAGGACGTCCTCCTGCGGGCGTTCCGCAAGCTCTCGACGGACCACCCGAACGCGCGGCTCGTGCTCGTCGGCAACGGAAGCTTCACGAGCTCGGCGTCCGGCGGCCTCGGCCATTCGAAGGCCGACGACTGGCGGCGCCACCTCCTCGACCTCGTCCGCAGCCTCGGGATCGAGCCCCAGACGCGGTTCGTCGGGTTCCTCTCCGAGGAGGAGCTCAAGGCGGCGTACGGCCGCGCCGACGTCGTCGTGCTCCCGTCGACGCGCGAGGGGTTCGGGCTCGTCGTCCCCGAGGCGTGGATGTTCGGGACGCCCGTGATCGTGAGCGACGGGGCCGGGGTCGCGGAGCTGATCGTCAACGGGCAGAACGGCCTCACCTTCCCGTCCGGCGACACCGACGCGCTCGTGGACCGGCTGGGGCGAATGCTCGCCGACCCGACGCTCCGGGTCGAGATGGGGCGCCGCGGCAAGGAGACCGCGCCGGTCTGCTTCGTCGAGAACCGTCTGCCCGACGTCCTGCGTATCCTGCGGGACACGCAGCGTGAGTATCAGTAGGCGGGTCGGCGCGACCGCCGTCCCCAGGGGCCGGCCGCTCGGGGAAGGCCGCTCCCCGACGATCGGATCGGCCCGCACGCTACCGCGGGCCCACCAACAGCAGGAGCCCCGCGACGAGCGCGCAGAGCCCGCCGACGAGGAGGAGCGCCGACGTGCCGAGGAGGAACCACACAACGACCGGCACGACGACGAGGATGGCGCCCGAGGCGGTCCGGACGTCGGTCGATCGCCGGCTCCCGAGGACGGCGAAGAGGACGATGACCGCCGCCACCGCGACGTCGACGAGCGCGCCGTCGATCCCGCCCACCAGGCTGCGGGCGGAGGCGTGCCCCAGCAACGCTCCCGAGACGCTGCCGAGCAGCTCGAGAACGCCGGCGAGCAGGATCAGCGCTCCGCCGAGGACGCCGAAGATCCGGGCGAGGCGGCGGTTCTCCAACGGTCCAATCACCCGGCTCGGCGGCGCACGGCCCCGACCGACTACTCGGTGACCTCGGTCGGCGTGAGCCCGAGTCGGGAGGCGACGGTGGATTCACCGGGGACGGGCTTTGGCTTCGCGCCGTTCTTGCGACCGGGTTTTCGGTCCGACGGCCCCGGCTTCTCCCGCGACGCGGCCGCGGCCCCCTTGGCCTCCCCCATTTCGATCGGAACCGAATAGTCGGGCGTCGAGTAGGCGGCCAGGTGCCCGCACTTCGGGCATCGGTGGAAGACGTCGAACATCAGGACCTTGCCCGCGTCCGCCGCGTCGACGGCGATCCCGCTCGCGAACGAGGCGCCGCAGCTCTTGCAGTGGACGAACAGCGATGGCATGTGGGCTCACCTCGATGGTTCTCCGTCCTAACGCTAGATAGACCCTTGTCCAACGGTGGGAGCGGACGGTGGCCGGGGTTCGACCATTGACGATGAACGGGTCGTTCGGCCCGGTCGGTCGGTTCGACCATCGCCGGGGCCGGGGTGGGGTGCCCGAGCCGCCCCCGCGCGGCGGCCCCTGGCCGGGGGCGCGCGGAGGGCCGCTGTGGCGCGGCCGCGCTCGGGCCGATCACGGGCCCTCGCGCAGGTACGTCGGCTCCGCGGGACCGGCCGACCGCGCTCCGCTGGGTCTAAATCCGAGGATCCTCTCCTGAACCTCGAGATGCAGGGCCAGACAGCCTCCATGGACCCGCCGCCGGCGACCGGCCCCACGTACTACCCGCCGACCGGTCACCACATGATGATGCGACGGAACTGGCGACCGATCTCCGGCGCCGTCAAGATGGTCGCGCTGCTGCTCGACGGCATCGGGATCATCATCTCGGGGGCGTCCCTCGGCTTCCTCGTCAACTCGCTCAACAGCTCAATCGCCAACTCGACGACGGCGTTCACCTCCTTCCTCAACACCCTCGAGGCGGGGATCATCATCGCCGGCGTCGGGGCGATCCTGCTCGGGATCGGGATGCTGCTCGAGTCGCTGTAGCCCGACGACCACCTCGGTCGACGGCGCCCCGGTTCCTCCCGGAGCCGGCGACGATCGGCGTCGGCGCCCCTCCGACGGGCGACGGGACGATCGAGCGGCGCGCCGGGGGGGAGAACGCCGTATTCGTCCCCCCTATGAGTCGATTTGCTTTCCTCGTGGGCCCGCCGGGCCTAAACAATCTTCATAGCAACCGCCGACCTCGGCCCGGTGAACATGGGGCGGGGCCGGGGGGCGACATCCGGCACCGGGTCGTACGGCGACCGGGCCCCCCCGGTCGGGCGTGCCGCGGCGCGGATGAACCGGTTCCACCAATTCTGGGGCCTCTAGAACCGAATGGCCATCTGTCATGTCGTTTGGTACACCCAGGTCCTGCTGAACACCATCCGAAAAAAGCACCAGTGCATCTCGACCCGGCCCCACAGCCAGTTCCTCTACCAGGGGGTCACCTACATCGTCCACATCTGCAAGTGCGGCGAGAAGCTCTACGAGAAGTTCCCGCGCGCGCCCACCGAGCGCCTCCCCAAGTACTACCGGCTCCCGGCGCGGTGACCGTCCGGCTCGGTGGGTGGGGGGTCGGCCGCGATCCCAGCCCGACCCACCCCGGGTCGGCGTAGGGCGGGGAGCGGTCCGTCGGTGGGCCGACCCGGAGGCATAATAGCGGGGCACCGCGTTCGAGGGGTTTTCTACGGGAGCCCGGTTGAAGTACACGTTTCGCCGCTGGGACGCCCGAACGTCGCTCGCCATCGGCGTGGCCCTGATCCTGTTGGTCGTCGGGCTCGCCCCGAACCTCACCGCATTTCAACCGCGGCCGGGGGTGATCGGGAGCCCGGAACGCGGATCGAGCGGTCCCGCGATCGCGGCCTCCCACGTCGGGCCGATCGCGACCTGCCTTCCGATGGCGTGTTCGACGGGGCCGCGATCCTCCGCCCCTTTGGTTCCGCACGCCGGCCTCGGGTCGACCGCCACGAACTGGTACGTGGCGAACTGGGCCGGGGAGGGCATGATCCGGGAGAACCCCAACGACCCCCGCAACCTCGTGGCCGGGGGCCTCTACCAGGCCCCGAGCGCGGCGAACGATACCGGGACCTACAACACGTCGGGCGTGAGCGGGGTCTTCACCTCCCGCGACGGAGGTCGTACGTGGTTCGACCAGACCCTCCCGCCCAGCCCGGATTGGTCGGACGCGACGTCGGCCGAGTGCGGGCACATCCATCTCGCGGACACGGCGATCGGCTTCGGCCCGAACGACGTCGTCTACTACATCGACCTCTCGTACCCGATCGCCTCGAGCACGACGTGCCCTAACCCCCAGGCGGGCATCGGGCTCTACGGTGCGGTCTCCCACGACGGCGGGACAACGTGGAACGCCCCCGTCGCCCTGCGCGGAACCGTCGCGGGTACGTCGGTGGACAAACCCTGGATCGCCGTCGACCCGAACACGGGCGAGGCGTACGTCGCCTACACCGACGACAACAACGGGTCGGGGATCTGGATCCAGAACTCGACGGACGAGGGGGCGAGCTGGTCCGACGCCCTCGAGCTGACGTCGGGCGGTCGGACCGGCCTCGGCGTGGAGCTGATGGTCGACCCCTCGGGCGGCGTTGACGCCGCGTGGATCGACTCGGGCGGGGGGCAGGTCTTGTTCACCCGCTCGACGGACCACGGCGCGACGTTCTCGACGCCGGTCGTCATCGGGACGCCGGTCACGACCTACTCGTCCCCCTACCCCGACGCGTTCCGGACCTTCACCCTGCCCGCGCTCGGGGTCGACGGGTTCCCCGGCAACCCGTACACGGGCACGCTCTACTCGGTCTGGCAGGACGGGCTCGGCGGGGCCGCCGGCGATCCGACGGTCAAGCTCAGCCGTTCTACGAACAACGGCTCGACCTGGTCGACGCCGATCCGCGTGAGCTCGAACACGACGGACGAGGATTTCCAGCCGTCGGTCGCGGTCGGCCCGGACGGGGCGGTCTACGTCGACTGGTACGGGGAGAACGCGTCCTCGGGCGCGTACCGCCTCAAGGCGGCCTTATCGGTCGACGGGGGACGGACGTTCGCGCCCGAGGTGATCGTGAGCGACGTGGACTCGATCCCGTCGACGGCGGCGACCGGTCCCGACTGGTGGATCGGGGACTACACCGACATCACCGCCGACGCGACCGGAGCGCGCCCGCTCTGGACCGACGCGCGGGCCACCGAGGGTTGGACGTGCGTCAGCCCGTGCCTGTGGGGGTACGTCTACAACATCAGCTTCTACACGGCGCTCCTCGTCAACGACTCGATCGGCGCGTCGGTGCCGGTGAACGTCTCCCTCGGTGGGACCGTCGGTGGGACCGGTTCGATCGCCCTCGGCGCCGCTCCGACCCCCGCGCTCTGGCTCGTCGGGGCCTCGTACGACGTCACCGCCCCGTCGACGACCGTCTGGAACGGGTCTACGTACTACTTCGACTACTGGTACGGGGCGCGGTCGAACCCGCTGCTCTACTCGACCGGGGTCACCCTCGCCGGCACGGTGGCCGGCGGCGAGCACCTCACCGCCTGCTACTCGGCGCAACCGAGCGGCACCTGCCAGGCCCCGGGGGCGCCCGGGTTCCTCAACGTCTCCGTCGCCCCCGCGTACGCGAACGTCACCGTCGACGGCGTCGCCCGGTCGATCACCGCCGGAGGGGCCACCTTCCCCGCATCGCCCGGGCACCACTGGGTCAACGCGACGGCCCCCGGATACTTCCCCCTCAACCGGTCGGTCACCGTCACGCCCGGCAACACGAGCGCGGTCGCGATCGTGTTGGCACCGATCCAGGGCGTCCTCGCCGGCACCGTCGACCCGACGTACGCCCGGGTGACCGTGAACGGCACGAACGTCCCCGTCCTTTCGAACGGGTCGTTCGCGACGCCTCTGCTCCCCGGATCGTACGACGTCGTCGCCTCCGCGCTCGACTACTACACGTTCACGGCAGTCGGCGTCCCGGTCACCGCCTCGAACACAACGTTCCTGTCGATAGTGCTCGTTGGGCTACCGGGTTGGATCAACGGGACGGTGGCGCCCGCGTCGATCGCCGTCGTGACTGTCAACGACCGGTCGACGCCCGTGGACCCGTCGACCGGCGCCTTCTCCGCCCGCGTGGACCCGGGCTCCTACTGGGTCAACGCGACGGCGCCCGGCTATCTTCCCAGCGGCTCGGGCCCGCTCGTCGTCGGCCCATTCGGCTCGGTCTCGGTGGACCTCGCTCTCGTCCAGATCCTCGGGAGCCTCTCCGGCCTCGTGATCCCCGTCAGCGCGGCCCTCACGGTGAACGGTACCCCCGTCGTGCTGTCCGCCGGCACCTTTGCGCTGGACCTCGTCCCGGCCCGCTACATCGTGACAGCGTCTGCGTCCGGGTACGACCCCCTCAACCTCTCCGCCGACGTCCGGGCGAACGAGACCACGCGCCTCGTCCTCACGCTCAACGTCTCCGACGGCTGGATCACCGGCCACGTGGACCCGAACAGCGCCGAACTGCTCATCGACGCGCGTCCGGTCGCGGTCGCCAGTAACGGGGCGTTCAACGTCTCCGCGTCACCCGGGACCCACCACCTTCGCGCGACCTCGGACGGCTACGCGACGACCGACGAGAACCTCACGGTCGACGCGGGCCGGGCGACGAACGTGGCCGTGACCCTCGACGCGATCGTGTCGGCGAGTGCAAGCCCCGCCTACCTGCTGCCGATCGCGCTGCTGGCCGTCGCGGCCGTGGCGGTCGTGCTCCTCGTCCTGCTGTGGCGCCGACGCCGTCGGCCCCCCCGTGGGTAACGCGCCGACACGGGCCGGCGATCGAGGCACTGGGCCGGCGTGGTCGAGAGCCGCCTTCCCACCGACCTCGGCGGCGCAGTACGCGTGGAGTGCGTCGTAGAGCGGGAGCTGGAGACGCATGTTCTCGTGGTCGTCCTTCGCGATCGTCCGTAACCCCATCGCGGCCGACCCGGGGCCGGCGCTCTCGATCGCGGCGTCCTGGGGCTCCGCGTCCAGGTCGACGAGCCCTCGATCGGCCAGGGGCAGGCGATCCGGTCGAGCTTCGGGGTTCGCGCGCGACCCATTTCCTGGTGCTCCCCCGGGGCCCGAAAGCACCGAACGGTCGGTAGCCTCTCGGCGCGGTAGCGCAAACCTCCTATGGTCCAACGCGCTCGAACGCGACGCGTTCGGCCGCGCGCGGTCGCGGCCGAACGACCGGGGAGGACCTTGCGCGGTAGGCACGTGCTGGCGGCGGTCTGCCTGGCCGTCGTCGTCGTGGCGGGCGGCTCGGTCGCCCTCCTCGCGTCGGGTGGCGCGACGGCTACCGCCGCGCTCGGTCCGTCGTCGGGGTCGCTCTCGGTCGGGCCGGGCGTCGTGCCGCCCGGCTCGACCACGATCGCGTACCAGAGCACCGTCGATGGGTTCGCGCTCTCGTACCTCGAGTGGCTCCCGACGGGGTACACGTCGTCCGGGGCGTACCCGCTCGCAGTCTTCCTCCACGGCGTCGGGTCGTCGAGCACGTGGGTCTCCGGCGGGATCGGCGGGGACGTCGACGTCGACCCGCCGCTGGTCGACAACGCGTCCGCGGCCGGGTTCATCCTGATCGCCCTGAACACTCGCTCGAGCGATGGGTTCTACGTCAACTCGCCGTGCGGCGGTCCGCAGGAGCAGGACGTCCTCGACGCGATCGCCCACGAGAAGACGCTGCGCTCGGTCACGGCGACGTACTTCATCGGGTTCAGCATGGGCAGCCTGGGTGCGTTCTCGGTCGCGGGCCACCACCCCGGGCTGATCGCGGGGATCGCCACCGCCGGCACGATCACCGACATCTACGAGACGATCGACTACAACTCCGTCACCCACTCCGAGCCCCACGGCCTCTACGATGCGATGTGCGGCGCGCACCCGGGGCCGACGGCGACGAACACCAACCGCGTCTGGACGTACCTCAGCGTCGCGCGGTTCCATCCGGAGAACTTCTCCGGCATCCCCCTCTTCGTCGCGGGGGGCGGCGAGGACACGCGGGCGCCGAACGACTTCGCGGCGTGGCCGTACGCGAACGTGAACAGCACGTTCGTGAACTCGACGTGCGACGTCGCCACGTCGATGGGCGAACCCCCCAACTGCACCGTCGTGTTCGCCTCGCTATCGAACGCGACGCCCTCCGCGTACCGCTGGCTCGACCTCTACGAGCCGTACGCCCCCCACAGCCCCGACCAGCTCCCGGCCGCGTCGGTCTTCGGGTTCTTCCAGGGCCACGTCACGGGAGGGTACTACGTCAGCACGTTCCCCGGCGGTGCGCTCCTCCCCTACACCCCCGGGCAGCCGCTGCCGATCGGCCCCGGTTCCGGTTCGACCGCCCCCTCGACCCTGCTCTGGGTGATCGTCGGGGGAGCGGCGGTCGGTGCGGTCGTGGTCGGCGTCGCGGTGTCCCGCCGGCGAACGGCGTGAGTCCGCATTGACCTGGGAGCGCTCGAGGGGATAGCGCCGTTCCGAACCTGCCTCGACGGGTCCCACGGGTGCGGCGCCCAGGTCGCGGCCGGTCTCGCGGTCCTCAGAGGTGCCACGTGGGGCCGCCGTAGCCCTCCGGGAGCCTCGGGGGATCCTTGCTCCCCAGCGGGTCGGGTCGGATCGTCGGCGCGCCACGGCGCTTCTTCGCGAGATACGCGTCGATCGCCTCAGCGGCTTTCGTCCCGGCGGCCATCGCGTAGACGACGGAGCGGCCGCCGGACGCGAAGACCCCCTCGACGTCCGTCATCCAGTCCTCCCGCTTTCCCTCGGGCCACGGGTGCTGGTCGAGGGAGAGGTCGAGCTCGGTCGGGAGTCCCGCGAGGTCGGCCTTCTCCCCGACGGCGATGATGACCGTGTCGCACGCGAGGGTCTCCTCGGAGCCGGGGACCGAGACGACGGTGCGATGTCCCGCCGCGTCGCGGGGTCCCGCTTGCGTCGTCTCGACGACGATGCCCTCCACGCGGCCGCTACCGAGGATGCGGACCGGCGCCCGGTGGAACAGGAAGCGGAGACCCTCCTCCTCGCCGCCCTCGACCTCCTCGCCCCCGGCGGGCATCTCGTCCCGGCCGTTCCGGTAGACGACGGTCACGTCGCCTTTCGCCGACAGCCGGAGCGCCGACCGGGCGGCGTCGAGGGCGACGTCGCCACCGCCGATCACGACGACCTTGCGCCCCGTGCGCCCGAGCAACGGGTTCGGACCCCGGTTCACGGCGAGGAGGAACTGGACCGCGAAGTAGACGCCGGGGAGCCGCTCGCCGGGCACGCCCGTCGCCCTCGGGTCCGAAGCGCCGATGGCGACGAACACCGCGAGATACCCCTCGGCGAGCAGCGACTCGGGGGTGAAGTCGACCCCCGCCCGCTTCCCGGTGACGAACGTGCAGTCGAGGTCCTTGAACCGCGCGAGGTCGACGTCGAGCTCCGTCCCGTCCATGTGGTACTTCGGGATGGTCGCGACCTGGCCTCCGAGGAAGCGCTGCGCCTCGTAGACCGTTACGGCGTAGCCTCGGACGCCGAGCTCCCACGCCGCCATGAGCCCGGCCGGACCTGCGCCGATCACCGCGACCCGCTGGGCCTTCGGGGCGCTCGGGACGTACGCGAGGTCGGACTTCCCGAGCTCGAGGGCGGCGCGCTTGAGGTGCCGGATCGCGATCGGCACGCCCCGGCCGCCCATCACGCAGTCCTCCTCGCAGTAGTGGTAGCACGTCTTGCAGAGGACCGTCGCGAGCGGGTTCTCGCGGAGGGTGAGCCGGGCCGCGTCGTCGAACCGCTGCTGCGCGATCAGCGCGATGTACCCGCGGCAGTCCTGGGTGATCGGGCACGCCTGGACGCAGTACGGCATCGCGCACTGGAGGCAGCGCTGGGCCTCGAGGACGGCCTCCTCCTTCGTGTAGGGCAGGAGGATCTCGCCGAAGCCGGCCCGCTCCTCCTTCGTCTCCTCGGGGATCGGGGTGCGGACGTACCGGAACACGATCGCGACCCTCCGATCGCGACGGAGACCCGTCCGGCCTATAGGGTGCACGGCGGGGCCACGAGCGCGGATCGGCCGAGGACGGGCGACGGGATCGGGCACGTCGGCGAGCGACTTATCCTCCGCGCCCGCTTGGACGCGCCCATGGGCCTGACCGAGCGCGAGAAGAAGGAGCTCGCTCGCATGGTGAACGAGTCGCTCGACAACCAGTTCGCCTTCTTCACGCGACCCGTCGTCCTCAAGCACCTCGACTCGCGCGCCGGGTCGATCCCCGAGTGGCTGCGGCAGAAGACCGTCGGGGAGATCCTCGACGCGTACGTGGCGCTCCGGGCGAACCGGCGGATCGGCTGAGGACCGTCCCGCTCGCGGGCGAAGGGCGACGGCAAACCGCATGAGGGTCGGACCCTCTCCCGCGGGCACGATGCCGGCCCCCGCGAAACCGAAGAAGACGCTCGAGCAGTACACCGAAGCGCTCCCGCCCGAGCAGCAGAAGATCGTCGGCGCGCTCATCGCCCTGGTCCGCGAGACCGCGCCCGATGCGACCGGCTCGGTCAAGTGGGCCCAACCGGTGTTCGAACAGAACGGGCCGTTCTGCTACATCCGGGCGTACCGCGACCACGTGAACTTCGGCTTCTGGAGGGGTGCCGAGATGGTCTCCGGCCGCGGCTCCCTCGAAGGCGCCGGGGACCGGATGGCCCACGTCAAGCTAGCCCGCGCGGCCGAGATCCGTCGTCCGCTCTTCCAGAAGTGGATCCGCGAGGCCGTCGAGCTCAACGCCGTCAAAGGGGACCCGACGCACCGCGGTTAGTCCGCCCTCGGGCCGGTGCGCTCGGGCCGGCGCCCCCTCTCGGGCGCGCCGCGCCGTCCGGTCGAGGGGATCGTCGCTTCCCCGTGGGCGAGGGTCTGATATCCCGCGGAGGCGCTCGTGCATCCGTTGGTCGAGGAGATCGCGTCCCTCGCGGGGGTCACGAAGCGATACGGCGACCGCACCGCGCTCCGTTCGGTGGGCTTCACGATCCGCACCGGCGAGGCCGTCGGGTACCTCGGGCCGAACGGGGCCGGCAAGACGACGACCCTCCGTCTCCTCGCCGGCCTCTCGCGGCCGGACGAGGGGACCGTTCGGGTCCGGGGGAAGGACCCCGTGGCCGACCACGCCGAGGCCCTGGCCCACGTCGGGGTGGTCGTGGAAACGCCCGGCGTTCCACCCTACGTGAGGGGGAGGGACCTTCTCACGCAACTCGCGGAGGTAAAGCGGGTCCCGCTGCCCGAGCGCGCGGCGAACGTGCAGGACGCGGCACGGTCGCTCGGCGTCGCCGACCATCTCGACCGCCCGATGGGGTCGCTCTCGACCGGCCTCGCTCGGCGCGTGTTGCTGAGCGGTGCGTTGATCGGTGAGCCGGAGCTCCTCTTGCTCGACGAACCGACCCTGGGACTCGACCCGGCCGCGCGCGACGATCTCCGAGGGACCCTCCGCGCGCTCAGGACCGGGGGCCGAGCGATCCTCCTCTCGACCCACCTGCTCGACGACGTGGCCGAGGTCTGCGACCGGGTCTTGTTCCTGCGGGAGGGCCGGATCGTCGGCGATGAACCGGTGCGGATCGCCCCGACGGACTCGAACGGCGCACCGCTGCGCGCGATGCGGATCCGGTTCGCCGAGGACGTCCCGCCCGCGCGCCTCGCCTCTCTCGAAGAGGCGGTCGCGCGGCTGGAGATCGCCGGAGCGCGGGACGTGATGGTCTACTTCTCCGGAGGGGAGGCCCGGCAGTCCGACCTCATCGCCCTGATCGTCCGCTCGGGTCTTCCGCTCGTCTCCGCCGGCGAGCCGAGCCCCGAGCTCGGCCGACGCTACCTCGAGCGCGTCGGGCGCGAGGAGGCGACGTGAGCGACACCGTGCGGACCGTGGCCGTGAACGCGCGGTGGGAGGTGCTGCGGCTCCGACGCTCGACGCGGGTCTGGTTGCTGATCATCCCCCCCGTTGCGGGGCCGATCGGGAGCGCCGTGGCCGACGCGTACCTGAGGATCCCGAGCGTCGGAACCGCCCTCGTCCTCGGTCTGCTCATCACCGGCGGCCTGGCGGGCCTCGTCCTCCTGGACCTGGTGGCGCTCGCGGTGGGCGAGGACCTGGGGCTGCGGGCGCACCTGACGTTCCTCACGCTCCCCCAGTCGGCCGTGTCGGCGCTCGCCGGGCGGCTGCTCGTCGCGCTCGCCGGCCCGATCGCGGCGTTCGGGGTGGGCGCGACCGCGATCGGCGTGCTCGGGGGCGCCCTCGTGACGCCCCAACCGAGCGCGCCGCCGATCCTCGATCCAACGCACCTCGCGTGGGGGATCGCCGCGTTCCTGCTCTTCCTAGGGGGCGTCACGGCGGCGGCGTCCGTCGTCTCCCGCACGTCGGCGCAGGGGCTTGTGGCCGGTGTGCTCGCGGGCGTCGTCGTCGCCGGGCTCACCGGGTACCTGCTCGCCGCCCACCAGCTGACGGCGCTCCTGCCTTCCGCGCTCGCGGTCGCTGGCCTCGGCGCGGTCGGTTGGACGCTGTACCGCTATTCGATCCTGGAAGCCTGAGGCAGCAGAACCGTCCGGCGACGCGTCCGGTGAGGATCGCCGGGCCGATCCAGGTCGGCCGACGCCGCGGCCGCTTACACCAGCGGCACGAGGTGGTACGGCCCGTCGGCCTCGCCCGTGGTTCCGCCTAGGGCGATGATGAACGACGACGACCAGGGGCGGGAGGCGTGCAGAATGTACCGACCCTTCAGTGCGCGGACGCTCAGGTAGAGGTCGGCGTAACTGCGGATCGTGTCGAAGAGGGGCTCGCGCGGGCGGCCGATGGCGATCCCGTGGGCCTCCTCGCCCACGAGGTACGCGCGCAGCGTCGTCGCGTACGCGTCGGCGTTCATCGGGAACCCGGTGACCTTCCCGACGGCGATGTTCCCGTCGGCGTAGCCGATCGAGAGCGATCGGGCGTGGTTCTCCCGGCTGCGGCCGATGAACGCCTGGAGGTCCGAGACCTGGGAGGCGAACTCCTCCGGGCCCATCGGCCGGTCGCGGGGCGCCGCTCCGTCGTCGCGCGGTGGGACGAAGACGAACCCGACCGGCCTCGACCCCTCGAGGTTGCGGATCGCCCCGGCCCACGGCGCTCGGGGGTCCTTGGGTTTCGTGGTCGTGAGGGCGAAGACGAGCCGCACGAACGTCTCCGGCGGCACCGAGTCCTCGAACGGGCGCCAGAGCTCCTCGGGGGTCATGCTCGGCGGCGGGGCGAGGATCACGGGGCACTCGGAGCGCAGCGCGGCCGTCATCATCGGGACGGTGAGCAGCCGGATCACGTCGACCGGCACCTCGCTGTCCGCCTCGATCAGGGTGAACCCACCGGGCGCGAGGCGACCGAACCGCTCGACGAACTCGAGCGAGCCGGGCCATAGGGAGGGGGCCTTGGGCTGGGGGTCGGGGTCGGTCCGGCGGCTCTCGAGCGGGTAGCCATGGGGGGCGATCGAGAAGCATCGGAACCGCCCTCCGAACACCGTGAACGGGTACTCCATCGATCGACCCGCGCGACCGCGCAGCTTCAGGAACCGCAGCTGGCGGAGCGGTCGGTCGTCGAACTCGGAGAGCGCGAGCACGCACGCCGCGTCGCTGAGGTAGTCGAGCTGGCCCCGCGCGCTCTCGTTCGATACGACGACGAGGTGGGCGGTCGACTCCATCCACGCCCCGAAGAGGATCCGCTCGAGGTCGGCGCGCGGCGGCGCGCGCGACGCCTCGCCGCCCGGTAGGCCGACGTGCTCGCTCAGGAGCGCCTCCCAGCCGTCGAAGACGACGAGGGTGGGCCCCGCGGAGCGGATCGCCTCGCGCGCGGCCTCGAACGTCGTCGGGAGCGGGTCCGACCCGCGGCGCGGCCGGTAGTCGAGGTCCGGAGCGGTCGCCGCCGTCGCGGCCCAGTGCGCGGGTGCCGACCCTTCCGCCGCGGGAAGACGGCTCCCGGTCGGCGTGATGAGGGTGAGCCCCCCGTGCTGCTCCCGGGCGAGCCCCGCGTGGTGGGCGAGCACCTCGGCGTCGGGGGCCCGGGTCGTCACGAGGACGCGGCGCCCGTCGAACCGGTCGAGCAACGCGAGGGCGAGCAGGGTCTTGCCGGTCCCCGACTCGCCGCGGATCAGGAGGCTCGCCGGACCCGGGCGGAGCAGGAACTCGCCGAGCTCCTCCGGCACGTCGAGGGTGAGACTCATCGAGCGGGCCCAAGCTATCGAGACGCGGGCCGAGCCTAATACCCTCGGTCGAACCGAACGGCCGCGCGGGACATCGGTGCCGGAGGGCGGAGGACTACCCCGACGCGGGTTCCGTGGGGTCTAACTAGGAGTGTGCCGGTCCCCATGCGCGGCACGAGGGCGGGGGCGACGGACGTGGGCGGGAACGGAGGCGCGTGGACCCCGGTCGACCTCGAGCGCGCGATGACGAACGTCCGCGACGCGTACCGCCATTTTGCCGAGGGGTTCCCCGCCGGGCGGAGCGAGACCGACGGGAACCTCCTCCTGATCGACTCGGGCACGTCGTTGACCGAGCTCAACATCGCCTTCGTGACGGGGCGGGGCGCCGGCCTCGCGGCGGCCCTGCGGAAGGCCGCGAAGTACTTCGCCGATCGCGGCCTGCCGTGGCGGCTCGAGGCCGGGGAGTCGCTCGGTCCGACCGTCGGTCGCCTCGCGGCGGCCCTCGGCCTGTCCGAGCCCCACCACCGGCCGGGGCTCTTGTGCCACGCACCGTTCGAGGGGATGAGCCGGCCGCCGAAGGGGGCCACGGTCCGGCGCGTCCGCTCGCCGAGCGAGGCGACGATCTTCGCCCATGTCCTGGCGACCGGCACCGGGTTCGACCCTCCACCCGAGCTGTTCGACGTCCCCTTCCACCGCCTCCCGGACATGCGTGCGTACCTAGCGTTCGTCGGCGACGCGCCGGCGGCGTGTTCGTTGCTCCACCTCCAGGGGGGGTTCGCGGGGGTCTACGCGGTCGCGACGATCGACGCCTTCCGTCGTCAGGGTCTCGCGCGGGCCGTCACGTCGGAGTCGCTGCACGATGCCCTCGCGGAGGGGTACCGGGCCTCGTGCCTCCAGGCGAGCACGATGGGGCTCCCCGTGTACCTCGGAATGGGGTTCCAGCCGGTGTTCGACGACGTCACGTGGTCGTCCCCGGACGCCGGCCCCGACCTCGCGGCCCCACCACCGCCGACGCGGCGCCGGAAGTCCTAGCGTCGGCGGGTGGACCGACCCGCTCGCGCGCGGGAGAACCGGAACGCCGATCCGTGCGGGGGGCCTGGCGGCCGATACCGCGGGCGAGGGTCGCTCGCCCTGACCCGTCGCGAAAGCCTTGTAGCCCGTATTCTCTTCGCGAAGCGAGGAAGCGGACGTGCAGGGAAACGCGGGAGCCTCGGGGCTCGTGGCCGGCAAGCAGGCGTTGGTGACCGGCGGGACGTCCGGGATCGGACTCGCCATCGCCACGGGGCTCGCGCGCGAAGGCGCGGACGTCACCCTCCTCGTCCGATCGCGCGAACACGGCGACGCGGCGGTGCGGAGGATCCAGTCGATGGTCCCCTCGGGCCGGGTCGCGCTCTTGGACGGCGACCTCGCGGACCTCGCCTCGGTGCGACGGGCGGGTGCCGCCTTCGTCCAGACCCACCCGAAGCTGGACCTCATGGTGAACTGCGCCGGGGTCTTCCTCCCCGCGCGCACGGTCACGAAGGACGGGATCGAGACGACGTTCGCGACCAACTACCTCGGCCACTTCGTCCTCACGAACCAGGTGCTCGATGCCCTCAAGCGCGGCGCGCCCTCGCGGATCGTCACCGTGGCCTCCCGGTACGGTGGGACGAAGGTGGACTTCGACGACCCGATGTTCGAGCGGCGGAAGTTCACCACATGGGGCGCCGTCGGCCAGACCAAGCTCGCCGAGGTCCTCTTCACCCAGCAGCTCGCCGAGCGGCTCGAAGGGACCGGCGTCGTCGCGAACGCGATCCACCCCGGGCTCGTCGCCCATACCAACCTACTGAACCAGACCCCCGGCTTCATCCGGTGGATCACGAACCTCTTCGGCGGGACCCCCGAGAAGGGGGCCGATACGGCGCTCTGGCTCCTCACCGCCCCCGAGAACGCGACCCGGACCGGTGGGCTCTGGTCGTCGCGCAAGCCGCTCAAGACCCCCGGCCAGGGTTCCGACCCGGAGGCCCGGCGCCGCCTGTGGGAGCTCAGCGAGCGCCTCGCGGGCAGCCCGGCCGCCACGCCGACGCCGGGCTGAATGGGCGCGCCCGACGGGTGGGTGGGTCCTCAGCCGTGAAGGTCGTCCTCTTCGGCGGTTCCGGCATGGTCGGGCAGGGGGTCCTGCGCGAGTGCCTCCTCGACCCGGGGGTCGAGCTCGTCGTCTCGGTCGGGCGACGCTCGACGGGCCAGCGCGACGACAAGCTGCGCGAGCTCGTCCTCGACGACCTCACCGACCTCAGCGGGGTCGAGGAGCGGCTCCACGGGTTCGATGCGTGCTTCTTCACCCTGGGCGTCTCCTCGGCGGGGATGTCGGAGGCCGAGTACCGACGGGTGACGTACGACCTGACCCTCGCCGTCGGCGCGACGCTGGCGCGGCTCAATCCGGGCCTCACCTTCGTCTACGTCTCGGGGGCGGGGACCGACAGTACCGAGCGCGGACGGTCGATGTGGGCCCGCGTCAAGGGGGCCACGGAGAACGGGCTCACCCGGCTCCCGTTCAAGGCGGTGTACCTGTTCCGACCGGGTCTCATCCGACCGATGCACGGCATCCGTTCGAAGACCCGCCTCTACCGCGTCATCTACGCCGTGCTGTGGCCGTTCCTGCCGCTCATCGGAGTGCTCGCGCCGAACTTTCTCACGACGACCGAGAACGTCGGGCGCGCGATGCTCCGGCTCGCTCGCGACGGGGGACCCAACGGGATCCTGGGCGCACGCGAGATCAATGCCCTCGCGTCGGCGTGAACCGGCAGCGGGGTCACGACCCCGAGACGGCGCCCCGGCGCGCTCCGTTCCCGCTATGGCCCTCGAGGGGCTGAGGGCGACGCATGCCGACCCGCCCGCTCACGATCGTGGGCCTCGGGGACTCGACGACCGCCGGGAGCCCGTACTTCCTCTCCCCCCTCGAAGCCCCTCCCGACGGTCGCGGCAATCCGGAGGGCCAGTACACCTACTGGATGACCCAGCGGCACCCCGAGTGGCGCGTCCTGAACCGCGGTGTGAACCGCGAGCGGACCGACCAGGTCCTGCGACGCGCCGCCCGCGATGCGATAGCTCCGCGACCGGAGTACGCGATCGTCCTGGCCGGGGTGAACGACGTCTACCAAGGGCGCGAGGTGGACGCGGCCCGCGCCGACCTCGCGGCCATCTACCGTGCGATCTCCGCCGCCGGGATCCGCGTCGTCGCCGCGACGATCCTCCCGTTCAACACGATGTCGCGCGAACAGGCCGAGGTGACCGAGGGGCTCAACCGCTGGATCTCCGAGGAGGCGCGGCGGTCCGGCGCGCTCTTCTGCGACACGGCGTCCGTCGCGTCCGCCTCCGACCGTCGCGATCGCCTCGCCGGGTCCTCCGACGGCCTCCACCCGGACGTCGCTACGTACCGAAAGATGGGGGACGCGTTCGCTCGGCTCATCGAAGCGTCGGAAGGGGGCGCCGAACCGGGTGAGCCTGGCGCGACGCCCTGACGGAAACCTGCCCGTACGCCGCGAGGGGCGGGTCGCAATGGCCCGCGGAGCGTGCCGTCCTCGCGTTCGGACTCGGCCGCTCGCGGGCGAGAGGCCATCGGCGCCCGCGCGGCCACGGGTCGTTGTCGAGGAGGAGAATTCCCGGCGCGGGCCCGAGGGAGGTCGTCGTCTGCCTCACGCCCAGGTTCGATCGCGGCTCCGGGGTGTGCGGGGTCCGCGCGCAGGACGAACCCGTGGTCCCAACCGGGAACAGCGGGTGCCGGGCGAGAAACGGAGCGCCTTGGTCTGTGCTCGAGTGGGCGGAGGGGAACGACCCGCGGGTCCTGCCCGCGACCAGCGCCGTGAGGGCGCTCGTGACGTTCTCGGATCACGGCAGGGCAGGAGAGGCTCCGCGTGCGGCGCCTTCGCGCTCCGACCACCCTCCATCGATGCCGTTGAATCCCACCCAGGTCTGCGGTGGATCCGGGGGGAGACGTCGCTGTCGGCTCGTCCGGTCCCCGTTCCGCGACTTCCTCGCCCACGCTGGCTCGTTCCGGTCGTCGCGACCGTCGTGGCCCTGGTCGTCGTCGTCGGGGTGGGAGTGGCGTTCCTCCACCGCAATCCGCCGGGACACGTCGAGCCGACGCCAACCCCCCCGGCGAGCCCTCCGGATCCCCCGGTCTACTCGCCTCCTCCGCCCCCGCCGGCCGCCACGGACCCGACCTGCCGGGGAACGGCGGGGTGCTTCACCGGCGCGGTCACGTACATCGTCGACGGGGACACGCTCGACATCGGGGACACCCGCATCCGTCTCGCGCTGGTCAATACCCCCGAGGTGGGCGATCCCGGATCCCAGGAGGCGACCGACGCCACGACGGCGATCTGTCCGATCGGAAGCTCGGCGCTCGTGGACGAGGACGATGGGCAGACCGGCGGTAGCTACGGACGAACGATCGCCGTCGTCTATTGCGGTGGGACGAACCTGAACGCCGCTCTCCTCGCCGGCGGCTATGCCGTGCTCGTCGACTACTACTGCTCGGTGAGCGAATTCGCCGACGAGGCGTGGACCGGCTGTCCCTAGCCCGCCCCGGCCCGCCCGCAGGGGAGCAGGGCGAGCGGCCGGAAGCTTGCGGTCCGGCCCGCGAACCCACCGGGACGCTCGGTCCGGGAGGGCCTAGCGTCGCGTCCGCCGACAGCAGAGTGGAGGGGCGACGTCGCGCACCGGCGTCGGGATCCGGCTCGTCCGCGCCGGTTGACGATGGCGGCCCCGCCCAGCGGACCCTCCGCTCGACGCACGACCGCCGCGCGTTCAACCGTTAACTACGGTCTTCAAGTGGCGGCGCGGGTGTGGGTAGGCCGATGCCGAGCTCCTCGGGCGGTAACGGGACCCGCGAGAAACCCTGGGTACTGAAAACCCCGAGCGGGCTCTCCGAATTCAAGGCGTACCGCGACGAAACGTCGGCGCCCCCCGCCCTCGTCGTCACGGTGAGCAGCACGGAGCTGCGGTACCAGTTGCGCTGCCTCGACGACCTGCATGCGATGCTCAAGGCCCACGGGGACTGGATGCCGCTCGGCAACGCCGACGAGCAGAAGCCCGCCGCGCCGGGGACCGTCGAGGCGTGGGGTCGATCCCCGACCAATCCGGTGAAGGGCTGGTACGGACTCAAGAAGGGGCTCCGGGGACGGTTCGGCAACTACGTGCCCCCGGTGATGGAAACGCTCGGGCTGGCCGAGGTCGAGCACAACCCGAAGAACAACCGGATGAGAGCGCGCTAACCCGCGCCCTTCGACCGGGCCTCGCCACGAGAGCGCCTCGTCGGGCCCCCTCGACCGACCGTCCGTGGGGGAAGTGAAATGTCCGGTCGACGTGCCGAGTGCCGTGGCGGCACCGCGACCGATCCTGAAGCGACTCGAAGCGCTCGGGACCGGCTCGCTCGCGTGGGTCGAGGCGAAACCGTTGGTCTCGGAACTGCGTGCCGGGGGCGACGTCGTCGCCACCCTCGCCTGGGCCAAGCGGTGGAGCTCGCTCGCGACGGCCGAGGCGGCCGACGGGCGCTGGACGCTCAAGCGAACCGGCTTCCTCCGGCCCCAGATCACGGTCCGCGCCTCGGATTCGGACGTCAACTTCGCTATCGTCTCGATGGGCAGCGGGGGCGACGGAGTTCTCGACTTCGCCAACGGGCGGTCGTACCAGTTCCGCGGCTCGGGGGTCCGACACCCCGGGCTCACGGTCTCCGACGCGCGGGGCCGGACGATCCTCACGCTGACGCTCGATCCTCGCGGCGAGCCGACGAGCGCCTCGGTCGAGGTCGTCCGTGAGGCGTTCGGGTCGGACCAACCGCTCGCGCTCCTCGCCATCCTCGGCTGGTACCTCCCACTGTTGATGTCGCGGTACGACTACGAAAGCGGCGACCTGACCGGCGCGCTGGTCGCCACGTGGTCCTAGCGGCCGACGCGGCCGGGCCGGCCCGAGCCCTCGCGGGTGGGTCGTCCTACGCTCCGCTCTCCGCCGGGGCGAAGACGACCAGCAGCACCAGTTCCTCGTCGATCGCGACGAAGCGATGTGGCGTGGTCGCGCCGACGAACAGGACGTCGCCCGGTCCGACGGCCCGCTCGCTGCGGCCCGCGCGGAACCGGCCCCGCCCCTTCGTTACGTAGTAGACCTCCGCTTCGCGATGCGGCGACTGGCGGTCCTCGGCGCCCTTCCCGAGCACGTAGACGCCCACGCTCATCGCCGGGACCCGAAGGACCTCGAGGTAGCCGCTCGACGTCGCCCGCGCTCGCTGGGCCAGCGCCTCGATCGGCCCCGGGTCGCCGAGCACGCGGGTCCGAGGCGTGCGACCTTGATAGACCGTCCGTACCGGTCGGGTCTCCAGCTCAGCGGATCGGCCTGTCGGGGCCGCCCTGAGTTAAGTAGGGAAGTTCGGTGCGACGCGCGATGGGCTCGACGCGTCGCGAGGAGATTCGAAGGGACCCTCCCCACCGATCGCGCGGGAGTTCGGTGCGACGAGTGACCCGCCCTCGGAGCGCCGCCGGGGTCCTTGCCGTAGCCCTGGCGGTGACCGTAGTGATCGTCGCCGCGACGCCGATGGCATGGGGCGGCCACGCCTGGGCGTCGTCGCCCCCTCCGGCCGGTGCGATCGGACCGCTCCCGGCGATCGTGTCGACCTTCGCTCCGACCGGCCCCTTCCACAACGCGACCGACGCGAGCCTGCCGTCCCCCATCGGCGCCGGTCCGAGCGCCGTCCTTGCGACCCTGGATCTCGTGAACAACTCCGTGCGCCCGGGGGCCACGAACGCGACGTGGAACGCTCAGTCGCCGATCGCCTCGGCCTACGACACCGGCAACCAGCGCCTGTACGTGGGGGCGTACGACTCGAACGAACTCCTCGTCGTGGACGCGGCGAGCCGAACGACCCTCGGCGCCATCGCGCTCCCCGGCCCACCGGTCGCGCTCGTCTACGACCCCGCGGGCCACGAGATCTATGTCGCGACCGGCGGTTCCGACTCCCTCACGGTGATCGACGACTCCCTCGGTACGATCGTGGCGACGGTGCCGATCCCCTCCGGCGTCGTCAACGCCCCATCGAGCCCCGGGGCCCTCGTCTACAATCCCCTCAACCACACGATCCTCGTCGCCCAGTCCGGCGGCCTCACCTGCTGCACCCTGAACATCAGTGTCGTCGACGGGGTCACCAATCAGGTGGTGGGAGTGCTCCCCGCCGGACCCGATGTGATCGCCCTCGCCCTCAACGCCCAGAGCGGGCTCCTCTACGGGCTCAGCGCCGTTGCGGGGACGGTCACCGTCGACGACGTCGTCACCGGCGCCATGTCGACGAACTGGTCCGTCGCCTTCGCCGGTACCCCGACCGGGATCACCGCGGACCCGACCGACGGCCTCGTCTACGTCGGCACGACCTCGTTCTCCGACTGGGCGAACGTCACCGAACTCTCCGCCGCCTTCGGAACGATCGTGCACACGATCACCGTCTATCAGGCCGGAGCGTTCTTCGGGTCGGCGACCCCCGTCTACTCCTCCTCGACCGGGAAGGTGTTCCTATCGGCCGGCAGCGTCGAGCTGTTCCCGATCACCGCGAACACGGGCGTTCTCGGGCCGGGGTCGGCGATCGGAAGCTGTGTCGGGCCGGTGGCGCTGACCGGATCGGGGGCCCCGATGGTCGCCGTCGACGCCTGCGCGGACAGCCTGCTGTGGCTCGACGGGATCACAGGAGCCCTCGCGCACACGACGGTCGTCGGGGCGGACCCGACGGCCGTCGCCCAGGTACCGGGTTCCGGCATCGTCGCCGTCGCCGAGTACCGCACGCAGCGGATCGACCTGCTCGACGGAGCGACCCTCGCCGCGTTCCAGACGATCGCGATGCCGTTCGGAGAGTTCCCAACGGCCCTTGCGACCGATGCGCGCACCGGCTGGGTCTACGGGATCGACGGTGGGTTCGGGGCGACGTCCGTCACCGCCTACGACCCGATCTCCGGGGCGACGATGTGGTCGTCGCCGTGCAACGGTTGCTGGCTCGACGGGATCGCCGATGCGAACGGCACGATCCGCGTCTCCTCGGCGGACACTCAGAACGTGGCGGAGGTCCTCTACACGTTCAACGCCACCACCGGGGCGACCTCCGCGGCGACCCCGGTCGCGTCGCTCCCGGTCCTACCGATCTATACCTTCACCCTCGGAGGGGTCGTCGCGCTCCCCAACTCGACGACCGTGATCGTGTCGGTGCCGCTCGCCTCCGAGGTCGTCGCGTTGAACGGCTCGTCGGGGCAGCTCCTATGGAGCCGGCCGACCGGGACCGGGGCCGGCCCGGTCGCGCTCGTCGAGGGCACGGGGTTGATCGCCCTCGGTGCCGGCAACGGGAGCGGGTCGGTCGAGTTCGTCAACGCCTCCAGCGGCGCCTGGGTCGGCTCGGTCGCCCTGCCCGCCCCACCCACGTCGATCACGACGGGGAGCGGCGGTTCGGAGGTCTACGTGCTGGACGGCGGGTCGGTCTACCGGGTCTCGTTCGCCGGGTCGGGGATCGCCAGGGTGGTCCCGACCCCGAGCGGCGCTGACCTGGCGGGCGTCTTCTACCTCGCCGGGAGCGGAGGGGTCGCCGTCCCGTCGCGGTCCGACGGCGCGGTCCTCTGGATCGGGGCGACCCTCAACCTCTCGACGTTCGGTGCCGTCGGCCCGACGGTCCAGGGCGAACCGCTCACGCTCGATGCGAACGTCTCCGGAGGCTTCGGGGCCTACTCGGTCGCCTTCACCGGCCTACCGTACGGGTGCGTTGCGGCGAACGTCACGAACCTCACGTGCCTACCGCTCGATGCCGGCCCGTTCACGGTCGGCGTGACGGTCAACGACTCGACCGGGCTCCCGGGCGCGACCGCCGCGACGAGCGTCGTTCTCTCCAAGTACCCTCTTCTCGTCAACATCACGACGGTCTCCGGGACCCCGTACACGGGCGGCGCTGTCGCGTTCGCCGCCGCGCTGAACCTCAGCGAGGTCGCGGTCGCGTCGTATCTCAACTACTCGTGGTCGCTCGCTCCGTCGACCGCCGGGACGCTCAACCGGACGAACGCGTCGACGGTCCTCGTGGCGTTCACCGCCGCGGGGACGGTCTCCCTCGCCCTCACCGCCGAGCTCGGCGGTACCTCGGTCGTGACCTACTCGAACTTCACGGTCGGCACCCTCGGCGCGCCGACGCCGCTGCTCGGCCTGAGCAACGGGACGTGGACGCTCGTGCTCATCGCCCTCGCCGTAGTGGTCGTGATCGGGGGCGCGATCGGGCTCGTTGCCCGCTCCCGTCGCCCGCGGGCTCCGGACCCGTCCGAATCGGAGGACGACTCGACCGCCGACGCCATGCCGCCGGAGGACGACGCGGCCGCGACCGCGCCGACGACCCCGGAACCGCCCGATCCCGAGTAGACCGAGCGCACCGAGGACGCCGGCCGGGGCCGCTTCCGCTGGGCCGAAAGCCCGATAACGGGGTCCGCGGGGTACTGCCCACATGGTCGCGCTGACCGACGACATGAAGCGTCTGGTCCGCGAGCAACGGCTCGGGTTCATCGCCACGGTCTGCCCCGACGGGACCCCGAACCTGTCGCCCAAGGGGTCGACGGCCGTATGGGACGACAGCCACCTTGTGTTCGCCGACGTCGAGTCGCCGCGGACGATCCGGAACATCGTCGAGCACCCGTGGGTCGAGATCAACGTCGTCGACCCGATCGTGCGGCGCGGGTACCGGTTCAAGGGGAAGGCGGAAGTGCTCCGCTCCGGGGACGCGTACTGGAAGATCCTCGAGATGTACCGCCGCGACGGGGCCGACGTCCGCCGCATCCGGGCGATCGTGCGGATGGAGGTCGCGTTCGCGGCGCCGCTGACCTCTCCCGTGTACGGCCAGGGGGTCTCCGAGGCCGACGTCCAGCGCTCGTGGGAGGAGTACCACCGTCGGCTCCGCTCCAGCGACACCGACGTGCCCCGGCCGCTCCAGGACATCTGACGGTGTCGGCCCGCCGGTCGAGCGCAGCTTCTTTCTCCCCCTCCGCTGTCCCCCGCTCCGCTCGGGTCGAGTCCGAGGGCATCTGACGTGGTCGAGATCCTCTCCGACGACGCCCCGTTCTTCTCGAACCTGTTCCTGCTCGTCGAGCTCACGATCGGAGCCCTCCTCCTCGTCGGGATGTTCCTGGTCCGCCGCGGGCACATCCGCGCCCACATGTACATCCAGAGCTCGATGGTCCTCGTCAACATCCCGATCGTCCTCCTCTGGATGCTGCCGAGGTACACCTCGAGCGTCCTCCCCGACCTCGGGACCGAGTTCTCGGACGCGTTCTACTGGGTGCCGACGCTCATGTTCGTCCTCGGCGCCACGGCCGAGCTGTTGGGCGTCTACATCATCCTCGTCGCCGCGACCGACCGCGTGCCGATCCGCTGGCGGTTCCGGCGCTACAAGCTCTGGATGCGGACCGAGCTCGTGCTCTGGTGGTCGGTGCTGCTGCTCGGCGTCGCGACCTACTACCTCTGGTACCTAGGCCCGGGTTACCGCTGACCGTGGGGAGCGCCCCAGGGCGGGTCCGAGCCCGCGGGGGCGCGACGGTCGGCCCGGCTAGGGCCGCGACTCGACGTGGCGCTTCAGCCCGTCGAGGAGCGGACCGGCGCCTTCGTTCATCATCCGGTTGATCCGGCCGTTGAAGAGGCTCATGATCCCGTGTCCCTTCATCTCGCCCTGGTAGAGCACCTCGGTCGCGTCGCCCTTGGGGGTCAAGGTGAACGCGAGGTGCCCCGAGATCCCCTTCGCGAGGACCTCCATCCGGAACGACGACGGAACGTCGAACTGGGTCACGCGGATCCTCGACTCCATCTTGCGCCCGTCAATGTCCCGGACCTCGTGCCACTCCGTTCCGACACCGAAGGCGCCGGTCGAGAGCCGGTCGATCTTCTGGATCGCGGGCATCCACGCCTGGGCCTGGTTGACGTCGGCCAGCACCGAGAATATCTTCGACGGCGGCGCGGCGATCGTCACGCTCTTCTCCACGGACACACCCACCCCGGGCCCGGTCCGGATGATAAGCTCTCGGGAGGGCGCCGCGCTGAGGGGCGCAAGGGAGAGGACCGCCCGAGGTCCCCCCTCGCCAGCACCGTGAGCGCGGAGCGCTCCCGAACGCGTCGTACGGGCTTAGACGCGAATTATAATCGCCGGCGGTATATGACCCACGTTCGGGTCTACCGCCTCGATGTCCGCATGGGGCGATGAGCCACGGTCTCGACGTTCGGCTTCGAACTCGCCCGCACGTTCCCGGTGGTCGTCGCACCTCGGTTGGGCGTGGCTGGTGGCGTTCGTCTTGCTGCTCCCCACCGCCGCGGCGGCCTCCGCGCCCACCAACGGCCTCCTCGGGCCGGGCGCCAAGATAGCGGGGAATCCGTCGTTCGACCGCGGTTCTCAGCTGCTGGGGGAGGCCCGAGCGTCGCTTAACGCCGGCCACGGACCCGGGGCCGCCTCCTTGAGCCCCACGTCACTCGCCCATCCGTCGACCGGCCAGGCCGATTCGCTCGCGTACGACGCGTTGGATGGCTACGTGGTCGCCATCGCCCCTGGGACCGTCACGACGAACAACTCGACCTCGTTCGCGTCCACGATCCAGACCTGGACCTTTCTGAGCGGCAACTGGACGCTGTTGAACCTCTCCTTCGCGCCGCCCAACCGCGGCTATGCTTCCATGACGTTCGACCCCTCGGACGGTTACGTGCTGCTCTTCGGCGGCACCGGGTTCGGGGGCTCCTTCTTCGCCCCGATCCTCGCCGACACGTGGTCGTACGTCGGCGGCAACTGGACGAACCTGACGACCGCCGTCGGGGCCGCGCCGGGCCCCCGCGAGTCGGCGCCGATGGTCTGGGACGCGGCGGACGGCTACGCCGTCCTCTTCGGCGGCATGGGGATCGCCGGCAACATCTCCGGGAACCTTTCCGACACGTGGACCTACGTCGCGGGCTCGTGGACCCATCTCACGGGCGGCGCCGGCCCCCAGAACCAGGGCGCGATGGCGTACGATGCTGTGGACGGCTACGTCCTCTACTTCGGCGGTGGGTACGTGTTGGGCGGCACGTCGAGCGAGACGTGGAGCTTCTCGGCCGGCACGTGGTCGTCGCTGACCGCCTCGGTGACGAACGCGCCCCCGTCCCGGGCGAACGCGGCGATGGCGACCGACCCGAACGTCCCCGGCGTGCTGCTGTTCGGCGGGATCGGCCAGCCCTCCGGTCCGGGCTGGGTCTACTACAACGACACGTGGAGCTACGCGAACCTCACGTGGACCCTACTCTCGAACGCGTCGGGCCCGAGCCCGCGCGAGCAGGCCTCGATGGTCTTCGACGCCGCGGACAACGAGACGATCCTCTTCGGCGGCGTGAACTACTCCGACAATGCGTACGCCGACACCTGGGCGTTCGGGGCGGGCGGGAGCGCCAACAACTCGACCTCTTCGTCGTGGGCCCAAGCGGCACCGCTCCTCCACGTCTCCCTCGCCTTGGACGACGTCGGGATCCCCGTGACGCTGTCCGCCGCCGGGGTCCAGGGCAGCGGCTCCGCCTCGATCGACTACACGGGGCTGCCGCCCGGCTGCGCCACCGTCGACGCGATCGAGCTCACGTGCGTCCCCTCGGCCGCGGGGACGTTCAGCGTCGTGATGACCGCCGTGACCCCCTCCGGGACGGCCAGGGCCTCGACGCAACTGATCGTGACCGACCCGCCCTCGGTCCTCTCGTTCCAGGCGTCCCGGTCGGTCACCGAGCCGGGGATGAGCGTGACGCTGACCACGACCGCCGTCGGTGGCGCCGGCTCGCTCGGCTACGCGTACGCGGGACTGCCGACGGCATGCCCTTCGGCGGACACCGCCACGATCGTCTGCACCCCGGACGCCGCTGGGTACTACACCGTCGCGGTCACCGTGTCGGACTCGCTGCACGTCGTCGCGATGCAGACCCTCGTCCTCAACGTGATCGCCGGGCCGCAGGTCGGGTTCCTCACCGTCACGCCGGCCGCGATCGACTTGGGTCAGACCGCGCATATCGCCGCGTCGGTCGTCGGGGGCCTGTCGCCCGTGACCTTCGCCTACACGAACCTGCCGGCCGGATGTGCTGGGAGCGGCGCGTCGTCGCTCGCCTGCGCGCCGTCGGCGGTCGGGGTCTACACGTTCGGCCTGGTCGTCACCGACGCCCTCGGAGCCTCGGTGACCGCCCAGGCCGTGCTGACGACGAACGTCCCGCCGTCGGTGACCTCGTTCGCGGGCTCCGCCGCGAACATCACGATCGGCCACTCGGTGGTCTTCACCGTCGCCGCGACGGGCGGCACCGGTGCGCTCGTGATCGACTATCAGGGCCTGCCGCCGGGGTGCGCCCCCGCGGATGCCACGACCCTCACGTGCTCGCCCGTCACGACGGGCAACTTCACGGTCACGACGACCGTGACGGACGCCGTCGGGGTCAGCGACGCTCGGTCCGTGGCGCTCGAGGTCGATCCGTTGCCCCAGACCCCCGGACCGCACGGACCCGGCGGCGGAGGGTCGACGTCGGTCGTCGCCGTCGATACGACCACGCCGTTCCTCATCGGGGCCGGCTTAGGCCTCCTCGTGCTGGCCGTCGGGATCGCGCTGCTCCTCCGCCGGGACCGGACCGCCCGCGAAGGCGCCCGCCTGGTCCGCGACCTCCGGGCCGAGCCTCTCCGGCGGGCGCCTGGGTCGCGCGAACGAGACCCGACCGACGACGACGCCCCGGCCGAACCACCTGCGGACGGATCGGATTGAAGGAGGAAACGGCGGCGACACCGTTCCCGCGTCCTCGCACGACCGGTACGGGGTGCGGGGCGTGATCCCGCTCGCGTTCTGGGAAGGGGTGGCCGTCGGTCTCGGTTTCTCCGCGGTCGGCATGGCCGTCCTATGGTGGTTCCTGCGCCGTCGCGTCCGTCGGCTGATGGAGCCGGCGTTGCCCGGCCCCGGGTCGATCCCCGTCGCGGTGCCGAACGGTCTCCCCCACCCCGCCGAGAGCACGTTCACCGGACCGCCGTTCCGCGGAAGCCTCGACGCGCGAGCCGCGACCGAGCCCCGCGACGTCGACGTCGGGGCCCCCGAGGGAGTGCGCCCGCCGTCCGTCCCGACCCTCGATGCCGATCTCCGGCTATCCCAACGCGTCCTTCTCCACGTGGCCCGCCAGGGGATCGTGGGTCCGAACGACGTCGCCCCGCGGGCCCTTTCGCAGGGCGGGATGGTCGAGGCCCTCGCGGTGCCGCAGGGGGTGCTCACCGGCGTGCTCCGCCGGCTCGTGGCGGCCGGGGTGATCTCCGAGCACCGCGAACACGCCCGGGGCGTCGACCGGCGCGTGAAGGTGTACCGCCTCACCTCGCTCGGCGAGCAGGTCGCGCGCGAGCTCCGCACCCGGCCGAAGCCGTAGCGCGGCGCGCGGGTTCCCGGGCCCCGCGGCAACGGATACCGTATTGAGCCGGGGTCCTTCCCCGGCGCGTGCGCGACACGGCGCTGCTCGAGAAGTACCTCGCGCTGACGGACGAAGCGCTCCAGCGGGTACGCGTCGCCGCGCCCCGCCGTTCCTTCCTCGTCGGGGCCTCGGAAGATTTCCTCGCGATGGCCCGCGCGTACCTCTCCGACGCGCGCCATTTCCGGGAGCAGGGCGATACCGACCGGGCCCTTGCGGCCGCGAGCTACGCCCACGGTTGGATCGACGCGGGCGTGCGGCTCGGCCTCCTCGACGGGGGTGACGACGACGTCCGCTTCACGCCGTTCCGCTAGGAGGACCCAGCGCCGACCGGAGCCGATGGTCTCCGAGGCGACGCTCCGCGCCGTCGAGCGGCACCTCACCCGGCGCGAGGCGCGTCGGACCGACCTCGCCGAGCGCGCGCGTCAACTGCGCCGGAACGCCCAGGTCACGATGGCGCGCCTGCACGAGGGGCGCAACGTCGCCCTCGCCGTCGAGTCGACGCGGCGCGAGCTCGCCGCCTTGGGAGGGTGGATCCGTCGGAACGCCCCCGCCGACGCCCCCCTGGCCCACGACGCCCTCCAGGAGGGCGTCGAGGCGTGCCTCTTGTACGCGCTCTCGATGGACCGACGATTGCCCGGGCCCGAGGAGCTCAAGGTCGAGCCGGAAGCGTATCTCCTCGGACTGGCCGATACCGTCGGGGAGGTCCGGCGGATCGTCCTGCACGACCTCTCCACCGGCAGGATCGACGAGGCCGAACGACGCCTCCTGACGCTCGAGGCGCTCTATCGGGTCCTCCTGCGGTTCGAGACGACGCGGGCGATCGTCCCGCTGAAGCCCAAGCAGGACGCGGCGCGGGGGATCCTCGAGAAGACGCGCGGCGAGGTCACGATGGCACGCCTCCTCGTCCGCGCTCGGCTCCCGATCGAAAGCCCCACCGACGGGGGGTCGCGATGACCGGGGCCCGCCAGGTCGTCGCCGTGATCGGCGGTTCGGGGATCTCGGAGATCTTCGGCCCAACGCCCACGACGACCCACCGCGTCGCGACGCCGTGGGGGGCGCCGTCGGGGCCGATCACCGAAGGCCGGGTCGGCGATCTTCGCGTCCTGTTCCTCGCCCGCCACGGCGTCGGGCACACGCTACCGCCCCACCGCATCAACTACCGGGCCAACGTCGACGCCCTGAAGTCGCTCGGGGCCGACGCGATCGTCGCGGTGAACTCGGTCGGTTCGCTCAAGGACGCCCTGCCGCCCGGCACGTTCGTCCTCCCCGACCAGTTCGTCGACTTCACGAAGCAACGACCGACGACGTTCTTCGACGGCGGTCGCGTCTTCCACGTGTCGACGGCCGACCCGTTCTGCCCGGACCTCCTCGGGGAGGCGGTCGCCTCCGGCGAGGCCGTCGGGACGCCGTTCGCGACGCACCGCACGTACGTCTGCGTCGAGGGACCGAGGTTCTCCACGCGGGCCGAGTCCCGGTACTACCGCGGGTTCGCCGACGTCATCGGCATGACCCTCGTGCCGGAGGTCACGCTTGCGCGCGAGCGGGGCGTCTGCTACGCGACCCTCGCGATGGTGACCGATTTCGATGTCTGGGCCGACAAGCCGGTCCAGGCGCGCGAGATCGTCGAGGTGATGCAACGGAACGTGGAGCGGATGCGCCGCGTCCTGAGCGAGCTCCTGCCGCGGACCGCTCGGGCGCCGACGTGTCGGTGCGCGCACGCGCTCGACGACGCCGCCCTGTAGGGAGCGCGACCCCGCGCCCGCCGGTCGAACTAGAGAGTACGCGGCCCGCGGCGGACCGTGATCGGGATCACGCCGGCAGCGAACTCCATCTCGGCGATCGTGACCGGGTCGATCAAGGTCGGGGGAACGTCGGTGAGGATCGGCGCCCCCAGCGAGAGCTGAAGCGCGCGGGCCCCGAGGATGCGCGCCCGCTCGAACCGGGTGTACGAATCCTCCACACGCACCCCGGCGGCGCTCTCGTTTGCCATCGCACCGTTGGGGGCCGCGGCGACGCCGGCGGCCAACAAGGGCCGCGCCAGTTGGACCTCGCTATAATACGTTATGCCGGGGCCGCGCGAGGCGGCCCGCGACGCTAGCCGGTCCCTCCGGGAAACGCCGGGAGGGCGACGCGCTCGTGGTGCCGGAGGGCCCCCGTTGGCCGACGCTCGAGGCGGATCGCGCTCTCCCGAGGCGCCGATGGGACGACGGGGACGCATCGCCGAACGAACGCGTTCGGCTCGGTCGTCTCGTCTCCCGTCCGAGCTCGTCGCACCCGGCGGCGACCCCATGCCGTTCCACGGGACCTGCCCGCGCTCCTCCGGCTTCGAAGGTCCGGGGGAAGGTCGCGACGCCGTGGGAGCCGCGGCGAGGGCGGGGTCTTCGTGACGTTCGGCCCGGATCGGGGCGAGCGCGCTCGAACGCGCGCGTTCGAGGCCGTGTATTTTCTACCCTGCGCCCTATCGTACCGATGGCGACATGGCGATCTCGCCCGACGAGGCCTCCCTCGCCCTGCTCGAGATCTTCATCCTGCTCGCCGTCGCCCACCTGTTCGGATCGATCGTCCAGCGCCTCGGGCTCCCGCGCGTCGTCGGCGAGCTCCTCGCGGGGATGGTGATCGGGAGCTACGCGCTCGGTGGGATCCTCAACAACGCCCTCGGCATCCCCCTGTTCGCGATCAACGATTTCGTCCTGCTCTTCGCCGATTTCGCCGTCATCCTGCTCATTTTCGGAGCGGGGCTCGAGGGTGGGCTCGCCGCGCTGCGGACGGCCGGGTCGTGGGCGATCGCCGCCGCCGTGGCGGGCGACCTCGTGCCGTTCGGCGTGACCTTCGTGATCTTCTCGGCGTTCTACCCGGTGTCGACCGCGCTCCTCCTGGGGGTTGCGGCCGCCGCGACGAGCACGGCGGTCGTGGCGTCGTTCCTCCAGTCGGAGGGGATCGGGTCGACGGCGCCGGGTCGGTTCCTGCTCACGACGGCGGCGATCGACGACGTGGTCGCGCTCATCCTCCTCTCGGTCGTGCTCACGCTGCGCGGCGGCACGTCGGACCTGCTCAAGATCTCGAGCGGGATCGCCTACACGTCGATCGTCTGGGTCGTCGTCCTCGTCGTCTCGGTCCTCGTGATCCCGAGGGTCTTTCGGATCCGGGGCGTGCGCGAGTCGGCCGACGCCCCGCTGATCACCCTCTTTCTGCTCGTCGTCGCCGTCGGCGCCCTCGGGTTCTCGGCGCTGCTCGGGGCGTTCATCGCGGGGCTGGCGATCGCGGAGAGCCTGGCCGCGCCGAAGGCGCGGGAGAACGTCGAGGTGCTCCTCCTCACGTTCGGCGCGCTCTTCTTCGTGGTCCTCGGGAGCCAGTTCAACGTGAGCTACCTGCTCCAACCCAAGGTGCTCGCGCTCGCCGCGATCCTCATGGGCGTCGCCTCGCTCGGGAAGGTGGCGGGCGTTCTCCCGTTCGCGCGCGGCCGGTTCGGACCCGGGCCGACGGCCCGCGCGATCGCCGTCGGGCTCATCCCGCGAGGGGAGATCGGCCTCATCGTCGGCGCCGTCGGGTTGAGCGTGGGCGCCTTCGACCAGTACCTGCTGGGGGCGATCCTCGTGATGTCGATGCTGACGACGGTCCTCGGGGCGCTCCTCTTCCGCGAGCTCAAGGGCGGGCTCTACACGCCCGCGGTCCCGGCGTCGACTAGTCCCCGGTGACGTCCACGAGGAACTCGCGGATCGCCCCGAGGAACTCCTTCGGCTGCTCGAGGTGGCCCAGGTGGCTGCTGCGCGGCAGCACGCGGAGGTGCGCCGGCACGATCCGGTCGGCCATCTCGCGCGAGGGCTCCAGGAGCGAATCGTACCGTCCGACGAGCACGAGCGTCGGAACGTCGATCCGCGAGTAGTACTTGCGACCGTCCCAGCGGGCGAACGTCCCGTCCACGACGAACTCGTCGCCCGTCTTCGTCATCATCGTCCGGTAGACGTCGCGGCTCAGCTTCGACGCCGTCAGGTCCCGCGGCTCGGCGGCGAGGAACCGCATGTTGAACGGCCGCGCCATCGCCTGGGTCAGCTCCTGGTACTCCTCCGAGTCGAAGGCGCGCGCGCGCTCGAGCGCCTTCAGGCGGCGGCGCTGGTCCGGCGTCGCCGAGGCGCGGACGAGCCGGTTCGCGACCCGGATCTCCTCGGCGCTCCCGGCCGTGTCGCAGAGCAGGAGCGAGCGAAGGTGGCGCTGGTAGCGGCCGGCGTACTCGAGCGCGACGAACCCGCCCGCGGAGAAGCCGAGCAGGTGGAGCTCGTCGATATCGAGGGCGCGACGCAGCGCTTCCACGTCCTCCGCCATGTTGCGGATCGTGTACGCGTCGGAGCGCCGCGGTTTCCACGAGGCGCCGACCCCGCGTGGATTGAACAGGATGACGCGGAGGTGCGCGTTGGCGAGCTTGAGCAGCGGCCGAAGGTAGTGGTAGGTGTATCCGGGCCCCCCCGAATGCACGAGGAGGGTGGCCGGGCCCTCGCCCTGCGCGACGTACTCGAACGACCGCCGGCCGGCGACGGTCACACGACGCGGCCGCGCCATCGGGGCGGGGAACGGCCGCGCGACTTAAAAACACGGGTCGGGCGCCACCCCACCCTCCGTACCGACCCGCGGGACCTCGCGGGCGCCGCGCGCTCGGAACGACCTATACGTGTTTATACGTGTCCGCCGGTCCTAGTGGACTGGGGCGGCCTTCGCCGAGGCCGACCCCGAGATCCCTGTGAATTATCGTCGGAGGGCCCGATCGCCGCGCGCCCGACGGTGGCGGCGCCGCGCCCCCTGGCTCCTCTGCGCCCCGCTCGCCGTCGCGCTGATCGTGCTGATCCCGATCGTGTGGCCCGGGGCCGCCCACTTCCTCGGGGCGCCGGCTCCCCCGGCCGGAGGCGGGGGTTCCGCCCCGCCGTTCGGGGGCTGGGGGAACGGGCCCGACCCGAGCGTCTACGTGAACGCGACCGTGTCGATGGGCTCGTACTTCGGCTACCATCCGGCGAACCCGTTCTTCGCCGTCGTGTTCACGGCCGCCGGCCACCCGACCTCCGAGCTCGTGACGCTCGGCGCCTACCTCAACACGACGCCGATCACGTGGTTCCGGTTCGGCGGCGAGGGCGAGGGGTACGACCCGACGACGCAACTGAGCTACCTGCCTCCGTCGTCGCCGGGCGTGTACCGAATCGGCCACGGGGAGTCGATGAACTTCACCTGGGCGAAGAGCTGGTGCTACGCACGGACCCCGCACTGCTCCTGGCTCGGATACCTCCCCGGTGAAGAGAACGACACGCTCCAGGCGCTCCACACCGCCGAGTGGTTCCACGACGTCCTCGACTTCGCCCCGCCGCTATGGCAGTTCGACAACGAGCCGGACCACTGGCTCCACTACGGCCTCAATCGGACCGTCTGGTCGACGTACGACGACGCCACCCCGACCGCATCGGACGTTGCGACGATGGTCCGCGACTACATCGCCGCGGTCGCGCCGGAGTACCCGGCGGACCGGTACGTCGGGATCGAGGCCGGTTGTGCCTGCTACGGCGACGAGATCGCGGCGACGGTCGCCCTGAACGGACCGCACCTCGCCGCGATGGCGTACCACAACTATCCGGGGATTGACGGGAGCGCGACGAGCGTCGATCGGTTCTACGGTGGGCTCCTCTCCGTCCGGAACACCACGACGCAGACCGGCTTCTTCCGCGACACGGTCACGAGCGCGTGCCCGTCGTGCGACATCGCCCTCCAGGTGGGCGAGTACCAGACGGGGGCGCCGGTCGACCACAGCCCGTTCGCGCTCGAGTACCCGGGCGCGCCCTGGATGGCCGCGTCGGTGATCGAGGCGTTGCAGTCGAACCTGTCGATGTTCACCGTGTTCGATACGACCTGGCTCGTGAACGCGACGACGGGGTCGGTCCTACCGGAGGGGCTGCTCTACCAGCGGATCCTGGCGAACCTCACGATGGGGTCGGACTACAACGCGCCGATCTACGCGCCTGGCGTGGGCGGCGTCTTCTCGGTCCTGATCCAGAACGGGAGCCACCGGTCGCTCCTGGTCGTGAACACCAACACGACGTACGGGCTGAACCTCTCCGTCCCCACCAGCGTCCTCCAGGTCGGATCCACCGGGTCGGAGTGGATCTGGTCCCCCAGCTCGACCGTCCCGTCGTGGTACCGCGACATCCAGCTTCCGACCTCGTACCATATCCCTGAGCAGAGCATTCTGCTGATCAACAACTACTGAACCGCGGAGCCCGTAGCGATTCTCCACGCGGCATCACGCCTCCCTCGGGCTCCCATCCACCGCCAGGGGCGGACGGGGCCCGCGGTCCGGTCCTGCGCGGGGACCAGGGTGACTCTGGATCGGGCGTCGCAGATCCGTGGGCCCCGACCGTGCGAAGGGAAGGGGGATGCGGGCACCGGGATTTGAACCCGAGTTATAGACTTGGCAAGCCTATGTGATAACCAGGCTACACTATACCCGCAACCCGTCGGAGAGCCCGCCGTAGGCGGCGCCGACCACCGGGTTCCGCCATATAAGTCTGAGCGACGCGCGGGCGTTTTAACCCGACCCCCGGTCGGCCGTGGGCCCGACGACCGCGCGGTCCGGGCGAAGAGGGAGCCGAGCGTTGTCACCGTCGGAACCGATCACCGAGGGGGAGACCGTGCTCCTGCGCCGTGGAGAGGGCGATAGCCTCCTCGTGCGGGTCCTTCGCGGGCCCCAGACCATCGAGGGGCGCGGCGTGATCGACCTCACGTCCGAGATCGGGCGAGCCGCGGGCGGGACGATCAGCTGGGCCGGCGCGAGCTTCCGCCTCGTCCGCCCTTCGCTCTCGGACCTCTTGGTCCACCTGCGTCGGAAGGCGCAGATCGTCATCCCGAAGGACGCGCAGCAGCTCCTGTTCGTCGCCGGCGTTGGCCCCGGCGGTCGCGTCGCCGAGGCAGGGAGCGGGAGCGGCGCGCTGACGACGGTCCTCGCCCACGCCGTCGGTCCGACCGGCCGGGTCTACTCCTTCGACCGTCGGGCGGACTTCCTGGACCTGGCCCGACGGAACGTCGCGTTCGCCGGCCTCGCCGAGCGGGTCGAGTTCCGCGGGCGCGACGTCGCGACCGACGGGTTCGACGAGGCCGACCTCGACAGCGTGATCCTCGACCTACCGGAACCGTGGGCCGTCGCCGCGGCGGCGCGGACCGCGTTGAAGGTCGGCGGCTTCCTCGCCGTCTACGTCCCGACCTACAATCAGGTCGAGCAGGCCGTCCGGGCGATGCGAAGGGAGCGGTTCGAGGAGGTCCGGGCGCTCGAACTGATCGAGCGCGCGATCCACGTCGGGGAGGGCGGCACCCGGCCCGACTTCGACATGCTCGGGCACACGGGCTTTCTGGCGGCGGGGCGGCGGGTCGACTAGCGATGGTCGACGGCGCGCTCTCCCTCGGCGGTCTGGTCGGGGTCGTACTATCGGCCGCGTTCGTCTACTGGGAGGTCGGCCGGTACGCGGCGCCCCAGGTCCCGCGCTCGCTGTTCGACGAGCGGAAGGAGTTCTTCGCCTACACGGCGGGGCTGTTCCTCGGCCTCCCCCTCGTCTTCGTCTACCTCCTGCTCACCAGCGCCGTCGCGAACGGCGCGCTCGTCGCTTCGGCGATCGACATCGCCCTCCTCGCCGGGGCCACGGAGCTCGCCCAGTGGGGCCTCGGCCGGACGGTCTACTTCGGGTCGAGCGAAGCGACGCCGTTCTACCTGCTCGGGATGCGCGCGGGGGTCGCCGCGATCCTGATCGTCGGGGCGATGGCCGGCTACCTCGGCGGCGCCGCGCTCACGATCGACGGGCTCGGCCTCGTCATCGCCACGTCGGTCGCCCTGCTGGCCGTCCAGGTGAACGGGGCGCTCGTGTCGATCCGAACCGCGTCGGCCGGCCAGGCCCCCACCGGCGGTCCGCTCTCGGGCCTCGCCGTCGGGTTCGCCGCGTTCGCGGTCCTCGAGCTCGGCTCGGCCCTCGGGACGATCACCGGGATCGCGTCGGCGCTACTGGTGATCGGGGGCCTGATCTCCTCGTACCGGCGACTGCGGCGCCGCGTCCTCGCGACGATCCGAGGGCCGGTCGAGGAACGGACCGCGGCGGAGCGGCCGCGGTTCGGCCGTACGGACTTCTGAGTCGCCCGACCGCCCCGACCTATCCTACCCGGAGCTGGGACGTCAGGAGGAACCAGAGGAGGACGATCACGACGAGGAGGAGCAAGCCGTTGAGCCTGCGGTCCGCGACGACGTAGGTGACGTCCTCGGCCCGGCCCGACGCGGGCGGGTGGAGGCTCCAGTGCATCTTGATGCCGGCGCCGGCGCCCAAGAAGAGGAGGCCGAGCGTCCAGAGGACCTTCGCGGCGAGGAAGGCGTTCGCCGCGCCGGTGAGATACGAGGATCCGAACCCGCAGTCAGCGTTGGCAACGTAGCAGCCACCGCCGGGCGTCGCGAACGCGACCGCCATGAGGGTTCCGACGACGAGCAGGAGGAAGCCGATCGCGCGCGCCCAGAACGCGGCCACCGGCATCATCTCCATCGGGTTGCGTGCGGGCATCGGGCCCGACGGCATCCACGGGGTCGGAGGTGCGTTCGGAGGGGGGGGTGCTGCTGCCGGGAACCCTGACGGGTTCGATGCGGGCATGTCGAGGGGACCTTCGACCCGCTACAAGAACCCTTCCTCGATAGAGAAACCAGCGTCCGGGCCGCGGGTCCGTCCGCTCGGCTCGGGCCACATCTTCTTATGCGACCCGACCTCCCGACCGAAGGTGGGCGAGACGGAGCGGGTGCCGTTCGACCGGCGCGTTCGCGTCTTCTTTCGCGCGCAGCGGTTCCTGATCTCGCTGCTCGTGCTCGGGATCGGGATCCTCCTGACGGTCCTCGCCACCGTCGACCTCACACCGCTCAACCAATCGAGCGTCTTCCAGGGGATCAACGGCCTCACCGACCAGTCGCCGTCGGGCGGCCCCAACTACGACCTCGCCTTCGTGATCATGGGGCCGATCATCACGATCATTGGCGCGTACCTCGTGGGCGCGTACTACCTCGCGCGCCGCAAGTTCGAGCACCTGATGCTCTCCAAGAGCAAGGCGGAGTTCCTGCGGAACCTCCCCGACATCGAGGACTTGTTATGGGACCTGACCCCGAAGGACGAGGTCCGCTACGAGCAGCGGAAGTCCGAACTGCGGATTCGCCGGTAGAGCGCCCCGACCGTTAAGTACCGTCCCCGGGTCGCCGCGACCGATGGCGCTCTCGAGCGCGAAACCCGGGGACGCGTTCCGGTTCCGACGGCTCGAAAAACCGGAGGAGTTCCGCGCCCTCGAGGAGGTCGAGCGGCTCGCGTGGGGGCTCGTCGACGAGCCCGCGGTCCCCTCGACGATCCAGCGCGCGGTCCAGGACAACGGGGGCCTCGTCCTCGGCGCCTTCGCCGACGTCCACCTCGCCGGGTTCGCCCTCGGTTTTCTAGGCTGGGACGGCGCCCAGCTGTACCACTATTCCCACCTCACGGCGGTCCGCCCCGAGTACCGCAACCACCACCTCGGTTTCCGGCTGAAGGCGTTCCAGCGGGACGAGGTCCTGCGCCAGGGCCTCGCCGAGGTCCGATGGGCGTTCGACCCCCTCCAGAGCCGCAACGCGATGCTCGGGATCCGGCGGCTGGGCGCGCGGGTCCACGGCTACAAGGTCCACTACTACGGCCAGCTCGGGTCGGAGGTCGATCGCGGGATCGAGACGGATCGGCTGACGGTCCGG
>Ga0075426_10000096_pt1 | contig 56611 bp, 34 predicted proteins | sample SoiMethybrSBSTD5_FD_75304 | JGI IMG/M metagenome (GOLD analysis project Ga0075426, IMG submission 75304) | Bulk soil microbial communities from a Populus tree surrounding site in Tennessee, USA - Soil MetaG P. TD hybrid SBSTD5 | ecosystem: Environmental > Terrestrial > Soil > Tree plantation... | reverse complement strand
AGGAGGGCGAAACGGAGCCCTTGCGATGCTCTGTGCACGGGATCATGACCTCCGAGCGGTGTCAGTCCGTATGAGGGGTTTCCACGGGTGGCGCGGGCTTCGGCGCCACGCCGCCGCCGCGCACGTTGGCCCGGAACTGGGCGTAGTAGTCCGGCGCGCGGGCGTTCCACCACGCCTGGAAGCGGGCGGCCACGGCCTCGATGTTGGCCAGCGCTTTCGGGTTCTTCTGCATCGCCCGCAGGTGCGGCAGGAGGTCCGCCACCCGCTCCCAGATGAAGAGCAGCTCCTGCTGGCTTTCGAAGAACAGCTCCTCGTGGAGGACGCCGCTGGCGACGAACGAGGCGGCCATCTCCCAGTAGCTGGTCACCATCCGGTAGGAGGCGTTCTCCTCCGAGCCCGGCGGACAGAGGCGCTGGAAGCTCTCGAGCGTCGTGGCGCGGAACGAGGCGGCGAACCAGCGGCGCGCCTCGCGCATCCGTGGCTCCCGCCGCATCTCGTAGAGGCGCAGGATCAGGTTGGCGTCGTCGTGATTGGGTGGGCGGTCCATCTCTCCCTCCATGAATCGCGGCTCAGTCTATCTCCGAACCGGGCTCACGGGAGGGGAGCACGAGCAGGGGCGAGCACGGACGAGCACGGACTGACACGGACGCCGGTCCGTGCTGGTCCTTGTTCGTCCGTGTCAGTCCGTGTGCCGCCGCTCAGTACTGCGGCACGGAAGGATCGACCACCAGGCTCCAGGCGTCGATGCCGCCGGCCAGGTTGACGGCGCGGGAGAAGCCCATCTGGCGCAGGAAGCGGACGGCCTGGGTCGAGCGCGGGCCGTGGTGGCAGTGGACGACGAGGGTGGAGGCGGTGTCGAGCTCGCCCAGGCGGTCCTGCAGCTCGTGGAGCGGGATGAGCACGGCGCCGGGGATCCGCGCGATCTCGAACTCCTGGGGATTGCGCACGTCGAGGATGGTCAGCGGGCGCCCCGCGTCCAGGCGCTGCTTGAGCTCCTCCACCGAGATGTCGAAACCCGGCTCGATCGTCGTGTCGGCCGGACCGATGCCGCAGAACTGCTCGTAGTCGATCAGCTCGCGCTGCGTCGGGTGCTCGGAGCAGACGGGGCAGCGCGGGTCCTTGTGCAGCTTGAGCTCTCGGAAGCGCATCTTGAGCGCATCGAAGAGCACCAGGCGGCCGATGAGCGGGTCGCCGGCGCCGACGATCAGCTTGATCACCTCGTTGGCTTGGAGCGAGCCGATGATGCCGGGGAGGACCCCGAGCACGCCCCCTTCGGCGCAGGACGGCACCAGGCCCGGCGGCGGCGGCTCGGGGAACAGGCAACGGTAGCAGGGCCCGCGCGCGCCCCAGAAGATCGACACCTGCCCCTCGAAGCGGAAGATCGAGCCGTAGACGTTCGGCTTGCCCAGCAGCACGCAGGCGTCGTTGACCAGGTACCGGGTGGGGAAGTTGTCGGTGCCGTCGACGATGATGTCGTAGTCCTTGAACAGGTCGAGGGCGTTGCCGGAGTCGAGGCGCGTCTCGTGGGGGACGATCTTGATGTGCGGATTGACGTCCCGCAGGCGCTCGGCGGCGGCCTGGATCTTGGGCCTGCCCACCGACGAGCGGCCGAAGAGGACCTGGCGGTGCAGGTTGCTTTCGTCCACGACGTCGAAGTCGACGATGCCGAGGGTGCCGACGCCGGCCGCGGCCAGATAGAGGCCGAGCGGCGAGCCGAGGCCGCCGGCGCCGATGGTCAGCACTTTCGCGGCCTTGAGCTTGCGCTGCCCGGTGGTCCCCACCTCGGGCATGATGAGGTGGCGGCTGTAGTGGCGGATCTCGGCCGGCGACAGTTGGGGGAGGATGGCCGGGCGCGTCTCTCCCGCCAGGGCCGGGGCTCCTCCCGCTATCGACGGGATGATGAACAGCGTGTCGCCCTGGGCCACCGGCGTCTTCCCGCTCTCCAGCCGGCGGACGTCCTCGTCGTTGAGGAAGATGTTGACGAAGCTGCGCAGGGCGCCGTCGTCGGTGTAGAGATGGCGGCGCAGCGCCGGGAACTGCCGGGTGAGGTGGGAGAGCGCCTCCTCGACCGTCGACCCGGCCACCTCGACCTCCCCCTTCTCGCCGGTGAAGCGGCGCAGCGGCGTCGGGATCTGGATCGTCACAGCCATCAGACAGCCTCCTTGTGCATCCCGAGGGCGGCCTGGTCGATCCCCTCTTCGTCGAAGCGCTCGCGGTCCTCGCTCAAGCGCCAGCTCCGGATGTCGACCACCTTCCGTCCCTGCAGAGACACGATGAGATACGACACCCACGGCCAGGCGTGCTCGCGGTCGAAGTCGCTCGGCCGGGCCGGGTGGTCGGGATGGGAATGGTAGTAGCCGACGACGTCGAGACCGAGAGCGCGCGCCTCTTTCTGCGCCGCGAGGACGGTTTCGGGGCTGATCAGATAGCGGTTGTGGCGGCTGTCCTGCCGCTCGTTCCCGACCGACAGCACCCGCTCCACCACCGTGGCTTCCTCGAGAGCGCGGCCGATGAGGACGCCGCAGCACTCGTCCGGGTAGCTCATGGTGGCGTGACGCCCGACGGTCTGCAGATGGCGGGGTGAGATGACCAGACGGCTCATGCGTGCGGCTCCTCCCAGAATCGCTCGGACAGGTACTTGTCCGCGCTGTCGCAGAGGACTGTGACGACCGTGCCGCGGTGCAAACCGGACGCCACCTCCAGGGCGGCCGCCACGTTGGCTCCGGACGACACGCCGACCAGCAGCCCCTGCTCGCGGGCCAGGCGTTTGACCATCGCGTACGCCTTCTCCGTGGCGATCTCCCGCGCCTCGTCGGCCAGCGACGGATCGTAGATCGGCGGCACGATGGCCGAGGCCATGTGCTTCATCCCTTCCAGTCCATGGAAGGGGGAGTCCGGCTCGATCGAGATGAGCCGCACCCCGGGGACGGTCTCGCGCAGAAAGCGTCCGACACCCATAAACGTGCCGCTGGTGCCCAAACCGGTGACGAAGTGGGCGATGGAGCCCTCCGTCTGCTGCCGGATCTCGGGGCCGGTGGTGCGGAAGTGGGCGCGCCAATTCTCCGGGTTGGAATACTGGTCGAGGTAGGCCCAGCGCTCCGGCTCCGCCGCCGCCAGCCGCCGCGCTTCGAGGATCGCGCCGTCGCTCCCCTGGAGCGGATCGGTCAGCCGCAGCTCGGCGCCGTAGGCATGCAGGATCCGCTTGCGTTCGATGCTCGCGCTGTCGGGGAGGCAGAGGGTCACCGGAATCCCGCTGGCGGCGCCGATCATGGCGTAGGCGATACCGGTGTTGCCCGAGGTGGCGTCGAGGAGCCGCCGACCGCCGGCGAAGAGGCCGCGCCGCTCGGCGTCCTGGATCATGGCGAGGGCCGGCCGGTCCTTGACCGACCCGCCCGGGTTGGCGTGCTCCGCCTTCGCGAACAGGCGCACCCGCGCGTTGCCGGTGAGCGCCGACAGGTCAAGGAGCGGCGTGTTGCCGATCAGCTCAAGGAGCCGCACCGGGGGGCGCAGGGCCGTCGTCGTCGTGGGCAGCGAGATCGTCTCCATGGGCGCTGGCTCCGGGACAGGCAAGCTAGCAAAACGTGAGGAGAACAGTGGACTATTCCGCAGGCTAGCGGAATAAGCGCACCGGGACGACCAGCGAGGCGATCACGGCGAGGGCGGTCGCGAGCAGACAGACGACGGCGATCGCCTGGTGGTTGCCGCGCTCCGGCTGCATGGGATCGAGGAGCATGCCGCCGAGGTAGCCGCCGGCGAAGCCGCCGATGTGCGCCCAGTTGTCCACCCCGGGCATGACGAACCCGAAGACGATCATGAAGAGGGCATAGCTCCACGCCTGGCGGCCGACGTGGCTGCTGCCGCGCCGGCCGTACCAGACCATGGCTCCCAGGAGGCCGAGGATGGGAGCCGAGGCGCCGACGGTCAACATGGCCCCGCGGAGAAAGGGCAGATGGACGAACGCGCCCATGGCGCTGCTGGCCAGGAAGCCGGTGATCGAGGAGAGGGTGTAGAGGATCACCATGCGGGCGGGGCCGTACAGCTCGGCGGTCTCCGGCGCGAGGATGCGCACCCAGTAGAGATTGAACCCGATGTGGAGCAGGCCGGCGTGGAGCCATCCGGCGGACAGCAGGGTCCACCAGCGGTCGAGGCCGAACACGGGGACGGCGCCGCTGGCGCCGAAGCGGATCAGGGCCTCCTGGCTCGGACCGCCGAGCGAGAACAGGCCGCCCATCTGGATCCCCTGCGGGTCGACGGCGAGCATGGCGAGGTAGAGGAAGGCGCAGCCGCCGATCACCGCCTGCACGAACCCCATGTCGCGTCCCAGGCGGCCGAGGAGGGGTGTGAGGCCCCACATCCCCGGCTTGCGCCGCCCGCAGTTGAGGCAGACCTCGTCGTTGATCCCCACCAGCCGCCCGCAGGAGGGGCAGAGCACGGACCCGGTGCGCTTCTTGCCGAACATGAGGGTACTGTAGCGCAGAGCCGCCCTTGCCCCCTGGACCGGAGGAGAGAGGAAAGACCTCCTTTCTCGCTTTCCACCAAGAAACTTGTCAGATCGGCGCCTCGAAATCCGTCTTATAAGGGGTATGCGCCACGACCCGCTCTTCAAGACCCTCCTGCGGACCTTCCTGCCGGACCTCTTGCGCCTGACAGTGCCGGATGTGATCCCCCGGCTGCGCTGCTCCGGGATCGCCTTTCTGGACAAGGAGTTCTTCCTCGAAGGGCCACGCGGTGGCCGCCGGGAGGCGGATCTCCTGGCGAAAGTCCCGCTGCGCGGGACGCGGTTCTCTCTGCTGGTCCACGTCGAGATCGAAGCCCGGGAACGCAGCGGGATGCCGCAGCGTCTGCGCAGCTACCATAGCCAGATCCAAGGCAGGCATGATGGACAGGTACTCTCGATCCTGGTCTGCCTGCGGGCGAAGCGAGCCGGCGTATCCATGAGGCCGTTGGAGAGACATCTCTTGGGTCCCGCCTTTACGGACTTCCGCTACGTCACTCTCGGTCTCAGTAGCTGCTCCGCCAGCGAGTATCTGGAGCGAGCCGAGCCCTTGGCCTGGGCGCTGGCCGCTTTGATGGACCCACAAACCTGGAGCCGGCCCGAGCACAAGCTGGCCTGCCTGCGCCGCATCGCGCAGTCCGATCTTGCGGAGGAGCGCAAGCTCCTGCTGGCGGATTGCGTCGAAATGTATCTACAATTGACGCCTGAGGAGGCCCAGGTTTATGAGACCCTGGCCCAACGGGGACCGCATCTGGAGGTTCGAGCCGTGCAGATGACTTGGTCGCAGCGCATCAAAGCCGAAGGCTTTAAGATCGGTCGGAAGGCAGGTCGGGAGCAGGGAATGCGCCAGCTTCTGCTGCACCAGCTCGAGCGGCGCTTCGGCCCGCTGCCGGCGAGAGTGCGCGAGGAGGTCGAGGCGATCGTCTCCCCGCGGCGCCTGACGCGGCTTTCCGAGAAGGTCCTCGTCGCCTCGTCGCTGGAAGATCTCGGGCTCTGCTGACGCGCCTGTTCGGCGATACGGGCGCTACCCGCTCACTCCCTTGCCGACGACGAAGGAGGTCGTGCTGGTCTCCGCCTTGCCGGCCGTGTCGGTGAGGGTGATCAGCAGCAGGTACTCGCCGGGCTTGAGCGCGGGCGGCCGGAAGGTCGCGGTCAGCCGGTCCGGCTCGATGGTGGCGCCGGGTTGCCGCTGCACGACCCGGACGTCGCCGCTGCCGATCTCCTGGCCGTCGGCGCTCAGGATGCGCGAGTCGGCTCTGAGCTCGCCCGTCCGCAGGTGGTAGCCCATGAGCGCGACTCTCGACTCCTCGCCCGGCCGCAGCACCGGCAGCGCCGCGGGGATGAACCCCTGGCTCTGCATCTGGAACGGGTAGGGGATGTCCTTCGGCGCCTCGGCGTTCTCGCGCACCAGGAGCCACCGGCCGGGGGTCTCGGGGAAGAAGGGCGGCAACAGGACCGCCGCCGGCTGGGTGAAGGCCGGCACCTCGAGGGGCAGCACCTTCGCGCTCAGGGCGCCGGTCGTGCCGTTGCGCACCAGCACGCGCAGGGTGTACGAGCCGGGCGCCAGGCGGAGGTCACCGTAGAACTTGAGGCCGGTCTTCTGGAGCAGCGGCTCGACCTTCGCGAGATCGAGCCCCAGCGTCTTGGCGAAAAAGTCCTGCACCGTGCCCTTGGCGTCCATGGCGTAGGTGTAGATCTCGACCGGCAGGGTCTTGGCCTGCGCCCCGCTGAGCAGGCTCTTGCCGTCGACCTCGATCAGCACCGGCACGTAGGCTTTGTCGCCCGGTCCTTCGAACGGTGCAGCCAGAACGGACGTGGTGATCGCGCCCCCTTCCTGGCCGCTCACCACGCGGCTTGCCGTGTCGAGCATCCTCTCCAGCGGGCTCTGGTCCTTGTACGGCTTGGGTGCGTAATAGCCCGGACGGTAGACGACCCGCGTGCCGCGGGGCGCATTCTTCAGCTCCACCCGCAGCTTGTGGTACTCGCCGTCGTGCTTCACGCCTTCGGGCTGGTAGGAGAGGACGTAGGTGATGCTGGTCCGCTTCAGCATCTCCTTCATCGCCGCCGCGAGGTCGTTGAAGTTGCGGTAGAGCTCGCCGCCGGTGCCGTTCGCCATCATGAACAGACTGTTCTGGCCGGAGGCCGGCTTGACGCCGTTTTCGCCGCCGAAAGCGCGCAGGCCGCCCGGATCGACCGATTGCACCACGCAGTCGGCGCGGCGCAGCTCTTCCATCATCTTCTCGAGATCGGTGTTGAGCTTGGTGTTGCCGTAGCGGATGTCGGAGTTGACCTCCCATTGGCGGCCGGCAGTGGCGGCCGCGTCCATCCTCTGGATCTCGGCGTCGTCGTCGGTGCCGAGGAAGAGGCGGTCGCTGAAGCCCTCGGACAGGAAGACGACGTATTTGCGGCCGTGAACGCTGCCGATCACTTTGGCGAAGGCGCTCACGGCGCTGGCGAAGGCGGTGACGTCGCGCTGCTGGCTCTCGAACGCCGCGCGGTCGGAGGCGACGTTGGTCAGGACGCCGAGATCGGCCCCGGCCTCGCCGACGTCGCTATTGTCGCCCGCGTCGGCGGCCGCGCCGCCGCGGCGCGAGGCTCCGCCCGCCCGTCCGCCGGGGCCGGACATGGCGGGGAGCGTCAGACGGAGCGGATCGGCGGCGCGCTCCACGAAGCCGAGGTGATCGAGGGCCTCCTCGGCCTGATGGTGGTCGGCGGTGAAGCCGAGGACCAGCTCCGGCCCGCGGGAGGCGCTGTAGGCGGCCACCGCCACGAGATCGCTCGGGTGCAGGCCGGCGAGCAGCGTTTTCGCCGCCTGCCGTCCCTTGACCAGCGACGAGGCGCTGGTGAAGGAGAGGTCGAAGAGGAGGACGAACCGCCTTCTCGCCGAGGGCGGCACCAGGGCGGGCCGGGCAACCGCCTTGGCGGTCGCCGCCGCCGGCGCGGAGGGCACGGCGCTCAGGTCGAGGACCTCGAAGCCGGTCACCGGCTGCTGCTTGCGGCCGTCCCAGATCTCGAAGTCCGCCGCGGTGAGGCCGCGAACCGGCTCGCCGTCTTTGCCCAGGACCTGGACGGGGACCTCGACGGCGAGGACCTCGGTCGCTTCGGTGAAGCGGTCGGCCGACTGCGGCTTCTGGGCGCCGAGCGGTAGTGCGGTGGGGGCGGTGAGGGCGATGAGGGCCAGAGCGGTTGCGGTCTTCTTCATGAAATCTCCTCGCACGAGGGCGCCTTCACTCTTCGACTCGGCCCGCAGCCCTCCGGTTCCCGGATGACTGGACTCTACACCGGCCCGGTCACCGCCGCCAGCCACCCCTTCAGATACTCGCCCTGGGGATGGGTGATCGCCACCGGGTGGTCGGGCGCCGCGGCGAGGGGCTGGAGGAGGGCGACGCGGACGCGGGCCTCCACCGCGGCGGCGAAGAAGATCTGGCGGAAGAGCTTGGCGTCGACGGCGCCGCTGCAACTGAAGGTGAGAAGGAAGCCGCCGGGGGCGACCCGGCCGAGAGCCAGGCGGTTCAAGTCCTTGTAGGCGCGGGCCGCGGCGTCGAGATCCGCCCGCTTGTGCACCAGGGAAGGGGGATCGCAGACCACCATGCCATAGCTCTCGCTGCGCTGCCGCAGATCCTCGAAGACGTTGGCTTTCACCCAGGTGGCGCGCTGCGGGTCGACGCCCGCGGCCGCGGGCTGGTCGGCGAGCAGCTCGCGGCCGCGTTCGATCAGGCGCAGCGACGACTCGACCAGGGTCACCCGTTCCGCCCCGCCGCGCAGGGCATAGAGGCCGAACGCTCCGGAATGGGCGAAGAGATCGAGGACGGTGCGCCCGCCGGCCAGCCGCTCCGCGAGCCGGCGGTTCTCACGCTGGTCGCAGTAGAAACCGGTCTTCTGGCCGCCGGCCAGGTCGGCGGCGAAGCGCAGGCCCGACTCCAGGAACGGCGCCCGGTCGGGGATGGAGCCGGCGATCGTCTCGTCGTCGCGGGACAGCCCCTCGGAGCGCCGCGCCGGCAGGTCGTTCATCTGCAGGACGGCGCAGGCCGGCAGCAGCTCGGCGAGGGCGGCGTACGCCTCGCCGCGGAGCGCCTCGAGGCCCGCCACGGTGATCTGGCTCACCAGCACGTCGCCGAAGCGGTCCACCGTCCAGCCGGGGACGCCGTCGCCTTCGGCGTTGAGCAACCGATAGCCCGTGGTGTCGGAACTGGGCGGAGGGAGGACCGCCCGGCGCAGCCTCACGGCTTCGCCGAGGCGGGCGGCGAAGTACGAGCGGTCCGCGCTGTCCGCTCCGGCGCCCAGCATGCGCACCCTGATCTGGGAGCGCGGGCTGTGGAAGCCGAGCCCGAGAAGGCCGCCCGCGGCGTCGAAGACCTTGACGAGAGGGGCGTCCGCCGCACCTTCCAGCCGCGCCACCGCGCCGGAGAAGATCCAGGGATGCCCCTCGCGGACGGCCTTGTCCCGCCCGGGCTTGAGGACGACGCGCGCCGCGGCGTCCGGTGGAATGGCCAGCAAGGTCACCCGCGCAACGGCGCCCCGAGGAGGAACGGCGCTGTGCTGGACTGGGAGAGACCGGAGCCGTTGGTCACCGTCACCCGCAGCAGATACTCGCCCGGCGCCAGCTTGGGCGGCCGGAAGGTGGCGAGCAGGCGGTCCGGAGAGCCCGCCTCGCGCTCGAGGAGCTTGACCTCGGCGGGCGCCATCTCCTTGCCGTCCTTGCTGAGGATCCGCGACTCGGCCTTGAGCTCGCCGCTGCCCAGGTTGTAGCCCACCAGGGCCATCCTGGTCTCCTTCCCCTCGCTCAGCAGCGGGCGGCCGGCGGGAATGTAGGCCTCCTGCTTGAGGAGGAACGGATAGGCCGGCTGCTTGCTGTCGCCGCGCTGCGTCTCCTTGACCAGCAGCCAGCGGCCGGGCGCCTCGGGGAAAAACGCGGGCAACAGCGCCGGCTGTCCCTTGGCGAACGCCGGCACCGTCACCGGCACCGCCCGCAGGCTGCTGGCGCCGGAGACGCCGTTGCGCACCATCACGCGCAGCGAATACTCGCCGGGCGGCAGGTCGAGATGGCCCCAGAACTTGAGGCCGCTCTGCTTGAGCGCCTGCCCTGTCTTGGTGAGATCGAGCGCCAGCGTCTGCGACAGGAAGTCGTGCACGGTGCCCGCCGAGTCGAGGGCGTAGACGTAGATCTCGGCTGGCAGGGTGGTGCCGGTCGTATTGGCGGCCAGGCTCTTGCCGTCGATCTCGATCACCACCGGCACGTAGGCCTTCTCTCCCGGCGTCTGGAACGGGGCCGCCAGCACGGCGGTCGCGATCGATCCCGAGTCCTCGCCGCTCATCACGTCGCTGGCGGTCTGCAGGAGCTTTTCGAGCGGTCTCTGCTTAGCATAGGGGAGCGGCGCGTAGTAGCCCGGCCGGTGCACCAGGCGGGCGCCGCGGGGAGTGTTCTTGAGCTCGACGCGCAGCTTGTGGAACTCACCGTCGCGCTTGATGTCCTCCGGCTGGTAGGTCAGCACGTAGGTGACGCCGGTGCGGCGCAGCATCTGGCCCATCTCGGCGGCGAGGTCGTTGGTGTTTTCGTAGAGCTCGCCGCCGGTGCCGTGGGCCATCATCAGGAGGCTGTCGGCGCCGCCTTTGCGCTGAAACCCCTGCTCGCCGCCGGCGTGCAGACCGCCGATGTCCACCGCCTCGATGGTGCAGTCGGCGCGGCGGAATTCCTCCAGCATCTTCTCCACCTTGTTGGCCGTGTTGACGTCGCCGAAGCGCTTCTCCGAGTCGACGTTCCAGATCTCGCCGTCCTGCGCCGACTGGGCCATGTCGTTCTGTTCCTTCAAGTCGCTGGAACCGGCGATCAACGAGCTGTCGAACCCTTCGGAGAGGTAGATCACCATCTTGCGGCCGTCCACCGAGCCCATCATCTTGGCGAGGTCGGCCATCGACCGCGTGTAGGCGGCGACGGCGGCCCGCTTCGCCGACATGTCGGCGCGGTCGGAGGCGAGCGCCAGCGGCTTGATGTTGTCCAGCATCGCGTCCTGATCGGCTGCCTTCTTGTCGGTTTGGAAGGTGCTGTTGCCCTGCATGATCGGCCTGGCGGCCGCATCCTCCAGGGAAGTGAGGACGAGGCGCAGCGGGTCGGGCGAGCGGTCGACGAGCTGCGGCAAGCCGAGCGTGTCGATCGCGGCCGCGATCTGCCGGCGGTCGGAGGTGAATCCGAGCACGAGCGTCGGTCCCTTCTGGGCCGAGTAGGTGGAGACCGACACCATGTCGGTGGGATGGAGACCCTTGACCAGGGTCTTGGCCGCGTCGCGCGCCTTGACGATCGACGACGGCTCCGAGAACGAGAGATCGAAGATCATCAGGAAGTGGCGGCGCGCCGCCGCGGGCACGGCGGTCAGCGCCGGCTGCTGCTGCGCGGCAGCGGCGCCGTAGAGGTCGAGCGCCTCGAAGCCGGTGACCTTCTGCTTCTTGCGCCCGTCGTAGACCTCGAAGTTGTCGGCGGTCAGCCCGCGCACGGGCTCGCCGTCCTTGATCACCTGCACCGGCACCTCGACGACGACGACCTCGGTCGTCTCGCCGAACGTCGGCGCGGGCGCCGGTGGCGAGGCAGCAAAACCGAGCGCGCTGAATGACAGCCCGGCTGCCGTGGCTCCGATGAGCCCGATGCTGATTCTTGCGCGCCGCGGCAGCCGTATCCTTCCGTCATGCATGAGGTGCCCCTACCACGAACGGGGCCGTGCTCGACTGCGAGAGCCCCGCTCCGTTGGTCACTGTCACCCGCAGCAGGTACTCGCCCGGCGCCAGCTTGGGCGGCCGGAAGGTGGCGAGCAGCCGATCCGGAGCTCCGGCCTCCCGCTCCACCACTTTGAGATCGGCGGGCCCCACTTCCCGGCCGTCCTTGCTGAGGACTCGCGACTCCGTCTGCAGCTCGCCGCTGCCCAGGTTGTAGCCCACCAGGGACAGGCGGGCCTCCTGCCCGTCGCTCAGCAGCGGCCGGTTCGCCGGGATGTAGGACTCCTGCTTGAGGACGAACGGATAGGACGGCTGCTTCCCTTCGCCGCGTTGTGCCTCTTTGGCCAGCACCCAGCGGCCCGGCGCCTCGGGGAAGAACGCCGGCAGCAGCGCCGGCTGCCCCTTGGCGAAGGCCGGCACGTGGACCGGCACCACCCGCAGGCTGGAGGCGCCGGTGACGCCGTTGCGCACCAGCACGCGGATCGAGTAGTCGCCGGGGAGCAGGTCGAGGTGGCCGAAGAACTTGAGCCCGTTCTGCTTGAGCGCCGCCCCCGCCTTCGTGAGGTCGAGCCCGAGGGTCTGCGACAGGAAGTCGTGCACCGCCCCCGACTGGTCGAGGGCATAGACGTAGATCTCGGCGGGCAGCGTGTTGCCGGTGGTGCTGGCGGTCAGGCTCTTGCCGTCGATCTCGATCAACACCGGCACGTAGGCCTTTTCTCCCGGCACCTGGAAGGGCGCCGCCAGCACCGCGGTCGAGATCGATCCCGACTCCTCGCCGCTCATCACGTCGTTGGCGGTTTGCAGCAGCTTCTCGAGCGGGCTCTGCCTGGCATAGGGAAGCGGCGCGTAATAGCCCGGCCGGTGCACCAGGCGGGCGCCGCGCGGAGCATTCTTGAGCTCGACGCGCAACTTGTGGAACTCGCCGTCGTGCTTGATCTCGTCCGGTTGATAGGTCAAGACGTAAGTGACGCCGGTGCGGCGCAGCATCTGACCCATGGCGGCGGAAAGGTCATTGGTGTTCTCGTACACGTCGCCGCCGGTCCCCTTGGCCATCTGCAGGAGGCTGTCGGCGCCGCCCTTGCGCACGAAGCCCTGGTCGGCGTCGGCTTTCAAGCCGCCGATGTTGACCGCCTGGATCGTGCAGTCGGCCCGGCGGAACTCCTCCAGCATCTTCTCCACGTTGTTGGCCGTCTTGACGTCGCCGAAGCGCTTCTCGGAGTCGACGTTCCAGATCTCGCCGGACTGCGCGGACGTGGCCATGTCGTTCTGTTCCTTGAGGTCGGTGGTGCCGGCGAGCAGCGAGCTGTCGAACCCCTCGGAGAGGTAGACCACCATCTTGCGGCCGTCCACCGTGCCCATCATCTTGGCCAGGTCCGCCATCGAGCGGGTGTAGGCGGCGACGACCGCCTTCTGCGCCGACCGGTCGGCGCGCTCCGAGGCGATCGAGAACTGCTTCAGGGTCTCCAGCACGGTCTGCTGGTTGGCCGCCCTGTTGTCCTGCGCCTGGGTGGTGCTCCCCCCGCTGGGCGCTGAGCTCAGCTCGTTCTCCATCGAGGCGACGACGAGGCGCAACGGGTCGGGCGCGCGGTCGACGAGCTGGGGGACACCCAGGGTGTCGATCGCGGAGCCGATCTGCCGGCGGTCGGACGTGAAGCCGAGGACGAGCTGCGGCCCCCTCTGGGCGCTGTAGGTGGATACCGCCACCATGTCGGTGGGATGCAGCCCCTTGATCAGGGTCTTGGACGCTTCGCGCGCTTTGACGATCGATTTCGGCTCCGAGAACGAAAGGTCGAAGATCAACAGGAAGTGCCGGCGCGCCGCGGCGGGCACCGCGGACATCGCCGGCTGCGGCGCCGCGGCGCTGTAGAGGTCCAGCGCCTCGAAGCCGGTGACCTTCTGCTTCCGGCGCCCGTCGTAGACCTCGAAATTGTCGGCGGTCAGCCCGCGCACGGGCTCGCCGTCCTTGACCACCTGCACCGGCACCTCGACGACCACGACCTCGGCCGTCTCGCTGAACGTCGGCGCCGGCGCTGGCGGCTGGGCGGCCAGGCCTGGAGCGGCCAGACAGAGCACGGCCGCGAGACCTGCTCCGGTTCCCCATGATGCCAATGCTGCGCGGCGCGGCAGCCGCGGACTCCTATTCCACATGATGACCCCTTTCTTCCCGCCGGCCGCCCTCCGCGCTGCGGCAGGAACGATCTCCCTCCGAGTGGCAGCAACAAGACAGCAAGATCAACGCACGACTTTGAACGGCAGTGAGCTCCTCTCGCGCTGTCCGGTCCGCGGATCGATGACCGCGACCCGCAGCACGTAGTCACCGCTGTTCAGCGCGCCGGGATCGAACGTGGCGAGGAGCTTGTCGAGCCCGGAGATCCCGGTGGCCGTCCGTTCGATCATCGCCAAGCCGCTGGCCGGGGCGGACACGCCGTCCGCCGACACCACCTCGCCCTGCAATCCCACCTCGCCCTGGCCGAGATTGTATGCCACCAGGCAGACGCGCGCCTTCTCGGCGCCGCGCAACACCGGTTTGGCAGAGGGCACGTACGGCTCGCCGCCGACCGTGAACGGGTAGATCACCGACGAATTCGCGACGCCGGCGCGGGCGGTGTCGTCGTTCTCGCGCAGCAGCAGCCATTGCGAGCCCTTGTCGATGAAGAACGGAGGGAGCAGGACCGGCTTCGACTCGCCGTAGGCCGGCACGTTGACCTGCACCGACTCCACCGCGACGTGGCCGGTCTGGGCGTTGCGCACCAGCACGCGCACCCGGTAGTCGCCCGGCGGCAGGTCGAGGTGGCCGTAGTACTTGAGGCCCGCCTCCTCGAAGGCTTTGCGTCCCTTGTGGATGTCGAAGCCGACCCGTTGCGTGAAGAAATCGCGCATCTGCCCCTGGGCATCGCTCGCGTAGGCGTAGATCTCGACGTTGACCTTGTCCCCGCCCTGGCCTTCGAGGAGGCTGCGCCCCGCCACCTCCAGGATCACCGGCACGTAGGCCTGGGTGGGCGAGGAGCGGAAAGGCGCCAGGAGGACGTTCATCGCGATGTCGTGACGCGGCGTTCCGGCGGCGATGCGGTCGGAGGCCAGGAGGTTGCGTTCGAGCGGGGCGAGCTCCTTGAACGGGCGCGGCGCGTAGTAGCCGGCGCGGTAGGAGACGCGGGCGCCGGCTGGGGACTTGGCGACTTTGACGCGCAGGCGGTGATACGACCCGTCGGTCTTCAAATCGGAGCGTTCGAAGGACAGCACGTAGGTGACGCTCGTGCGGTCGAGGAGGCGGCCGAGCTGCTGACCGAGGTCGTTGGCGTCCTTGAACAGCTCGCCGCCGGTCTCGTTGGCGAGATAGAACAGCGACTCCTGGCCGTTGGTCTGCACCCGCGCGGTGGCGTCCGTCTTGTCGCGCAGGCCGCCGATGTCCACCGACTGGATGACGCAGTCGGCGCGGCGGAATTCCTCCAGCATGCGGTTGAGCTCGTTCTGGAGCGGCGTGCTGCCGTAGCGCGCGTCGTTGTCGACCAGATACGAAAAGCCGGTCGCGATGTTCTGGTTGTCGAGGTTGTTGTCGGTGTCCATGGTGTCGCGGCCGACGAGCAGGCGGCTGTCGAATCCCTGCGAGAACAGGACGATCTGCTTGCGCCCCTGGACGGCGTTGAGCATGCGCGCCATCTCGCCCATGGAGCGGGAGAAGCTCTTGATGCGGCTGACCTCATAGGAGCGCTCCGTCCGCTCGGCGAACAGGCTGATCGTCTGCAGTTGCTCGAAGAGGATTTGATCGCGCGGCGACAGGCTGGACTCGGCCAGCATGGAGCTGGCGCCGCTGGCGTTGAAGGTGCCCTCGATGATGAAGCGCAGCGGATCGGACTTGTCGACCTGCAAGCCGTGTTGCATGCCGAGGGTGTCGATGGCGCGCGCGAGCTGCGCCCGGTCGGGCGTGAAGGTCACCACCAGCTTGGGGCCGCTCTCGATGCTGTAGGTGGCCACCGCGGCGAGGTCCGAGGGGTGCAGCTTCTGGAGGAGGAAGTCGCGGGCGGCCAGGCGCGCCCTGAGGACGGCGGTCGGGCTCGAGAACGAGAGATCGAACAGCATCAGGAGGTGGCGCCGGCCGGCGGCGCCGAGCTCGGGGAGACGCTGGACGGTTCCCGGCGCCGCGCGGCCGGCCTCCAGGGCGGGAAGGTCGACCATCTCGAAGGAGGAGAGCGTCTGCCGCTCGTTGCCGTCCCACACCTCGAAGTCGTCGGCCGTGAGCCCGCGCACCGGCTGCCCGTCGCGGTCCACGACGTTGACCGGCACCTCCACCGCGACGACCTGCGAGGACCCCTCGAACACCGGCGGCTTGCCCTTGCCTGCCTTGGCGGCGGCGCCGTGGACAGCCGCGTCCGGAGCGGCGGCCAGGGCAAGCAGAGCCAGGGAGAGGAAGGGGGAGTGGAGACTTCGCTGCAAGCTCATGTTGGACCTCCTGATGAGCCATGGTACTCCTATGGCGGTTCCGGACGGTAGCGCCCAGGGGACTGCCCAGGACAGGCCCTACCCTGTGGGTCCCGGCGAAAGTCCCTCGGGTTCTCCTCGGGAGAGGCTCTTCATCCATACCTTGACGGACGACTTTCCATGGCAGATCATCCTCCCATGGTTACGACGGTCACCCAGAAAAACATGGCCACCATCCCCGCAGAGGTTGGCAGGAAGCTGGGGATCAAGCCGGGCTGGAAGCTCGACTGGCAACCGGTAGAAGGTCGAGAGGAGATCCTCGTCCGAGTGATCCCCGACCGTGCGGAGCTGGCCCGCCGCCTGCTGGGCGCCGGTCGCAGGTTTTCGCCGGATCGCGATTCCGTGGCCGAGCTCATCGCGGAGCGAGCGGCCGAGCCATAATGCCGAGCGAGGTGCCTGCCTGGTCCATCGCGACTCCCGCATGGCACCGATTTCTGGAAATCTCGTCGAACAGATCGACCTCGCTGGGGAGCCCTAGGGCCGCTTCTCGACGACCTCGACATTTTGCTGTGCTCCGTGTCTAAAAGCTCGGCGGCCTGATCTTCTGTGCGCCAGCGAGCCCGGCACAGTCCTCCAGAAAGAAGAGATAGAATCGGGCAGACCATGATCAACTTCTTGACGGAGCCGGCGGTCGCCCGGGGCCGTGTCCGCACGCTTTTCACCGCGCTCTTCCTCCTTCTCGGCGTCGCCTCGCGCGCCACCTCTGGCGATCAGCTTCAAGAAGGCCTGGGTCATCTCCAGCGCGCCTGGAGCCATGCTGAGCACGATCAGTGGGAGCCGGCCGCCCACGAGGCCGCCGATGCTGCCGCCCTGCTGCGCCCGATGGGAAGCAAGAGTCTTCCTGAAGCGCTCGAGGTGCTCGGTCTCGCGGAAGTCATGCTCCGTCGGCCCGCGCAGGCGGCTGAGCACCTTCGCGAGGCCTTGGCGGCCTGCTCGACGTGCGAGGAACGGCGGCGGATTCAGATCAACCTGGCGAGCGCCTATCGGGACCTGCGCCGCTTTGACGAAGCGACGGCCCTGCTGCGCGAGACCCTTCAGGAGGCCGAGGCGGCGGGCGTGCCCGAGGATCAGGCGTTGGTCTTCAAGGCCTTGGCGACCGTCGCCATCGTCCAAGGCCGTCACGCCGAGGCCATTCCGGCCCTCCAGGAAGCGCTGCGCCGGAACGGAGCGGCGGCAAAGCCGGCTGACCGCGCCAAGTCTCTGGAGACTCTCGGCTTCTTGCTGAGCGAGACGGGGGATGGTGCGCGAGCGCTCGACGTTCTGCGCCAGGCGGAGGGCATCTATTCCAGTCTGGGCGAGCGGCCGCTCACGGTCCGGCTCAACCTGGCCAAGGCGTATCGGGTTCTCGGCGCCTACGACACCGCGTTCGGACTGTGCTCGGAGGTGGAAGCCGAGAGCCGGCGGAACGGCGATCAGGCGGTGCTCGCCGCGGCGCTCACTGGCGCCGCAGAGCTTTTCCAGATGCGGGGTCGTTACGAGGAGGCCGAGAAGAGACTCCAGGAAGCGCTGCAGATCGAGCGGCGGCACAAAGACAGCGGAGGCGAAGCCCATGTCCTCGATGACCTGGCCCACTTGGAGCTCCTCCGCGGCCGGTACGATCTCGCGTTCTCCCATTTCGAGGAGGCCGTCGCCGCCTTCCGCGCGGCTGGCGATGGACAGAGCGAGCTGATTGCGAAGGCTGCCGGCGCAGACGTCTATTCCCAGCTCAACCGCTCTGAAGAGGCCTTCTCCCGACTGCAGCCCCTTGTCGAGCGGGCTCGTGAGAACGCTGCGGGGAACCGGCTCTTGGAGGTCTGGATGGAGCTGTGGCAGCTCTTCTCGGCTGGCCGCGATGCCGAGGCGCTCGAGCGGAGCGATCAGGCGCTGGCCCTCGCACGGAAGATGGGCGCGCGATCCGACGAGGGAAAGACGCTGGTGATCCGGGCGGCTCTTCTGTTCTCCTTGGGGCGGCTCGACGACAGCCGCCGGGACGCGGAGGCCGCGCGCGCCGTGAGCCACGAGATCGGGGATCGGGCCGAGGAGGCGCGAGACGAATACCTGCTCGGGTTCATCCTTCTCCACGCCGGGCGCCCTGACGAGGCGCGGGCTCACCTCGAGTCGGCAGTCCAGTTTCAGCGTGGGATCGGGAGCTCCGGCCCGTTGGCTTCTAGTCTTTGGGCTCTTGGCGCGGCGCACGAAAAGCTCTCGCGGACCGAAGCGGCCATTGCCGCCTATCGCGAGGCCGCCGAAATCTCGGAGTCCGCTTTCGGCGAAGTCCGGGCGGACGACCTGCTGGCGGGTCTCGCCGAAAGCGCCACCGGCTCCTATGCGCGCTGGGCCAACCTCTTGGCCCGGAAGAACGACGTCGAACAATCGTTCGCCGTCGCCGAAAAAGCTCGTGCCCGGGCTTTCCTGCGCCGCATGGGAAATCCGGCCCCGGACCTCCGGCAGGGGGTCGATCCGGCGCTGGCGCGCCAAGAGGCAGGCCTGCGGCGCACGATCGAGAGTCTCGGACGGCAGCTCGGACAGGAACAGGCAAAGGCCCTGGCCGCGCAGGACCGCGACGCGCTGGCGGCGCTGGCGCAGAAGCTGGACAGCGCCCGCCGCGACTATCGGACGCTGCTCATCCGGCTTCAGGAGGCGAGCCCCGAGTATGCCTCGTTGGTCCATCCCTCTCCCCTGACCTTGCCGCAGGTCCAGAAGCTGCTCGACGGCGACACGACTCTTGTCGAGTACTTGCTGCTCGAAGATGAGAGCTGGGCATGGGTAATCGAGAAAGATGCGGCCCACGTGGTTCGTCTCTTCATGCACGGCGACGATCTCGCGCAGCGGGTCGCGGAGCTCCGCCAGCGGATCGCTGCCCGCGAGCCCGCCGCAGGCCAGGCCTTCGTCCTCTATATCAGCCTCTTCAGCCCACTGGTGCCCTTCATCCATCACCAGAACCTCGTCGTGATCCCGCACGGAGCGCTGCACGCTCTCCCGTTCGCCGCCCTCACTCCGGATGCGGGGAAGACCTATCTCATCGAGCACCATGCGCTGAGCACTCTGCCGAGTGCGAGCGTTCTCCCCTTCGTGCTGGCCAAGCGCGGTCCTGCCGGTGGCGGGATGCTCGTCCTGGGAGACCCTGATGGCTCGCTTCCGGAGGCCGCCAATGAGGCCCGCGCCGTTGCGGCTCTCTACGGCACGCGGGCCCTCGTGGGCTGGGAAGCGAGCGCAGAAGCCCTGCGCCGCGCACCGCGGCCGATCGCCCGTCTGCACATCGCAGCGCATGCCGCCTTCGATCCCGCCCGGCCGCTCTTCAGCCACATTCGGCTGGCGGACGGCGATCTCACGGTGCACGACATTTTCGGATTGGACCTGCGAGGCACCGAGCTCGTCGTCGTCTCCGGCTGTGAGACCGGTCGTGGCCAGCCGACGGCAGGCGACGAGCTCGAAGGGCTGAGCCGCGCCTTTTTGTACGCCGGAGCCGGTTCGGTCGTCACGACCCAGTGGGCCGTGGACGACGCATCGTCGCGCGCGGTGATGGAGGCCTTCTATCGCCGGCTCCGGCTCCGTGCCGGGACGCGTGCCGCAGAGGCTCTGCGGCAAGCCCAGATGGAGATTCTTCATAGCAATGAGTGGCGACTTCCTTTCTTCTGGGCCGCTTTCAGCCTCACCGGGGTATCGAGTCCTCAGGTAGAATATTAGCGTTAGCATGGTTATCCTGTGCTCCCCTCATTCGGGCGGTTGGCCGTTCGGCCGATCTACGCTTGCTCTTCTCTTCGGTCTTCTCCTAATCCCCCGAGCATCTTCTGGCCAGGATGTGGAAGTGAATGTTCACAATAGAGTAACTGCCACGGCCACGCTTCCCAAGTTGAAAACTCGGTTGAAACCTCTTGACGGTGACGTGCGAGTGGCACTATTTCTTCCAGGGCCTGGGGCCGAGCCCTCTGCATACCTCGTCACCGTCCCGTCGGACGGCCCGGTCTCGAAACGCCTCTGGTATCCGGCTGCCCAAGTCAAGGAAGTACCTTACAAGACAACAACCGCCGAACACTACCAGGTCGCTCTGACAACGCCCTCCTCCGAGCGCTTGAGCGAGATCGTTCAACAGTTCTTTCCCCGGACGACACTCTATAGGGAAGGAGATGTCCCGGGATCCGAAGAGATTCAGCTTCGCGTGCAGGTGACCTCGGAGCTCATTAAGGGCGGCCCTACCGGGCTGGAAGGCCTAAAGCTCCGGATCGAGTTGACGGTCAATGACGCAGACGATCATCAGATCGCAGTGCTCGAGGAGAGCAGCCGCGGAGCGCCCAGTAAGCACATGTACTGGTCGCTCAAGAATGCGTGGAGTGAGATGGCAACCTCCGCCTTGAACCAGGCGTTCGATGGACTGATCCGAGACATCCCTGCCAACCAGCCCTTGAAGCTCCGTCTCGACGAGCTGGCGCAGGGCCGCGCGCTTCCCGCCGTGATCGCAACGATTGCCCGGTTCAACGACGAAAAAGCCCTTCTGCCCAACGGCAGGCTCGACGCAGGCGAAGAAGGCATTTTGCTGATCCAGGCCTCCAACCAGGGTCCAGGCCCGGCCTATGGCGTGGCCGTCAAAGTCACTTCCGATCGGCCGCAAGTCCTGCTGTCGGGTCAGGGTATGATCGGGGATCTCAAGGTTGGGGAAAAGAAAGAGATCGCCCTGCGTGTCGCCGGCAGCCTCGACCTCCCCTCGACGGTGGCAAAGCTCCGGATTGAGACGACCGAGAAGCGTGGCTACGGAGCCCGCCCTGTCCTCTTTGAGTTGACTACAGGGCAACTCGTCCCGCCGAAGCTGGAGATCGCCGACGTCACCCTGAATGACAGAATCGGCCGCGCTAAGGGTGACGGTGACGGCCAGCCAGGCAACGGCGAGACCATTGAGGCGATCGTCAAGGTACGAAATGCCGGGCCGGGGGCGGCCGTTGGCGTGGCCGTGACGATGGCGTCGCCGAAGGTCGCTGCCGAAATCATCGAGCAGAAGATCCTTCTTCCCGGGATCGCGGCGAACGGAGTCGGGGAGGCGCGGCTTCTGTTTCGTCTCCCGATCGCTCTGCAGGCTGCCGATCTGTCCCTGGCGTTCCGGGCGGTCGACGTCCGGGGCGCGGAGGTGGGTTCTGCCACCAAGGAGCAGACGTGGAAGCTCCGTATAAAACGCCCCGGGATCGAGCTCTCCTACCGCCTCTACGATGGGGGTTCGGCAGGCTCGTTAGGCAACCGGGATGGTCAGGTGAACAATGGCGAGCGGATCGAGGTGACGGTCACGCCAACCAACCGGGGTGACCTGCTAGCTCGGGGCCTGCGCATTGCGGTCGAGTCCGACGACCGCAAGCTGGTCCCGCGGCCTGCTGTGCTCGAGGTCGGCGATTTGCCTGCACAGGCGGAGGGCCCGGCGCAGCGCTTTGTCTTCGATGTTCCCCGTGGATACGGACTCGATCGGCCCCAAGGCGACCTGCATTTCTCGCTGAGCATCTCCCAGCAGGATTTCCCGGCGCGCAGGGAGCCGATGTCCCTGAGTTTCAAGGCCCTCCGGCCCGACCTCTCCTTGGAGGCGGACGCGCCTTCCTCTCTCGGTCGGGGTACCGGCGGTGAGGTGGTCCTCCGTCTGCGCAACTCCGGTGCGCTGCGCGCCGAGGACGTCATCGTCGAAGCAACCTCGGAGGTCCCCGGTGTAGACCTGTTGGACGAACGAGGCGTTCCAGTCCGCTCACTGAAGATCGCTGTGGGTGGTCTCGATCCAGGCTCGGCGACTGCGGCATCGAGCCTGAGGATCAATGTGCGGCGCAATGCGGTGGTGGGGCCTGCGGCGGTGCGGATTACGCTATTCCAGAAGGATTTTCCAGCACTTTCCCGGACCGTCCAGGTGCCCGTGAACGAGGAGGCGGCATCGGTGATCGCGGCGCCGCGGCCCGAGGAGCCGGCGCCGCGATTGCCCTCTGTTCCCTCGGCGGCACCGGCTACCATCTCGTTCCTGCAGAACACACCGGGCCAGCACCTGACGGCGGAGGCCGTCGTCCTGCGCTTTGAGGTGCAATCCGCGACGGAGATGGGCGAGGTGCGCCTGACCCAGAATGAGCGTTTGCTGCCGCTCGAAGTCGCCCGGCGGACTGCGAGCGCAGTCGGTGGTCTGCAAGCGGTGCAGTACGAGCTTCCCGTGCAGCTCGCGGAAGGAGAAAACCGCTTCGAGGTGGTGGCCGTGACCCGCCAGGGGCTGCGCAGCGCGCGGTCGCTGGCCCTGATTCGTGACCGCGAGGTGGGTCGTCTCTGGGTAGTCGCCATCGGGGTGAGCAAGTATCAGGACCTGTCGATCCACAGCCTGGGGTTTGCCGACGCGGATGCCCGTTCTGTGTACGACTATTTCCGCGACACCTTTGGGTTGCCGGAAAGCCAGATCTTCCTCCGGATGAACGAGCAGGCCACGCTGCGAGAGATCAAGAGCATCCTCGGCACGCAGCTCGTCGCGCGAGCGAACGATCCCCGCGACACGGTCGTCCTGTACTTTGCCGGACACGGTATGCGCGACCGCGTGACCGGGAGTCTCGATCCTGACGGGCTCAGCAAGTACTTTCTCCCCTACGATACCAACCGGACGGATCTCTATAGCACCGCCCTCGACATGGATGAGGTGACGAACATCCTCCGCCGGCTGGTGCCGGAGCGGGTCGTGTTCCTTCTCGATAGCTGTTTCAGCGGTGCAGCCGGAGGGCGATCTCCCTTCGATCCCAAAGCGGAGGGAGAACGAGCGCTGATCAGTGGCGAGTTCCTGGACCGGATGGCCCATATCGGAAAGGGCCGGGTGGTCCTCACCGCCAGCGGGCCTGACGAGTCGGCCCAGGAGAGCGCCGACTTTGGCCATGGCGTGTTCACGTACTACCTCCTCGAAGCGCTGAGCGGTGCGGCGGACGTGAACGGCGACGGCGAGATCGACGTGCACGAGGTCTACGGGTATGTCTCGGAAAAGGTGGGGCGGGCGACGCGTGGCCGGCAGAACCCGAAGCTCAAGGAGCCGGACTTGGTCGGTCAGATCCTCATCGGCCGCGGCGCAGTGCACCGGCGGCGCTGACCGGGCGGGCCGGCCTCACCGCGGAGCACGGGCGACTGCCTTGTTCGCCGCCCGGCGCGCAGCCGCCTCTTCCTCCCCCAGATCCAATCCCTCGTACAGCTCCCGGGCCTGTTGGAAATGCAGCGCCGCCTCGCGGTATCGGCCGCGGGCGTACTCGACGCGGCCGAGCCCGAAAGCAGCCGCCGCCCGGACGGGCGGCGAGGAACCCGCCAACGCCTCGCGGTACCGTGGCTCGGCGAGGGTGGGCAGCCCGGAGACGAGATCGACGTCGGCGAGGGTGACATGGAGCTCGGGGCTGGGCGCGGCGGCGAGCGCCCGCCTGTACGACTCGGCGGCATCGGTGTAGAGGCCAGCTTGGGCGAGTAGGCCGGCTCGCGCGGCTTCAAGGGCGGCTCCTTCGAGGCCGACGCCCTCTAGACGGTCGAGGCGACTCTCCAGCGTCCGGGTATCGGCGAGGGTCGGGGTCCGCACCTCCACCGGATCGGTCGCGTGCCATGGCTCGGCGATGCCTGCGCGGGCCGCGATCCCAAGGAAGAGGATCTCCCCCGGCGGCAGGTCGGGGCGGTTCACGGGCCAAGGCAGGGAGCAGATGTCGATCCCGTCGGGAGACGGAGTGCAGATCACGTCCCCGGTCTTGAGAAGGTCGTCGAAGTGGATGGCGCGCCCGTTCAGCTCCATTCGGTACTCTGTCGCCGATGGCACCCGGCTCCACAAGACCGTCGGGCGCGGCGAGCGGACCGCGTTGCGCGGGCTCAGCACGATTGGAGCCAGCGGATCGTCCTGGTCGCCAGCACGAATCTGGTGCTCGAGGACCAGCAGACCATCGACCACCTTGAAGCGCCCTGCTTGGGGCGCCACAAGAGCGTACTCCGCGGGGGTCAGCTCCTTGCCCTCCTCGCAGGTCTGCACGGTGAGGGACCAGGTCGCCGGACCACGGAGGCGGACGAAGCGGTTGTTCGAGCAGACGATCCCTGCGGCGCCGCCGTCCGGGACGCGCACGGTGACCCCGGCGCGCACCACCTGCCACGGGCTGGCCAGGGGATCTCCAATCACTCCGGGACCGGCGAGCTGCACCGCGCCGGTGACCTGGGTGACGATGCCGACCAGCTCCGGGGGGTGCCCTGCCGCGGCGGCGGCTGTCGCCATGACGAAGAGGAACGGCACAGGTGCAAGCAGTCGTCCGATGGACGACCCGAGGCCGCGCCAGCCTCCTGAGACAGAGCCCTGTCTCCCGCGACAACGTTCCGGCGCTCTCGACAACGCGCCATCGTCCCGCGACAATGCGCTGTCTCCCGCGACAATGGCCCAGCGCTCGCGACGACGCGCCATCGTCCCGCGACAATGCGCCATCTCCCGAGATAACGGCCCAGCGCCCGCGACAACGCGCCATTGTCCCGCGACAATGCGCCATCTCCGGCGACGATGGCTTGGCGCTGTCGACGACGGGCCATCGTCCCGCGACAATGGGCTGCCTCCCGCGACAATGGCCCAGCGCTCGCGACGACGCGCCGTTGTCCCAAGACAATGGGCCGTCTCCCGCGACAACGGCTCAGCGCTGTCGACGACGGGCAATTGTCCCGCGACAACGCGCTGTCTCCCGCGACAACGGTCCAGCGCTGGCGACGGCGGGCCGTCGTCCCGCGACAACGGCGCGGCGCTCGCGACGACGCGCCACCTCTTGATCATCTATCCGTCCTCCTTTTCACGGCTCGGGCCGGCAATCGCGCTGCCTGGCGACAGACTCGACGATCGGCGCCCATGGGGTGACTCCCGGCCGGTCGAGGCGATGAAACTCACCGATCTCGTGGCAGACAGATGACGAATCCCCGAGCCGGTCATACGCCTGGATCAGCAGCGCAACCGTCTCCACCTGCCCGAGGTCGCCGAGCGGGTACCGGCGCCGAGCCTCCATCAGATGGGGGATCGCCGCAGGCGCTTGCCCTGCGTTGAGCTCGAGCTCCCCGAGGCGCCGGTGCAGAGCCGGGCGCCCGGGGTCGAGGCGCAAGGCAGTCGTCAGAAGCACACGGGCCCTGCCCACCATGCCCCGGCCTGCGGCGGCCTCCGCCAGCTCGCCATAGGTGTCGACCCGTCCGGGATCGAGGGCCAGGGATTTCTGGAGAACATCGTACGCCTCGGCGAAGCTCCGCCGGCCGTTCAGGAAGTGGCCGAGGTTGTACAGGTGCTCCGCGGAATCCGGCTGCAGCCGCTGGGCTGCCCGGTAATGTTCCCCGGCGGCGCGGACGTCGCCCATCTTCTCTTCAGTCCCCGCGAGATTCGACAGTACCTCCGCCGACTGTGGCGCGAGCGTCCGCGCAGACTCGAAGCGCTCCCGGGCCGCCGCCCATTGCCCATGCTCGAGGAGGGACGCGCCCTCGGTGACCAGTCTCTCCACCTGCCAGTTGCGAATAGCGAGCCCGAGGCCGCCGGCGAGGAGCACGGCGACGAGAGCCGAGATCAGCCGGCGGCCCCATCGTGGCGGCGGAAGGATGTCTTTTTCCGGGAACAGCTCGCCGGACGGGGTCCGCATGAAGAGCACGGGGACGGCCCATTCGAGCGCCTCCGCGTCCGCAGAGTGCACCGCCTGCCGCCCTTCGGCCACGGCGGCGTCGATCGGATCGCCGGCCGCGAGCCGTTGGTAGAGGGCGCGGCTGAACGCGATCGCCGCTTCGTCGGAGATCGGGGACCGCATGGCGACGACGGCCGGCAGGCCGCCAAGCACGAGAGAGGAGGCCACGCCCGCGAGGGGGTCGAACACCGCGTCGTCCGGCGGCCCCCCTCCAGGCACCGCGGCCGACTCGCAGGCGTTGAGGACGGCGAGCCGGACGGTCGGAAAATCCCCGAGCTTGTTCATCAGATCTGAGCCGCGGACTGGCTGCGCGCGTCCGTCCTCCGCCTCGAAGAAGAGGACCTTCTTCGCCTGTCCGGGCATCGAGCCGCCGTGGCCCATGAAGTGGATGACGTGGCACTCCCGGGCGCCGAGCGTCTCGCGCAGCGCCGCCAGGGTGCGGACCTCCGGGGTGACGATCTCGATCCCGGCCGCCGAGCCCACCGCCTCGCGAAGATTGCGCAGCTCGCGCGCCAGATCAAGAGGGTCGAGGTCGTCGCCAGACGGGCTGGCGGCCACGGGGACGATGCGAAGGGGGCGAGGTCGAGGGGCCGCATAGACCGGCCGCGGCACCGCCAGGTAACGCACGATCGGACGCCGGCGGCTCAGGGCCAGGAACTCCGGAGTGCCGGGCTGGCGCAGCAGCTCCCAGGGGAGCGCTTGCAAGGGTGCGAGATCCGAATCGCGCGGATCGAGCATCAGCTTCAGACGCAACCCGGCCTCGGGGTCCGCCGCCAGCAGATCGAGGCTCCGCTCGTAGAGCCGGAGGATCTCCCCAGGAAAGAGGGCCTCGAAGAGCCGTTCCCCCATCGCCTCCGGAGACGCCTGCGGCTCCTCGCCCGGCTGCGCAGTGACGTGGCGCCTGGCCCGCCAGAGGGCCGGACCGAGCCCGTCCGCTTCCCTCGGAAGGCGCGGCGGTACGAAAGGCGCCCGGCCTTCGCCCCGGGGCGACAAGGCGTGGACGACGTAACCGGCGCGGCCGGTCACGATCTGGAGCCGGAAGCTCAGGTAGCGCACGCAAACCCTCTCGTCTCATTGTCTCTCAGGAGAGTGCCTTCCACGCACACGTAAACCTGCGGAAAGCCACGAGCTTCCGCAGCCGGCTTTGGTAGCCTCGGTGCAGGGAACCGAACAGGAGCCAGGTGATGGAGAGGGCAGCGGCTAGTGAGGTCACCGCAAGGTCCGTTCGCAGTTAAAGCTGTGTGACACCTCTCCATCTCAACAAGGCTACCCGAGACGGTGTCTTAAGTGATGGGTGCTGCCTTCGTCTCACCCTCTTCGCTTTCCCCGAGGAGGTTTAATCCTTGAAACCTGGAAGCCCACAGCCATTCGAATCCTTTGAACGCCGGCAACAGCCTGCCTGTCAGATTCCAGGAAAACCGGTGCCCGCGCCAGGAGACGCCACGCGGTTCGCGCTTCATGCCAAAGAGCCGCACCATCCCATTTTCCGGGTATTCTTTGGAGCCTCTGCCGTGGCAGCCGTGGTCCTCTTATTCATGGCTTCCTCTGCGAACGGAAGCTCACCAGAGTCATCCGGGGTCGTCGTGGATGAGATCGCGCCGGACAGCCCGGCCATGGCAGCTGGCTTTCGGACCGGTGACGTACTTTTCCGCTGGGAGCGTCTCGACACCTCAGCGGCCTCACCGATAGGCGGCGAGATCGCTTCCATCTTTGAATGGATCCGTCTGGAGATCGAGCAGGCCCCACAAGGCCAGTTCCGCCTGCACGGCCTCCGCGATGGACAGCCGCTGCGGCTCGAGCTACCCGACGGATCGAACTCGCTCACGGTGCGTCCGCCGCTCTCCGCGGAGTTTCTTCCCGAATATTTGCACGGCATCGCCCTTCTGAAAGCCGGACACCCTGAGGATGGAGCCCAGATCCTCGCGGAGCTCGCCGGAAGAGTAGCCGGAAAGGGCCATCATACGCTCGCCTGCTGGCTGTTGCGCCGAATCGGAGTGGAATGGACCGGCCGGCGCGATTGGGAAAAGGCTGTCGCAGCCTACCGAGCCGCGTTGCCTGAAGCAGACAACCCGCAGGCCCGGGTCGCCGTGCTCGATCCTCTCGGCGAAGCCCTGTATCAGCGTAGGGACACGGCCGGCGCAGCCGAGATTTTCGAGCAGACGTTGGCACTCTGGCGGACGACCCGGGGGGAGGGGCTAGGGACAGCGAAGAGCCTCTCCAACCTCGGAGCTCTGGCTTTTAAGCAGGGGGACTTAGGCCGGGCGGAGGGACTTCTTAGGAGCGCTGAATCCCTCCAAGAGCGGCTTGCCCCTGCCAGCCTTCCGCTGGCGAAAACCCTGAGTAATCTCGGGGTCCTTGTCTTCACCCAAGGAAAGATCGCAAACGCGAAACAGCTCTGGGAAAAGGCCTTAGACATTCAACAGAGGCTCAGTCCCGACAGCCTCGAGCTGGCCTCTACCCTCAACAATCTTGCAGTGCTTGCTTCAAATGCTGGTGACCTCGATACCGCCGAACGATTCAACCGGCACGCCCTTGAAATTCGGGAGCGCCGCGATCCCCAAGGGGCGGATCTGGCTTCCAGCCTCAAACACCTAGGCACCCTTCTCCATGGTCGCGGCCAACTCGTCGAGGCGGAAGAGTTCTTCAAGCGCGCCCTGGCTATTGAGGCGAAGCGAGTCCCCGAGGGGCTAGAAGTGGCCGGTGACTTGGCCAATCTCGGCAACGTGGCGATGGACCACGGCGACCTCGGCCAGGCCGAAGATCTGTATGGGCAAGCCTTGCGAATTATCGATAAGGCTGCGCCACACAGCAACGAAATGGCGTCTGTGCTTAACTCCCTGGGGTTCGTGCTCAGAGAACGCGGCGATCTCGATCTGTCCGAAGACTACTTAAAGCGTGCCCTTGCGATCTGGGAAAATCTCGAAGGTCAGGAGAGCTTGCATGTGGCGGGAGCACTCAACAACCTAGGTGACCTTGCACAGTTACGCCACGATCTGCCCCGTGCCCGCGAGTACTTCCAGCGTTCGCTCGATATAAAGCAGAAAATGGCTCAGCCCAACAGCCTTACGGTCGCACTTGCCCTCTCGAACCTCGGGTTGGTGGCCTTCGAAGGTGGAGATTTCGCAGCTGCGGAGGGCTACTTCCGGCGCTGCCTGGACATCCGTCAGCACCAAGCGCCCGGAAGCCTCAATGTCGCTGACGCCCTCAATAGCCTGGCGACTATCGTCTACGAGCGGGGAGAGATCGACGCCGTCCTGGACCTCTCACGGCAAGCCCTCGCCATCCTGAAGAAGCTCGCGCCGGGGAGCCACGCCGAGGCCTGGGCCTTGGAGAATCTCGGCACCGCTTTGCGTAAGAAGGGGGAGAGGGCTGAAGCGGCGCAGTACCTGTCTCGTGCTGTCGACTCGCTGGAGAGCCAAATTGGTCGGCTGGGAGGCTCCCACAAGGACGAGGAGACGTTCCGCGCCGGATACGACTCCTACTATCGCAAGCTAATGGACCTCCTGATCGATAACGGTCGGCCGGAGGAAGCCTTCCACGTATTGGAGCGCTACCGGGCACGGGCGTTTCTCCAGCTACTCGCAGAAAGAGATCTCAATTTCTTAGGGGTCCCGGCGGAGTTCGAGGACCGCCGCCGTCGGATCGGTGCCGCCTACGACCGGACCCAGCAAGCGCTCGCCGAGCTCGATCCTCTCAAGCAGCAGGCCGAAATCGAAACCCGACTTGCCGAGCTGCGTGAAATCCGTCATCAGCGCGAGGAAGTCGACACGGCGATCCGCAAGGCCTCCCCGCGACTGGCCCGCCTCCGCTATCCCATCCCCCTAGACCTCCACGCCACCCAGCAGGCGCTGGATAAAGGGACTCTGCTCCTCTCCTACAGTGTCGGCGAGGAATCAACCCTCGTCTTCGCAGTATCCTCTCAAGGTCCGCTCGACGTCCGCCGGTTGCCGGTTGGCCACGCCGAGTTGGAGCGCCGCATCGAGTTCTTCCGGAACCTGATCGTCACCCCTGCCTCGGTCGGTCGGAGAAAGGGCTCGACGGACGAAGAGATCCGCGTAGGCCAGGAGCTCTTCACCCTGCTCATGGGGCCCTTCTTCAGGAGAATCGCGAAGGCGGAGCGGCTGCTGATCCTTCCCGATGGTCCGCTCCACGTGCTCCCATGGAGTGCGCTAGTGCTGGATCGACCGAAGCGCCCTTTCCGCTCGGGCAAGTCGTGGCAATACCTCATCGAGCTCGCACCGCTCCAGGTGGCCCTTTCGGCCACAGTCTATGCGGAGCTCCGGCAGATGAGAGAGCGCGAGCGCGTGCAACCTAAGTTGGCGCTTGCCGCCTTCGGCGATCCGCTCTATCCGCGGCAGCCCGATCCGCCCGGAAACGATCACCTTGGCGATCCTCACCTGCGTTCAGTGGTGGCTCGAGGCTTCCGCTTCGCTCCCCTGCCAGGCTCCCGGGCCGAAGTGACAGGAATCGCTGCCCTTTTCCCGCGGGGAGTCCAGACCTACCTGGGGCCGCAGGCGACAGAGGAACACGCCAAGGGACTTCCGCGCCGAACCCGCTACCTCCATTTCGCAGTCCACGGGATTCTCAACCAACGCTCCCCCCTCGATTCCGCCCTGGCTCTCACCATCCCTTCCAGATTCGAGGAGGGGAAGGACAACGGCCTCCTGCAGGCATGGGAAATCTTTGAGCGGTTGCGCGTGGACGCCGACCTGGTTGTTCTCTCGGCCTGCCGCAGTGGGCTCGGCGGCGAGATGGGTGGCGAGGGGTTGATCGGGCTGACCCGCGCCTTTCAGTATGCGGGCGCACGATCTGTGGTGGCTTCGCTGTGGGCCGTCTCCGATCCCGCGACCGCTGACCTGATGGTCCGCTTCTACCGCCGGCTCCGCCGCGGACACCCTGTCGATGAAGCCCTACGCGCAGCGCAGCTCGACCTCATCCGGAGGCACGCCTCTCGGCATGGCGAGATCGGTGGAGTCGACGCCTCATTGCCGTTCGTCTGGGCCGCTTTCCAGCTCTTCGGGGACGGAAGATAGAGCGTCCAGAGATCTGAAGTCGGAAACTAGGGCCGCTTCTCGACGACCTCCAGCGTCTGGCCGGACCGGAGCGGCCCCGGGACTGTCTGCTTGATCCCGGAAGGCCACTGCACCTCGATGCGGTCCACCACGGTGGTGTCGCCGAGGCCGAAGTAGAGCGGCAGGAGGCTGTGGGAGAGGTAGCCGGAATTGCCGTCCATGAAGCGCGTCTGGGTCAGCTTGCCGGCGAACACCTTGACGGTCGCCCCGATCGCGTCGCGGTTGGAGACCGTCCCGCGCAGCTTCACCTGGAGGTAGTGCACGGCTCGCTTCGCCGCGAGATCGCTGATCAGCACCCGGGGACCGGCGTTGAACTCGTTGGTCACGATGTCGAGGTCCCCGTCGCCGTCGACGTCGAAGATCACCGACGAGCGCGTGCCGAGCGTCCCCATCACCGTGAACCGGCCGTGCTTGCCGGCGCACGGCTTGAGCACCTTGTCCTCCGCGGAGTCGCAGTCGACGGTGAACCACGGCTGGCGGGTCTGCCCTCCCGGCCGCGGCTCCACCCCGAGCACGAAAACGGCGTCGACGAAGCGCTGGCCGCCGTCGTTGAGCAGGAGCGAGTTGACGCCGTAGCGCCAGGGGTAGTTCATGCTGGCGGTGATGAAGACGTCCTCGTAGCCGTCGGCGTTCAGGTCCCCGACGCTCACCCCCCAGGGCCAGTAGTTCTCCAGGCCGAGCGCGTCCGACTTCTCCTCGAAGGTGCCGTCCCCACGGTTGCGGAAGAAAGCGTTGCCGAAGATGTTGTTCTCCGGGTGTCCCAGGAAGCCCGCCATCTCCGGCGCCGGCACCTCCTTCTGCTTCTCCTCGTCCGGCGTGAGGTCCTTCATCATGTCCGAGTGCATGTCGGTGATGAAGAGGTCGAAGTTGCCGTCGTCGTCGTAGTCGAAGAGCTTGACGCCCATCGCGCCCCAGGGGGTCTTGGGGAAGTACTGCGCCGTCTTGTCGACGAACTGCTTGCCGCCGACGTTCTCGTAGTAGTGGTTGTCCCCCTGCATGTTGAGGACGTACAGGTCGGGGTAGCCGTCGTGATTGAAGTCGGTGATCGTGGCGTCGCCGCTCCACGAGCCGTCGCGCAGGCCGACCTTGGCGGACACGTCCTCGAAGCGGTTGCCGCCCAGGTTGCGGTAGAGGATGCTGTACTCCGTGCGCTCCGGATGGAGGTGGCCGGCGAAGGCGTCCTCGTAGGCCACGTAGAAGCCGCCGCGCCCCTTGACGTCGGTGGTGTACTTGCCGACGTTGACCAGGAAGCAGTCGAGGAGCCCGTCGCGGTCGTAGTCGAAGAAGACCGCCGCCGAGGAGTGGCCCACGTAGTCGAGCCCCGAAGATTTGGAGATGTCCTTGAAGTGCCCCTTGCCGTCGTTCTCGAAGAGGACATTGCCGCCGCGGACGGTGGTGACGTAGAGGTCCGGATCGCCGTCGTTGTCGATGTCGGCGAAGGTGGCGGAGACCGCGATGCGGTCCGGCAGCCCGACGCCGGCTTCGGCCGTGATGTTGCGGAAGCGGCCGCCCCCGAGGTTCTTCCACAGCTCGCTGCCGCCGATCTGATTCACGAAATAGATGTCGATCAGGCCGTCGCCGTCGACGTCGGCGGCGGCGATGCCGTTGCCGTGGTCGTAGTGCGCGGCTTTGTAGGTGCGCCCCGCGTCGTCCACGATGTGATGGACGAAGGTGATGCCGCTCTCCTTCGAGCGGTCGGCGAAGCGGAAGTCGTGGAAGGCCTTGAGCGTCGCGGCGGTGGCGCGCTCTTTGCGCTCGCGCTCGGCGAGCGTCGCCGCGCCGATGTCGTAGGGCAGGTCGATGACCGAGCTGTTGCCCGGCCCCGGAGCGGCGGGCGGCTCGGCCGCATGGTCATGGGGAGCCGGGTACGACAGCCGCGAGGCACCGGCCAAGAGAGTCAGGAGGAGGATCGGCAGAGCCAGGCGCTTCATTCGATGGTTACCTCGATCCAATGGGCGATCGCCAGCGATCGTGTGTACTATAACCGGGAGGCGCCGCCGCCGTCCGCGCGCCACCACCGATGCTCTCCTCCCGCTGCCTCGTCGCGCTCTGCGCCCTCCTCCCGGCCTTCTCCCCTCTCGCCGCCGCCGAGCCGGTGCCGGGGACTCCGGCGCCGGAGGTCGCGCAGGCGTTCGCGAAGGCGCAGGCCGGGGATCTGCCGGGAGCGATCGCCCTGCTGGAGCCTCTGCGCACGGCGGCGGGCGCGCATCCGGCCGCCATGGCGATGCTCGGCGATCTCTATCTGAAGGCGGGGCGGCCCGAGGATGCCCTGGCACTCCTCGCCCCGCTCGCCGACAGCGCGACCGCGGTGCCGCCGATCCTGCGCAACGCGGGGCGGGCCGCGCTGGCCCTCAAGCAGCCCGAGAAAGCCGTGGCCTACTTCCGGCGGGCCGTCGCCCAGGCTCCGGCTTCGCCGGCGGCCCGCGAGCTCGGAATGCTCCTGGGGAGCGAGGGCCGGGCCGCCGAGAGCTATGAGCTGCTGCGGCCGTGGGCCAAGGCGCATCCGGAGGACCGGGAAGCGCGTCTCGCGGCAGCCTACGATGCGGTGGATTTGAATCGGCCGCCGGAGGCCGAGGAGCTGCTCGCCGGCCTCCCCGAGGACGCGCCGCGGGCCCGCCTGCTGCGCGGGCGCCTCCAGGTCCTGCAGCGGAAGCCGCGCCAGGCCGTGGCCACGCTGGAGCCGCTCCTCGCCGCCGGCGTCCCCGAGCTCGACCTGCAGGTGCGCCGGTCTCTGGCGGAGGCCCACCTCGCCGTGGGCGAAGCGGGCGCGAGTATCGATCTGCTCCAGGGGAAGACCGGCGCCGATCCTTCGCTCGCGCTGCTCCTCGGCCGCGCCCAGTACCAGGCGGGCAGACCCGAGGACGCGGTCGCCACCCTGGCTCCCCTGGCCGCCGATCCTGCGCTCCAGGAAGGCGCCGCCACGAACGACATCGAACGCGCTCTCGCCGCCGGCGTGGCCCTGGAATATGGCCGGTCGCTGGTGGCGATCGCGCGCTGGCCCGACGCCGTGGCGGCCCTCGAGCGCGCGACCCGCCTGTCTCCGGACAGCGTGCAGGCCTGGCAGGTCCTGATCCAGGCGCAACTCGGCGCCGGCCGCCGCGAGGACGCGGCGCGGTCGAGCGAGCGGTTCCGCGCTCTGGAGAAGACCCAGCAGGCGGTCTCCAAGCAGGTCCAGGAGACGGAGAGGGGACAGCTCGATCCCACACGGCGCAACCTCGACCGCGCCGCTTCCCTGCTCGCCGAGGGCAAGAGCGCGGAGGCGCTCGCCGCGATCCGCCAGGAAGCCGCGCTGGCGCCCGACGATCCCCGCCCGCGCGCCGCCGAGGCGGCGGCGCTGCGCCAGATCCTCAAGGCCCATCCCGACGACCTGACCGCCCTCGGCGATCTCGCCAACCTGTTGGTCGCGCAGGGGAACAAAGACGAAGCCCGGGGGCTCTTGAAGAAGATCCTCGCGTTGCGGCCGGGAGACCCGGCGGCGACCGCGCGTCTGCGCAGCCTGGACGCGCCGCGGTAGCCCCCTCCCCCGTCCCCTCCCCCGCGCGTCCCCCTCCCGTCCGCCCCGGTGCCCCTTGTCATCCTGAAGGAGCCTCGGCGACGGAAGGATCTGGGGGCTGGAAGGGTCGAAGATTCCGCCCGCCCAGATCCCTCCGGCTCGCACGGCTCGCCCTCGGGATGACGTGGGGTGGGGGCTCCCCTCTCCCGTTCGGGGTGGTGGGCTGGGGGCCGCACGGGGGAGGGGCCGGGGGAGGGGGCGGACGGGGGGCCGGCGCCTCTATTCGATCAGCAGCCGCTTGTTCGCCGGCAGGTTGCGGTACACGTCGACGCGGCCGGGACGGCGCACCGTCAGGCGGTCGACCGTGGCGCTCTTGCCGAGACCGAAATGGACCGCGAGGGCGTTCTGCGCGAGATAGGAGGAGGCGGTCTTGACGTCGCGGATCTGCCGCTTGCCGCCCGCCTCCAGCTCGACGCGGGCGCCGATCGCGAAACGGTTGCCGGACGGCGCGGCGAAGTCCACCAGCAGCCAGTTCCCCCCGACGGTGGTGTTCTCCCACACCTCGGCCGGCCCGTCGGAGGCGACGACCACGACGTCCTGATCGCCGTCGTCGTCGAGATCCCCGCAGGCCAGGGCGCGGTGCGCCCCCAAGCGGTCCATGCCCGTGTCCTTGGCCTCGCGGAAGTGGCCGTCGCCGGTATTCTCCAGGACCAGGTTGCGCTGCTTGTACGTGCTCCCCTCGAGGAACAGGGCGGCGTTCGGGTCGACGTGCCCGTTGGCGATCACCAGGTCGAGATCGCCGTCCTGGTCGAGGTCCACGAAGGCGACCCCGAAACCCAGGAACGGCAGCGTGGGCTCGGCGATGCGCGCCGTGGCGCGGACGTCGGTGAACGCGCCGCCGCCCAGGTTCTTGTAGAGGGCATCGGTCTCCAGCTCGAAGTTGGTGACCACGATGTCGAGCAGGCCGTCGCCGTCGTAGTCGCCCATGTCGACGCCCATGCCTGCCTCGGGCTTGCCGTTGATGCCGTAGGCGGTGCCGGAGAGGAGCGAGATGTCCTCGAACTGGCCCTTGCCCTTGTTGTAGAAGAGGAAGTTGGGCTTCAAGTCGTTGGCGACGTAGATGTCCTGCCAGCCGTCGTTGTCGATGTCGCCGAAGACCACGCCGAGACCGGGACCCACGGCGCCGCCCAGCCCCACGGCCTGGGTGGCGTCCTCGAACGTGCCGTCGCCGCGGTTGCGGTAGAGATGATGGGGGAGCGGATTGTAGGCGTCCGGATGGCAGTAGCCGGGGATGTGGTGCGCGACGTCCCCGCAGACCTTGTTGTTGTCGAGGCTGAAGTCGACGTAGTTGGCCACGTAGAGATCGAGGTCGCCGTCGTTGTCGATGTCGGCAAAGGCCGCGGAGGAGCTCCACAGGGAGTCGCCGGCTCCGGACTGGGCGGTCACGTCGGTGAACGTGCCGTCGCCATTGTTGCGGAAGAGCTGGTCGTGGCCGCCGAACTCCGTCACGAACAGATCGAGATCGCCGTCGCCGTCGATGTCGCCGGCCGTCCCGCCCATGCCGTAGGCCTGGACGCGGAGACCGGACTGCTCCGTCCAATCCGTGAAGTGGCCGTTGCCGTCGTTGCGGAAAAGGCGTGAGCGCGGCGGCTCGCCGGTGTAGCCCGGCAGGCTGCCGCCGTCGATGAACAGGATGTCCTCATCGCCGTCGCCGTCGAAGTCGAAGATCAGCACGCCGCCCGACACCGACTCCGGCATGTAGAGGCGGCCCGAGGCGCCCTGGTGGTGGCGGAAATCGATCCCCCAGTCGTGGGAGACCTCCCGGAAGTGGATCCCGTCGGCGCCCGCGGGGAGAGCCAGCAGTACGAGGACGGCGCTCCGCCAGAACATCACCGCGCAAGGATAGCACCGGAGCGTGGAGTAAGATCCCCGGCGCCATGGGCCTGTCGCTCCCGCTCGTCCTCCTTCTTGCGCTCGCGGCGCCCGCGCCGCCCGCCCTCACCGTCGAAGCGATCCGCGTCGAGCCCGCCGCGCCGGGGCCGGACGTCCTCTGCCATCTCGCCGTAACCCTGAAGAACCGCGGCGACCGCCCCGCCTCCGTCCTCGAGTTGGCGGTGAAGCTCGGCGGCATCCCTCTGCCGGCCTATCGCGACCGGATCATCCTGAAAGCCGTCGAGCCGGGAGCCACGCGGGAGCTGCGCCTCTACAACTTCTGGAGCACCGAGCCGGCCCGCCCGGCGCCGGCGGACGGCAAGCTCGTCCTCGAAGTCGCGCTCCTCCGCGCCGCCTGGATGCAGCGCGAGACGAAAGACGGCGCCACCGTCTGGACCCCCGCCGGCCCGGTGGCCGGGCTCCCTTCCGTCAAGACGCTCACGCTGACGCTGGCAAAGGCGAAGCGCTGAACCGGAGAGCGCTCGCCGGCCTGCGCAATTCCGCGACGGGCTGGCCAGAAAGAAAACGCCCCGCCCAATTTAGCGACGGAGCGCCGAAGATTAGGGCAGGCCGCCCCAATCTGCGACGGCCTGTCCAATTCCCCGACGCCCCGCCCGGTTTTCCGACGCGCTGCCCAATTCCCCGACGGGCCGGCCAAAAAGAAAACGCCCTGCCCAATTTAACGGCGGAGCGCCGGAGATTAGGGCAAGCCTGCTTATTTTAGGAAGGCCCGCCCAGTTTTCCGACGCGCTGCCTAATTCCCCGACGGGCCGGCCAAAAAGAAAACGCGCTGCCTAATTTAACGACGGGGCGCCGGAGATTAGGGCGAGCCAGCTTATTTTAGGAAGGCCTGCCCAGTTTTCCGACGCGCTGCCTAATTCCCCGACACGCCGGCCAGAAAGAAAACGCCGCGCCTAATTTAACGACGCCGCGCCGTAAATTAGGGCGCCCCGTCCAATTCTGCGACCGCTGCTTCGGTTAGGCCTCATCAGGCCATGAAGTGCAGCCCCTCGTCGTGCCGGGCGCGAAACAGGTAGCCCAGCACCCGCCGCGCCAGCTCGGCGGTCGCCGCCTCGCGCTCCGCCGCCGCCTGGAAGAGCTGCAACGCGGCAAGGGCCTCCCGGTGGACTCCCTTTGACTCGAAAACGACGGTCAGCTCGCCCGCCAACGCCTTGACCTCCGCCGTCCGGACTTCGTCAAGGAGAAGCACCGCTTCTTCCAGGAGGGCCAGCGCCACGTCGTAGGACATCTTGCGGTCGGCGAACCTCTGACGCGCTTCTCCCAGGAGCCTCAGGGCCTCCTGGGGCCGGCCCAGTCCGGCAGCGATGCGGCCCTCCAGCCAGGTCGTCCTGATCAAGAAGATGTCGTCTCCCAGTTCCGTGGCACACTCGCGCACCTGGTCAACCAGCCTGGCGGCCTTGGAGTAGAGGCCAAGGTGACAGTAGTTGACAGCGAGATTGAAACGCTGGTTGTACCAGAGTCGCGGCTGAGCTTGGCGATCCAACAGCGGCTCCGCCTGGAGAAGGGTCTCGACGGCCCGCTCGTATTCGCCCATCACCTCCAAGGTGAACCCTTTCTTGATGAGGGCGCGTTCCGGAGACCACCCCACCTTCACCGCCTCGTCGAAGCAAGCGAGGGCTTCGTCGAACCGGCGCTGAGCACGGCGCAACGATCCCTCCAAGTCGAGGATCGGGCCGGGATCGAGGAGTCCGTCAGGATCGGCTCCCGCGTCCCAGCGCCGTTTTGCTTCTGCCAAAGAGGTGTCGGCCGCCGGCAGATCGCCGAGGACCCGCTGGACGTTGGATCCATATGCCGCGGCCACACCCGTAACCCTGATGCGCAGGCCCTCGGGCACGACTTTCTCCGCGACTTCCGCGGCAACACGCGCCAGCACGGCCGCGGCCTCGACCTCGCGGGATGCCGCTCCCTCCGATTCGGCACAGAGCTTGACGCACATCCGGACGTAGAGTTCCCCGCCCGGGCGGGCGACTGCGGGACGGCGATCAGGGACCTGTAAGGCGAGGAGTCGCCTGCGGGTTCGGGCGATGTGGTCGCCGAGCCTCTCCTCGAGGCCGGCGAAGCCTTCTACCGGTCCGACTCGCTCTCTTTTCTTGCGCCGGAGGTTGTCGGCCAGGTCCAGGATCTCCTCGGCGTCTTCCGAAGTCATGGCGGCTACCCTTGCCATGCGCGCCAGGTGCGCGCGGCGAGGAAGCGCGTCGCCCAACTCGAACTGGGCAATCAGAGAAGGGTGGACGCCGATCGCTGCGGCCATCTTCTCTTGCGTCATTCCAGAGAGCGCGCGGAGCAGGCGCGCCAGGTAGTGCTCTCGTCTCATCCCTACCTCCACTGAGCCATGAGTTAAGAAGTTTCACCGCGGCGCCGGTTTCAGGCACATTACTGGACGAGCGCAGCCCGCGCGAGCCAGAAAGGCCCGTGGCCGGCGCCGCGCCGGAGACCTACGTATGCGCCGCATTCTGCTCGCCGTCGCCTTTGCCTCAGCCCTCACGCCTTCCTCTGCCTCCACTCTTCTCGACCCGTTGAGGTCAGTCCTCGCCTGGCTTGCCAGCGCTAGCAGCGACGCGGGCTGCGGAGCTGACCCCGACGGCCGATGCCTGCCGGCCCCGCAGCCGCAGCCCGATGAGGGCTGCGGAGCTGACCCAAGCGGCAGGTGCCAGCCGGGCTCATGACAAGGTAAACCGAAGGTCCTGGTCGTAGCGCGCACGAAAGAGGAAGGCCAGCACGCGACGGGCCAGCTCTGCGGTGGCCGCCTCGCGCTTCGCCGACTCCTGGAAGAGCTGCAACGCGGCCAGGGCCTCCCGGTGGACGCCCTTCGACTCGAACACCACTGTCAAGTCCCCGGTCAGCGCCTTGACCTCGGCAGTCCGGCCTTCGTCGAGGAGAAGCGCCGCCTCCTCCAGGAGGGCCAGCGCCACGTCGTAGGACATCTTGCGGTCGGCAAACTTCCGGCGAGCCTCCGCGAGGAGCCTCAGCGCCTCCCGGTGCCGGCCCAATCCAGCCTCGATGCGGCCCTCTAGCCAGGTCGTCCTTATTAAGAAGATCTCGTCTCCAAGCTCCGCGGCGCACTCCCGCACCATGTCAACCAGCTCCATAGCCTCGGAGTACCGGCCGAGATGACAGTAGTTAACAGCGAGATTGAAGCGCTGGTTGTACCAGAGGCGCGGCTTCGCCTTGCGATCCAGCAGCGGCGCCGCCCGAAGGAGGGTTTCGACGGCCCGCTCGTACTCGCCCATCACTTCAAGGGTGAAACCCTTCTTGATGAGGGCGCGCTCCGGAGATCGCCCCACCCTCACCGCCTCATCGAAAAGAGCCAGGGCCTCGTCGAACCGGCGCTGTGCACGGCGTAGTGAGCCCTCCAGATCGAGGATCGGCCCGGGATCGAGCACTCCGTCCGGGTCGCTACCCTCGTCCCACTGGCGCCTTGCTTCGGCGAAGGAGGCGTCGGCCGCCTGCAACTCCCCGGCGACTCGCTGGACGTTGGACCCGTACGCGGCGGCATGGCCCGTCACCCTGATCCGCAAGCCTTCGGGCTCGACCTCCTCCGCAGCCTCCGCGGCAAGCCGCGCCAGCACCGCGGCCACCTCGAGGTCGCGGCACGCCGCCTGCTCTGACTCGTCGCAGAGCTTGACGCACAGATTCAGAGCCTGGTCGCCCGGAGCCGCGGCCCGAGAGCGCCGGCCGCCCTCGATGAGGATACGCCGGGTCAGTCTGGCGGCTCCCTGCACGCCCCGCTCGATCTCGGCCAGCTCCTCGTCGGAGAGGTCCGTGGTGCGGTCCAGCGTCTCCAGGTCTTCGAAGCAGGCGGTCACGATGGCCACCGCCGCGGGCCGGCAGGGGATCGTCTTGAGCAGCAGCTCGAACGCCTCCTCGCCGATCTCGCGTTTCCGTTTGCGGCTCCGCAGGTACTGGGAGACGCTCGGCTCCGAGAGGCGAGCCCCCACGGCGATCTCTTTCTGGCTCACGTCGTAGTAGAGCGCGAGCGTCGAGAGCAGGAACTGCCGGAAGGTGAGCTTGCGCGCCATCAAGAACCTCCTGGGCGAGAGTATCTCCTAAAGGGCCAAGTGCCGGAAAGCTCGCGGACGGGACACCACCAAGCGGCAACAAAAGATCTTCAAAGGTGCCTGAGAAGTCGCTCAAACGTTCCGTGTCTGGGCCGAGAATCGCTCCGTCATGAGACATGGGGAGCATCCGGAGCCCGACCTCCTCCTGCGCTTCCTGCGCGGCGAGACGTCGCGGAGCGAGCGTCGCGCGATCGTCCGCCATCTCCTGGCAGGCTGCCGGCAGTGCGCCGCTGTCACGCGGCCCGTTTTTCAACTAGGCGACCGGCTCCGGGCCGACCCCCCGCTGCCGGCCATGGATTCTCTGGAGGGATGAGGTGACGACCGCGGTGGAGGCAGAGAGGGGCGAAATCGGCGCCGATGCGCCCGTGTCAGCGGCGCCGGCCGGCAGCAGCGGCGGCCTGACCACAGAGGAGGCCGCGGGTCTCCTCCGAATGCAACGGCAGGCTCTCTATAACCTCTTCAACAAACACCGCCAGCTCTTCAAGATGGAGATCAACGGGGGCTGCCGCCTGGTCTGGACCTCTCAGGCCTTGGAGACCGCTCGCACCCTCCTCCGCCAGCGGGAGGCGCGCTCGGAGCCCGACGGCCGGCTGTCCACGGAGGAAGTCCGCGCTCTTCTGGACGTCTCCGGTCACCTCCTCCGCAAGCTCCAGACATCCCTGGGAGCCCAAATCATCCTCACGAGGAGAGGGCAGTCCCTGCGCTGGCCGCCGGAAGCCGTTCCGCTCCTCCGGGAGGCCCTGGCAGCGTGGCAGGAGTCTGCCGCGCAGGAACAATCGGGCGTCTCCACCGCCGCGGTGGCCGCGCAGCTCGGCCTGGCCGCAGAGCGAGTGCTTGCTCTGCGTCATCTGCATCGCATCCCCGCCCGCAGAGCACGCAGGGGCCTCGTCTGGGAGCCGGCAGCGATCGAGCGGCTCCGCGAAGCGGCTCGGACGCCGTGGGTCCAGCCCCGGCGCGGCCCGCGCGAAGGGTCGAGCACGCGCGAGGTGGCGGCACGCGTCGGCCGGCCCCTCGCGACCGTTCTCAGTCTCGTTTACCGTTTCCCGGAGCGCCTGCCGGTCCGCAAGGAAGATGACAGGTACTACTCCTGGACCGCGGAGAACGTGGCAAGCCTCCGCGCCCTCCTGGCCGAGCTGCCACGGCGGCGCGATTTCCTGTCGACCAGCGCCGCCGCGACGCTCCTCGGCATCCCCTATCTGCGCCTGGTGAGCCTCATGCGCCGGCGGCGCGACAAGCTTCCTCTCGTGAAGCGGGACGGCTTCCTGGTTTGGAGCGCCGAGGCGGTCGCGATCATGCGGCACCATGTGGCGCGCTGGCGCGCGACTGCCAAGGACGTCCAGCCGCTCCCCCAAGCCGCCGCGATCCACTCGCTGCCCGGCCGCGATTTCATCCTCGTTGCGCCGTTGGAGATCCTCCTTTTCTCCTCGCCGAGGCTCGGCGTGACGGCCCGCCTCGCCGACCTCGATCTCCAGGCGCAGGGTGCCCACCCACGGGACGCCGTGGCCCGCCTGCGCCGTCATCTCCTGCTGCGCTATCAGGAGCTCGCGGACCAGCCGCTCCGGGATCCCGGCCTGTGGGCCGGTCTCCAGAAAGTCATCGCGCCCCGCGCGCACCGCAAGCCGGCGCGACTTGGAGGGCTGACCGTGGCGCGATCTCCCGGCTCCAAAGGCGTTCCCGTCGCCGTTCCTCCTGTGATCGATCCGGACGCCTTCGAGCGTTTCGAAGGGTTCCGGGAGACCACTCTCGCCGTGTTCACCGATCCCGCGGCGAACGCCACGTTGCGCGGCATGGCCGACCTGCAATACACCATGGGCCTGGAGTACTCCCAGCACTGGCCGCGCGAGCCCGAGGGCAGCTTCCGACACCAGGCCCGCGCCGTGGTGGCCGATCTCCGCCACTTGCAGGGCTATCTCGCCTTCCTCGGGCGCCAGGGCGAGGCGTCCGAGCTCACGCCCGCGGAGGAACGGATCTCCCGCAAGTGCCGCTCTCTTGCCACCGGCGTGCGCAAGATCGCGAACGCCTTCGAAGCGGAGCTCGATGCAGTGCGGGAGCAGGCGCCGCGGCCAACTGATGTCTGACCTGATCCATGGGTGAAGCCGAGGGAGCCTGCGAGTCCGCGAAGCTCTTGCGCGACGTCATCCGTCACTTCCTTGCCGACTATCTGCGGCTGGTCGAGGCGGAGGCCGCCGCCGAGCTCGACCTCGCCAACCTCTTCTTTCCTCCCGCAGGCCCCGGCGCGACGCCTGAAGAGCCCGGCGAGCTCAGCTTGGCGGCCCAGGCCTGGTCGCACGAGGGGGAGAAGGTCACGATCCTCGTCCACATCCTGCCGCTGCCGCTCCGGAAGGAAGAGGTCTCGCACCGGCTCCGGCGGCAGGCGCGCTCTCTCGGGCTCCGGCTGGGCGATCCTGTCCTGCCGACTTTTCTCTTCCTCAAGGGCGGCAGGCCGGGGGTGAATCTGGAGACGGCGCCGATGTCCAAACTGGGCGGTATGTCGCTCATCCGCGTCTATTACGAGGTGTTCGGCCTGCAAGAAATCAGGTCAATGTACTACCTGGAGAAGGCGGAGCCGGTGGCCTGGGCGCTGGCCGCTTTCATGAGCCCGCCGCCTGCCGGCCCGGCTGCCCTGAAACGGGCGTGCCTGGAGCGCATCCGGACATCGCATCTCGACGCCGCCCGCCGCCGGCTCCTCGCCGCCTGCGTCGAGGCCCGCCTGCGGCTGACGCGGGAGGAGAGGAAAAAATTCGCGGCTCTCGGCGCTAGGCCGAGATAGGGCTACGCAGCCCGGCGCTCACTTGCCGAGCATGGTGGCCAGCCGGATGGCTTCCGGATTGGTGGCGTCAAGCTGGAGGGCGCGCTGGAGGTGGTGGCGGGCCTTTTCCATGTCGCCCAGGGCTACGTAGACCTTCACGAAGCCGACATGGACCTCGGGCGCCTCGGTGTCCAGACGCAGGGCCTTGACCATGCAGTCGAGCGCCTTCTGCTCGTCGCCGTGGGAGAGTGCGACTTCTCCCTGGTAGACATAGAAGAAGGGGTTGGTGTTCTTGGTCTCGTCGACCTGGGCGAGGGCCTTGTCGGCCTCGCCGCCGCGCCCGGTCTGCTGGTAGACGCGGGCCATGTTGGTGAGGATCATGGAGTTGCCCGGATCGATGGCGAGCCCCTTCTGATAGACGGCGAGGGCGCCGTCCCAGTCGCCGGCGCGGGCGAGGACGACGCCCAGGTTGTTGAGCGCCTTGTCGAGATTGGGGGCGATCCGCGTCGCCGTGGTCAGCAGCTCGCGCGCCTTCGCCATGTCGCCGTCCATCAACGCCTCCGCCCCGAGGTTGTTGTAGAAGTGGGCCGCCGCGGTGACGTCGTCGATGGGCTTGAACTTCTTGTAGGCCTTCGGCTTGTAGGGCAGGAAGTCGTAGGTCTTGAGCTGGCCGTCCATCCACATGCCGGCGACGATGTGCCCCTGGCTGACCACCATGCCGGCGCGGTGGTTCCAGCGCGTGTAGTCCGTGACCTCGACGTAGTAGGGGCTCAGGTTCTTGGCGCGCGCCACGCCGACGAACAGGTTGACGAACGACAGGCAGTTGCCCTGGTGGGTGCGGAAGGTGCTGACGGCGTCGCGCGTCGGCGTCAACGCATAGTGCAGGTCGAGGTGCTGGAAGATGAACTCGAGCACCTGGTTGATCTGGCGCAGCTCGGAGGGCACGGGGCGCATGGAGCGCTCCATCGCGGCGCGCAGGTCGGCATTGAGCTCGAAGGGAACGATGAGCTGGGCCGCCGCCAGCGGGCCGACCTGCTTCGCGTACTGCTGGCGCAGGAAGCCCACGGAGTCGAACGGCTTGTACTCGGAGCACGCCGCCAGCGCCACGGCGAGGCCGAGAAGGGGAACGAGCTGGCGGACGGGCTGGCGGACCATTGCAGAAGAAGAGAATAGCAGGAGGCGTGCCATGCATTCCCAGGGCGGAAGGCGGGCTTGCCCCCTGGCTTCTCCAATTTCTTGGAGACGCCCGTTCAATTCGCCGGATAAGCGCTACTTCGCCGCGTCCTCCGTGATCTCGATCGTGCGGCCGCTGTCGAGCGGGCCGGAGAGACGCGGCCCGGCACCCCGACGCCGGCGCTCGCGGTGATGTTCTCGAAGCGGCCGTTGCCGAGGTTGCGCCACAGCTCGTTGCCGCCCATCTGGTTGGTGAAGTAGAGGTCGATGAGGCCGTCGCCGTCCACGTCGGCGATGCCGTTGCCGTGGTCGTAGTGCGCCGCCTTGTAGGTCTTCCCCGCGTCGTCGACGATCTGGTGGACGAAGGTGATCCCGCTCTCCGGCAGGCGATCGGTGAAGCGGAAGTCGAGGGGGACCTGGAGCTTGGCGGCGGCGTTCTTCTCCGACTCCGCGCGGGCGGGGAGGGTGTCCGCCCCGATGTCCACCGGCGGGATGTTGATCACCACCGGCTCGGCCTCGGTGCCGGGGGCGGGCGGCGGAGCCTGCAGCGCCTCGGTCCCGTGCTGGTGCGGCGGGGTGGCCGCCGTGGTGGCGGCGGCGATCAGAAGCAGCATCAGAAGTCGTTTCATCGAGGCTCCTCGCGAAAGTGGCAATGGTCAGGAATCGGGACAGGCGCGGCCCTGCTCGTAAAGCTGGAGACAGGAACGCAGCGCGGGCAGGTCCTGGCGCTCCGCGTGGGCGGCGAGATCCACCGCCCGCCGCTGCTCCCCGGCCGCGGCGTCGAAGCGGCGGAGGGCGGCGAGCGCGCTGGCGTGGCCGACCGCCGGCTCAACGGCCTCCGGCGCCGCCGCCGCCACCCGGCCGAGCTCCTCCTCCGCTTCGCCGGCGCGCCCCAGGCGCAGCAGGGTGGTGCCCCGATTGTAGCGGGCGACCATGTCGCCGGGGGAACGCGCCAGGATGGCCTCGTACTGCGCCAGCGCGCGCGCTGTCTCTCCGGACTCGAGGAGAGCCGTCGCCAGGTTGAAGCGGGCGTCCATCAGGTCGGGGTCCAGGCGCACCGCGGTCTCCAGATGCTCGATCCCGGCTTGGCGTTCGCCGCGCTGGGCGAGCAGGCTGCCCAGGTTGTAGTGGGCGCGGGCGGCTCCCGGGTCGATCTCCACGGCCTTGCGGAAGCTCTCCTCGGCGGCGGCCGGATCGTGCAGCCGCTGCTGCGCCACTCCGAGATTGCTCCACACCTTGGCGTCGCGCGGAGCGGTCTCCAGGGCCTGCCGCAGCTCCTGGACGGCGGTCTGGAGGCGCCCCTCCTGGAGGGCCTGGGCGCCGGCGTCGGCATGCCGCCGGGTGCCGGCGTTGAGGCGCGCCAGCTCGTCGATCAGCGGGTCCGGAGCGGCGACCGGGACCTCGCCGAAGGCCGCGAGGTGGGCGCGCGCCTGTTCCGTCTGCCCCAGTCTGCGGTAGGCCATGCCGAGCTGGTAGTAGACCAGAGAGGCCTGCGGCTGGCTGGCGAGGACCGCCTCGAAGTGGGTCACGGCCGCGCGGGCGCCCGCGGCATCGCCGCGCAGCATGTCCAGCCGGCCGAGGCCGTAGTGCGCCGCCGCCGCGTAGGCCGGATCGCCGGCGAGGAGCGCCGCGAAGCGGGAGCGGGAAGCCGCGAGGCCGCCAGCGGCGAGCTCGAGCTCCCCCAGGCGCCGCAGGGCCGGCGGATCGCCGCGCCGCAGGCTGAGGACGCGTTCGAAGTCCGACCGCGCGGCGTCGAGGTCGTTCCGCTTCTGCGCCAGGAATCCCAGGTAGTACGGCCAGCGGGGGTCTTGCGGCGCGCGGGCCGCGGCGTTCTCGAAACAGGCAACGGCCGCGGCGGACAGCTCGTAAGCGGCGTACACCTCGCCGCACCTACCGAAGGCCTCCGCCAGCGCCGCGGGAGCGGCGGCCGGGCTCTCCACCACCTTCTTCAGCGCCGCGATCTCCTGCTCGAGCTGGCCGCGCACCGCCGGCTCCATGCGCGAAAGGTCGGGCTGGGGAAGGGGCCCGACGATCAGGAGAGCCAGCGCGAGCGCGCCGGAGAGGCTTGGGAGGATCACGGCACGGCCGTCCCCGCCTGCGTCCCCGTCCCCTCGCGCAGGGTGGTGTAGGCGTTGATGGGCAGGCCCTTCCACTCCTCCACCCGGCCGCTCGGCCACTGCACGATCACCTTGGCGATGTCCGGCTTGGCGCCGAGCCCCGCGAGCACCCGCGGATCGTTGGCCGAGGCGTAGCTGCCGTCGGAGCGCGCCCGCCGCCAGAGGGTGGGAGCACCGTTGCGCACGACGCCGACCCGCGCTCCCAGGGCGTCGCGCCCCGGCTTGCCGGTGAGCAGGCGGAGGCCGAGCCAGGGGTTGCGCGATCCGACCTGGTTGATCAGCACCACCGGCGGTCCGTTGTCGTTGGCCACCACGACGTCGGTGTCGCCGTCGTTGTCGAGGTCTCCGAAGGCGGCGCCGCGGCTGACCTCCGGCCGCTGGAGGACAGCTCCCGCCTGCGCGGTGACGTCCGCGAACCGGCCGTTGCCCAGGTTGTGGAAGAGCTGCTTGGCCTGGCGCAGCGGGAGACGATCGCCGGCCTGCGCCTGCTCCTCGATGGTGCGCACCGCGCCGTTGACGGTGAGCAGGTCGAGCCACGAATCGTTGTCGTAGTCGAGCCAGGCGGCGCCGAAGCCGGTGTAGGGCAGCGAGGCGCGGTAGAGCCCGCTCGCCAGCGTGACGTCCTCGAAGGTGCCGGCGCCGTCGTTGCGGAACAGCGTCAGGCCCTCGCCGGTGAGGTTGTCCATCACCAGGTCCTCGTGGCCGTCGCCGTCGTAGTCGCCGGCGTCGACTCCCATGCTGGCGTGGGTCTTCCCGTCGGCGTTGACCGCGCAGCCGGCGATCAGGCCGTCGTTGCGGAAGGTGCCGTTGTGCAGGTTGTGCCAGAGCTGGTTCTGGGTCGCGTCGTTGGCCACGTAGATGTCGATCCAGCCGTCGCCGTCGAAGTCCGCGGTGCTCACTCCCAGAGCCGGCCCGTAGTCGGCGGTGAGGCCGGCCTTCGCGGTGACGTCCTCGAAGGTGCCGTCCCCGCGGTTGTGGAAGAGGCGGTCGGGCAGCGCGTCGGCAGGGACCGGTCCGCACCAGTCGGCGGCGCCGGCCAGGGTGCGGCACGGCTTGGCGGAGGCGAAGGAAAACTTGAGGTAGTGGCCCACGAAGAGGTCGAGGAAGCCGTCGCGGTCGTAGTCGACGAAGGCGGCGCTGACGCTCCACAGAGAATCGGCCACGCCGGCCTTGGCGGTGACGTCGGTGAACGTGACGTCGCCTTGCGCATTGCGCCCGTTGTTGTGCCACAGGTGCCCGCCCTGGAGGCCGGTGATATAGATGTCCGGCCAGCCGTCGTTGTCGTAGTCACCCACCGCGACGCCCATGGCGTAGCCGTCGAGCTTGAGCCCGCTCGCCGCGGTGACGTCGGTGAAATGCGCTTCCAGCCGGCCGTCCGGTCCCTTGCGCAGGTCGTTGCGGTAGAGGGCGTGATTGAGCCGCGGGGCGTCCTTGGGGACCGGACTCGGCCCGAGGGGTCCGCCCTGGATCAGCAGGAGGTCGAGGTCGCCGTCGTTGTCGAAGTCGAACAGCGCGACGCCCGGTCCCATGATCTCGGGCATGTAGAAGGCGCCCGTCATGCCGTTGACGTGCGTGAAGTCGATGCCCAGCTCGCGGGTGCGGTCGACGAAGACCTCCGGCGTGCCCGGGGTGGCGGCGAGAGGCGCTAGGGCAAGGAAGAGCGACAGACCCGCAGGAATCATCAGGCGACCACCTCGGTCCCGGAGACTAAGGAGTGATCGGCGAAGCTGTCAACCGGCGGCCCCTCCAAGATTTTGGAGAAATCCCGTTCAAATCGCTGGATAGGAGGCCTTCCGCCAGATCCCGTCCGACGCCTCCAAGTGGTTTCCTTTCAAGGGTCTGCGCCCTCTGATGCCGGCCTTGGGCGAGTGGGCACCGCGCTTGCTTGACCATCCTCTACCATGTTCGATAAAGTCGGCTGCTCCAGCGAACCTGTTTTCAGCGCGAAGTCCGCCAGCAGCAGCGACAGAAAGGGGGTGGTCCGGCAGTCTGCGCAAGCATTGAGGCTGCATACCGTTGTCCGGGGTCGGCTCGGATGGTCATCGGCCGGCTCTCCAACCACACCAAGGGAGGTTTATTGATATGACGAATTCCAAATTTTGGGGACGGATCGTGGCGGCTGCCGCGGTTCTGCTCCTGGTCGGGGGCGGGGCCGCCTTCGCTCAGTTGCAGAGCGGTAACCTCTACGGCACCGTCGTCGACGAGCAGGGTGCTGCCTTGCCGGGGGTCACCGTGACCCTGACCGGCCAGGGCGCTCCTCAGGTCCAGGTCTCGGACGCGCAGGGGAAGTTCCACTTCCTGAGCCTGAGCCCCGGCTCGTATCAGCTCAAGGCCGAGCTGGAAGGGTTCTCGACCATCGAGTACCCGAACGTGGTGATCAACGTCGGCCGCAACACCCAGATCGAGGTCACGCTCTCGGCCGCTGTCGAGGACGTGATCACCGTCCTGGGTGAGACTCCGCTGCTCGACGAGCGCCGTATCTCCACGGGCACCACGATCAGCAACACGGACCTCGAGAAGATCCCGAACTCTCGCGACCCCTGGGGCGTCTTGCAGTCGACCCCGGGCGTGCTCACCGACCGCATCAACGTCGGTGGTAACGAGAGCGGCCAGCAGTCGGCGTATGTCGGCCCCGGCTCCTCCGGCGACCAGGCCATCTGGGCGGTCGACGGCGTGGTCATCACCGACATGGCGGCTCTGGGCTCTTCGCCCTCGTACTACGACTTCGACGCGTTCGAAGAGATGCAGGTCACGACGGGCGGCAGCGACTCCACGATCGCCACCGGCGGCGTCGTGCTCAACATGGTGACCAAGCGCGGCACCAACGAGTGGCGCGGCACCGGCCGCTACCTCAAGTCGGACAAGGCGTGGCAGGCCAACACGAACGTCGACCAGGGTGAGCTCGGCAAGGCCGGACCCTGGAACATCAACGCGACCCACCCCGCGGGCTCCGCTCAGCCGGCTGTCCGGCAGGGCAACAAGATCCAGAGCGTCGAGGAGTACGGCGCCGAGCTCGGCGGCCCGCTCGTCAAGGACCGCCTGTGGGTCTGGGGCTCCTACGGCCACCAGAACATCGACCTGCGGACCATCGCCAACGTCCAGGACCTCACGATCCTCAAGACCGAGAACGTGAAGGTCAACGCCCAGATCGCGGCGAACAACTCGGCGACCGTCTTCGTCCTGCAGAGCGAGAAGACGAAGAACGGCCGCAACGCCGGACCTTTCCGCCCGCAGGAGACCACGTGGAACCAGTCGAAGTTCGGTGACAACCCCACGGCGGGCAAGGTCGAAGACACCAACATCTTCAACTCCAACTTCTACCTGACCGGCCTGTATTCGATCGTCAACGGCGGCTTCCAGCTCGCCCCCCAGGGCGGCACGAACGCCACCTCGTTCTTCGACGCCGGCGGCGTCTGGCACAACACCTTCCTCCTCTACCAGACCCCGCGCCCGCAGAAGCAGGGCAAGCTCGACGCGTCGTCGTTCTTCAACACCGGCAGCCTCAGCCACGAGCTGAAGTTCGGCGCCGGCTACCGCACGGCGGAAGTCGAGTCGCGCTCCCGTTGGGGCGGCATCGGCCGCTACACCGACGGAGCCCTCTTCGGCATCCTCCCCTACAGCTACGTCTACGCCGCCCGCGACGCTCTGCCCGCGGCGAAGAACAACTACACCAGCGTCTACGCCCAGGACACCCTGTCGGCCGGCAACCTGACGGCCAACATCGGCCTGCGCTGGGACCGCCAGACGGGCAAGAACGAGGGTCGTACGATCCCCGCGAACCCGCTGATCCCCGACATCCTGCCCGCGGTCACCTACGGCGGCGGCGATTCGGGCTTCACCTGGACCTCGCTCGTGCCGCGCCTCGGCCTGACGTACGCCCTGGGCCCGGAGCGCAAGACCCTCCTGCGGGCCAGCTACTCGCGGTTCGCCGACCAGCTCGGCATCGGACCGACGTACCAGCTCAACCCGCTGACCCTCAACAGCTACGCCTACTTCTACGGCAACATCAACGGGCCGGGCAATTTCACCCGCGCCAACCTCGTCGACCTGAACGGCAACGGCCGCATCGACGCCGGTGACGTCGTCCCGGGTGGCGGCGCCGGCCTCGGCTTCAGCGGCAACGTCAACCCGTTCACGCACGGCCTCTTGCAGTCGAACGGCGTCGACCACAACTTGAACGCCCCGAAAACCGACGAGCTCCTGCTCAGCGTGGAGCACGCGCTGCTGCCGGAATTCGTGGTCGGCCTGAACGTCACCTACCGCAAGATCTCCGACATCCTGCAGACCGACCTGCTGGTGTTCGACAGCGATCCCTACTCGGCGGCGAACATCAACACCGTCGGCCGCCGGGCGACCCAGGCGGACTTCCACCAGGTCAACCTGACCGGCGCCACCCGCGTGCTGCCGAACGGCCAGCCGTACACGCTCACGTACTACGCGCTCAACCCGGGCGTCCTCACCCGTGGCGGCACCTTCCTCTTCAACGGCGACGAGAAGCAGACCTACAAGGGCGCGTCGATCACCTTCAACAAGCGCCTGTCCAACCGTTGGATGCTGCGCGGCAACTTCAGCTACGCCGACTGGAAGTGGGACATCCCGGCCAACGCGCTGTCGGATCGCACTCCCTTCCTCGGCGGCGGCTACAAGGATGGCGACATCGTCATGCAGGGCTCGGGCACCGGCTCGGGCTCCAAGGGCGGCGTCTACATCAACAGCAAGTGGGCCTACAGCTTGAACGGCCTCTATCAGATCGCGCCCGACCGTCCGTGGGGGTTCAACGCGGCCCTCAACTTCACCGGCCGCGAAGGCTACCCCATCCCCTACTACGAGCGCCTGAATCCGGGCGTGCGCGGCATCCCGGCCTTCACCCGCGTGCAGGTGGTGTCGTCGTCGGATCAGTTCCGCCTCGACAACATCCGCATCGTCGACGGCCGCCTGGAGAAGGAGTTCACGTTCAGCGACTTCGGTCTGACGCTGGGCGCGGACTGCTTCAACATGTTCAACGAGGGCTTCGTCCAGCAGCGCAACCACCGGCTGCGGGTCGGGGCGAACAACGCGAACATCAACGCTCCGGCTTCGAATTGGATCACCGAGGTCACGAGCCCCCGTATCTTCCGTCTCGGCGCGCGGCTCAGCTTCCGCTAAACCGCAACCGAGCGCACACCGAAACGCCGGGGGTCAGACCCCGGCGTTTTTTTTTGCCCCGCGAACCGCTAGACTCCGAGGCGCTCGCCGTGAGGCGAGCCTGAACCGCCGCCAAGGAGAACGTCATGCGCACCAAATACTTGGTTCCAGTCTTCCTGATCGCCCTCCTGGCTCCTTCCTCCCCCGCCGCCGCCCAGGAGTGGGTCGGCCACGGCCGCCTCCAGGGCGAGGTGCGGGACGAGCAGGGCAAGCCCGTGGACGGAGTGAAGATCACCTTTCGTAAAGGGACCGACCGCGTGGACGCCGGCAAGGTCGGACCGAAGCCCATCTTTACCGACAAGCGAGGCAAGTGGTCGATCCTCGGGCTCGCGGGAGGCTCCTGGGGCATGCTGCTCGAGAAGGACGGCTACATGCCTTCCGAAGGGCAGGTCAAGGTCGACGAAAACTCGGTCTCCGTCCCCCAGCCCATCATAAGGACGCTCAAGGTCCCGCCCAAGGGCGCCCAGACGTCGAAGGAGCCGTCCAAGAACGCCCTCGCCAAGGCGGCGATCGAGACGGGCAACGCGCATCTGGAGGCGCACAAGTACACCCAGGCGCGCGAGGAGTACGAGAAGGCCCTGAGCCTCCTCGAGCTCGACGATCCGGCGCTCAAGGCGTCGATCCAGCGCGCCATCGCGAAGACCTATTACGAGGACAAGCAGACCGACAAGGCCGTCGAGCTGCTCAAGAAGTCGCTCGAGCTGACGCCCAACGATCCGGACACGCTCCAGCTCCTGGTCAACCTTCTGGTGGCCCAGAACAAGGAGGAGGAGGCCAAGGTCTACATGGCCAGGCTGCCCCAGGGCACCAAGATCGATCCCACGGCGCGCTTGAACATCGGCATCAAGGCCTACAACGACCGCAAGCTGGACGAGGCGCTCAAGCAGTTCGACCAGGTGGTGCAGGAAAACCCCAACCTGCCCGACGCCTACTATTACCGCGGCCTGGTCTACCTGAACATGAACAAGACGAAGGAGGCCAAGGCCGACTTCGAGAAGCTGCTCGAGATCGATCCGAAGAACGAGCACGCGAACGACGCGCGCGAGTTCCTGAAGTCGATGTGAGGCCGCGAGCCCGATGCGCCGCCAGCGGCCCTCGGGCCTGATCCTCGCCGTCCTCGGCATCGCCGCCATCGCAACCTGGGCCGCGGGGTGCTCCCGGGGCGGCTCGTCGTCCGCGGCGGCGGAAGGCGGCAAGGACCTCCCGCCGCCCGACGGCGCGGCCCGGGGCGCCGATGTCGTGCTGGTCACCATCGACACGCTGCGCGCCGATGCCCTGGGCTTCACCGGCAACGCCAAGGTCAAGACGCCGCTCCTCGACCGGCTGGCGGCGGCGGGGCGCGTCTACACCGACACCCACGCCCACAACGTGGTGACCCTGCCCTCGCACACCAACATCCTGACCGGCCTCTATCCGTTCGCGCACGGAGTGCGTGACAACAGCGGTTTCAAGCTGGGGCCGGCGGTGCCGACCCTCGCCACCCGCCTGCACGCCGCCGGCTACGCCACCGCCGCGTTCGTCGGCGCCTTTCCGCTCGATGCCCGCTACGGCTTGAGCCGCAGCTTCGACGTCTATGACGACCACTATCCGCTGGGCACCAACCCGGACGAATTCGTCATGGCCGAACGCCGCGGCGACCAGGTGGTGGCCGCGGCGCTGGCGTGGTGGAGCGCCCAGCCGGCGGGGAGACCGCGCTTCCTGTGGGTGCATCTCTACGATCCTCATGCCCCTTACGATCCGCCGGAGCCGTTCGCCAGCCGCTACCTCGACGCTCCGTACCTCGGCGAGGTGGCGGCCGTCGATTCGTTCCTGGCTCCGTTGCTCGAGCCGCACCTCGCCGGCCGCGAGCGGCCGGCGCTGGTGGTGGTGACCGCCGACCACGGCGAGGCGCTCGGCGAGCACGGCGAGCAGACGCACGGTCTCTTCGCCTACGAGCCGACCCTCAAAGTGCCGCTGGTCCTGTGGGGAAAGGGCGTCGCTCCCGGCCGCGACGGACGGGCGGCGCGGCACGTGGACATCGTGCCCACGGTGCTGCGCGCCCTCGGGCTCGAGGTGCCGGCGAACCTGCCGGGGAGCTCGCTCCTCGCTCCGCCGCGGCCGGGCTTCTCGTATTTCGAGGCGCTGACCACGAATCTGAACCGCGGCTGGGCGCCGCTCCACGGCGTGTTGCGCGACCACCGCAAGATGATCGACCTGCCGCTCCCCGAGCTGTACGACATCGTGAAGGACCCGCGCGAGGAGCGCAACCTCTTCGGCGAGGAGCGGCGGGCGGCGGCCGACCTGCTCCGCGCGCTGCCGCCCGAATCGGTGGTGCCGCCGGCCCAGGGGACGGTCTCGGCCGAGGAGGCGGCGCGGCTGCGCAGTCTCGGCTACTCCACCGGGCACGCGGCGGCGAAGAGCGGCTACAGCGCCGCGGACGATCCCAAGAACCTGGTGGCCGTGGACCGCAAGGTGCAGGCGGTGATCGACGCCTACTCGCGGCACCGCTACGAGGAGGCCGTGGCGCTGTCCCGGGAAGCCGTACGCATGCGGCCGGACATGGCGGACGGCTATGAGCACCTGTCGCTGGCCCTGCGCCAGCTCGAGCGCCACGACGAGGCGATCGCGGTCTTGCGCGAAGGGCTGCGCCGCGCCGGCGACCGCGAGTCGCTGCGCCGTCAGCTCGGCCTCGCCTTGTCGGAGGCTGGCCAGGCGCGGGAGGCGGTCGAGGTGCTGTCGCCGCTCGGCGACGGCACGGACTCCGCCACCCTGAACGCTCTCGGTATCGCCCTCTCCGACGCCGGGCGGCAGGAGGAGGCGGTGGCGAAGCTCCAGCGTGTCATCGCCCTCTATCCGGAGGACCCCAAGGGATACGAGAACCTGGGGATCGTGGCCCTGCGCCGCGACCGCCTGCCGGAGGCCCGGGACGCCCTGCGCCGCGCCCTGGCGCTCAACCCGAGCCTGCCGATCGCCTGGAACACGCTGGGCGTCGCCCTCTATCGCCTGGAGGGGCCGGCGGCCGCCCTCGACGCATGGCAGCGCTCCGTCGCGCTCGACGGCACCCAGTACGATGCGCTCTACAACCTCGGGCTGGTGGCGGCGGAGGCGGGGCGGCGGGCCGCGGCGCGGCAGGCTCTCCTGCGCTTCGTCCAGACCGCGCCGCCGCGCCGCTGGGGTGCGGAGATCGCCAAGGCGCAGCAACTGCTGGCGCGGCTGGGAGCCTGATCGCGATGCGCCGACGCCTCCTCCCCTCTGCCCTGGTCGTCGCCGCGGCGCTGCTGGCGGCCGGCGCCTGCCATCGCCGGGAGAGCTGGCCGGGCGCGCCGGTCGTCCTCATCTCGATCGACACCCTGCGCAGCGACCACCTGCCGGCCTACGGCTACAAGGGGGTCGAGACGCCGGCCATCGATGCGCTGCGCAAGGATGCGATCCTCTTCGCGCAGGCGTACAGCCACTACCCTCTGACGCTGCCGTCCCACACCTCGCTGCTCTCCGGTCTCCTGCCCACGCGCACCGGAGTGCGGGACAACAGCGGCTATACCTTCGACGCCGCGCACCATCCGTATCTGCCCCAGCTCCTCAAGCGGGCCGGCTATGAGACCGGAGCCGCGGTCTCCGCTTTCATCCTGCGCCGCGCCACCGGGCTCGCCAGCGGGTTCGACTTCTACGACGACGAGATCGCCTCCGGCCCGGATGCGGACACTTCGCAGCGGGCGGGCGCCGTCACCGCCCAGCGGGCGCTGGACTGGGTGAAGGGTCGCGGCGACAAGCCGTTCTTCCTCTTCCTGCACCTCTATGAGCCGCACACGCCGTACGATCCCCCCGAGCCCTTTGCCACGCGCTACAAGAGCTCTCCGTACGACGGCGAGATCGCCACCGCCGACTCCATCGTGGGCACCGTCCTCGCGGAGCTCAAGCGGCTGGGGATCTACGATCGGGCCATCGTCGTCCTCCTCTCCGACCATGGCGAAGGGCTGGGCGAGCACGGCGAGGAGCAGCACGGTTTCTTCCTCTACCGCGAGACCTTGCAGGTGCCGCTCCTCCTCAAGCTCCCCGGCAGTGGGCGCGCGGGCAGCACGGTGGCCGCGCCGGCCGAGCTCGTCGACGTGGTGCCCACCCTCCTCGATCTGACCGGCCAGGCACGGCCGGCGGGGCTCGACGGCCAGAGCCTCCTCGCTCTGCCGGGGCCGCAGGCGCCGCCGCGCCGCATCTACGCCGAGACCTTCTTCCCCCGCCTCCATTACGGCTGGAGCGAGCTGGCCTCGCTGATCGAGGGGCGCTTCCACTACATCCACGGACCGGCGCCGGAGCTGTTCGATCTCGCGGCCGACCCGGGGGAGAAGACGAGCGTGCTGGAGAGTGAGCGGCGGGCCTATGCCACCCTGCGCCAGGCCATCGACGGCTACGACCGCAATCTGCCCGCGCCGGGCCAGGTGGACGAGGAGACGGCGCGGAAGCTCTCGGCTTTGGGCTATGCCGGGAGGCCGCACCTGGCGCCCGGCGGCGCGCTGCCCGACCCGCGGACGCAGAGGGCGGTGCTGCGCGATCTCCAGGTCGCCAAGCACCTCGCCGCCGCCAAGCGCTACGGCGAGGCCGCGGCGGTCCTGCGCAAGGTGGTGGCGGCGAGCCCCAACATGGTGGACGGCTGGGCCTTCCTCGCCTCCTGTCTGGACTTGCAGGACACGGATGCGGAGGGGGCCCTGGCGGCGTACAGGAAAGCCTTCGAGCTCTCGGGAGGCGGGCCCGAGCTGGCCCTGCCGATCGCCCGCGACCTGTGCAAGCTGGGACGCCTGGACGAAGCGCGGGCGCACGCCGAAATGGCGATCGCTGCCGATCCCACCGGAGCCTACGAAGTGCTGGCCAGCATCGCGTTGGTGCGCAAGGACGCCGACACAGCCCTGGCGATGATGCGCCGCGCCGGCCGCGCCAAGGAGGCGTTCCGGCGCGATCTCGGCCGCCTGCTGGCCGAGAACGGCCGCACCCAGGACGCGCTCGAGGTGCTGGGGCCGCTCGCCGGCCAGGCCGCCGACGCCGCGACGCTCACCACCACCGCCCACGCCCTCTCGGACGCCGGCCGGCACCAGGAAGCGGCGGCGCTCCTGGAGCAGGTGCTCGCCGCGGATCCGAAGAACGCCCAGGCGCACGAGCTCCTCGGGGTGGTCGACCTGCGTCTGGAACGGCCCCAGGACGCCCGCGCCCATCTCGAGCAGGCGCTGGCGCTCGACCGCCGGCTGCCCTCGGCGTGGAACACCCTCGGCGTGGCCCTCTACACGCTCGAGGGTCCCGCCGCCGCTCTGGAGGCTTGGCGGCAGGCCGTGGCCCTGGACGGCGCCCAATACGAGGCGCTGCTCAACATCGGGCTCGTCTCCGCTCAGACCGGCCACCAGGACCAGGCCCGCCAGGCCCTGCGGCGGTTCGTCGCGACGGCGCCGCCGCAGCGCTTCGCGCCGGACATCGAGAAGGCCCGGCAGATCCTGCGGGAGATCGGCGGCTGAGGCGCCGCGTCACCCCGGCGGCGGCGTCGCGTCGCTGTCCGCCGG
>Ga0075426_10000091_pt1 | contig 58027 bp, 39 predicted proteins | sample SoiMethybrSBSTD5_FD_75304 | JGI IMG/M metagenome (GOLD analysis project Ga0075426, IMG submission 75304) | Bulk soil microbial communities from a Populus tree surrounding site in Tennessee, USA - Soil MetaG P. TD hybrid SBSTD5 | ecosystem: Environmental > Terrestrial > Soil > Tree plantation... | reverse complement strand
AGCATCTGATCGAGATCGATCTTGAACTCGGAGTTCAGCTTCACGCCGCGCACCGGGTTGCCGAGCAGCTCCGCGTAGCCCGCGCATTCCTCGTAGGTCGGGATCGTGCCGACCAGCGCCTTCTGCTTCGAGGTGAACACCTGCGTCGCCGCGCGCAGGATCTCGGTCGATCCCTCGCTGACGAGCACGTTGTCGGTCTTCACCTTGAAGTGCGCCGCGATCGCTTCGGTGAGCTCGCCCGACTGGCCCGAGTAGCGGCCCGGCTTCGCGGTGTTCTCGAGCAGCGCCCGGAGCGATCCGAGCACCTTCTGCCCCGGCCCGACCGGGTTCTCGTTGCTCGCGATGCAGATGACGCCGCGCTCGACGGCCTGCAGGTCCGGCTCGAGCGCCGACCAGATGCTGTTCTCACGGCCGCGGCCCCAGATGCTGCTGGTGAGCGCGGCGCCCGCCCCAAGCCCGGCGGTCTGGACGAACTGACGTCGTGACAGTGCCATGGCTTCCTCCTACCGCCCCTTCCCGGACGAGGTCGTCGTCGAGGGCTTGAGCACGCTGCGGAATACGTCGGTGGCCTTCTGCATCTCTTCCATCGTGCCGAGCGAGATGCGAGCCCACTGTTTTTCCATCGGCGGGAAGTCGCGGCCGACCATCACGCCCTTGGCTGCGCAGGCGTCGCGGAACTGCGCCGCCGTCATCGTCTTGCCGATCTCGGTGAAGATGAAGTTGGTCTGCGAGTCGGTCGACGGGTAGCCGAGATCCGCCAGCGCCTTGATCGTGAAGTCGCGCACCGCCTTGTTGCGCGCGCTCTCCTCTTTGATGTGCTGCGGATCCTTCAGCGACGCCACCGCGGCGGCGACGCCGAACGTGTTCACGTTGTACGGCATGCGCCACGCCGACATCTTCTTGATCGTCGCCGCGTCGCCCATTGCGTAGCCGATGCGGACGCCGGCCATCCCGTACGCCTTCGAGAACGTGCGGGCGACGACGACGCCCGGCGTCGCGAGCGCGAGCGGAATCGCCGTCTGGAACGACGGATCGGTGGCGTAGTCGCAGTAGGCTTCGTCGATGAGGACGGCCGTCGTCGGCGACTGCTTCTTGACCTCGGCGACGAAGTCCTTGATCTCCTGCGCGCTGTTGATCGTCGCCGTCGGGTTGTTCGGGTTGCAGAGGTAGACCAGGCCGGCGCCCTTGACCAGCGGCAGCAGCGCCGAGAGCTCCGTCCGCAGCGTCTTCTCGGCGACAGGCGCCGATTTGACGCTGAACTTGAGCGTGTTCTGCGCGAAGCCCGCCGGATCGCCGTAGGTCGGCGACGGGATGACGAGATGCTTGGTCGACGACATGAAGACGCGCGCGGCGTTCTTCAGCAGCTCCTGCGACCCGACGCCCAGCACGACGTTCTCGCGCTTCGCCGTATGGAGCCTGGCGAGGAGGATCTCGAGATCCGCGTCGAGCGGGGTGCTGTTGAACGGGTAGCGGTTGGCCTCGGGAAACTTGCCGAGGATCGCGTCGATCGCGGCCTTGCCGGGACCGAGCGGGTTCTCGTTGCTGCTGATACGGATGGCTTCCACTCCAGGCGGAAGGTTGGGACGCATCCGCGCAGCGCCCTGACGGCCCTGCTGCATCGCCTCGGCCATCAGCTCCTCATGACCCCGGGCGGCCATGAACGCGGCGGCGTGCGACGTGCGACCCACTCCCAAGCCCTGAAGGAAACCGCGGCGCGACACCGACATGGGATTCCTCCTTCAGCTACAGACGACTACCGACGAGAATGCGAAAAACCTGTGTGTGAAGGCGGGATGTACCGCGACAGGTCAATCGGCCGGATTCTACTTGGTCGCCCGGTGAGTGTCAACGAAAGTACTGAGCCAACGAGACTTGTCACGAACTGTCATGCTTGCCGATGCGCGCGCGTGCGCACGGCGGCCGTGCCGTGGCGCTCGGGCCCCCGCAAGAGCGGCACGTGAAGCGCCGATACAAGTGATGCTATGAAAAACCTCACGCTCTCTCTCGTCGCCGGCGCCGCGCTGCTTTTCGCCGCGTCGCCAGCCCATGCGCAGTTCAAGCCGCGGCCGCTGAACGATCCGGCGACCGGCGAGCTCTTCCATATTGAAGCCGACGCCGGCTTTTGGACGCCGACGGCCACCATGACGATCTCGAGCGAGTCGCTCGGCATCCCCGGCAGCGTCATCGACCTCAAGAACGATCTCGGCGTGACCGATCAGCACTTCCCTGCGTTGAACCTGCAGGCGCGGCCCGCGCGCAGCCACCACTTCCGGCTCCAGTACATCCCGATCACCTACGAGGGGAGCACGCGGATCCAGCGCGACGTGATCTTCAACGGCATCCGCTACCGCTTCAACACGCCCGTCAACAGCTCCATGGACTGGAAGGCGTGGCGTTTCGGCTACCAGTACGATTTCCTCGTGAAGAACCGCGGCTTCGCGGGCTTCATCATGGAGGCGAAGTACACCGACGTGCGCGTGGAGCTCGACAGCCAGTTCGCGCAGGAGTTCGCGCACGCGCGCGCGCCGATTCCGGCGCTCGGCGGCATCGGCCGCGTCTACATCGTCCCCAACATCTCGATCACCGGCGAAGTGACCGGCTTCAAGATCCCCGACAGCATCGACAGCCGCTACAACGCGCACTACGTGGATGTCGACATCTACGGCACGGTGAACTTCACCAACAACGTGGGGGTGAAGGCCGGCTACCGATCGCTCGACCTCGGGTACCTCATTAAGAACGATCAGGGATCGTTTGTTCTCAAAGGACTGTACTTCGGGGCCGTCCTTAGATACTGATCGACCGTCTCGTCGGCGTTCCCGTCCGATTGTCAGTGGAGCGTGACGTCCGCCGCCACGAGTTTTTCGAGGCGGCGGTCAGCCTCCGCTAACGTTTCCGGCCGCTTACAGAAGCAGAACCGCAGCTTCGTACGGCCGGCGCCCGTCTTATAGAACGAGCTGCCGGGCACTGCCGCGACGCCGACGTCCTTCACCAGATACCGCGCGAACTCGACATCGTCGGCGAAGCCGAACGTGCTGATGTCGGTCATGATGTAGTACGCGCCGGCGGGCTTGTAGGTCGTGAAGCGATGGCGGTCGAGGATCGCCAGCAGCGCGTCGCGGCGCTCCTGATACCTCGCGGCGAGCGACGCGTAGTACGCGTCGGGCAGCGCGAGCGCGACCGCGCCTGCTTCCTGCAGCGGCGCCGGCGCGCCGACGGTGAGGAAGTCGTGCACCTTGCGGATCGCGCCGGTCAAAGACGGCGGCGAGATCGCCCAGCCCACGCGCCATCCCGTGACGCTGAACGTCTTCGACAGGCCGTTGAGCGTCACGGTTCGATCGGCCATGCCTTCGATCGTCGCGATCGGGATGTGCCGCTCTCCGTCGTAGATGATGTGCTCGTAGATCTCGTCGGCGATCGCGATCGCGTCCCACTTGCGGCAGAGCGCGGCAATCGTCTCGAGCTCCTCGCGCGAGAACACCTTCCCCGTCGGGTTGTTCGGCGTGTTGATGATGATCGCCTTCGTCTTGTCGTTGAACGCCGCGGCGAGCTCGTCGGGATCGAAGGTCCATGAAGGCTCGTGCAGCGTGACGTACCGCGGAGTCGCCCCCGAGAGAATCGCGTCGGGGCCGTAGTTCTCGTAGAACGGCTCGAAGACGACGACCTCGTCGCCCGGATCGACGATCGCCATCATCGTCGCCATCATCGCTTCGGTGGTGCCGCAGCAGACGGTCACCTGCTCGTCGGCGACGATCGGAAGGCCGTAGCGCCGCGTGAACTCGCGCGCCACCGCCTCGCGCAGCGGCCGCGCGCCCCATGTGACGGCGTATTGGTTCACGTCGTCGTTGATCGCCGCGCACGCCGCCGCCTTGATTTCGGGCGGAGCCGGGAAATCGGGGAACCCCTGCGAGAGATTGACGCCGCCGTAGAGCTGATTGAGGCGCGTCATCTCGCGGATGACGGACTCGGTGAACTGGGTCGCCTTCTTGGATCCCGTCAACTTCGACATAGGGATCCAACGATACAGGCGGCGAGGGCTCCTACGCAGCTTTTTTCGTGCGGCGCGAGGACGACTTCTTCTTGGCGGGCGCCTTCTTGGCGGGCGTCGCGCTCGCCTTCTTCGCGGGCGCGGGCGCGGCCTGGTGCGCGACCGCCGGCGCGGCGTCGCGCGCCGTCTCGGCCGGCGACTCCGGGCCGTACAACCGGCGGTAGTCGTCCGCCGTGCCCAGAATCTTCTTCACGTAGTTCTGCGTCTCGGGGAATGGGATGTCGTCGATGAACTCGTCGCGCTCGAAGCCCGCCTTCTCGGCAATCCACCGCTGCACGCGGTTCGGCCCCGCGTTGTAGGTGGCCAGCGCGAAGTGCGCGCCGCCGAACTGGCGGACGAGATCGGCGAAGTACGCCGTGCCCATGCGCAGGTTCGTGTCCGCCGTCGTCAGCAGGCTGAGCGAGAACCTGCGCGAGATGCCCACCTTGCGCGCGTAAACGCGCCCGGTCGACGGCAGCAGCTGCATCAGCCCGTAGGCGTTCGCCGCCGATTTGACGTCGGGCGTGAAGGTGGACTCCTGCGCGATGAGCGCTGCGATCATGTACGGATCGAGCTCGTGCTCCGACGCATACCGCCGGATCTCCGGCCAGTAGTTCACCGGGAACAGGACCTTCAGCAGATCGGCCGGCAGCCTCTCGCCGCCCTCGGCGAGATACTGCGGGTAGGCGCGCTTCATCGCGTTGATGCCGGCGCGCAGATCGCCGCGGCGGTTGTAGATCCAGCCCATCGTCGCCTGGATGACGGGCGAGTCGCCCCAGTTCTTCTGCGCGTAGTGCAGCTCGTCGAGCGCCTGATCGTACAGATCCAGCGCGAGCAGCGCCCGCACGATCGGCGCGTTGGGCGGCAGCGGCGACGGCTCGGCGGGGCGGTCCGCAACCGCATCTGCGATCGCGCGCGGCGCGCCGCGCGTCTCGAGGCGCTTCGCCGCGAGGCGGCCGTAATAGCTGTTCAAGTAGTCGGCCGCGACGAGCCTGTAGCGCGCGTCGGCCATCGCCGTCTCGCGCAGGTTGTCATGCGCGCGGCCCGACCAGTACAGCCACATCGGACGATAGTCGGAGCGCGGGAAATGCGCCGCCGCCGATTCGAACGCGCGGTTGGCGTCGGCGTAGCGGCCGGCCTTGTACGCCCACCAGCCGATCTTCCACGCCGCGCGCTCCGCGTAGTGGCCGGTCGGGAACTTCTCGTACAGCTCGCGGAACGTCTCGTCGGCCTTCTCGTCGTCGTTCTGCAGGATGTAGTGCGTGGCGAGGTTGTTCAACGCCTCCTCGGCCCAGCTCTGCGACGGGAACTCGTCCACCAGGCGCCGGACGATGCGGAAGTACTCGTCGTGATCGCCGAGCTCGCGGGTCGCGACGGCGTAGAAGAAGAGCGCTTCGCCCTGCCGCGACGCGTGGTCGATGTAGGGCCGGACGAGATCGCGCGCCGAGCGCGCGTGCCGGAGATAGTAGTCGCACTCGCCGAGGCGCAGCTGCACGAGCTCGCGATCGTTCGGATCGATCGCGGCGGAGCGCAGCGACTCGAACACGCTCTTCGCCTGCGCGTACCGCTTCGCGCCGAACAAGCGCTCGCCGCGTCCCACTTCGAGCTTGTAGCGGCTGGTACCGGGCGCGATCGGGCCGATCGGCAGGCTCGTGAGCTCGTCGCCCGCGACCGGCGCGAGATCGCTGAACGGGAATTCGTACACGACGCGTGAGTACGCGGCGGCGGCCTTCTCCGGGTTGCCGGAGGCCTTCGCCACGCGGCCCAGGCGCATCAGCACATCGTCGGGCGCCGTGGTCCTGAGCGCCGAGAGCCGCTCGTAGATCGCCATCGCCGCGGCGAGATCGTTCAGCGCTTCGTCGGCGTCGGCCTCGCGCATCGCCGCGGCTTCCGCAAGATAGCCGACCGGCTCGCGCGACGCGAGCGTCTGGAACGTGCGCCGCGCGTCGGCGGCGCGGCCGAGCCGCAGCTCGGCGAGCCCCTGGTAGTACTCCGCGTAGAGGCCGAGCGTTGCCTGCCGCACCGACGGCTGCATGAGGATCGGCAGCGCGCGCGCGAAGTTGTTGTCCACCTCGAGCTTCACGGCCTGCGTGAACTCGCCGAGGGCGGCGGTGCGCGCTTCGGCGCGAGCGGCGGCATCGGGCGCGAGCCAGAGCAGCGACGGATCGGCCGGCAGCCGCGGGTGGACCGTCGCCTTGAGCGCGGAGTCCACCTCGTCGCCGGTCTGCTGCGCGCGCGGCGCGGCGGAGACGAGAAGCGCCGACGCGAGCGCGAGGATGGTGATGAGCGATCGGTTCATGTTCGACGTACTACGCTCTGACTTCGAGCAGCGACGCGTCGCCGTCGGCGAGCGTGCGCACGAGCTCGTCGTGAAAATAATCGGCGTGCTCGCGCACGTGCCGCGGCACGCGCTGCTCGTACATCACGCGCGCATGCGCGATTTCGCCGCCGAGGCGCGCGATCAGGTCCCGGTCGCGGCGGCCGTCCACGACGTCCGCCTCGTGGTAGAGCTTGATCTCGCTCACGAGCAGCTTTGCGTAGCGCTGGGCCGATGCATGCTCTTCGGCGCTCGACGCCTCGGCCGATAGGGCCGGCGCGTGTCCGCCCGGTTCTGCCGGCGGCTGGACGATGGCGCGCGCCGTCTTGAACGCGGTGATCGCCTCGAGCGCGCGAGACGCGTAGCGCGCCAGCACCTCGAGCGCTTCGGCGGGTTGAGAACGAGCGTCGGCGGGCCGGTTCGCGGCGGACACGTCGAGGACCGCGACCACCTCGCCCGCGAGCGTCAGCGGAAACGCCTGCTCGACGCCGTTCCGCAGCGCCGGCGCGTTGTTGCGGGCGGCGGCCGCGATCGCGCGATCCTCGTCGAGGGCGACCTCTTCTGTATCGGCGCTCCCCTCGCGTGTCCACGACGCGAGGCGCTCGTTGCGCAGCAGCCAGATGTGCGCGGCCGAACCGTCGCCGCCGGCCGCGTGGATCAGCGCGTCGAGCACGCCGCCGAGCGACGAAGCGCCTGCCATCGCGCGGATGCCGTCAGCGAGGCGCGCCAGCGACGGGTCGTCGGCGCGCGGCGCGGCCGCCTGGCGCGCCGCCTCGAGTTGCGCGCGCCATTCGGCTTCGCGTTCGCGCAGCGTCTCGTCGGCATGCGCGGCCGCGTCGGCGCGGGCGGCGGCTTCGGCGGCGGCTATCGCGTCGGCGCGCGCCGCCGCTTCGTTGCGGGATGCCGCTTCGACGCGCGCGTCGGCGTCAGCGCGAACGGCCGCTTCCGCTTTGGCGACGGCCTCGTCTCGCTCCGCCCGCGCGGCCGCTTCGGCGCGCGCAACCGCCTCGTCGCGCTCGGCGCGCGCGGTCTGCGCGAGCTCATCGAGCGCCGCGCTCTTGTGCCGGTCGAGCTCGTGGCGGAAGCGGTCGGTCAGCGTGTCGAAAGCTCGTCGGAGCTCTTCCTCGAACGTCATGGATTAGAACGGCGCCTCGGACGCGCGGGCGAGACAGGGGGCAGGAGCATTATGCGGGCCGCGCGGCGGGCAAGTCAAGCGCGACGGGCGAACAACTCCAACGGGCTGAGTAAGTTGACGACATCGCTTGAAGGCCGTACAATGCACCACGTCAGATCGCGACTCTCGGGTTCCTCATCCGTTCGCACGGGGGCGACACGGTTTCGACGGGGGTAAAGACTCGCGGGATGCATGCCGAGCGCCATCGCCTCGTAAATCCGGTGGAACACAACGTAACTGCGGACACGCAGCTCGCTCTCGCTGCTTAATTAAGTAGCGACGTCCCCCGCGTCTTCGCCTTCGGGGCGCGGAGGGATGTCATAACAGAAGGCTGGTCGTCACTGGCGGTTCCGACGGGTGACGGCGAGATCCATCGGAGCTAGCGGCCGCCGGTTTCCGTCGCTCTTCGACGGCGGCTGCGAACTTTCAAGAGCGGCTACGCATGTAGACGCCTGCGACGGCGTATTCTCGGACGCGGGTTCGACTCCCGCCGCCTCCACTAACTTTTCTCAATGAATGGGCGCGATCGGCGCCCGTTCCCGCCGCCTCCACTATTTCTCCACTCGCGTGCGGCCGAGCCACGGACGTCGTCTCCAACAGTAGGATGGCCGCTCGATCGCCGCGGGACTCATGTGCACTTATCAACGTCGTGCCGGACCACGTGCTAACGATTGCGGATGGACGCTGTCAGCTGAGAAACTGAACTGTGGGAACGCCGCACGGCGTCACAGCTCGCTCGGCGATTGGACGGTCAAAGCCTGCCTTTGATGCGTTCGCGGGCGTCGATGCGCGAGTGCTCGGCTGTGTGACGATGCCGATTGTGCCAGGCTGCTAGGCGCCGAGCGCGAGGTGCGCGACGGTATACGAGCCGGCGGGCAGCTTGAAGGTCATGCGGCCGGCGGGCGCTGGCGCATCGAACCGTTGCGGCGCGACCTTCCGCGGCTGCTCGAACGTGTTGGCGGACTTGAGATCCGCCCCGGTCAACGTCTCGCACGCGAGGACACGCGATGGCCGAATGTCGTTCCAGTCGAGCACCACCTCGCGTTCGCCGCTGGTATCGCGATTCAGCAAGAAGATGGCGGCCTGCCCCCTCGGCCCGTCCAGCGTGGCGACCACATCGACGAACGGCACCTGATCGTTGCGGGCGAAATCCGCCTGCAGGCCGGCGGCGCGAATGGCGTACGTCTCCGACTCGACGCGCAGGTCCAGCACGCGCCCGTGCGCGTACTTGAGCGCCCACGAGGACGGATAGAAGATCGTCTGCCGCAACACGCCGGCGTCGTTGGTGACGAGCGGCGCGATCACGTTGACGAGCTGCGCGAGACAGGCCACGCGCACCCGCTCCGAATTCCGCAGCAGCGTGTTGACGAAGCCGCCGACGAGCAGCGCGTCCTCGAGGTTGTAGACCTCCTCCAGCAGCTTCGGCGCCACCTGCCGCTGACCGTTTGTCGCCATGCCGCCGCGAGCGCGGTACCAAACGTTCCACTCGTCGAAAGAGAGCCACAGCCGCTTGCTCGACTTGCGCAGCCCCTGGACGTAATCGCAGACGGCGGCGCTCTCCCGTATCTGGCGATCCATGTCGAGGTTCATCGCGAGATAGCGGCCGACGTTGTTGCCGGTGAGCGGCGGGGTGTTGCCGTAGTAGGCGTGCAGCGACAGGCCGTCGACCATGTCGAAGCACTCCTCCAGCACCTCGCGATCCCACACGAGATACTGCGGCATCGCCGTGCCGCTCGATCCGCACGCAATCAGCTGCACGTCGCGATCGACGACGCGCATCTGCTTGGCCGCGTCGCGCGCCTTGCGCCCGTACTCGCGCGCCTGCAGCTGTCCGATCTGCCACGGGCCGTCCATCTCGTTGCCCAGGCACCAGTACTTCACACCGTGCGGCTGCTCGTACCCGTGCGACCGGCGCAGCTCGCTCCACTTCGTCCCGCGCTCCACGTTGCAGTATTCGACCAGCGCCACGGCCGTTTCCGCGGAGCCGGTGCCGAAGTTGAGGCCGAGCAGCGGCTCGCTGCCGGTCAGACGGCACCACTCGATGAATTCGTTGGTGCCGAACTGATTCGTCTCCATCGAATTCCAGGCGCGATCGAGCATGGTCGGCCGCTGCGCCTTCGGGCCGACACCGTCCAGCCAGTTGTAGCCCGAGACGAAGTTCCCGCCCGGATAACGGACGATCGGCACGCCGAGTTCCTTCACCTCTCGCACGACGTCGGTACGGAACCCTTTCTCGTCCGCCAGCGCCGATCCTGGCTGGTAGATTCCGGTGTAGATCGCGCGGCCGAGATGCTCGAGGAACGATCCGAGCACCCGGCGGTCGAAGTCGGCCGCCGCCGCAGGCTGTCGAATCCGCACGCGCGCCGCGCCGCGGCCCGCCTGCGCGTAGCCGATGGCCTCGAGCCACGATTCCGCCGCCAGGGCGGCGCCCGCCTTACCCAGGCCGCCGAGGAACGTGCGGCGATCGAACCGGGTCATGGGTCGCAACACCCGATCTACTTGGTCATCCCGCGAAGCTCGTGGATCTGCTTCGCGAACGTCTCGACATTGGCGCGGTTCACGACGAGCGTCGGGACGATGATCTGCTTCGACGCGGGAATGAAGGAGCGATCGCCGCGCGCCGCCTGCGCCATCTTGTGGATGGCCTGATAGCCGAACTCGTACGGCTGCTGCACGACCGTCGCTTCGATCGCGCCGACGCTGATGCCCGCAAGCGTCTCTTCCGCCTCGTCGAAGGCGATGATCTTCACCTTGCCGACCTTGCCGGCGTCGCGCACCGCGTTCAGAATGGCCGGCCCGTTGTAGCTCCAGAGGCCCACCAGTCCTTTGACGTCCGGATAGCGGACGAGCGTGTCGGCCGCATTCGCCTTCGCCCTGACGTCATCCACATCGTCGGTTCGGACGTCGAGGATGCGGATGTTGGAGCCGGCAAGCGCGTCGCGGATGCCCTGCACGCGCTCGCGCGCGTTCTGCGCGTCGAGCTTGCCGACGAACAGCATCACCGTGCCGCCCTCCGGGATCGCCTCGTGAACGAGCTGACCGGCCTGGCGCCCGGCGGCCAGGTTGTCGGTGCCGATGTAGAGCGTCCGCTGCGACTGCGGCGCGTCGCTGTCCTGCGTGAAGACGATCGCCCGCTTCGCCGCGGCGTCGATCATGGCGGTCTGGTTCGCCGGGTCCACCGGCGATATCGCGATCGCGGCCACGCCCTTGGTCAGAAGATCGTCGACGATCCGCTGCTGCTCGGCGGCCGTCCCGTCGGAGGTCAGCCGGAACTCAGTGTCGACATCCGACAGCTCCGCATCGGCCTTCTCCACTCCGCGCCGGGCGATCGTCCAGAAGTCAGCCGCGTTGTTGGTGACGAAGGCCACCTTGATCGTCCCCGACGTCTTCGCAGCGGTCCCAGGGCCAGAGCGACAGCCGCCGCTCACGCACGCGAGGCAGACCATGATGGCGGCGAGGCGCGGGACAACCCGTTCGGTCATGGCGGCGTTGAGCATCACGGCTTTGGGGGAATACCGCGAATCGGGGGGCGTGTCAACTTTCGCGCTCGACGGTGACGAGCTGCGCGCCCACTGCCGCCACACCCGGAGAGGAGCCGGCGAACACGTAGGGCCGATGACCGGTGTGGCGTTCGTACTGGTCGGCGATGCATGCGATCGTCGCTGACGCATCGGAGCGGCCGACCACGGCAACCGTGCCGCCGCTGCCGCCGCCGGTGATCCGCGCGCCGAATACACCGGCGGCGGGCGCTGCAGATCGCACCAGTTCCACCAGCCGATCGGTGCCACGCGACCCGAGACCGCAGCGCCCGTAACTCGCGTGCGACTCGTACATCAACGCGCCCAACTGCCAGCCCCGAGACTCGTCGGGCGAATCGCGCAGCAACTGACGAAAGGTCTGCGCCCGCCGCCGTTCGTAGACCGGATGCGCGGTCGCAGCGCGGACGCGATACCGCCCCTCTGCCGTCACCGTCGTCACGGGATCCGATGTGCCGCCGTACCGTTGGAGGAACTCCGATCCGCGCATCTCCTCGGGCAGGTGCGAGGCCACACGCTCGAACTCCGCGGCGTCGAGATTGGCAAGGTATCCGCCGGGGATGCGCAGGTGATCGGCAAGAATCCGCAGGCCCATGAACGCAGCGGCGCGCACCGAGCCGTAGTCGGCGCCGCTGACCGCGTGACGCTCTCCCGAGTCGATCCCCCACACGGCCAGGTCGTCGGGCAGAGGTACTGGTGCCTGCAGTTCCGCCGGCTGGCATAAGAGCGCCGTGAGCGCATCGGGCTCGCCGAAAACGCAGGTCATCTGGTCCATCACACCGCACGGCGCACCCGCCACCAGGTTCTCAGCGCGCTGGCACAGGAGCGCGAGGTCGCGCGGCTCGATGGCGAGATCGAACGCAGCGGCTGCGGCCTGCATCACGGCTGTCTCCACGGCGGCCGACGAACTGACGCCTTTCTCCTCCGGCACGTCCGACGCGATTGCCACTCGCGCACCAGCCTCGAGACGGAGTCCGCGCTCACGAATCAGCACCAGGAAGACGCCGACGATGTATGCGCCCCAACGCTCGTCGCCGTGCGCAAATCGTCGGCGCGCCGCCTCGTATCCGATCGGGCCGTCGTCAACGATCAGCGCGGCGACCGGGACGTTGAGCGGAGACCGGCCCCTGCTCAGCACCTCGAGCACCGGCCGGTCGATCGGCTGCACGGCCGCGCATGCGCCTTCGGCGATCGGGCGCTCGAGCACGAGCGACCCGGAGTAATCAGCAATGCCGCCCATGACGTCGAGCCGGCCCGGCGCCCGCGCAATGGCCGTCGGCACGCCGGCCTCGATCAGCCGGCGCGTGCGGAGCAGTTCGACGAACTGTTCGAGTTCGGCGGCAGCGCTCACGCGCCCTCCGCCGCACCGAGCCACCCGCGCGCTCGCAGCTCCCTCTGCAGCAGCGGCTCGATCGCGGCACGGATCTTCGAATTCGCGTAGCCGACCCAGGCCACGTCGGCATCGACCGTGAGCGGCGCATCGAGCGTTCGACCGGCCGGATCGGTCACAATCACGCCGCTCTCCTCGGCAATGAGCGCGCAGCAGATGTCGTACGGATGGCAGCACAGCGGCCGCGCGAGTCCACGCTCCGCGACCCAGGCGCCGGTCAGCGGCCGCAAATCGGCAATAAACCGATCGTGGCCGGCGGCGAGCTCGTACAACTGCCCGCCGGTCGATGCGTACTGGTCCTCGAAGCAAAGCGCCTTGCCACTCGGCTGTGCGCCGAGTGCGCCTCGGACGATCGCCTCGTCGAGTGCGCCGAGCGTGTCGCGCGCCCCGGGGAAGAAACGCGCGATGGTGGAGAATCCGTGAGCGATGCTGCTGGCTGCTGACGGGCGCAGGCGCAGCGGCACGCGCTCGCCCGTCAACCGATTCAGCCGCGCCGCCTCGACACCGCCGCCGCGCGTGGCCCAGATCTGATCGGCAAGGTGCTGCTTCACCAGCGGGATCTCGGTCTGCACCGCCAGGACGATGTCGCGCAGCGAGGTCGCGCGGCCGCGATTCGGAGCAACGCCGGTCAGGATCCACGCGCTGCGCTTCTGGTACATGAGACCGCGCGTGCCGTCGATGGGATCGACGATGATGCGCCAGGTGGCGGCGTCTTCGTCGATGCTGTCGGGCACGCAGCGCTGCCCGCCCGGCAAGCCTTCGGCCACCAGCACGAACGACTGCTCGCGCCCGAGCGCTTCCGTCAGCCGCTCGATGACCCTTTCGCTGATGACATCGATCGCGTAAATGGTATCGCCCTCGTCGTCGCGATCGACAGCAGCGAGCGCGTCCACTGTCTGCCGCTCGGTCCCCGCGACGACCGCGTCCCGCACGCGGCCGTGCCACTCGACGATCGGCATCAGAAGTCGGCGGGGATCCGGGCTGTCCCGGCGCGATGGACGCGGCTCAGGCATGAGAGGCGGCGCGGTAGTGAACCGCGGAAAGCGCGCGCAGTTCCTCCGCCTTCACCTCGGGCAGCGTATCGCTGAGGAAATTGCCGCCGCCTATCTCCGGACCGGCGAGGTACTTCAGCAGATGCGGCTTGCGCAGCGGAGGGTGACACTCGAGGTGAAAGTGGAATCCGCAGTAGTCACCGCCGTCAGTGGGCGCCTGGTGCAGCGTCAGCACGTACGGAAAGGGCATCTGCCAGAGGTTGTCGTAGCGCACGAGCAGCCATTTGAGCGCCGCCGCCAGATCCGCCAGCTCACCTTCGCTCATCGTCGCCAGACTGGCGTGCGTCTCCTTCGGCGCGACGTAGCACTCGTACGCATAGCGCGCGAAGTACGGCAGGAAGGCGATCGCCGAGCCGATCTCGGCCAGGATGCGGCGGCCGTCCGCCAGTTCCGAGTGGATGATGTCCTGGAACAGCACGCGCCCGTGCTCGGCCCAGTAGCGGCGGCTGACGATCGTCTCGGTCTCGATCGTCTTGAACACGAAGTTGGTCGCGTAAATCTGCCCGTGCGGATGCGGGTTCGACACGCCGACCACCGCGCCCTTGTTCTCGAAGATCAACACGTGCCGCACCTCGGGCCTGGCCCCGAGCTCGACGTACTGCTCGCGCCACGCGGTCATCAGCGCGGCGATCTCGCGCGAGTCGAGCTCGGCGAGCGTCACGTTGTGCAGCGGCGTGTAGCACACGACGCGCGCGACGCCCGTCGCCGGCGAGTTGCGGTAGATTCCCGGCGCGGCCGCCAGCGGCTGCGGCGCGTCAGGGCCGACGCACGGATGATCGTTGTCGAACACGTACACAGAGCCGTAGTGCGGGTTGTGCGCCCCGCTCACGCGTCGATTCCCGGGGCACAAATAGCAGTCCTCGACGTATGCTGGCGGGCGCGTCCCTGATGCCGTCGTGTGTTCGCCGCGCCACGGCCGATCGTTACGATGGGCCGCCACGATCACCCACTCCTCACGCAGCGGGTGCCATCGCTGCTCCCACATCGCCACCCCGGGAGTGCACATAGACGTGGATCCTTTACTCCAGATGCGGGCGATCACCAAACGCTTTCCCGGCGTGGTCGCGCTCGATCACGTGGACTTCGAGGTCGCGCGCGGCGAGATCGTCGCGCTCGTCGGCGAGAACGGCGCCGGTAAATCGACGGTGATGAAGATCCTCGCGGGGGTCCATCAACCTGATGCCGGCGAGATCCGCGTCGACGGTGAGCCGGTGACGATTGACGGCCCGGGCCGCGCGGCCCACCTGGGTATCGCCGTCATCTACCAGGAGCGGGCGATGGTCGACACGCTCGACGTCGCCGGCAACATCTTCCTGGGACGCGAGCCGCGCCGCGCCGGTCCGCTGCGTCTCCTCGACCGCAGCCGCATGGAACAGCTCGCGGCGCGGCATCTTTCACGCATCGGCGCGGCGATTGTCCCGCGCATGCTCGTCAGCCGCCTCTCCACCGCGCAGCAGCAGCTCGTGGCCATTGCTCGCGCGCTCTCGATCGACGCGCGGATCCTCGTCCTCGACGAGCCGACCGCCAGCCTCGGGAGCGACGATGCCGAACGGTTGTTCGGGGTCATCAACGACGTGCGGGCCCGGGGCACGGCCATCGTCTACATCTCGCACCGCTTGGCGGAAGTCGAGGCGATTGCCGACCGCGCCGTGGTGCTGCGCGACGGCCGCAACGCCGGCGCGCTGGCGCGGGGCGACATGCGCCGCGACCGGCTGGTTCATCTGATGGTCGGCCGCGCCCTGGAGTCCGAATACGCATCGCGTCTGGGAGCGTCTCCCGCTCCAGCCGGGCAACCGCGCGCGCCGCGGCTGCAGATCGATCGCGTTCGCACAGCGCGCTACCCCGGCAGCGAGATCTCGCTCACCGTGTATCGCGGCGAAGTTCTGGGGATCGCCGGGCTGATCGGTGCCGGGCGCACGGAATTGGCGGAAGCGGTGTACGGCATCACGCCGCGGCTGTCCGGCCGCGTGCTGCTCGATGGAGTGCCGCTGACCATCGCGACGCCGAACGACGCGATCCGCCAGGGGATCTGCCTCGTGCCCGAAGATCGGCGCGGCCGCGGGATCGTCGGTGGGATGAACGTGCGCGAGAACATCACGCTGCCGAACCTCCCGGCCTTCGCGCGAGCGGGCCTCGTGAACCGGCACGCCGAGGCGACGGCCGCGCAGGAGATTGCGACCAACCTGACCGTGAAGGCGCCGTCGATCGAAGCGCCGATCGGCACGCTGAGCGGCGGCAACCAGCAGAAGGTCGTCCTCGGCCGGTGGCTCGCATGCGGTCCGCGGGCGATTGTGCTCGACGAGCCGACGCAGGGCGTGGATGTCGGCGCCAAGGCCGAAATTCACCGGTTGATCCGCCGACTCGCGGACGAAGGCGCAGCGGTGGTACTGATCAGCAGCGACCTCGAGGAAATAGTCGCCGAGTGCGATCGCGTGGCGGTCATGCACGACGGCCGCGTGACCGGCGTACTCGATCGCGCACAGTGCACGCCCCAGTCGATCATGCAACTGGCGGTCGCGTGATCACAGCCGCTGCGCAGCGACCATGACCAGAAAAGACGCCGTCATCGCGCTGCTGCTGACCGGGCTCTGCGCGGCCGTCGCGCTCGCCAGTCCGCAGTTTCTCAGTGTCGCCAACCTCCAGAACGTCACCCGGCTCGTCGGCACCTACGGCATCTTCAGCATCGGCGTCGGCCTCGTTATCGTGACCGGCGGCATCGACCTGTCGGTCGGGTCGATTTGCGCGCTGCTCGGCGTGCTGCTGTCGATGATGCTCGTCGAATGGCGGTGGCCGCCGATGCTCGCGCTCGCCGGGGCGCTGGCCGTCGGCGCCGGTCTCGGCGGCGTCCACGGCGTGCTGGTGACGCGCCTTCGCCTGCAGCCGTTCATCGTGACGCTCTGCGGCCTGCTGCTGTATCGGGGAGCGGCGCGCTACATCGCGCGCGATTCGACCAAGGGATTCGGCACGGGCGCAGGATTCGAGTGGGTGCGGACGCTCGCCTCCGGAGACGTGGGCGGCGTCCCCATGCCGTTTGTCCTGCTCGGTATCATCGCCGTATCGGCGTGGCTGCTGCTGCACCGCTCGGTGTTCGGCCGTCACCTGATCGCGATCGGCCGCAACGAGGAGGCCGCGCGCTACGCCGGCATCCGGACGCAGGCGGTCGTGGCATGGGCGTACGTGATCTCGGGCACCCTGGCCGCGGTCTCGGCGATCATCATCGCCTTCTACACCAATTCGATTTCGCCCGCGTCGCACGGCAACTTCTACGAGCTGTACGCGATTGCCGCGGCGGTGGTGGGCGGCTGCAGCCTGCGCGGCGGAGAAGGCTCGATCCCGGGGATCGTCATGGGCGCGGCGCTCTTGCAGGTCCTGCGCAATCTGGTCAACCTGCTCGACATCCCGGGCTCCCTCGACTTTGCGGTGATGGGCGCCGTGATCCTGCTCGGCGCGATCGCCGATCAGATCGTGGCGCGGCGACCTCCCCGCGCGGCGCATTAGTCTTCGCCAAGCCACATGGTGGTCCTTGTCGACACCGACGCCGGCATCACCGGCATCGGCCAGGACGGCTCACCCGACACCGGGACATCAAGGGCAAGGCGCTCGGTGCGCCCCTGTACCAGCTGTTCGGCGGCAAGGCGCGCGAACACATCGAGCTGTATGCCACCTCAGGTCTGCCGCAGGGAATCGTCCCGCCGGCGGAAGCAGCCGCGATGACACTCAAGGAGCGGGGGCGCGCACGATGGCGGCGGGCTATCGCGTATTCCGGGTGGACAGCGACGTCCTCCCGAATCCCGGCGGTCCCGCCGGCGCCCGTCGAGGGCCCGCACGAGGCGCGACGTTCGATTCGCGGTCGCACATCCGGCTCATCGCAGAGGCGTCGGCCCAGATGCGGGAGGGCGTCGGCCCCGACGGCAACTGGATGATCGACCTGCACCCGAAGTTCGACGTCCACGAAGCCGTCGAAGTGTGCCGCCTGATGGAGCCGCACCGCCCGTTCATCGTCGAGGACCGCTGCGGGAGGAGCAGTTCGGGACGCAGCTGCCGAAGCTGCGGCTGATGACGTCCGTCCCGCTGGCGCCGGGCGAGGAATGGGGCGCGCGCGGACTTCAGCCCGCTCGTCGAACAGCGCGATATCGACTTCGCACGCGTGTCGCTGCCGAACGTGGGCGGCATCACCGAGATGCTGAAGATCATGGCGGTGTGCGACACGGCCACTGGTAACGATCGCGTGCGTCGTTACAGGCGCAGCCAGGGTCCGTTCTACGGCCGGCACTCGAAGCTGTTCGCGTCGTCCGGATTCCCCTGACCTTTGTACTGGGCGTGCAGCGGATATGCACAGAGCGGCCGGCTGCGCCCGGGGAACGCGGCGCCCGTGGCGGTCAGGCTTTCGGGCGCAACGCCCTGCTCCACCCATCGCACCATCGCGTCGAGCGCGTCGAATCTGTCGAGCGACGGCCCGCCGCCGCAGTGCCCCGCGCCCGGCACGAGGAACAGCCGGCTCCACTCGCGCACGCGATCGGCGCCGCCGTTCGCCTGCGTGATCCGGTTGTAGTAGTCGACGGTGTCGAGCGCCGAGAACCACGGGTCGCTCACGCCGTGCCAGAACAGGAGCTTACCGCCGCGGCCGGAGAACGTATTCAGATTCGTCCACCGCGCGGTCGTCGACAACGGCTCCCCGGGATCGTTCTGCACGCGCTCGACGGCGGCGTCGACGTCCATCCCGATGGAATTCGCGGCGCCGCCGATCACCTGTCCGCCGTGCAGCAGACCGGCAATGCCCTGCGTCGACGCGAGGCCGGTGTCCCACGCGAAGCCGGGATACACCTGCCGTCCCTTCGAGTCCTTCGGCCCGGCGAACGCTTTCTCGAGCGCCGCGGCCTGCTGCGGCGACAGGCAGCGATCGCTCGCGCCGCCCGCGCACACGAGCGTCTTTGGGTCGAACCGGCACGCGTTCACGTTGAAGATCATCCGGTCCGCAAGACCGTCACCGTCGTCGCACGCGGCGACGATGCCGTCGATCGCCGCCTGCTTCTGAGCCTCGGTCAACGCCTCGCGCGTACTCGGCTGACCCTGTGCGTTCTTCGGCGCGACCTCGTTGAGTGTCACGGCGACCCAGCGATCGCCGATGCCCGAATAGCCGGTGCGCATGGCCGGCGCGCCGGCAATCACGCCGTCGAACAGCAGCGGGTAGCGCTGCGTCATCAGCATCGCCTCGCGCCCGCCGGTCGAGCAGCCGGCGAAGTACGACTTGTCGGGCGGCTTGCCGTAATTCCGCGCGATGATCCGTTTCGCGAGGTCGGCGACGCGGCCGATCGCGGCATACGCGAAGTCGAGACTCGCCTGCTGGTCCTGCTGAAAGGTGCCGTCGAACGCGCCTGTCCCGGAGTGCCCCGTATCGGTACTGACAACGGCGAATCCACGCGCCAGCGCAGAGCGGTCGCCGGCCGCAGAGGTGCCGAGCGGGTTCTGCACCGATCCATTCAGGCCGCCGCCCCCCTGCATCAGGAAGCGCCCGTTCCACTCCGCCGGCAGCGCGAGCGCGAAGCCGATGCCGTACATCGTTCCCGCCGGCACACCTGAGCGGCGATCGATCACACCGTCGACGCGGCAGTAAGCGGGCAGGTTGCTGGCCGCAGGCGCCGAACCGCCGGCACGGCCGCTGGGCAGCGGCGCGCCCGCGGCAATCCACTGCGTCTTCATAATCGTGACCGCGACACCATCGACCTGCAGCTTCTGCAGCGCCTCGCACGCCGCCGGCGTGGTGCGCGACGTCTGCGCCTGCACAAAAGCAGAAGACAACAGCAGGACACTCAGTGCGAACAGGGATGCACGCATCATCGCTCCTCGTGTGACTAGCGCGCGGAATCATATCGGACCGGCCGGAGACCGGTTACTGCACGTGCAAGAGCGCCCTCATCAAGCGTCGCAGACAGGAGTGCCGGCGGACGCTTCTCCGGAACAGCGTTGGCAGCGCCACGTAGCTTCCGCGTCCGAGCGCAGGTCGAATTCTGAGCCCGATTTGAGCGACGAAAAGACCCAAGAACACCCGCGGGTTCACGATGCGGATGTCAAAGGTTGGGATATCCAAATGTGCTTTTCGCCGTCAGCACGCGGCGGGGCGCCGTCCGAATCTTCCCCGCGATCACCGGGACGGCTCACGGGGTTCCTGCTGACGCATCAGGTCGATGGAGCGCAGCACGGCAAACGTCCGGACGGTAAAGAACGGCGTCGTCACCAGTCGCGGATGCATGTCGGTCTAGTGCGCGTGACGGGGATGGCGGCCCGGCCTCGCGGATGGCGCCCGGTTCATCATCCGGAGCATCTTGAACCCGCCCGTCGTGCTGGCACGCCACACCAACGCTGCCGCCACGGCAAGGAAGACGATGTTCAAGACACTCGTATAGTTCCAGGCGATCTGCGCTTCGGTGATGGTCGCATGCCGGTCGGTCGGCAGCCAACCGAGGGCCTTGAACAGCAATTCGACCGCGAGTCCCGCGGCACTCATCGCCACGAACATCGTCCACGTGAGAAACCAGGCGATTCGACGCGTGTAGTACCGACGATAGATGTCGATGATCGGCACCACGATCAGGTCGGCGAAGATGAAGGCGATGACGCCGCCGAAGCTGATGCCGCTGTTCCACAGCACCGCCGCGAGGGGCACGTTGCCGACCGAGCACACGAATGAGATGACGGCGACGAGCGGCCCGACGAGCGGCCCCCAGAACAGCGCGAAGGTCGGATGCTGCACGAGGAAGAACGACCTCCAGAGCTCCTGCGGCACCCAGGCGGCGAGCGCACCGGCAATCAGCAGACCGCCGGCGACATCGCGCCACACCGCAGCCCAATCGGCCAGGAAGTAGTGACTGATCGCGGTGAACCCTTTGGCCGATGTGATGCGGAACCACATGGATCCGCCCGAGACCGACATGTCCATCTCCGCGTGCCCTTCCATCGACCCTGCGATGCCCTTGTCGGCCTGCTCCCGCGCCGTATCGACCATCCGGTTCGTCAGGAAACGCCGAAACAGCAGCGTGAGGATGATGACCATCACCGGAGCGCCGATGAATTCGGCCAGCGCGAACTGCCTGCCGAGCAGGACGATCATGACGATTCCGAGCTCCGCAACGAGATTGGTCGACGCCAGCTGAAAAACCATGGCCGCCGTGAAGTTCGCGCCCTTGCGGAAGATCGACCTCGCGAGCGCGACCGCGGCGTAGGAACATGACGACGAGGCGGCACCAAGACCGCAGGCGATCGCGAGCGTCCGTGGCGAGTCGTCGGGCAGCAGCCGCGTCATCTCCTTCTTCGAGACGACTGCCTGCACGATCCCGGACAGCGCGAATCCGAGGATCAGCGCCCACAGGATCTCCCAGAACATCGCGAACGCCATCGAGAGTGCGTGGACGATGAACATGCGATTACGCGTGTCAGGGTTTTACCGGAGCTGGCACCTGGAATTCCCATTCGTCGCCCCGCTGGGTCGGCGGCGACGTGGTTGCAAGCTGCTCCTTCGTGCCGCTGACGACGAACGTCTTGTTGTCGGCCGCCGGTGTGCCGCGTGCAACGACACTCACATCTTTCGACACGAAGCCGTTGTTCTTGATGATCTGACGCAATTGCGCCAGCGTCACGGTGTTATCGACGTTGAGATCCAAAATCGTCAGGCCATCTTTGAGGGTGACGCGAACCTGCGACACCGCTGGCACCTTTTTCATGGCCACGCTCACGGCGTGGGCGCAGATCTCTCAATCCATGCCGAGGGTCTTGATCTCGAGGTGCCGAAGCTCCGCGTGTGCCGCTGTCGCGAATCCGAAATTGAGCGCGAGGAACGACGCGACGAGAATATGGCGACCCACAAATGCTCCTATTTCAGCCAGAAGAAGTACGCGACGTTGACGGCGACCCGGACACGCTCCTTCGCCGATGTGGTATCGACACGTTGATACGCAGGGAACAGCACGCCGGCCTCCACGCCGACCGCCTTGTGCAGCAGCAACGTCGTCGGTCCCACGAAGACTGTCCGGGCCGCACCGCCCGTCTCCAGACCATTCATCCGGTTCGCTGTGCGATCCTCCGCTGTGACTTCGATAAAGAACCGAAGATCAGGTTTCCCGGCCTCGGTTCGCAGCGGCGGCGGTCGGTATCCGTACACCGCCGTGAACAGTCGGGAGTCGCCGAACTGGTCGACGCCGCGCTCGAGGAAATGCTGCACGCTGCCGCCGACCCACACGTAATGCGCGCGCGACGCGTACCCCGTCGAAATCCCTGCTTCGACCGATGGCCCGACGCCGATCCCGTTTCGCCGGCTTTCGAGCGGCGCGGTGCCGCCTGCGTAGAACGTACTCTCCTGGCGGCCACCGATGCCGATCGTCCGACGTTGGAATCGGTAAGCCGCCAGACCTTCGAATTCGCGGTCGCTCGACATCGCGCTCATCATCCGCGCCGGAGCGAGCCGGCCGTCGCTCGTGGCGAGCGGCAGCGACCCTGATAGCTGCAGGTTTTCGGTGACGCCAAACGACAGCATCGTCTTCAACATCTGTTGTCGCTCGTCCTCGTCGCCGCCCCTGAAGGTCCAGGCTTGGTCGATGCTCCATCCACCGCGGCCGAGCGTGGGCGTGGCCGCGCCGAATACCGGTCCGTGGCCAGACGCGAATACGGGCGTCATCGACACGATCGACGAGATCAACCAGCACAGTAGGAATGTCGAAGTTCTCATGATTGAAGGCGTACCCACCAAAGCGCCGCGTATGTGACGGCGATCGCGCTAGACCAGATCATCACGCTCGTCCAGAAGAGGACGCGGTTTACGCGCATCGCCGGACTGTCGACGTGACACAACTCGCCTGGTGCACAATTCGACCGCCGTGGACGGACGACGACGAGCCAGAAGTTGATCGCGAGCATGACGCCGACAGCCGCGAACACGGCTGCCTTGTGACGGCCGATCGCGGCCAGCCACGGCGCCGCGTCAATGGTCGTGGCGATGACGGAGCCTAGACCTAGGCTCACGAACACAATCGGAAGCGTTCAACACACGAGCGTCGTGAGCGAGGACGCAACGCCAAACAGCGCAGAGAATCGCGGATTCACGCACATACCTCCTCCCAAGACACACCAATCTCGTGTCACCGAGAGGAGTGGATCAAATCAGCAGCGCGAATGGGTGGAGATGGGGTGGATCGTGAGGACGCTTGATCGAAGGCGCAGCGAGAGGACTGCCGACCGATGGCGTCAGATCCTGAACATAGATGGCTGGAACCGCTCTAGGCGCAGCAATGGCGACGAAGTGGGTCGCCGTCGCCACGGGAGACGGACTGGCGGCACCAACCTTCTTGCAGCAGCCGCCGGCGCTACCCTGTTTGTGACAGACGTGATGACGAGCCTTGCAGCACGCCATCTGCTCGGCGACGGCAGCCTCGGGGCCGACGGCGCAGACCGACGGCACCGACACGCACATTGCGCTAATCGCAATGGCCGCGATCGCTCGCCGCACAAAGCGCATACTCGAATTCTCGGCGCTACGGTCGCACGTGTCAAACCCGGCCGGTTAGGCGTTTACTCGCGATCCAACGTTGACGAGGCGGATGACGTCGTCAGCGCAGCGAACATGTAGAAGTGGCCACGTTGCGACGCGTTCCAGAAAAGTTGAAACGTATGTCCAACGGAGACCGGGCCGAGGACGTGGGCAGCGTCACCGGTTCGCCGGCGAGCTGAACCAATCCGCCGAACTCGAACTCCGGGAATCGCTGGCCGGCGATCGTCCCCGAGCCGCGTCCGAGAGGTCCGCCGGCCAGGCCCAAGCCGACGCGGATGGTGTCGCCCGCGGCACACGGCGTACAGGCGGTTGTCCCGCCGCCGCCGAAGCTTCCTGTCAGCGAGACGTCTCGACCGGACTGCGAGATCAATGAACCGGCAACAGCTGGTTCGATTGTGTCGATTGAGCCAGAAGTAATGACGGCGGGGTTGATTGTGATTACGTCAGCGAAGGCTGGGACGCGGACCAACAGCAGGACGAGGGCGATGCCGTAGGCTCGAAGGCGACTGACCATCGAGGCGCTCCTTTCAGCCGAAACGAGGCGACCCGACGGACGCAAGAAGACAGCCAATCGGTCACTCTTGCTGAAGCAAGCATCCGCGCAACTCCACCAAAGTCACGCGGACACCACCCTTCCGTTGCGCGTGACGACGATCGGCCGCTGCAGGAACCGTCCGTACCGCGCGGCCGCCGCCGACACGGCGCGCCACTCTCGCTCGGCGACACGGCGCCGCGGCCGCACGTCGACGACCTGCTCGCCTCCGCGCGGCGCGGCGCTCCACGTGCCGGCCACCTGGCCGCCGACGACGACGGCCTCGCCGAGCGCGCCGCGCCCGCGCGGGACGGCGTCGAGATCGCGGTAGGCGACCAGGTACTCGTCGAACCGCGGCAGCAGGCTCGCCGTCGGCCCCGCAGCGGCCGCTCTTCGCGGCGCGCCGCACGTCCATTACGTGAGCCCGCCGATCGACGCCGGCCGCGCGCGCGTCATCTCGAGCCCGCGTTTGGCGTCGGCCGCCGTGAGCCCCGACCACCAGGCGAAATCGCGAATCGTCGCCGGCCCATGGCTGCCGAAATACCGGCCGGCCAACTCCGCGATCGCTTCGTCGCGCGAGCGCCGCTCGGGCTTCGGCGCGCGCGCCGCCAGCAGCGCGTAGGTCGGCTGCCCGCCCCGCCGACACCCGCTGCAGAGCACGCGTTCGACCTCCGCGTGAATCGTCAGCAGCGCGAGGCGGATACCCTGGATGGCGATTCCCTCGCGCGCGAGATGCGCGCCGAGCTCGCTTCGCGTGAGGTGCGCGCCTCCGCCGACGGCTTCTTCGATCGCGCGCGTCGCGCGCACGCGCAGGCCGGCGTCGAGCTCGTAGTAGCGAAAAGCAAACGCCAGCTTCTGCTGCACGCGATCGGCGGTGAGCTCCAGCATCCAATGCACGTCGGACGCGGCGACGAAGTGCCACGTCGGGCGCATCACGTGCGTGCGAACGATCTGCGCCGCGTCGATCGCGCGGTCGATCGTCGCCGCCGTCGCGCCTGCCGGCATTCGAAGACCGAGCGCCCACCGTGCGGCGGGATAGTCCTGCGCCTGGACGGCGCCGAACCACGAGACGAGCGCCGCGACCTCGCGCGGCCCTGGCGTCGTGATGCGCTGGTTGGCGAGCCGCTGGAGGGCGATCGGTCGATTCACGCCGCCGAACTATGACACGGCGAACGACAACGCGCGATCGCGCTCTTGAGCGTCATCGCCGACGCGCCGACGGTCCCGGCGACGTTCGCCGTCCCCTTGCAGACGGTGCCGTCGGCCGCCGTGCGCGCGAAGGTGAACTGGCCGTTGAAGTCCGATGGATTTGGCCAGGCGTCAGTCGAGGAACCGCTGCGCCGCGCCGGCGATCATCGCCAGCGTCAGGATCGCAATCGCGCACTCGCCGGCCACGCCGACCGCCAGCGGACGCCATCCCTGCCGCGCGATCGTACGCAGGTTCGTGCGCAGACCGATGCCCGCGAACGTGAAGAGGAACGCCCAGCGCGACAGGTTCGCGATGTCCGCGGCCTCGCCGCGCGTGAAGGCGCCGAGCGTCGCGACGAGCGACACGGCGACGAAGCCGAGGACGAACTTCGGAAACTTCGCCCACAGAAAGCTGGCCTTGTTGGCGACCTCGGTCGCCGCGCCGCGGCGCACCCAGTAGAGCGCGTAGCCGAGCACGACGAACCCGATCGTCGCGTTGCGCGTCGTCTTCGCGAGCACGGCGAAGCGGCCCGCCGTCTCCGAGTAGATCGCGCCCGCGGCCGTCGCTTCCGCCGTGTTGTCGACGGCGAGGCCTACCCACAATCCGTACGCGTGATCGCTCATGCCGAGCGCGTGGCCGACGACCGGAAACACGACGAGGCTCACCGCGCCGAGCGCGAGGATCGCCGCAATCGCGTACGAGGCATCCTCGTCGTCGGCCTCGATCGCGCCCTTGGCGGCGATGATCGCGGAGACGCCGCAGATGGACGCGCCGATGGCGAGCAGGCTGGTCAATTTCGGCGGCAGCCGGAACGCGCGCCCGAGCGCCGTCATCACCGCAATCGACACCGCGAGCTCGACGACGACGCAGAGCAGGCTCACGCCGCCGAGGCGCGCGACGTCGCCGAGCAGGAAGCGGACGCCGAGGAGCACGATGCCGATCTTCAGCCAGAACTCGTAGGTCTCGATGCCGGCCTCGCACACCGCGGGCACGCCGACGGTGTTCGAGACGATCAGGCCGAAGATGATCGCCCACAGCACGTACTCGATGTTCGGCAGCGTCATGTGATGGGCGCGGCCGTACGCCGCGATCGACTGCTCGGCGATCTTCCCGGCGTAGCCGACGATCCCGAGCAGCGCAATCCCCGGCATCACCCGCGCGAGCCGTCGGATGGCGGAATCGGCGGGCGGCGGCGGCGCGTCGATCGTGAGGCTCATGCGTGCACCTCGCGCGTCACCACGGAACGCCGGACGCGATGCCCAGCTTGACGAGGAGGATGAGAAGCGCGGCGGCGATCACGGCGAGCCAGTCGCGGGACAGGGTCATCAGCGCATCAGTCTAACGATGATCGGCGCGCAGGGCTATTACGATTGCGGAATCAACCCGACGAAACGCGCCGCCCGGCGCGCCGATCTGCACTCTTCGCCGCACGTTGTCGCGGCATCGCGTTTGCCACCTCCTACCGGGCTTCGCTGTGTTTGCCGTTCTCACGTCTCCCATCGCGCCGATCCTCGTCGCGCTCTTCCCCGCGGCCGTCGTCTGGTCGCGAGGCCGCGCGCTGACGCGCCGGCTGGACGATCCCACGCTGCCCGAGCGGCTGCTCGCGGTCCGCACCGGCTACGGCGCGGCGCTCGGCTTCTCGTTCGCGCTGCTCGTCGTCGCGTTCTCGTCAGACGCGGCGTGGGCGCTGCCGCTGATGCTTGTCGCGCGCATCGCGGCGGCCTATCCGGCCCGCCGCACGCTCTTTCAGGAGACGTGGAGCCTCGGCGCGTACCTCTCGTTCTTCCTGCGGCTGATCGCGGCCGGCTACGGCTTCTGGATGCTGCTGTCGTTCGCGCCGGCGATCGTGGCGCTGACGGCGCCGCGGTATCAGTGGGCGGCCGGCCTCGCGCTGACCGCGCTGCTCGTCGTGTGGAACGTGCGCTACGCCGATGTCATGCGCGGCCTGATGCGCGCGACCGCGATCGACGACCCGGTGTTGACGGCGCGCTTCGCGCGCCTCATCGAGGCGTCGGGCATCGCGATGCCGCGATTCGAGCGGATCCCGATGCGCGGCGGCATGCTCGCGAACGCCGTCGCGCTGCCGTCGCTCGGGCGATCGTCGGTGATCTTCACCGACGCGCTCCTCTCGCGGCTCGACGCGGACGCGGTGATCGCGATCGCGGCGCACGAGGTCGCGCACCTCGAGCACTACAACGCCCGGAGGCTGCGCCGGACGGCGATGCTCAACTACGCGATGATTGCCGGCGCGGGCGCGGCGCCGATCGTCAGCGCGCTGGTTCCACCCGTCTCCGACGTCGTGCCGTACGTCTGGCCGGCGATCGTGTTCGTCGTCCTGGTCGCGCGCACGCACCAGCGCCAGCAGCAGGAGACGGCCAGCGATCTTCGCGCCGTCGCGCTCACCGGCGACGGCGAGGCGCTCGTGCGCGGCTTGACGACGCTCCACACGATGGCGCGCGTGCCGCGCCGGTGGGCGGCGAACGTCGAGCGGCAGGCGACGCATCCGAGCCTCGCGCGCCGAATCAAGGCGATCCGCGAGGCGGGGAACTGTCCGCCCGCCGCGCTGGGCGACGCGGCGGCGTTCACGTCCGCCGACGGCACGGCGTCGGTCGTCTTCGGCGCCGATCGGATCGAGTGGAACGAAACCGCCGGCGCACATTTCGCGATCCAGTACGCGCAGCTGACCGAGCTGCGCATCGAGGTGCGGCGCGCGGCCGCGGCGCGCTTGATCGCGATCGATCGCGCCGGCCGGCGGTGGGAGCTTCCGCTCGCCGCGGCGGAGCTCGCGCGCGCGCAGGCGGTGCTCGACGTCGTCGACGTGCGGACGGCGGATCTGGTGACGCCGGCGCTGTCGCCGCGCGCGGCGCGCATGCTCGCGCTCTTTATCGCCGCAAGCGCCGCGACGGTCGGCCATTTCGCAGCCGCCATCGTCGCGTTCCTCGCCGCGGCGCGGACGGCCGCGCCGCTGTCGGCCGCGGCCGGCTGCGCGGCGCTCGCCGCCGCCGCGCTGACGCTCCGCGACGGCGCCTGGAGCAGCGTCGACGCGAGCACGCCCGCGCTGGCGCTCGTGCTCGCGCTCGTCGGCGCGGCGCTCCTGTGGGTCGCGTACGCGAACCGGCGGGAGAGCGCGTCCGCGCCCACGCGAGCCGCCGGCGCCGCGCTCGCGCTCTGCACGCTCGTCTCGTGGCTCGGCCTCTTCTCCAGCGGATTCGACGCCGTCCGCATTCACCAGGCGGCGCGCGTGCTTCCGGCGGCCGGCGTGTTCTCCATGGCCTGCGCGGGCTTCCTCGCGCTCGAGCGGAGCCGCCGTGCGCGCGCCGGCGCCGTGGGCGCCGCGCTCGCCGCCGTGCTGCTGGCGGCGGTCGGATCGCAGGCCTTCCTCGAGGCGTTCAGCAGCGATCCCTTCGTCGCGGCCGCCGCGCCGTTCAGCGTCCGCACAGTGTCGCCGCGCCGCCTCTCGGAATTCCAGGCGCCGTCTCGCGCGAGCGGCCTCCATCTGTCGCCGCACGGCCATTCGATCGCCGTCGCCTCCGAGAATGAGGACGAGGAAACGACCTATTACATCGGCCGCGCCGGCGGTCGCCTGACGCCATTCGATGCCGACGACGTCGTGTTCCTCGACGACGACCGCGCGCTGCTCCTCGAGCTCGGCCGATCGAAGGACGCGATCGTCAGGCAAGTGGCCATCGGGGACGCGACCGTGGTGGTCGCGGAGCGCCGCATCGACGACGTGATCGATGCGAGGCTCTCGTACGACGCCGCGTCGACGACGTGGACGCTCGTCGGCCACACGCGCGAGCACGACATCGTCCGCGTCGCCGGCCGCGGCATGGACGACGAAGTGCGGCGGCAGCGCTGGACGGTGCCGGGCGATCTCGCGCCGCGCACCTCGACGATCGCGTCCTCGGATCGCGCGGCGCTCGTCATGGACACGCGCTACGACAGCCGCCTGCTGCCGTCGACAATGATGTGGCAGATGACGCCGCTCGTCGGCATGCCGCCCACCGAGTCAGCGGTGTGGAGCGTTGGCGCCGAGGGGGCGACCGAGCGCGCACACACGCGGCTCGACCTGCGCTGCGTCGCGAGCGGCGCGAGCGGCACGACGTCGCTGTGCGCGGCATTCGACGGCGTGCATACGCGGCTCTCTTTGCTCGAATCGAGCGAGCGCGTGAGGCCGCTTGGCCAGCTGGCGGGCCGCGTCTACCTTTACGATGCGTCGAGCGCGCCCGACTGGGCGGCCGCGTGGTGGCAGCGCGGCGCCGTCCTGCTGCGCCTGTCCACGCGCGAGGCCTTCCAGATCGCGGACGCCAAGGCTAGGTACGTGCGCGCCCTCACGGTCGCCGACGCGGTCATCGGCGCTCTCACAATCGGCAACGGAGAAACCACCGTCCACGTGTACGCGCGGCCTTGACGCGCACCGGCTCCGGCGCGGCAATTGCAGGGCGCTTTGCGGCCGAGATGGAGGGACGGAGATGTTGTTTCTGGTTTTCTTGCTGATCGCGCTGTGGTTCCTGGGGTTCATGACCAGCTACACGCTCGGCGGACTCCTCAACATCCTGCTGGTGATCGCGATTGTCCTGTTCCTAGTGCATGTGATCCAGGGACGTCCGATCGGCGATTAGCGCGCCGGCGCCGCGAAGGTCAGCGCCATCGCGGCCCAGTTGGTCGCCGCGGCGGAGATGTACTGATCTGCCCCGTGCGGGAAGCCGCTGTCGAAGAACGCCTGCGTCGCGTGCGCGCGCTTTCTGACGTACCACGATCCGTCTTCGAGCTGCGTTGAGAGCAGGTAGCGCACGCCGCGCTCGTAGACCGGATCCGTCGTCGGGAGGCCGGCGTCGCGCAGCGCGGCGAGCGCTTCACCGGTCGCGTACGCGTCGCTCGCGAGCGACGGCAGCTGCGCCCATCCGCCGTCGGCGCGCTGCATCTTCACGAGATCAGCACGCGCGGCGTGCAGGGTCTGACGCTGCGCACCGCCCCACACGAGGCCGAACAGCCGGAACACGCGATCCTCGGTCGTCACCGGATCGGATTTCGTCAGCCACGCCAGCGCGCGATCGATCGTCGGCGCGTACTGCGCGCGACGATCGGGCGGCGCGTACAGCACGATGCCGCGAACGCTGACCGCCGTGGCCGTGAACTCGCTCGCCTCGGATGGCGGCCGGTACGCGCTCGGCCAGTGGCCGTCGGAGCGCTGCCCCAGCGCGAGCAGCCGCACCAGCGCGTCGGTGCCGGCGGCGCGCGCGTAGCCCTGCGCGTTCAGCGCCATCAGAATGGATCCGGTCGTCGTCGCGCCGCCTCCGGGAGTCACGATCTGCTGCAGCGCGTGGTCGCGCGTCTCCTCGACGTCCTTCGCCAGCGTCGCCGCTTCCTTGCCGGCGAGCCGCTCGTCGACGGCGAAGCCGTGCGCGCGGGCGGCGGCAACCGTCATCGCCGTGAGCGTGTTGTTGTGGCACGAGACGCAGCCGCTCCGCTCGTAGAACTGCGGCGCGACGGCCTGCAGGAGCGGGACGCTGCGCTCGACTGCCGCGCGGATCGTGTTCGCGCGCACCGCCGGCCGATCGACGATCGGTTCGGGCTTCGCGGACGCGCCCGCGCGCAGCAGCACATCGACCGCCGGCGTGTGGCCGCGCCGCCGCGCGTAGTCGAGCGCCGTCTCGCCGTCGGGGTTCGCGGCATTCACCTCCGCGCCGTGATCGATCAGGAACTGAAGCGACTCGGCCGGCAGCACGTCGGAGGCGGCGGCCGTCATCAGCGCGCTGCGTCCCTTCTGATCGAGCGCGCGGACGTCGGCGCCGAGATCGACCGCGGTGCGAATCGAATCGAGGCGGCCGAACGTGATCGGCGGGAGGAGCGTCGCGAGCGCGTTGCGGATCTTCGGCAGCGGCCGCGCCGCGGCGATGAGGTCGAAGCACTCGCGGCAGCCGGATCGGAGCGCCGCCGTCGCGCCGAGCGTCGTGTCGCGCACGCCGGCCGCCAGCAGCACGCGGACGCTCTCGACGTCGCCGCGGAACGCCGCCTGCGCGAGCGCCTCCGCCGACGGCGTCGCGCCGTACTCGAGGAGCAGCCGGACGACGGGCAGGCCGCCGAACTGCGACGCGGCGAGCGCGAGCGGCGTGCGGCCGAGATCGGACGCCGCATCGACGTCAGCGCCGGCCTCGACGAGCACGCGCGCTTTCGCGACATCGTCGAGCGCCCACAGCAGCGGCGTGGCGCCGACGTCGTTGCGCGCGTTGGGATCGCCGCCGGCGTCGAGCATCCGCTCGAGGAGCGGCGCGCTGCCGTACAGCGCGGCGGCCATCACCGGCGTCGATCCGCCGGCCGCGCGCGCGTTGAGGACGCTCGCCTCCATCGGGATCTGCGCGATCGATGTCGATCCCCCGCGCCGGATGGCGTCGACGAGTCGAACAGCCGCCGGATCCGCGGCGGGCCGTTCCATCTCGTTCGCCAGCGCGTCGGGCCACTCCGCGCCGCCGTCGATCCATCGCTTGATTCGCTCGATCTCGTCCGGAGCGAGCGCGCCGGTCGGCGGCATTTGCGGGCCGAACTGCGCGCCGGAGATGCGGTGATACAAGCGGCTCGACGCGCTGTTGCCAGGAATGATGTTCGGACGCAGCAGCCCGCGGAACGCCGTGCTCCGGCGGTCGAGCCGATACCCGCTCATCTGCTGCGTCGGCCCGTGGCAGCCCACGCACTTCTCGCGCAGCAGCGGCTGAACGTCGGCCGCGAAGTCGACTTTCGCCGGCGTCTGCCCGTCGAGGCGTACGCCGATCGCGGCGAGCGCGCACGCGCCGGCGACCGCGATGCGAGCCATGGAGCCGAGACGACGCGAACGCTCACTCGCCATGAGGGCCGTCCTGCTTGTTGCGGTTCAGGGGGACTGGCGTATTGTCGCCCATTTTCTCGTGGCGTAGGGTCACTTCCAGGCTTCGGCGCCGCCACGATCGGCTCGAGCGCCGTCTGGCGGATGACGTCTGCCGCCGCGGGCGATGCGAGAAATGCGATGAACCGCGCCGCGAGCGCGGGGCTCGCCGACGCCGCGCCGACGCCGGCGGCGAAAACGGTGACGCGCTGGACCTCCGGCGGCAGCGGGCCGACCAGATCGATGCCGGCAATCGGCAGCAGCTCGCTGATCTGCTGCACGCCGATCTCGGCGTCGCCGCGCGCGACGACGGCGCCGACGCGCTCGTTCTCGATCCTGCGGCTCTTCGCCAGGACCTCGTCGGCGATGCCGAGCCGCTGAAGGAGCTCCGTCGACAGATACGTGCCGCTGACGCTGGCCGAGTACGCGATGGATTTCGCGTTCAGCAGCGCGCGCCGCAGCGCGTCGACCGTGCTGATGTCCGGCCGCGGCGCGCCGCGCCGCACCGCCATGCCGATCGCCGATCGCGCGAGGTCGACGCGCGTGCCGGGGCGGATGCGGCCGGCCTTCGTCAGCCGCTCGAAATCGCCCTCCGCGACGATGACGACGTCGATGGCCTCGCCGCGATCGAGGCGCGCCACGATGCCCGTGGGCCCGGCGCCGATCGAGGTCGCTTCCGTGACGACGCGCACGCCCGTCGCGCGCTCGAACGCCGGCGCGAGCTCGAGATACGCCGCGGTGAACGCGCCCGACGTCATCACTTTGATCTCGTCGGCGAAGGCCGTCGGCGCGGTGAGCAGAAGCAGGGCGAGGAGGAGGATCGAGCGCCTCATACGCATGTGCGTCACCGGTGCGATCGCGCGGCGAGGCGCCGGCCTTCCGCCGCTTCACGCGCGCCCGCGTCGCGCTCGCCGAGCGCCGCGTAGGCATCGGACAAGACGAAATGGCCGAGCGGCGCCCATTCAGACGCCGGCGCGATCTCGAGGCCGCGCCGCGCGAGCGCCACGGCGCGCGCGAAGCCGCGGCGATCGAAATACAGCTTCGCCAGGAAGAAATGCCCCTCGGCGAAATGCGGGTTGCTCGCGATCGCCGCTTCGTACGCCCGCCGCTGCCCCTCCGCGTCGCCGAGCCGCTCGTACACCTTCCCGAGATTGAATTGCGCCATGTAGCTGTCCGGATGCCCCTCGATCTCGCGCTGGTATTCGGCGGCGGCGCGCGGCAGCTCGCCGCGCTGCTCGGCCGCGAGCGCGAGGTTGAAATGCGCGAGCCGCAAATCGGCGCGCTCGGCGAGCGCGGCGCGGATCTCGCGCTCGCCGTCGTCGAGGCGCCCCTGCTTCAGGCGCACGGCGCCGAGCGTGTTGTGCGCGGCGGCGAGCGTCGGCTCCTGCGCGAGCACCGTCTCGAGCTCGCGCTCGGCGTCGCGCACGCGGCCGGCGTCGACGAGCAGCTGCGCGAGCTCCTGGCGCGCCTGCACGTTGCGCGGATCGACGCGCAGCAGCCGCTCGTAGCCGGCGACCGCGTCGTCGGGCCGGCCCATGTCGCGGTACAGGTTGGCGATGTTGCGCTGCGCGAGATCGTAGTCCGGCGCGAGGTCGAGGGCGCGCCGGTAGTGCGCGAGCGCCTCGTCGAAGCGCCCCTGCTTCGCGCGCTCGTTGCCGAGAAGCAGCCACGCGTCGACCACCTCCGGCGCCTTCGCGACGACGCGCTGCAGCATCGCCGCGCCGGCGGCCGCCTCGCGCGGATCCTGCAGCTTCTCGCGCGCGTCGGTCATCAGGGTGAAGATCTCGATCTTGTCCTTCGGGTCGGCGAGCGGCGAGGCGGCGCGCGCGCGTGTGCCGACGAACGTCCCGACGTAGCCGAGCGCGGCGAGCCGCGCGCGAACGTCCGGCTCGACGTCGGATGTCTTCGGCGGCGAATCGGCCGAGTCGTGCGCGGCTTCGCGCAGCGACGCGTCCATGCGATCGGCGAGCGGGCGGCGCGCGTCGTAGAGGTTGCGCGTCTGGCCCGGGTCCTGCTCCGTGTCGTACAGCTCGGGACGCGGGGCGCTGATGTAGGTGTAGCGTCCGGAGGTCAACGCCTTCAGCTCGCTCCAGCCGAAGTGATACCGCGCGTACATCGACTCGGAGTACGCGTCGAGCCCGAGATCGCGCGACGCACCGGTCATGAGCGGCACGAGCGATCGACCGTCGACCGGATCGTTCAGCGGCACGCCGAGCAGCTCGAGCAAGGTCGGCGCCAGATCGATCGCGCGCACGGTGCTCGATACGTGCAGGCCGTGCGCGGCATTCGCCGGCGGCGCGATGACGACGGGCACGCGCAGCACCGAGCGGTAGACGAAGAACCCGTGCGTGCTCTCGTCGTGCTCGCCGAGGCTCTCGCCGTGATCGCCGACGGCCACGACGATCGTCTTGTCGAGCAGGCGCCGGCGTTCGAGGAACGCGATCAGCCGTCCGACCTGCGAGTCGACGAACGCGACCTCGCCGGCGTAGGGCCGCGCGGCGAAGCGCGTGCGATACGGCTCCGGCGGATCGTACGGCGAGTGCGCGTCGTAGAAATGGACCCACGCGAAGAAGCGCGAGGCGGCGGCGGTCTCGAGCCACCCGAGCGCGCGATCCGCGACGTCGTTCGCGCGGCGCTCGACGCCGGCCGGCACCGGCCCGCGCGCCTTCTCCACGTCGAAGTCGTCGACGTAGGTGTCGAACCCGTGCGCGATGCCCCAGCGGCGATCGAGCACGTACGCGCCGACGAAGCCGCCCGTGCGGAATCCGGCCGCCGCGAGCCGCTCGGCGAGCGTCCGCTGCCGCGCGTCGAGGACGAAGCCGCCGTTGTCGCGCACGCCGTGGCGCGGCGGGTATTTCGCGGTGAAGAGCGACGCGTGCGCCGGCAGCGTGAGCGGCGCCGCCGTCAGCGCATCGTCGAAGACGACGCCGGCGCGCGCGAGGCGGTCGAGATTCGGCGTGGCGCCGTCGGCGGCGCCGTACGCGCCGAGCGCGTCGGCACGCGTGGTGTCGAGCGTGATCAGCAGCAGGTTGAGATCGCGCGCGCGGGCCGCCGGCGCGCGGCGCACCAGGAACACCGCGGCGAGGCTCGCGCAGACGGCGATCAGGACCAGGGCGATCGAGCGCGGACGCATGGCGCGGCGGCTCATTTTACGAGCGATCTCATGTTGACAACCTTACATTTCTTCTATTAGATCGGGCGCGCCTCGTCCGCATCGTCCGCGGCCCGCGGCGTCGGTCACCAGAGGAGAGGAGAGCCTCCGATGCTGGCTAGCTGGCCCACCCCGGTCGATCGCCTGCTTCACACGGCGGGCGCGTTCGCGCTCGTCGCGCTCCTCGCCGCATCCGCCGCCGCGCAGACCGCTACCGGCGGCATCCGCGGATTCGTCAAGGACGGCACCGGCGCGGTGCTCGTCGGCGTCACGGTGGAAGCCGCGAGCCCCGCGCGCATCGGCGGCGCCGCCGTCGCCGTCACCGACGCGCAGGGCCTCTATCAGTTCGAGAATCTGCCGATTGGCGGCTACACGGTCACCTACTCGCTCCAGGGATTCAACACCGTGCGCCGCGCCGACATCAGCGTCGAGGTCGGACGCACGGTGCAGGCCGACGTGCAGCTGCAGCTGGGCAACGTCGAACAGTCGATCACGGTGAGCGGCGAAGCGCCGGTCGTCGACGCGCTCCACGCCGGCGTCACGACGAACTTCAACAGCGAGCTCCTCGCCAACGTCCCGACGGCGCGGCAGTCGTACTTCGACGTCGTCACCTTCGCGCCGTCGGTGCGCATCAACGCGGTGCCGAACGACTCGCGCTTCGTCATCATGGGATCGAGCAGCGATCAGAACTCGTTCCAGTACGACGGGGTCGACATCTCGGCGGTCTCGAACGGCGGCGTGTGGGATTTCCCGAGCCCCGACATGATGCAGGAGGTCGAGGTCAAGACGACCGGCGCCTCGGCCGAGTACTTCAACTTCCAGGGCGGCGTCGTCAACATCGTCACGAAGTCGGGCAGCAACACGCTGCGCGGCATGTGGAGCGGCTACACCATCCCGCACGCGTGGGTCGGCAACAACACGCCGAGCGAGCCGTTCCCGTACAACGTGCACTTCAGCTATCAGACGACGTTCGAGATCGGCGGACCGCTCGTGAGAGATCGCGTGTGGCTGTACGGCATCGCGCCGTACAACCGATCGCTGACGACCGGCGTCGGCGTCGATCCGTCGCTGCCGACCAACGCCGGCTGGTCGTTCAAGCCGTTCTTCAAGACGACGGTGAAGCTCTCGGCGAAGGACAACTTCGACTTCACGTTCGACGACAACCGCTTCTGCTGCGCGGCGACGGCGAGCCGCACGACGCCGATCTACGCGCAGACCGTGGAGCACGGCCACAATCCGGTGATCGCCGCCCACTACACGCGGACCTTCGGCCCGGCGACCTTCTTCGAGCTGAAGGGCGGCGGCATCTACATTCGCGACAACTTCACGCCGTTCAGCGACGACTTCACGACGCCGCAGCACACCGATTCGGGCACCGGGCTGACGACGGCCAACGGCGCGACCGGCAGCCGGCAGGTGCATAACCGCACGACGATCGACGCGTCGGTCGCGCACAGCGCGAACGATTTCATCAAGGGGTCGCACGACTTCAAGTTCGGCTATCAGACGCAGCTGGCGACGCAGAAGACCAACACGCTCACCTTCGGCAACGTCACGTATACCGACTTGAACGGCGCGCCGTACACGGCGACCTACAAGTCGCCGGCGGTCACCGGCGGCCGCATCCGCCAGAACGGCGCCTACGCGCAGGACAACTGGACGGTGAACGATCGCCTGACGCTGAATCTCGGCGTGCGGTTCGACCACACCTCCGCCGGCATCCCGACGCTCGACTCGCAGACGACGCTGATTGGCATCGCGACCGACGCGTTGTCCGACGTCGCGAACACGACGTACCCCGCCGTGCCCGATCTCATCGTGTGGAACTCGATCTCGCCGCGGCTCGGCTTCACCGTGCGCCTCGATCAGGCCGGCCGGACCGTGCTCAAAGGCAACTACGGGCGCTTCTACGGCAAGCTGGCGACGAGCATGTTCAACAGCGCGTCGCCCGGCAACACGCCGTCGGATACGGAGCGCTTCAACCGCGCGACCGGCAAGTACGACATCCTTCAGAGCCTGGTGAACAACCAGATCAACTTCGCCGTCGATCCCGATCTGCGCAATCAGTACACCGATCAGTTCTTCGTCGGCGTCGAGCGGCAGCTCGCCGCCAGCCTGGGGATCGATTTCGAGTTCGTGTACAAGAAGGAGGCCGACTTCATCCGCATGGCGGACGCGCGAGGCGCGTACGCGCCGGTCGTCGTCAACGCGCTCCTGCCCGACGGCAGCGCGGTGCCCGTCACGGCGTACAACCGCACGAGCCCGTCGGCGCAGAGCGTGTTCGAGGTGGTCAACCGCACGGACTTCAACCAGGACTTCAAGTCGTTCGTGTTCCAGTTGAACAAGCGCTTCTCGGCGAAGTGGCAGGCGCTCGCGAGCTACACGTATCAGAACTCGCAGGCGTACGGCGTCGGCACGATCTCGGGGAACACCCAGCAGGACTTCAGCGGTCTGAGCTCCACGGCCGGCTTCGGACGCACGCCCAACGATCTCGTCAACGCGTACGGGCCGACGGCGACCAACTCGCCGAACTCGATCAAGCTCTCGACGACCTACAAGGCGCCGATCGATTTCAATCTGGGGCTGCGCTACTCCTACGAGCAGGGACGCCCGTACGGCCCGCTCTTCATCGTCCGCGGCTTCAACCAGGGATCGGTCACGATCTTGTCGGAGCCGCGGGGCGCGTTCACGCTGCCGGCCACGAACGATTTCCAGATCCGCCTCGACAAGGACGTCAAGCTGACGGCGGCGCAGCGCGTGCGGCTGTCGATCGACGTCTTCAACGTGTTCAACGCCGCGACGGTGCTGACGCTGCAGAACAACGTCTCGCAGGCGACGGCGGCCAACCCGTTCGGGCAGACGCTCACCATCGTGCGGCCGCGGACGCTGCAGATCGCGGCGCGCTACGAATTCTGACGCGCGAGCAAAGGTCGCAAAGATGGCGAAGACCGCAAAGACAAAGACCACAAAGGCAAGGTTAGTTCTCGCGGCTGGAATCGCCGCGGCGATCGCCTCCGCGTCGCTCTCGTCGCAGGGACGCACGGTCGAGTGGCGCTACTTCGGCGGCGACAAGGCGTTCACGCGCTACTCGCCCGCCGATCAGATCAACCGCGAGACGGTGAAGACCCTCCGCGTCGTGTGGCGCCGGCCGGCGACCAACGACAGCTTCAAGCAGGCGTTCCCCGAGCTGCGCGTCAACGCGTACCTGCGATCGACGCCGATCATGATCGACGGCATGCTCTACACGCAGAACGTCCACGGCCTCGTCAGCGCGTTCGACGCCGGCACCGGCGAGACGGTGTGGCAGCAGGAGCCGTTCGCGCGCACCGTCGAGGAGCTCCAGGCGCAGAGCACGCGCGGCGTCGACTACTGGCGCAGCGGCGGCGACCAGCGGATCTTCGTCGTGCGCGGCGAGTATCTCTACGCCCTCAACGCGAAGACCGGGAAGCCCTACCGCGACTTCGGCGTCGACGGCCGCGCGAGCCTGCACTTCGAGGAGGGCCAGCCGCTCGCCGGCCGCTTCAACGACAGCACCGGGCCGCTCGTCGTCGGCAACGTCGTCGTCGTGACGGGCAACACCGCCGGCGCCGGCGACGGCGGCGTGATCAAGGAAGCGGCGCGCGAGGACGTGCGCGGCTTCGACGCGAAATCCGGAAAGCTGCTGTGGACCTTCCATGTCGTGCCGCAGCAGGGCGAGTTCGGCGTCGATACGTGGGGCAACGAATCGTGGAAGATCGCCGGCGACATCGGCGCGTGGAATCCGATGTCCGCCGACGAACAGCTCGGCTACGTCTACATCCCGCTCACCGCACCGACCGCGTCGCAGTACGGCGGGTGGCGGCCCGGGTCGAATCTCTACTCGGACAGCCTCGTCGCGCTCGACGCGAAGACCGGCCGCCGCGTGTGGCACTTCCAGACGATTCACCACGACCTCTGGGAGTACGACAACGTCGGGCCGGCGATGCTCGGCGACATCACCGTCAACGGCAGACGCCTCAAGGCGGTGATGCAGCCGAACAAGAACGGGTTCCTCTACGTGCTGAACCGCGTCACCGGCGAGCCCGTGTGGCCGATCGTCGAAAAGCCGGTGCCGGCGTCGAACGTGCCCGGCGAACAGGCGTCGGCAACGCAGCCGTTTCCAACGAAGCCGCCCGCCTTCGATAGACAAGGCGTCACTGAGGACGATCTGATCGACTTCACGCCGGAGCTTCGCAAGCAGGCGCTCGACTACATCAGGCCGTTCGTGCTCGGTCCGCTCTACACGCCGCCGTCGCTGCGCAGCGACGACGAAGACGGCAAACGCGGAACCGTCACGGTGCCGGGCGCGTGGGGCGCCGCCAACTGGCACACCGGCGCGTTCGATCCCGAGACCGGGATGTACTACGCGGTCTCGCTCACGCTGCCCGGCGTGCGCGCGCTCGTCAGCACGAAAGGCAATCCGACCGCGACGATGGATTACGCCGGTCCGGGGCCGAGCCAGCAGACGAGCGCGCCCGATTTCGTGCAGGGCCTTGGGCCGCAGGTGAGCGGCCTGCCGCTGCTCAAACCGCCGTACGGCCGGATCACCGCGTTCAACCTCAACTCGGGCGATCAGGTGTGGATGGTGCCGAACGGCGACGGACCGCGCAACCATCCGCTGCTGAAGGATCTGCACCTGCCGCCGCTCGGCGTGCCGAACCGTCCGGCGCCGCTCGTCACCAAGACGCTGCTGTTCATCGGCGAAGGCAGCGACGCCGTGATCGGCACGCCGCAGGCGTCGTGGGCGTGGGGCACGAAGTTCCGCGCGTACGACAAAGCCACCGGCGAGGTGATTTGGGAGATCGATCTGCCGTCGGGCACGACCGGCGCGCCGATGACCTACATGCACAAGGGCAGGCAGTTCATCGTCGTCCCGGTTGGCGCGAAGGATCATCCGGCGGAGCTTGTCGCGCTCGCAATCGGCGACGCGCGGCCGTCGTCGGCCGGGGCCGTCAAGGAGTAGCCGACGACCGCGCGAAGACGATCTTTCCGTCGAAGATAGTCGTCGTCACCGCGACGTCCGAGCGCGCGGCAGGCGGACGGCTGAAGACATCCGTCGCGAGCACGGCGACGTCTGCCAGCATGCCGGGCGCGAGCGTTCCCCGCTCTTTCTCGTGGAACGACGCGAACGCGGCGCCGCTCGTGTAGCCGTCGATCGCCGCCTTCATCGAGAGCCGCTGGTCGACAGCGCCGGGGCGCGGCGGACGATGAACGATGCTCGTGATGCGGCTCATCGCGTCGAACGACGCCACTGGCCAGTCGCTGCCGAAGACGACGCGTCCGCCCGCGTCGGCGATGCTCTTCCACATGCCGCCGCGCGCGGCCCGCTCGGGCCCGATGTTCCGTCCCCACGCTCCGAGCATGAACGACGGCGTTCCCGCCGACGCCGGCGGACTTGCGGGCACGAACGCGCCGCCGGGATGCATCGACGCGACGACGCCGAGCCGGCCGAAGCGCGGCACGTCGGCGGGATCGATCGTCTCGATGTGCTCGAGTCGGTTCCGGCGGCCGCGCGCCGGCGCCATGTTGACCGACGCCGTGCGCTCGAACGCGTCGAGCGCCAGGCGCACCGCGCCGTCGCCGAGCGCGTGGATCATGATCTGCCACCCGCGCCGGTCCATCGTCTGCACGATGCGATCGAGCTCGTCGCGCGTGTAGTTCGGCGCGCCGCGCGTCGACGGATCGTTGGCGTAGGGCGCGAGCATGAACGCGGTGTTGGTCTCGATGACGCCGTCGAGGAACAGCTTGACGATGCCGGTCTCGAGCGTTGGCGTCGGCGGATGCGCGCGCCGCAGGGCATCGAAGCGGTCCGCGTCCTTGTCGGTGAAGCCGGGCGTGACGAGCAGCGAGTAGTACACGCGCGCGGACAGCTCGCCGGCGCGCCGGAGATCGTCGTAGACCTCGAGATCCTCGGGGCTGCCGGCGGCGTCGGTGAGGCTCGTCACGCCGAAGCGGAGCCCTTCGTCGATCGCCGCCTTCAGCGCGCGGCGCTGCTCTGCGCGCGTCGGCTTCGGCACGACCGTGTTGACGAGCGCCATCGCGGGCGACTCTTTCAGCAGCCCGGACGGCTCGCCGCTCTTCGGATCGCGCACGATCCTGCCGTTCGGCGGATCCGGCGTCGCCTTCGTGATGCGCGCGGCCTCGAGTGCTTTCGAGTTGAGCCAGATGCTGTGGCCGTCGAAGCAGCGCATGATCGCCGGCCGATCGGGCACGGCCGCGTCGAGCTGCTCGCGCGTCGGCGCGCCGCTCGGAAACGGACCGTAGCCCCAGCCCCGGCCGCGAATCCACGAGAGATCGGGATGCGCGGCGGCGTACGCGCGAATGCGCGCCTGCATCTCGTCCAGCGTCTGCGCGCCCTGCAGGTTGACGGTCTCCATCTCGAGGCCGCCGCTCAGCATGTGCGCGTGGACGTCGTCGAAGCCGGGGACGACGGCGCCGCCGCGCGCGTCGACGACCTGCGTCCCTGATCCCCGCAGCGCCCGGATCTCGTCGTCGGCGCCGACGGCAACAATCCGATTGCCGCGGATCGCAATCGCCTGACGGAGCGGACCGCCGTCCGCCGCGTAGACGGCGCCGTTGATCACGATGAGATCGGCGGGAGGATCGAGGCGACCCTGCCGCCTTCGCGCCTCCGGCGCTTGGGCGAGCGCGGCGCACGCCGCGATGCAGGCGAGCGAGGCGACGACACGATCACGTTTTCGCATCGACCAGCTCCTGCACCGCGCGGTACGCCTGATCCATCGCCTGATCGGTGTACGCGGCGGCGGCGGCGTCGGAGTTCGCGATCGTGATCCGGCCGAATCGTTTGCGGCCGATCTCGCACGGCGACTGCCCCTCCGGCCAGTCGGGATCCCAGAGCGGGTTGTACTCGTAGGCGTAGCCGTGCGGCCAGCGGTTGACGGTGATTGCGTCGATGTCGCGCGCCGGGTCGAATCCGCCGTCCTTCAGGACGCGCGCGAGCTGATCGCGGATCTTCCGCTCGAACGTCTCGAACGTCGTCGTCAGGAGCTCGACGTGGCCGGCGCGCTGCTGATCGCGCGCCGGCAGCCCCGGCTTGCACGGCGTCCGCGTCATGCGCACGAGAATCGGATCGTCGGGGGACGCCGGCGTCGGATTGTAGCCGCCGATCACCGTCGGCATCTCGAGGCGCGCGCCGGTGTGATACATGCCCGGCGTCGTGGCGCCGTTGATGCCGAGCGCGTGGAACGATCTCCAGTTCCTGAGCGACACGCTCGTGTAGACGAGCGGCACCTTCACGCCGTACTTCAGCGCCTCCTTCTGCGCGTCGGGCAGCTCGGGACAGAGATACGGAATCATCGCGTTCCAGCACGCGAGCACGACGCCGCGCGCGCGCACCGAGTACACCTTCTTCTCGCGCGCGTAGGCGACCTCCACGTCGCGCGAGGCTCCCGCGGGCCCGGCGTGGCGGACGCGCGCCGCCGTGCTGCTCAACCGGATCCGGATCGGCGAGCCGGCGCGATCGAGCTTCGCGTAATCGACCTTCGCGAGCACGCTGTCCTGCGCCGTGCGCCCTGGCAGCGCGTCGGGGATCAACGCGCGCACGAGCAGCCGCGCCACCGACGCGTTGCCGTCGGGAAAATGAAAGTTGTACGGCGGGTGCGGCGTCGCATCGCCGCGCGCGGTGAAGCTCATTCGGCCCGTCGCCGCCGGATCGAGCTTCATCCCGTCGAAGCCGGGATAGTGATAGCCCCAGCACTCGAGCGCGCCGACTGCGTCGATGCCGATGCCGTACAGCCCGTGCGTGCGCGACTGGTAGAACGGGACGACGTCGGGGTGCACCTTCACGTACTGCAGCAGGAAATCCTTGTAGCTGATCCTCGACAGCTTGTCCTTCTTCTGCTCGTTCGTGAGCCCCGGCATGTAATCGACGCTCGCCGTCTCGAGGCGCGCGATGTCGCGCTGCGCCTCGGGCGACAGCGGCGTCTTCGCGAGAAACGCTTCCCACGTCATCCCGCCCGCGCCGCGGCCGCGTCCGCGTCCACCGCCGTCCGGCGTGCCGACGACGAGACGATCGGCGCCGAAGGTTTCCTTGTCGAAGAAGTACGCGCTCTGGAGGCCCTGGAACACGGACCCGTCGGCGGCCTTGTTCGACTCCGCCGAGAGCGCGATCGGATCGATCCCGATCGCCGACATCAGGCCGCGCGCCTCGGCGCTGTAGGGAAACGGCGACGAGATGCCGGCGGTGCCGCCGTTGGCGATCCACAGCCGGCCGCCGGGCCTGAACTCGTTCCGCTTCGCGTGGCCGCCGAAGTCGTCGTGGTTGTCGAGAATCAGGACGCGCGCCGACGCGTTGCGCGCGCGATAGAAGTACGCCGCGGCGAGCCCGCTGATCCCGCCGCCGACGACGACGAGGTCGTAGACCTCCTTCGTGTCGATCGGCTGCCCCGCCGCGCGCCAGAACCGCCCGTCGCGCAGCGCGTGCGACGCGTCGTACGATCCGTCGTGGCTGCCGCGCATCCCGGTGAGCGCCGGCGGGTAGTAGCCCGGCGTGTCCTGCGCGAAGCCGGCGGCGTCGAGCATCGCCTCGAGCCCCGGCACCGCACGGATCAGATCGGCGGCCATCGCGCCGCCGACGCCGATCGCGATGCCGTTCAGGAAATCGCGGCGCGCGATCGGGCGGTTCATTCCGAGGTCGCGGTCCTCATTCGATCGGCGATCGTCTGCCACGTCAATCCCCCGTCATGCGGCGGCCTCGCGCTCGAGGCGGCGGGCGCGCCTGAACAGAACCCAGCCGAGCGCCGTCGGTCCGGCGACGCCGGCGATCATCTTCGTCTCGAAGAGCGGCACGCTCGCGACGTCCGCCGTCGGCAGAAAGGCCGCGCCGAGGCCGACGATGGTCGTGCAGAGGCCGACGACGCCGGCGGCGCGCGCGCCGGCGCGCGTTCGCGTCGTTTTCACGAGCGCGAGGAACAAGTACGCGAACGGGATCAGCTGGATCACGACGGCCGCCTTGAGCATCACCTGGTACGCCTCGGCGACGCTCGATCCGGCGAGTGAAAACGCCGTGAAGGCGGCCGCCAGCACCGCGCACGCGATCAACGCGACGTGCGGCGATCCCCATCGCGGATGCACGCGGCCAAGCGGCGCGGGCAGCGCGCTCGTCAGGCCGGCGACGAACGGAATGCGCGACGAGCCGGCGAACCACGCCGACGCGGCGCCGCCGGTGGCGAGGCCCATGACGATCGCGAGCGGCACGACGATCCAGCCGATGCCGCCGGCATTCGCGCCCGCCGTCACCGCCTGCATGACGCCCTGAATGACGCCCAGGCGGTCGACCGGCACGAGCGTCAGCACCGCGCCGGTGACCAGCAGGTACGACGCGATCGAGACGACGCCCGCGATCGCGATCGCCGGACCGAGATCGCGCGCCGGGTTGCGGATCTCGTCGCCCATCGTCGACGCGAGCTCGATGCCGACGAGCGCGTTGCACATGACGGCGAAGCTCGTCGTCATCTCCCAGGTCATCGGCGTCGCCGCCGGCGCGGGCGCGGCGGCGCCGCTCGCGCGCGCGACGGCGGCCGCGGCAAGCACGAGGCCGACGCTCAGAAACGCGCTCAAGCCGCCGACGTTCTGAATCCACTTGCCGATCGCGAGCCCGCGCACGTTCGCCGCCGCGATGAGCGCCAGCCATCCGAACGCCACGGCGGCGACGAACGCCTTCTGGTTCACGAGCGTCGCGGCGCGCGCCTCGCCGCCGGCGAACGCGAGAATGCCCGCCATGTAGACGAGCAGCACCGGCACGTAGAACAGGTTGTTCGTCCAGTAGCACCAGCCGGAGAGGAATCCGTGGAGGTCGCCGAACTCGCGGCGCGTCCAGAGATAGATGCCGCCCTCACCGGGGTAGCGCCGCGCGAGGACGAGAACGGCGATCGCTTCCGGCACGAAGAACGTCGCGAACGCGATCACCCAGAGCACGAGCGACGTCCGGCCGTAGACGGCGACCGGCGGCACGTTGTTGATGTTCACGATCGCGACGATCTTCAGGAGCACGAGATCCCAGCGCCCGAGCGTCCGCGGAACGTGCGTCTCCATCTACCGTTCGTACACGATGCGGCCGCCGACAATCGTCATGTCGACGGAGATTTCCGGAAGCGCATCGGGCTCGACGGCGACCGGATCGCCGGACAACACGGCAAGATCGGCCCACATCCCGTTCGCGATCGCGCCGCGATTGCTTTCGTCACCGGAGGCGGCCGCGCCGCCCACGGTGTAGCCGCGCAGCGCCTCCGCGGCGGTGATCGCCTGCTCTGGCGCGATCAGCGCGCCCTCGTTGTCGCGCCGCGTGATGGCCGCCATCATGCCGGCCAGCGGGTTGTCGTCTTCGACGACCGGAGCGTCCGACGACAGCGCGACGCGCACGCCGGCGTCGAGCATCGCGCGGATTGGATAGGCGCGCGGCAGCAGCGCGTCGGGCAGGTAGCTCCGGAAATTGCGCCCGAGGCTCCGGATGAAAATCGCCTGCGGCGCCGCCGTGACGCCGAGCGCCGCCGCGCGCGCGAGGTGCTGCCGGCTCGGCAGCCCGAAGTGCTCGATGCGGTGCGTGAGGCCGCGACCCCTGTCGAGCGTCTCGTAGATCGCGAGCACCTGCTCGATCGCGACGTCGCCGATCGCGTGCGCGGCGATCCGCCAGCCGGCGTCGTGCGACTCACGGCACAGCGCCTCGAGCTCTTCACGCGCAAAACGCAGCACGCCTTTGGTCGGCGCGTGCCTGTAATCGACGCTCAGCGCCGCCGTCGCGCCGCTGAGGCCGCCGTCGGCGAGAAACTTGACGGTATCGATCCGCAGCATGTCCGAGACGAACCGATCCGGCAGCGGGACAGGCGCCGACTCGCCGTCCACCTTTCGAAGCGGCATCACGTTGACGCGCGCCGGCAGCGCGCGATTCGCCTCGAGCGATCGATAAACGGCAATTAGCGGCGGCGCCACGCCGCAGTCCGACGACGACGTGATGCCGAGCGCGAGCTGATGGTCGAGCGCGGCGACGATCATCCGCTCGTAATCGCCGGCGGTCGGCCGCGGCAGCACGCGGTTGACGAGCCCCATCGCGGTCTCGTGGAGCAGGCCGGTCGGCTCGCCGCGATCGTCGCGGCCGATGATGCCGCCGGACGGCGCGTCGGTTGCGGCGCCGATGCCCGCGCGCGCGAGCGCCGCGCTGTTGACCGCGTAGATGTGCCCGCACGTGCGCGTGAGCACGACCGGCCGCCGCGGCGACGCGCGATCGAGATCGCTGCGGGTGGGCGCGCGCCGCTCCCGCAGCGCCGCCTCGTTGTAACCGCGCCCGAGCACCCACGCGTCGTCCGGCGCGCGATCCGCGAACCGCCGCACGTCGTCCACGAGCGCGTCGAGGCTCGTCGCGCGCCGCAGGTCGAGCATCGACGTCAGCAGATGGCCGATTTTCCAGATGTGCGCGTGCGCGTCGTTGAACCCGGGAATCAGCGTGCGGCCGCCGAGGTCGATGCGCGTCGCGCGGCCGGTCGACGCGCGCAGCAGATCCGCCGACTCGCCGACCGCTGCGATGCGGCCGCCGCGAACCGCAGCGGCCGCCGCCACCGCAGGCGTCGTCTGCGTCAGCACGCGCCCGTTGTACAAGACGAGATCGCTCACGGCCGCACGCTCACGCAGGGGCGCCGGCGTGCCGGACGGAGACGACCTCGATCGCGCGGCCGACGGCCTCGAGCCCTTCGCGCAGCATGTCCTCCGGGACGACGAGCGGCGGCAGCAGCCGCACGCAGTTGCTGTGCAGCCCCGCGCGCATCACGACGACGCCGCGCGACACCGCCTCGCGCACGATCTCGAGCGTCTGCTCCGGCGCCGCCGGCGCCTTCGAGCCGCGATCGCGCACGAACTCGGCGAGCATCATCGGGCCGAGCCCGCGGACGTCGCCGACAATCGGAAACGCCGCCTTCCAGCCGTCCATGACGCCGCGCATCACGTCGCCGAGCCGGCGCGCGTGCGCGAGGAACTCCGGCTGCCGGATCATGGTCACCGCCTCGATCGCCGCCGCGCACGCCACCGGGCTTCCGCCGTACGTGCTTCCGACGCCGCCGAGATGCGACGCGTCCATGATCTCCGCGCGTCCGGTGACGGCGGCGATCGGCATGCCCGCGCCGAGCGATTTCGCGGTCGTGACGAGATCGGGCACCACGTCGTAGTGCTCGACGGCGAACAGACGGCCGGTCCGTCCCATGCCGCATTGCACTTCGTCGGCGATCATCACGATGCCGTGCTCGGTGCACAGCTCGCGCACGCGGCGCAGAAACCGCGGCGGCACGGGCACGAACCCCGCTTCGCCCTGCACCGGCTCGATGAGAATCGCGGCGACCGCGCGCGGATCGATCTGCGCGACCAGCGCGTGCTCGAGTTGACGGATGCCGAAGTCGACCGCCTGCTCGGCCGTCATGCCGGGCGGCGTGCGGAACACGTCCGGCATCGGCAGCCGGACGATCTCCGGCGCGAACGGACCGAAGCCGCTCTTGAACAGCCCGTACTTGCTCGTCAGGCTGAGCGTGAGCAGCGTTCGCCCGTGGAAGGCGCCCTCGAAGCAGACGATCGCCGATCGGCCGGTGTACTTGCGCGAGAGCTTGACGGCGTTCTCCACCGCCTCGGCGCCGCTGTTGGCGAAGATCGTCTTCTTCGCGAACGCGCCCGGCGCGATCTCGTTCAGAAGCTCCGCGAGCCGCACGTACGGCTCGTAGGTCGTGACGAGCGCGCACGGGTGGATGTACTTCCGCGCCTGGTCCTCGATCGCCCGCACGACCGGCGCCGGCGAATGGCCGACGGCGAGCATGCCGAGGCCGCCGGCGAGATCGATGAACGTGTTGCCGTCGACGTCGAAGATCAACCCGCCGTCGGCGCGCTCGACGACGACGTCGGTGGCGCGTCCGAGGCCCGCGGGCGCCGCAGCGGCGCGCCGCGCGAGCAGATCGCGCGCGCGCGGACCCGGGATCTCGGTCTCCAGCCTGATGTACCGCTCGGCGTGCTCGCGCGACGCGCCGCGCACTTCTCTATCGGCGCCGAGCACCAGCAGCACGCTGTAGTTGTCGCTGGCGGAATCGTTCAGGTAGCCGGCGATGAGCGCGCGCGGCTCGAAGCCGACGCCGAGCTGCATCGACAGCGTGGAGTCCCTGATGCGCCCGGCGACGACGCCCTCGTAGTACTCGCGCGCGGGCATCCGATCCTTCACGGCGCCGTAGTCGCGAATCATGCCCGCGGTGACCTGCCCGCGCAGCTTCAGACGCCAGACGAGCTCCTGACGCGCGGCGTACAACGCCGTCGCGAGGCCGCGCCCGCGATACGCCGGGTGCACGCCGACGTCGGCGCCGTACAGCCATTCACCGTCGGGCTGGTGCGACGTCAGCCAGCCGCCCTGAATGACGTCCGCGAACGTGTGATCGACGTGATCGAAGTCGAAGTGCAGCCGCAGCGTTGTCGTCGCGCCGACAACGGCGTCGCCGTCGAGGACGACGAACTGGCCGTCGGGGAACAGCTCGAGATGTTTCTGGTAGTGGCGCGCCTTGAAACGCTCGGCGTCGTCGAGCGTGGGAAAGCAGAGCCGCTGCAGCTCCTCGAGGCTCGCCGCGTGCTCGGGCCGTGTGTGCTGGACGACGAGGCCGTCCGGACGCTTGCGGAAGTACCACATCGGTGCGGAGCCGACTTTGTTATAAACGCTGCAAGGTTGTCAACGAATGGGGTACTATGCGGCGCAAACGTGAACCGAACGAAGCTTCGCGCGCGCAGCCGCGTCGCCCGCGTCGGCCTGCTCACGGTGAGCGAGACCGCGCGCGTGCTCGGCGTGAGCCCTTCGACGCTGCGTCTGTGGGAGAGCGTCGGCCTGATCACGCCGGCGCGCAGCAACGGGCGCTACCGCCTGTACAGCCCCGAGCTCCTCGAGGTCCTCAAGCGCATCAAGTACCTGCGCGACGTCAAGCAGCTGAATCTTCCGGGCATCCGGCAGATGCTCGGGAGGACCGTGACAGCGAAGTCCACCAACGGCGCGCGGCCCACCGATCTCGGGCCGAAGCTGCGGCGGCTGCGCAAGCGCGCCGGCTTCGGCGTCGTCGAGGCGGCGAAGAAGGCGAAGATCTCGGCGGGCTTCCTGAGCGCGATCGAGCTGTCGCGCGCCAACCCGTCGGTGGCGACGCTGCAGCGCCTCGCCGCCGCGTACGGCACGACGGTGCTCGATTTCTTCGACCTGCCGAAGCAATCGAATCATCTCGTGCGGCCGCGCGATCGCCGCGCGATTCAAACGCAGTCGGGCGTGCGCATCGAGCTGCTGTCGGTCGGCGCGCGGCAGCTCGAGAGCCAGCTGTTTCGCGTCCAGCCGGGCGCCGGCAGCGACGGATCCTATTCGCACCAGGGCGAGGAGTTCATCTTCATGATCTCGGGGACGCTCGAGATCTGGCTCGACGAGCTGCAGTGCCACACGCTGCACGAGGGCGACGGCTTCTGGTTCGAGAGCACCGTCGGCCACCGTTGGTACAACCCGTCCACCGACGAAACGGTCCTCCTGTGGGTGAACACGCCGCCGACGTTCTGATGGCGCGCCCGTGCTGACGACCGCCGTTCTCGTCGTCGCCCTCGGACAGTTCGCCGGCAGCAACACCGGCGAGCTTCGTCTCACGGTGAGCGATCCGTCGGGCCTGCCGCTCGAGTGCTCGGTGGAGCTCGTCAGCGAGGCGACGGCGGTGCGCCAGGATCTGCGGACCGGCGCGGACGGACGCCTGGCGGCAAAGCGATTGCCGTTCGGCACGTACCGCCTCGCCGTCCTGCGCGACGGCTTCGCGCCGTTCGCCGAGCTGATCGACATCCGCACGGCGCTGCCGATCGAGCGCCACGTCACGCTGGTGCTGGCGGCGGTGCAGACGCAGGTGACGGTCAGCGCCGACGACACGCTCGTCGACGTCCGCCAGACGGCGCCCGTGCGCCGTATCGGCGCCGATGCGCTGCAGGAGCGCGCGAGCGCGCTGCCCGGCCGCGGCATCGTCGATCTGGTGAACACGCAGCCAGGCTGGCTCCTCGAAGCCAACGGCATCCTCCACCCGCGCGGCTCCGAGTACCAGACGCAGTACGTCGTCGACGGGCTGCCGCTCACCGACAATCGATCGCCGGCCTTCGCGCCCGAGATCGACGCCGACGACGTGCACGCGATGAACATCCTCACCGGCGGCTATCCGGCGGAGTACGGCCGCAAGCTCGGCGGGGTGATCGAGGTCGCGACGGCGGGCCAGGCGCGGCGCGGCTTTCACGGCGGCGGCGGCGCGTCGCTCGGCAGCTTCGCCACGCGAAGCGGCGACGCCGCGGCCGAGTTCGGCTGGCCGAAGACGACGATCAGCGTGACGGCCGGCGCCGCCGAAACGGATCGCTATCTCGATCCGCCGATCGAGGAGAACGCGACGAACCGCGGATCGACGTCGCACGTTGCCGCGCATTTCGAGCACGACGCGACCGACGCGGATCGGATCGGCGTCATCGTACGGCACGGCGCCGCGCGCTTCCTCGTGCCGAACGAACGCATGCAGGAGGAAGCGGGCCAGCGGCAGGATCGCGAGAGCGAGGAGACCGGGGCGCAGTTCTCGTATCAACGCATCCTGCCGGCGCCGGTGATCCTCGACGTGCGCGGGATGGCGCGCGAACTGTCGGCGCGCTTGTGGTCGAACGCGCAGGCGACGCCGGTCGCCGCGCAGCAGGACCGCGGCTTCCGCGATCTCTACGTCAAGGCGACGCTCGCCGGACACGCCGGCATCCACGAATGGAAAGCCGGCGGCGACATCGCGGCCGGTACCGTTCGCGAGCGCTTCTCGTATCGCATCGCCGATCCGGACGCGTTCGATCCGGGCACGCCGCCCGCGTTCGACTTCGACGATCGAGGGACCAGTCGCGAGGCGGCGCTGTTCGCGCAGGATCAACTGCGTTGGCGCCGCTGGACCGTGAACGCCGGCCTGCGCTGGGATCGATATCGGCTCGTCACGGAGGACACCGCGATCAGCCCCCGGCTTGGTGTCGCCTGGTCGTCACCCGCGGCCGATCTCGTGCTGCGCGGATCGTACGATCGCGCGTTCCAGACGCCGGCGGTCGAGAACCTGCTGCTCACGAGCGCGCCGGCGGTCGACGCGCTGAACGCCAACGTGCTGCGCCTGCCGGTGCCGCCGTCGCGCGGCAACTTCTACGAGCTCGGCGCCTCGAAGGCCCTCGCCGGAAAAGCTCGCCTCGACGCGACGTGGTTCACGCGGCGGACGAACGACTTCGCCGACGACGACGTGCTGCTGAACACGGGCGTGAGCTTTCCGATCGCCTTTCGCCGCGCGCAAATCACCGGTACCGAGGTGAAACTCGATGTTCCGCGGTGGAGAGCGTTCGGCGGCTCGATCAGCTACGCGTGGATGCGCGGCGTCGGCGAGCTGCCGATCACCGGCGGGTTGTTCCTCGGCGACGAAGCGGCGGCGCTGCTCGCGTCGACCAATCGCTTTCCCGTGACGCAGGACCAGCGGCACACGATCCGCGGCCGCGCGACGTATCGGCTCGCATCGGCCGCGTGGATCGCCCTGGCCGCCTCGTACGGAAGCGGCCTGCCCGTCGAGTTCGCGGGCGACCGCGAGCAGGCGGTCGCGCAGTACGGCGAGCGCATCGTCGATCGCGTCGACTTCGAGACGGGACGCGTCCGGCCGGCGTGGTCGATTGACGCGTCGGCCAGTCTCGCGGTGGCGAGGAGGAAAGAGCACGCGCTTCGCGTCCAGGTGGACGCCCGCAACCTGACGAACCGCCTGAACGTGATCAACTTCGCCGGGGTATTCTCCGGAACGGCGCTCGGTCCGCCTCGCAGCATCGCCGTGCGTGTGCGCGTCGACTACTGAGACGACGATAAACGCAGAACACGCAGAGCACGCAGATCTTTCTTCAGCCGGCCTGAAGGCCGGCCGCTACGTGGAGGTGAATCCGCGAGCTCCGCGTGTTCTGCGTTGTACGTCGTCGGTCCGACTACTCGGAGCGGATCGCGGCGAGCGGATCGATCTGCGTCGCTTTCACCGCAGGAACGAGCATCGCGGCGAACGCCATCAACGCGAGGAGCGCGCCGACGGAGACGAGCGTCACAGCGCCGGCCGCGTTGACTCCGTAGAGCAGGCTCGCGATCGCGCGCTCGAGCGCCAGCGTCGCCGCGACGCCCGCGGCGAGGCCGGCGAGCGCCGGCACGCCGCCCTGCACGGCCACGAGCCGCACGATCGAGCTCGCCGTCGCGCCGAGCGACATCCGCACGCCGAACTCGTGCGTCCGCTGCGCGACGAGCTGCGAGACGACGGCGTACAAGCCGACGGCCGCGAGCAGCAGCGCGATCGCGGCGAAGACGCCGAGGACGACGGCGCGAAACTGTGGATACGCGAGATCCTTCGCGAGCCGCGCGCGCATCGTCTGCACGTTCGCGACGGGAACGGCCGGATCCATCGACGCGACCAGGCGCTGCACGCCGTCGGCGGCACCGCTCGGCGCCGCCGTCCGCACGAGCACGGTCGCCTCCGGCGGCGCGCCGTCGGCGAGCGGCCGGTAGACGAACGGCGACTCCACCCACCGCATCTCCTGCATCACGTTCATGCTCTTCTGATTGCCGACGACGGCGACGATCGTCGTCCACGGCGAGCGCGTCGTCCGAATCCGTTGGCCGGTCGGATCCTCGCCCGGAAAATACTTCCGCGCGAGCGCCTCGTTGACGATGCTCACCGATTCGCCCTCGCGCCGGTCGCGGTCGTCGAAGACGCGGCCCGACAGAATCGGCACGCCGCTCACCGCGAAATACGACGGGCTGACGAAATCCTCGCCGACGTCCGGCGCCGTCGTCTCGATCGCGGGCGCCGGGCGGCCCTCGACGAGCAGCACGTTGTTGCCGTGGCCGCGCAGAAACGCCGTCGACAGCGCGGCGTCGGAGATGCCCGGCAGGCGCCGCACCGCGTCGGCGAAACGGCGATAGAAATCGACGCGGCGATCGGCGGCGGCGTACGCCGTGCGCGGCAGGCGGACGGTCATCGTCAACAGACCGTCGGGGTTGAACCCGAGCGGCGCCGACCCGAGGCGCACGATGCTCTCCCCGAGAAGAGCTGCGCCGACGAGCAAGACCATCGCGCACGCGATCTGCACCGCGACCAGCATCCGCCCGATCCGGCTCGCGTGCGCGTGCCCCGCGACAGTGCGACCGGAGGATTGGAGCGCAGCGCTGATGTTCGCGTGCGAGGCGCGCCACGCGGGCAGCACGCTGAAGACGACCGCCGTCGCCATCGCGGTGACAACGGCGAACCCGAGCACGCGCGCGTTGACGGCCAGCACGACGCCCGGCGGCAGCTCGATCGGCGCGAACGCGCGGAGGTAGCCGACGGCGCCTTCGGCGAGGAGGATTCCGAGCAGGCCTGCGCACGCGGCGACGAGCAGCGCTTCGGCGAGCACCTGCCGCGCGACGCGCCAGCGGCCCGAACCGAGCGCCGCGCGGATCGCGAACTCGCGCTGCCGCACGAGCGCGCGCCCGAGCAGCAGGTTCGCGACATTCATGCACGCGATGAGCAGCACGCCGGCGACGGCGCCGAAGAGCGTCCACAGCGTCAGCCGCAGATTGCGGCCGGCGAGCCACGTGAATTCGTCCTGCAGCGGATACACCGTCGGCACCAACGCGGCGCCGTGCTGATCGTGCGCGTGCTGCGTGCGGTGCAGCGCCGAGAGCTCCGCCTGCGCCTGCTCGCGCGAGACGCCGCGGCGCAGCCGGCCGAAGACGCCGACGCCCTGGTAGCCATCGGGCCGAAGCGGTTCGCGGTTCGGCGTGATCAGCCGCCACATGTCGGCCGCCTCGGGAAAGAAGGCGAAGCGCGCGGGCATCACGCCGACCACGGTGCACGCGCGATCGTCGAGCGCGAGGCTGCGGCCGACGACGTCGCCGCGCGCGGCCAGCGTGGTGCGCCAGAACCGATCCGAGAGAACGACCGTGCACCCGCGCGTCAGATCGTCGGGCTCGAAGGTGCGCCCGGTCGCCGCGGGAACGCCGAGCACGGCGAACAGCTCGACGCTCGACGGAATCGCGAGCACGACCTTCGCGTCGCCGACGCCGGTGAGGATCTGATCCCCGGTCGCCCACGTCGCGGCCGCGATCTGCTCGAAGCTCGTGCCGTGCTGCCGCCACGTGTCGAAGTCGTCGAACGAGGCGAAGATCTTCGCGAGGCTCGAGTCCTTGACGTGGCCGTCCCACACAACGACGAGCCGATCGACGTCGCGATACGGCAGAGGCTCGATCAGCACGGCCTCGACGACGCTGAACACGGCGGCCGCGGCGCCGATGCCGAGCGCGAGCGTGATGACCGCGACCGCAGCGACGCCCGGCGTGCGCCACCAGCTGCGCGCCGCGAAGCGCAGATCACGGCCGCTGTCGCGCAGCCACGCGAGGGCGTCGAGGTGGACGCGCACGGGAGATGCCTGGATGTCTGTGGACTGTAAGGCGCGCGCCCGACGAGGTCAAGCGTACGGGCGCGCGAGCGGATCGGGGGAGCTCAGCTGGCGTGCAGGCCGCGCCAACGCGCAAGCGCCGCCTGCCGCGCGATCTGCTTGCGGCGATCCGCGCTCAGCTTTTCCGCGCGCGCGCGTCCGCCCTTCAGGCCGCCGAGCCTGCCAAGCGCCATTGCGTGTGGGTTCTTGCGGTGACGAGCCATGGCAGGACAAGCGGCAACGGCGCTGCCACGCCGATCGCCTCGGATCGCGCCTGTATTCGTGCGGCGCGCGCGGCCGGGCAGGCAGATGCCCATACATCGATGTAAGAACTGCTTCCCCGCGCGAGAGCTCGACCGTTCGAGGCACGCTCGATACGGCCGAGCGGCACGGCACGCGGGCGACAACTTTGTGCTTGACCGTGCAGGCAATGCTTGACCGCAAAAGCATTGGCAGTCATCTTGAAAGAAAAAAGCGTGGACTCGGATGCTGCGCGATTACATGGACCCCAGGGCGCCGGCAATCCGCGCTCCCCGCTATTCGATCGAGCTGCCGATCCGCTATCGCACGCCGGATGCGCCCGCGTGGCACGACGGCCGGACCGAGAACATCAGCTGCTCAGGCGTGCTGATCCGCACGCAGGAGCTGCTCCCGCCGCGAACGCTGATCGAGATTCTGATTACGCTGCCGAGTGAAGTGGGCGGCCGCGACGCGCCGGCGATCTGCCGAGGCCGTGTCGTCCGCACGGAACCGGCGCGGGCCGAGGGCGAGCGGCCATCGGCGATGGCCGCGACGATCGTCGACGTCGGCTTCCTCCACGCGCAGGATGCCGACCCGCGACGGATCTAGCGTGGATCTCAGCCGACCTTCGCGCCCGGCGCCGCCGTGTCTTCCTCGCGCTCCGGCCGCGCCCCCGGCCGTGAGATCAGTCGGAAATGCTGGAACGGCACATGGCAGTCGTGCTTCTGCAGGAAGTTCAGGAAGCGCTTGTAGTCGGTTGCCGGGAAATTGAAGAGCGGCGCCATCAGGCGGTAGTTGCCCTTCGTGCACTCGAGACCGCGGCGCACGACGGCGCGGACCGTTTCCCTGGTGAGGTCGCGCGACATGAACGGCGCGAAGACCACCGTCCAGAACGACTCGCCATTGCGCGTCATCCGATCGTAGAGCACGTCAGCGAGCGCCGGCGCGGCCGGCGACGCGGCGTTCGCGCCCTGGGCCGGCGCCGTGCGCGCGGTGATCTGCCGCGGCAGCTCGCGCACCGTGAGCGGCTGCCCCGCGTAGCGCACGGCAACGCGTTCGGCCACGTTCTTCAGCTCGCGGATGTTCCCGGGCCAGTGGTACGCCTCGAGGTGCTCGATCGCTTCGTGCGAGACCTGGCACACCGGCAGCCGGTATTGCTCGGCCATGACGCGCAGGAAGTGTTCGAACAGCAGCCGGATGTCGTCCTGCCGCGCGCGCAGCGGCGGCATCACCAGGTGGACGACGTTCAGCCGGTAGTAGAGGTCCTCGCGGAACTCCTTCTCGCGCGTCCGCTCGAAGAGGTCGCGGTTCGTCGCGGCGATGATGCGCACGTCCGCCGTGATGCGATGGCCCTCGGAGCCGATCCGCTGGATCTCGCCGCTCTCGAGGAAGCGCAGCAGCATGCTCTGCATCCGCATGCTCATCTCGCCGACTTCGTCGAGCAGCACCGTGCCGCCGTCGGCGAGCTCGAGCAGCCCGCGCTTGTCGCGATGCGCGTCGGTGAAGCTGCCGCGCGTGTGGCCGAACAGCTCCGATTCGAGCAGCGTCTCGGGAACGCCGGCGCAATTGATCGTGATCATCGGGCGCCGCGCGCGCGAGCTGCGCTGATGAATCACGTGCGCCAGCACTTCCTTTCCGACGCCGCTTTCACCGGTGATGAGTACCTTCGACTCGGTGGGAGCCGCGTATTGCGCCTCCTCGAGGACATCCAACATGGCTCGGCTTCGGCCGAGAAGTACCGGCGTTTCCACGCGTCACCCTCGCGAAGTACCCGCATGCGCAGCGACCGTCGCCCGCCCGCCAGGTGTGTGTTGTGAAGTGAGAGTGATGTTATGGCTGAGGAGGGTGACTTGTGTCAATGGTTTTCCGCTATTGGTTTTCGTGTCCGTCGTTGTTCTGTCATGACCGATCAGCGCGCACCGTGTTCCATCTGAAGAAATTTATGTACAAATGTGCGCGATCGCGCGAATCCGCGCGAATGGCCGCGCCCGCAGCGTCCTGAAATGGGACACGAGAATTCTTCGCGCAGATCTGTGAAAAAGAAACGGACCGACCGAGCGCTCGCGCGCTCGATCGGTCCGTGATCGTGCTGCCGGTGATCCGACGGCTTGCTACTTCGCCACGCCGACGATGTCGAGCTTGAACGGCTTCGGCGCTTCGTCAGCCGCGATACCGGGCGGCGTGCTGAAGCCGATGTTCACCGATCCGGTCCGCGTGCCCATGTCCTTCGGCGAGAAGACGACGCCCACCGTGCAGCTCGCGCCGCCGGCCAGCGTCATCGGTCCGGTGAGCGAGCACGGCATCGTGCCTGCGCTCACCAGCGTGAAGTCGATCCCGCTGACGCTCAAGCTCGAGACGATCAACGACAACGTCTGGTGGTTGTTCGTGATCGTCGCGACGATCGGCGCCGTCGTCGTGCCCGCCGCCTGAATCCCGGGGAAGACGACCGGGATCGGCGCGATGCTGGCCTGCGCGACGTCCGGCACGACTCCTACGTTCGGCGTCTGGTCGCCCGTGAAGTCGCCCGCGTCGTCGGCCGTGCCGCCGCCGTTGACCAGGAAGTACTGCTTGTACGCCTCAGGCGTGCCGGCCTGGTCGTTGTTGGTCATCTTCGCCCACGGCCCGCGCGTCGGATCGGTCGGCTTCACCGCCAGCGCGTTGTAGTCCGCGCTGAACTGGCTGTAGACGGCCGCTCCCCAGCGCCACCGCAGGTCCATGCCCGGCGTGTCGGTCGTATAGGCCGCCGACCATGTCACGTTCTTGATCCCGCCCGGCAGACCGGCCGCGGGGACCGTGAACGCGGCGCCGCTCGCGAAGATGCGGCCGATCTCGATGTCGAACTGCTTCAGCTTCGAGAACGGATGCACCGTCGGCACCGTCGTCAGCCAGCGGTTGTTCGCCGCGTCGAACGTCGTCGTGACGCTCGTGACGAGCGGGCTGAACGTGATCAGCGCGTCGGGCACCGGAATCGAGTAGTTCGTCCCGTTCGCGGTGAACTTGATCGACCCGTTGGTCACGAAGATGCGGACCGGATGGTTCGTCATGTCCATGAATACGTTGAGCAGGTCGTGCGGACCCTTCGCCCACGTCAGCTCGCTGGCGAACCACAGCGTGGTGCCGCCGGCGATCGGCTTGGCCGTGAAGTTCGCCGAGCTGTTCGACATCGACGATCCGACGAGGCTGATCGGCTGCGTCGATCCGACGAGGCCGTTGCTGTTGTCAGTGAAGACGAGCGACGCCGTCCGAGTGCCCGTGGCGTTCGGATTGAACTTCACGTTGAGGACGCACGAGGCGCCCGGAATCAGGCTGGCGCCCGCGCACGTGTTGCCCGACATCTGGAAGTCGGTCGCGTTGTCGCCGGCGACCTGCACGCTCGAGATGGCCAGGTTCGCGTCGCCGATGTTGGTCATCGACACCGGGATGGCCATGCTCGGCACGCCAATCGGCTGGCTCGAGAAGTTGACGCTCGTCGGATTCAGGCTTGCGATCCCGACCGGCGTCACCGTCACGATGACGAGCGACGAGGACTTGCTG
>Ga0075426_10000090_pt1 | contig 58449 bp, 60 predicted proteins | sample SoiMethybrSBSTD5_FD_75304 | JGI IMG/M metagenome (GOLD analysis project Ga0075426, IMG submission 75304) | Bulk soil microbial communities from a Populus tree surrounding site in Tennessee, USA - Soil MetaG P. TD hybrid SBSTD5 | ecosystem: Environmental > Terrestrial > Soil > Tree plantation... | reverse complement strand
CTGGCGGGTCGCGCTCGGGGGCGTCCAGCCGAACGTCACCCGCCTGCCGACCGTCGAGACGATCCTCGACGCGCCCCGTCCCTCCGAGGCGGACGTCGATCGGGCCGCCGTCGAGGCCGCTCGCCGCGCCCCGTTCGTCACGGACAAGCGCGCGACGGAGTCGTACCGTCGCCGTCTCGTCCGGGTCCTCGTGCGACGCGCGGTCGAAGCGACGGACCGGCAGAGCCGCTCGGGGTCGACGACGTGAGCGACCGGGCGCCGGGCCTCACCGTCAACGGCCGTCGCCGCGGCCTCGACGCGGTCCCCGACGAGGAGCGCCTCCTCGACACCGTTCGACAGCGGTTCGGCCTCACGGGGACGAAGGAGGGGTGTCGTACCGGGGACTGCGGCGCGTGCACGGTCCTCGTGGACGGCCGGACGACGCTCAGCTGCCTCACCCTGACCCGGGAGATCGAAGGGTCGACGGTGCTCACCATCGAGGGCGTCGCGGCCGACCGCGTCGGTCGGTCCGTCCAGGCGGCGTTCGAACGGGAGGGGGCGCTCCAGTGCGGCTACTGCACGCCGGGGTTCGTCGTCGCGCTCACCGGCCTCCTCAAGGAACCCTCGACGACCGATGACGACCAGACGCTGCTCGACGGCCTCGCCGGGAACCTGTGCCGTTGCACCGGGTACGCTTCGATCCGCCGGGCGGTCGCCACGGCCCGGGAGGGACGACCGTGATCCGGTCCGACGCTCGGACGAAGCTGACCGGCGAGGCGGTCTACGGAACGGACCTCTACGAGGAGAGCGCCCTCTTCGGAGCGCTCGTGCCGGCACCGGTGCCGAGAGGGCGTATCCTTGAGATCGGTCTCGAGACGGCGCGTCGGATGCCCGGCGTCGTCGTGGCCGTCGGGCCGAACGAGCTCGCCCACCTGCTGCCCAAGGGGGGCGGCGACGCGGAGCGGCCCGTGTTCCCGGCGTCGCGGATCTCCTACCGTCACCAGCCGCTCGCGGCCATCGCGGCCGAGACGCTCGCCCAGGCCCGAGCGGCCGCCCGTTCGGTCGTCGTCCGGGTGAAGGCCGAGCCCGCGGTCGGGGAGATCGACGAGATCTTCCCCGAATGGCCCGGGTCCCGAGCGAAGAGCTCGCCCCACGTCGTCGCCCACGTGCACGCCCGCGGCGGCGACCTCGCCGGCGCGATCGCCGACGCCGACCTCGTCCACGCCGAGACGTATCGGACGAACGGCGTGAGCCAGGTCGCGATCGAGCCGCACGCGTGCCTCGCGCGGGTCGAGAACGGGCTGTGGCACGTCCGGACGTCCACCCAGTCGCCGTTCGGAACGCGCGAGGACACCGCCGACCTCCTCGGCGTCCCTCCGTCCCGCGTGGTCGTCGAGGGGACGTGGGTCGGAGGGGGGTTCGGGGGCAAGGCCGCGTCGTTCCTCGAACCGTACGCCCTGGTCCTCGCGGCCGCGGCCGGTCGACCGGTCAAGCTCTCGCTCTCGTACCGCGAGGAGTTCCTCCTCGGTCGATCGACCCTCCCCTCGACGGTGCGGATCGAGACGGCCGTCAAGGGCGGGACGATCACCGGGCGTCGCGTCCGGCTCCTGCTCGACTCCGGCGCGTCGCTGCCGGGCCGCGACTTCGCCACCGGCTACGCGATCGGTTTCCTCCTCGGACCGTACCGGGTCGGCGCGTTCGAGATGGAAGGATACGCGGTCCGCACGAACAAGCCGCCGTTCGGACCCCACCGCGCCCCGTTGGCCCCGCAGTGCGCGTTCGTCGCCGACTCGCACATGGACTCGCTCGCGCGCCGGCTCGGTGTCGATCCCGTCGACTTCCGTCTCCGTCACGCGTGGCGGGAGGGGGACCGGACGTCGCTGGGACAGAAGGTCGGCCCGTTCGGGCTCGTCGAGGCGCTCACGCGAGCCCGAGCGCTCCGCGACCGGTGGCGGGCGGAGTCCCCGGCGGACCGCGGGTTCGGCGTCGGGTGCGGGTTCTGGTCGACAATAACCGGCGCCGGGGGCGAGGCCCGACTGATCGCGGCGTCCGACGGGGTCACGATCGTCCAGGGGGAGCGGGAGATCGGCAGCGGGAGCGTCATCGGCGGGCTCGTCGATGTGGCGGCGCGAACGCTGGGGCTACCGGTCGAGGCGATCCGCGTCCGCTACGAGAGTACGGCCACCGCCCCGTTCGACTCGGGCGTGTTCGGCAGTCGAACCGTCGGCGCGCTCGGCCAGGCGGTCCAAAAGGGCGCCCTCGCGTTGCTGAAGACCCTCGCCGAGCGGACGGGCGCTCCGGGCACGGTGCGGCTTCGATGGACGAACGGCGAACTGGCGGTCGAGGGCGGCGCCACGGCGACCCCGCTCGCCCGGCTGTTCACCGCCGACGAGCGCCGCGGGGGCGGGATCACCACCGGCGGTCGTCACTTCGGGCGAGGCGGCGCGATCGACGAGTCGCTCGTGATCGACGGGTCGTTCCATGGGTACAACGATTTCACCGCGACGGTGGCGCTCACCGAGGTGCGCGTCGACCGCGAGACCGGGCAGGTGACGCCGGTGCGCGTCGCCGCGTTCCTCGACGTGGGGGTCGCGCTCAACCGGCCGCTCGTCGACGCCCAGGTCGAAGGCGGCGTGGCGATGGGGCTCGGTGCGGCGTTGACCGAAGAGGGACTCTGGGGGCCGGAAGGCAAGCTCGCCAACCCATCGCTCCTCGACTACCGGATCCCCACCCTTGCCGAGGTCCCGCCGATCCACGTCGACGCCGTCGAAGGGTTTGCCGGCGCCGGACCGTTCGGCGCCAAGGGGGTCGGCGAGCCGCCGATCATCCCGCTCCCGGCGTCCGTCGCCAACGCCGTCGCCGACGCGACCGGGGCGCGCGTCGCCGAGATGCCGCTCACCGCCGAGCGGGTCGCGCGAGCGCTTAAACTCCTCTAGGCTACGCCCCCCCCGATGCCGATCGACGCCGCCTCCGTCGCGACAATCGTCGAGGGGTACGGCCGCGAACCTGTGATCGCGTCGGTCGGCTCGCACTCGGCGCTCGACATCTCCGACGGGGCCTCGACAGAGGGGTTTCGGACCCTCGTCCTCGCGGCGCGCGGTCGGGAGAAAACGTACAGCCAGTACTTCCGGACGCGCCGGGACGCGGCGGGCCGGGTCGTGCGGGGCTGCGTCGACGAGGTTTGGACGTACGGCCAGTTCGCCGAGCTCGCGGACGCGAAGGAGCAGACGCGCCTTCGGGCGCACTCCGCGCTCCTCGTGCCGAACCGGGCCCTGAGCTCGTACGTCGACGCCCACGTGCTCGAGGACGAGCTTCGGGTCCCGCTCGTCGGCTCGCGCTCGATGCTGCGGATCGAGGAGCGGAACGAGCGGGAGAACTACTACGCGCTCCTCTCCGCCGCGGGGATCTCGTTCCCCGCCGCGATCCCCTCGCCCGACGCGATCGACGGCCTCGCGATCGTCAAGTTGCCCCACGCCAAGAAGCGGCTCGAGCGCGGGTTCTTCACCGTCGCGAACCCCCAGGAGTACCGGCGCAAGCGCGACGAGCTCGTGCGACGCGGTACGATCACGGAGGCGGACCTCGCTCAAGCGCGGATCGAGCGGTACATCCTCGGCCCCGTGTTCAACTTCAACTTCTTCTTCTCCGCCCTGGCCCCGCACGACGAGGCCCTCGAGCTCCTGGGGGTCGACGAGCGGCGGGAGAGCTCCCTCGACGGCCTCGTGCGACTGCCGGCCGCCCAGCAGCTCGAGCTTTCCGAGGCCGGCCGGATCCCCGAGTACACGGTCGTCGGCCACGGGACCCTCACCGTGCGGGAGTCGATCCTCGAGGAGGTGTTCCGGATGGGCGAGCAGTTCGTGCGGGCGGCGCGCGAGCGCTACCCGCCCGGGATCCTCGGGGCGTTCTGCCTCCAGACATGCCTCGACCCGGACGGGAAGCCGTGGGTCTTCGACGTGGCCGTGCGGATCGGCGGTGGCACGAACATCCACCTCGGCCTCGGGCACCCGTACGGTAACGCGCTGTGGCGAGGGCCGATGAGCTCGGGCCGTCGGATCGCCCGCGAGGTCCGACAGGCCCTCGACGAGGACCGGCTCAAGGAGATCGTCACGTGACCGACGCCGCTTCGCCCGGCCCCCCGCCGACGTCGCCAGCGCTCGCGCGGACCCCGCTCTACGCGTTCCACCGGGGCCACGGCGCGCACTTGGTGCCATTCGCCGGTTGGGAGATGCCGCTCTACTACGAGAGCATCCTCGCCGAGCACGAGGCGGTGCGGACCCACGCGGGTCAGTTCGACGTCTCGCACATGGGGATCCTCACCGTCGTCGGTGGGCACGCCGACGACCTCCTATCGCGACGGACCACGACGAACGTCGCCCGCCTCGAGCCCGGCCAGTGCCGGTACTCGTTCCTTCTCGACCCGAACGGGGCGATCACCGACGACCTACTGATCACCCGCCTCGACGACGGCCACCACGACGAGCGGTCGTACCTCGTCGTGCCGAACGCAGCCCACGCGCCGTACGTCTACGACCTGCTCCGTTCCCACCGCCGCCCCGACACGGTCGTGACGCGGCTCAACGGTGCCGTCGCGATCCTGGCGGTCCAGGGCCCCGCGTCGCGCGGGATCCTCGAGCAGACGTTCGGGTGGCGGCTCGACGGCCTCAAGTTCTACACCGCGCGCTGGTTCCCACGCGACCCGTCGACCGGTGGGGCCACGCCGGGGCGCCTCGGCGGGGCCCTGCCGACCGACCTCGACCGCGAGATCCTCGTCAGCCGGACCGGCTACACGGGCGAAGCCGGGTTCGAGCTGTTCGTGGCCGGCGCCGACGCTACCACCCTCGCCGAGCGGTTGGAGGCCGCGGGGGCGCGACCGTGCGGTCTCGGGGCGCGCGACACCCTGCGGCTCGAGAAGGGGTACCTGCTCTCCGGCCAGGACTTCCACGGCGACCGGACCCCGATCGAGGCCGGCCAGGACCGGTTCGTCGAGCTCGATCACCCCTTCGTGGGGCGCGGGACGGTCGAGAAGCAGCACGCGGAGGGAACGGAGGTGCGGCTCGTCGGGCTCGTCGTCCAGGACGAGGGGGCGATCCCCCGGCACGGCACGCCGATCCGGCACGACGGCGCGACGGTCGCCCAGGTGACGAGCGGGGGCCTCTCGCCGTCCCTCCACCACGGGATCGCGCTCGCGTACCTGCCGACGGCGCTCACGGCGGCGGGGAGCGCGGTGACCCTCGAGATCCGCGGACGCGAGGTTCCGGCCCGGGTGGCCCCGCTGCCGTTCTACCCCGCGACGCCCGTCCGGCGCTGATATACCCTGCCTCGCTCCTTCCACCCCGATGGCGGGCTCGACCCGGGTCGAGCGGCCCTTCGTCGGCCGCCCGGAGGCCGTCGACGCGTTGCGTCGCCGCAGCGACGGGGTGCGGGCCGGGCGCGGCGGGCTCACCGTCATCGAGGGCGAGGCGGGCGTCGGAAAGTCGACGCTCGTGGAGGGGCTCGTCCGCGACGCCCGCGCGAAGGGACTCCGGGTCCTCGTCGCGAGGGCCCGATCGCTCGACAACCCGCCCCCCTACCAACTGCTGAACGAGGCGCTCGCGAGCGCCGAGCGGATCGACCCGGACGACGCCCCGACAGGCGCCTCCGCGTCCGTGTCGACCCTCGCGTTCGCCCCGACGGCCGTCGGCCCGGAGATGGCGTTCGACCTCCCGGCCCTCATCGGTCCCGAGTCGTGGTTGCTCGAAGAGCCTCTCGTCGGCGGGATCTCCGCCCCGATGGGTCCGGGCACCGAGCGTCGCCATCGCCTCGACCAATCGCTCGTGAACGAACTGCTGTCGTGGGGCGACCGGGCGCCCACCGCCGTCGTGCTCGAGGACGTCCACCTCTCCGACGAAGCGTCCCTCGAGGCGCTCGCCGCCATGGCGCCGCAACTGACCACCCACGCCCTCTGGGTCGTCTTTACGCGCCTGCCCCTGACCACCCTCGGCGGGGCGCGTCGGGCGCGGCTCGAGGGGATCGAACGGGCCGCGGAGTCGGACCTCGTCGTCCTTCGCCCCCTGACTCCCTCGGAGGCCGGCGAGTTCGTCCGCCACGTCGGCGGGGCGGGCGACGTGGGCCCTGACGAGATCATCCAGTGGCACTCGCAGAGCCGCGGCAACCCGCTCTTCCTCGAGCAACTGATCCGGCGGCGGGGCCGCCTGACGGCGCGTCCGGAGAAGGCGAGCGACCAGTCGGCCTCGGAGTTCACCGAGTACCTCGTTCGACAGCTCCCCGATCTCCCCCCAGAGGAGGAGCGCGTCCTCGCCGTCGCGTCGGTCCTGGGGCGCGAGTTCCCGTTCGGGTTGCTCATGCGCGCCAGCGACGACGACGAGGAGACCCTCGCGGAGGTCGTCCAGGAGCTCGTCGGACGAGGGATCCTCCGGGAGACTCCCGATGAAGGGCTCGAGTTCCCCCGGGATGACCTGAGAACGCAGGTCTACGCGCGCCTCACCGAGGCCCGCCGACGCCTGCTCCACCGACGGGCCGCGGAGGCCCTCGAAGCGTACGCGACGGCGGACGTTGCGACCGTCTACGCGCTCGCCCGCCACTGCTTCCTGGGCAAGATCGACGACAAGGCCGTCGCCTACAACCGGCTTGCGGCCGAGTTCGCGGCGCGCTCGTTCGCCCCGCTGGTCGCTCGCGAGCACCTCGAACGCGCCCGCGAGGCGCTGAGCCGCGTCCAGCCGAGGGACCCGGTCGCCGAGCTCGAGACGGCGCTCGAGCTCGCCGTCCAGCTCGATCTGTTGGGCGAGCTCGACCTCGCGGAGCGCCTCCTCAAGGCGACGCTCTCGGACGTCGAGACGCGGCCCGAGATCCCCCCGGCGCTCCGCGCGTTCGCCGCGGTCTGCCTCGCGCGCATCTACTCCGACCAAGGACGGTGGGAGGAGGTGGACCGGATCACGACCGCGCTCACCGGGCCCCAGGCGCTCCCGATCGGGCCCCGGACCCAGCTCGCCGTCCACCGGCTCCGCGGCGAGTTCCTCTACTTCCACGGCCGCTACCGCGAGTCGCTCGACGAGCACGACCGAGCGATCGCGATCGCGCGCGCCCAGCACGAGGACCGCGAGGTCGCGCTCGAGACCGTGCGACGCGCCAACGTTCTCGGCATGATCCCCGGCCGGTTCGAGGAGGCGGTCGCGGACTACCGCCGTATCATCGCGGCGCTCCTCGAGCGCGGCGACAAGAGCGAAGCGGCGTACGCGCAGATCTACCTCGGGGTCGTGCTGAGCCAGCACGGACGGAACGACGAAGGGCTCGACGCCCTGCGCTCCGCGAAGGAGCTCGCCGAGGCGGCCCACGACCCGCGGCGCCTCGGGTGGGCCCTGTTCAATATCGCGGACCTCGAGCGCGCGAACCACCACCTCGAGATCGCGCGCGAGAGCAACGGGGAGGCGCGCGACCTCCTCGAGCGGATCGGCGACCGCTACGGCCTCGTCCAGACGTACATCATCGAGGGGAAGATCCGGCTCCAGGCCGATGAGCTCGACGCAGCCCACCTCGCGCTGCTCGAGGGGTACCGGCTGGTCCGCGAGCTGAACGTCCCCGCGGACGAGGTCGAGGTCCTGCTGCGCCTCGCGGAGCTCGCCCTCGCGCGCTCGGACCAGCCGCAGGCGGAGTCGCGCCTTTCCGAGCTCGCACGGATGGGGCTCGAACGGCTCCGGCCGGACCTCGCCGAGGACTACCGCCGGTTCAAGGAGCGCGTTCTCGTGGGGGGCGGCGGCGATCCGGCGGCGTAGCCGGAGCGCCGCGACCGCGGCGCGGCCCGGGCGCGGGGCGGTGCGCGCTCTTGTACGGACCGCCCTCGCCGAGGACCGGGTCGACGCCGATGTGACCACGATCGCCCTCTTCCCTCGTAGGGTACCCGCGACCGCGCACGTGGTCGCCCAGGCCCGTGGCGTTGTGTCGGGGATGCCGGTCGCTACCGCGGTCGCACGGGCGGCCCATCTGCGGGTGTCGGCGGCTCGCCGCGATGGCGACCGCGTGACGGCGGGGACGAAGGTCCTGACCCTGCACGGCGACGTGCGCCGGATCCTTGGTGTCGAGCGGACGATGCTCAATTTCCTGATGCACCTCTCCGGGGTCGCGACGGCGACGCGACGCGCCGTCGACCGGGCGGGCCGAGGTCCTCGGGCGCTCGAGGTCTTGGCGACCCGGAAGACGCTCCCTGGGCTCCGCGACCTCGAGAAGGGCGCGGTCGCCGATGGCGGCGGCCACCCCCACCGACGGGACCTCGCCGACCTGGTGCTCGTAAAGAACAACCACCTCGCCTTCGTCCCGGTCCCCGAGGCCGTCCGGAGAGCGCGGGGATCGGTGGGCGCTCATCGAGCGGTCCAGGTCGAGGTCCGAACGATCCACGAGGCGCTCGACGCCGCGCGGGCCGGCGCCGACGCGCTGCTCCTCGACAACCGAACGCCGGCGCAGGTCCGGGCGATCGTTCGCGCGCTCGAATCCGCGGGCCTGCGTCGGCGGGTCCGGATCGAGATCTCGGGGGGGCTGACCGCCGCGTCGCTCCCTCGCTACCGTCGGACCGGCGCCGACGCGGCGAGCCTGGGCTCCCTGACCCACTCCGCCCCCGCGCTACCGTTCCACCTCGTGGTCGAACCCGCGGCCTTGCGCGCGCGGCCGCGGCACTCGCGTTAAGTGGGCCGTCCCCCTAGTTCTCGTCGGCGATGTCGCTCGAGGCCGAGGTCCGGCGTCTCAAGGAGGAGCGGGGGGCGGTCCTATTGGCCCACAACTACCAGCTCCCCGAGGTGCAGGACGTCGCCGACTTCGTCGGCGACTCGTTGTACCTGTCACGCAAGGCGGCCGAGACCGACCGGCCGGTGATCTGCTTCGCTGGCGTCCGGTTCATGGCCGAGACGGCGAAGATCCTGAACCCGACGAAGACCGTGCTCTTGCCGGACCTCAAGGCCGGGTGTGGGCTCGCGGACTCGATCACCGCGGACCAGCTTCGGGCCTGGAAGGCGGAGCACCCGGGCGCCGTCGTCGTCGCCTACATCAACACCTCCGCCGACGTGAAGGCGGAGTCCGACTACTGCTGCACGAGCTCGAACGCGACGAAGGTCGTCGGGCTCGTGCCCGCCGATAAGGAGATCCTGTTCCTCCCGGACATGTTCCTCGGCGACTACGTCCGCAAGCGGACCGGTCGCGCGATGCACCTGTGGGTCGGCGACTGCCCGGTCCACGCCAAGATGCGCCCCGAGGACCTCCAGCGCGCCCGCGCGGAGCACCCGGGCGCCGAGGTCGTCGCCCACCCCGAGTGCGGCTGCTCGACCGCGGCCCTCCCCCACGTCGACCGTATCCTCTCGACCGACGGGATGGTCCGGTTCGCCGAGGAGACGCGGGCGCCCGAGGTGCTCGTCGCGACGGAGGTCGGAATCCTCCACCGGATGCGCAAGCTCAACACGACCACGAAGTTCACGCCGCTCTCCGAAGGGACCATCTGTCCGTACATGAAGCAGATCGACCTCACCGACGTCCGCGACTCGCTCGCGAAGAACCAGTTCGTGATCGACGTCCCCGACGCGACCGCCCAGAAGGCCCGACGGGCCCTCGAGCGGATGATCGCCGCGTGACCGGTCGCCCTACCGTCGGGCGAGCGGGACGAGCGGACCGAGACCGTGGACGTAGTAGCTGTAGGCGACCAGCCACAATAGGATCGCCGAGAGGAAGATGACCCCGATCGCCGTCCACGAGGGCTTGGTGCGGAGGTAGAACCCGATCGAGAACGGGTTCACCCGGGTCCCGAGGAACGAGACGCCGGAGACGAAGAGGAACAGCCCGAACATCGCCGGGAGCAGGACGGTGTACGTGCCAAGGACCAGTCCTACGAGGAGGATCAGGACCGCGAGGGGCGCCGCGGCGTGCGAGCGCCGCTTGGGCTCGGGCTCCTCGACGGCCCGAGCGCGGACCTTCGACGGGCGCGGACGACGCGGCTTCGTCGACACGTTGGGGAGTTCGGTCGCGCCCCTACAAGAACCCAATTCTCCAGAGGAACGGCCTCGGTGAGACGGTAGGAGCGGCGCGGCCGCGCGAAGGTAGATAGGGGTCGGGTTCGTCCCGAAGCGGGACGCACCGACGCGATGCCGGGTCCGGGGCCCTACCGCACCGTTCGACCGGGGGGGCCGACGCCTCGATGAAGTCTCGGTCCGCGTTCTTCGGAAGCTTAGGTCCGGTCGCCGGTGCCGGCCTATTGCTCCTGGTCGCCGGGGCCCTGCTCCTCGTGGTCGGGGGGCTCTGGTTCGCGGGCGACCCGGCGACCGTCAGCCTCTGGAACGTTCTGATCGGCCTCGTCGTGCTCATCGGCGCCATGGCCGTCCTGCTCTGGGAGATCCCACAACCGATCCCCCGGCGGGCCGAGCCGGCGCCGCGGACGGCCCCCCGTAGCACCCCGACACCACGGAGCCCCCGTCCCACCCCCGTTCGGCCGGCCCCGATGGCGGCCGCCCCTCCCCGCGTCCCCCCGGCGAGCGTGGCGCGCTCGGTCGAGCGCGCCGTCGCGATGTCCGCCGACGTGCCGTTCCGCTCCGCCCGCAGCGCCCTCGCGAGCACGCCGACGTCGATCCCCGGCGCCTACCTGCAGTCGCTCGAGAACGCCGAACCGCGAAACGGCGACCTCTGGGCCGATGTCGCCCCGCCGATGGCCGCGGCCCTGCCGTTCTCGGCCGGATTGCAGCGCGGCTCGGACGGAAGCCCCCCCTGGCTCGAGAGTCCCGAGACCACGCACGAAGAACCGAGGCTCGAGCTCGAGCTCGCGCGGCTGAGAGCCCGCGTCCGCGAGCTCGAGGCGATCCCCGGCCCGACGACGATGCCCAAGCGCGCGCCGTCGACCGCCCTCTCCTTCGCCATCACCGCGGGGCGGGTTCCCGAGCCACCGACCCCACCGAGCGGGTCGGTCGTCGGACGGCGGAATTGTGCGGGCTGCGGCAGCGAGGTCGCGTCGGCCGGACCGTCGGTCCTTTGCTGGGGGTGCGGCCGGGCGCTGTGCGCCTCATGCTACTGGCGCTTCGGACCGGGTCCGGGCCTCCACCGTTGCCCCGACTGCCTCGCGCGGGCACCCGCCGACCCGGTGGCGATCTCCGGCGGACGAGCGGCGGCCGGTGCTAACGGCTCTTCGCCGGTCTCGACGCGGCCCCCCCAAGCGGCGGCGCCGCCGACGCGTTGATCACGCGCTCGCGGGTCGTCCAACCCCGACGCGCCGTGCCGAGCGCGAGGAGCGATCGATCGCCCCCGTCGGTCGGGGGCGAGGACGGGATGTGGACGAGGCCGCCCGCCTCGACGTGCCGACGGACGATCGACGCCTCCGGCCACCCCGGCCCGATATCCATCGCCGCGTGACCCTCGAGCGCCCAGCGGGCCCAGGTCCCGGCCGCGACCGGGTCGGGCGGCGCGTCAGGGGTCCCGAGGTGAGCCACAACCGCGAATCCACCCGGCGGGGGCTTCTCGGTCTTGCTCGGGGGACTCGACTCCGTGCCAGGGCGCAGGATGCGGTAGTCGTGAGGAGGAGCGGAGCCCGATGACCCCGCGGCCCACCCTTCGACCTCGACGGCGCGCAGCACCATGAGGCGCCCGGCGGCGCGGGCCCGGAGCGCGTCGATCGGGCCGGCCTTGGCGCCGTCCACCCCGTCAACCACGATGCCGAGGTGGCGGAGCCCGCGCTCGAGCGCCCGATCGACGAGCGCGTTCTGCTCCTGGGTCGGCGCGCCCGCCGCGAGGTGGACGTGGAGGTCGCCCACGAGGTCCGGGGCCTCGACGAGCCGCGGCACCCGGCCCAAGGACGCCAACTCGACCTCCCCCTGGTTCTCGCGGATCTCCGGGGGTACGAAGGCGAGGCCGAGCGCCGCGTAGACGTCTTCCTCGGTCGCGCCCGCTATGAGCTCCTCGCCGCGGAAGACGCCGTACTCGTTGACCTTGAGCTCGTGGTCCCGCGCGATCGTCCTCAGCCGGACGTTATGGTCCTTCGAGCCCGTGAAGTATTGGAGCGCGGCCCCGAACGCTTCGGGAGCGACGACCCGCAGGTCCACCTGGACCCCGGAGACGACCTCGATCGTCTCCTTCGTGCTCCCGCGGAGCCGGGTGGCGCGTCGTTCGGGGAACGCGGTGAACGCATCGAAGACCCGTTCGGGGTCCCGGGACGTCACGAGGATGTCGATGTCCCCGATCGTCTCGCGCCGGCGTCGCAAGCTGCCGGCGACGGCGACCGACTCCATCGGCGTGGTCGCCCGCAGATGGGCGACGATCCGCTCCGCGAGGTCATACGCCTCGACGAGGGTCGCGCGCCGGCCCGACCCGGCCGGGGCCGAGAGCGCCGCGCGGACCAGCTCGATCTTGCGGGGGCCGAACCCCTTGAGGCCGTTGAGCTTGCCCGCCGCGATCGCGTCCTTGAGCTCCTGCGGACCCTCGACCCCGACCTCGAGCCAGAAACGGCGCGCGGTCTTCGGTCCGAGGCCGGGGAGGCGCATCAGCTCGAGGAGACCCGCGGGGTACTGCTGCCGGAGCCGGTCGTAGTACTCGATCCGGCCGTCGCGCAGGTACTCGCGGATCTTCTCGGAGATCGCGTCGCCGACGCCCGGGATCGTAGCGAGCTCACCCCGGTCGGCGACGGCGCGGACGTCCTCGGCGAGCGACTGGAGCGACCGCGCGGCCCGTCGGTACGCCTCCGGCTTGAACTTCTCGCCGCCGAGGTCGAGGAGGTCCGCGATCTCGAGGAGGATCTCCGCCAGCGCCGCGTTCGTGGCCATCGGAACGCACCGCGAGGGGAACGGGGCAACAAGAACCGTTCGGTCCGGAGCTCGGGGCTACGTCGCGTCGACCCAGCCCCGCCGCTCGATCAGCGCGAACCCGAGGCGGTCGTAGATCCGGCGCGCCACGTCGTTCGACTCCTGGACGTAGAGCGCCGGGCGCGCACCGGCGGCGACCGCCGCGTGGACCGTAAGCCGCATCACATCGGACGAGAGGCCGAGCCCGCGGAACTCCGGGAGCGTGAGCACGCCGCCGATCAGCCAGACCGAGGGCAGCGCGACCTGCACGCGCGCGACCGACGCCAACCGACCGAGATGGAACGCACCGAACACGGGTTCGAGCGCCGGGTCGGCGTGCGCGTACCCGCGACTGATCGGATCGACCCAGGTCCTCGCGAGCCCCTGCAGGGCCGGCCCGTCCGCCGCCACGAGGCGCCGTGCGCGCCCTTCGACCGGCGGCGCGACCGGCACGCCGACGTCGAGCGCCATCAACCGGACGACCGACGCTTGGGCCGGGGCGTACCGTCGCACCACCTCGTCGGCGTGGTCGAGCGGGACGACGGCGATCATCGGCCGCGCGGGCAGTGCCTCCATCAGCGGGCGCGCGTCCACCGCCTCCCCGACCCAGTGGACGACCGTCGTCGGGGCCGCGCCGTGCCAGCTAAGCAGGTACGCCGAGGGCCGGCCACCTTCACGGAGCGTCGAGAACGACGTCAGGTGGGGGAATTTGAGGAGGTCCCACACCGCCCACGCGTGACGGATCGGGTCGGCGCGCGCCCGCTCCGCCAGCCATTCGGTGTCGAGGCCGGGTTCGACGTGCCCGCTCATGGCGGCCGACGGCTCGAACGCCCGGGCGATACTTAGTGGGTCGCCTCTCCGACGTGAGATTCTTCCGAGCCTCTCGGGCAGCGCACCGCAGATCCGCTCCGACGCGGTTCGAAAGGCCGCGACCGATCGGTCGAATCCCCCCGCCGGTCGCGGTCGGTCTAGCGCGGCGTCGACGGACCGGATCCCTTGGGGGTCTTGGGGCGTCGTCCGAGAAGGGCCGCGAGCGCGACGCCGATCGCGGCCGCGCCGACGAGAATCGCGAGCACGGCATCTCCTTGGCCTGTGGGGAGCCCGAAGGCCGCCCCGCCGGACCCTCCGTCCGATGGCGTCTCGGGGTTGGTGGGGGGAGGCGGTGGACCCCAACCCAGCGGGGCGCCACCCGACTCGGTCGTGAACGGGCCCTCGAGGGAGCCGGTGGCGAGATCGAAGTACCAGGTCGTCGCGTCCTGGCAATCCCCGTTGCTTCCCGTGTAGGGGCGGCTGCACGGTGCATGCCAGTAGATCCCGAAATTGAGCTGGTAGTGGCCCGTCGAACCGTTGAGCTCGAACCCCTCCGTGACGTTCTGCGAGCCCCATCGCGCGAGGAGCCCGCGGTAGGTCGAACTGTCGCAGATGGACGTCCAGGCCTCGTCGAGCTCGAGGTCCGCTTCGGTCTCGTTCGGGTAGGCGCTCTCGTTCGCCGGCATCGTCGTGTTCGAGATCGGTGACCACGTCTGCGAGATGTTCGGCAGTCCGCGGTAGATCGAAGCGACCGTGCCGTTCAGCGAAGCGTTCGAGTTCAGGTCGGCGCAGCTCGGGGTCGTCACGGTCGCGACGGTGTGGAACGGTCGAGCTACGCCCCCCACGGAGACCCCCTGGGGAGGCCCAAGGTTAACGGCCAGGGCGAGGACGATCCACGCCGCGGCCACGACCACGGGGAGCGTGGTCGATCTCGCGCGCTCGAGCTTTGGTGGGAACAACGTGAGCTCCTTCGGTCTGCTTCGGGCTAGGAGTCCCCGTGGGCCATTAAGTTGGGGACTCCAAATCAACGGTTGGCGCTCGGGGCGAACTCGAGCGGTGGGACGTCCGAACCCCTCGAGGCCGCAAGGTCGGGATCCGGCTTTGGAGGGGCAACGGTAAATCGCGAGCGCCGGTCGCCGATCGTGGCCCAACTCCATCGTCCGACCCCGGAGCTGCCCGCCCACGTGCGGGCGCTCTACGACCGCTTCCCGTTCGACCGCTCCCTCCTCCAGGACCCGGTCTCGTGCGTCCGGCCGTACGCCCGGTCGCCGCGAGCGGCCGAGATCGCCGGTCTCGTCGCGGCCACGCTCGCGATCGGGAACACGACGGCAATCCGCGGAGCGTTCGCGGCGTTCGAACGGGCCGCCGGGCCGGACCTGCCCGCCTTCGTCGGGGCCACCGATCGGTCGAACTGGCGCGAACGGTTGGGACCGTTCCGCCACCGGTGGATCCGGGGCGACCAGATCGGCTACCTCGCGTTCCGATTGCACGAAACCTACGACTCCTATCCGTCGCTGGAGTCGGTGTTCCTCGAGGGTTGGGACGCGAACGGCGGGTTCGCGGGCGGGCTCGACGCGCTCGCCCTCCAGCTCCGGGGCGGGTCGGGCCGCGGAACGCCGCGGCCGCCGGCCGGCTACGACCGGCTCTTTCCCTCCCCTCTCGAGGCGCCGCCGAGCCCGTGCAAGCGGCTGACGCTCTACGTCCGATGGATGACCCGGACGGGATTCCCCGACCTCGGTCTCTGGCGACGGGTCCCGACCGGGGAGCTTCGCGTCCCCCTCGACCAGCACGTTCACTGGATCGCGTACCACACCGGGCTCACCCAACGACGGACCCGGGGGTGGGCGACGGTCGAGGAGGTCACGGCCGCGCTGCGTCGGGTCGACGCGGTGGACCCGGTCAAGTACGATTTCGTTCTCTGCCACACCGGGATCTCGGGCGATTGCCCCAAGGAGCGCGACCTCTCGGTGTGCGGACCGTGCACGTTGCGACCCGACTGCCTCCTGTGGCGGGGTCGGAGGGCCGGATGACCGACCTCGCCGACTCCGTCGATGCCGGTCTCCTGGATCGTTTCCGGGCTGCGGGCGGCCGGATCGCGTGGCGGGACCTCTCGACGACGAAGAAGGGGAAGCGTCGCGGCGACTCCACCGGCGGCGTCACTCGGATCGCTCACCTCAACGACGAGGAGGCGCGGGTCGAGGAGCGCCCCGACGGGACCCGCGTCGTCGAATCGGGACCGGTCGGCGCCCTCGTCCTGCTCCTCGAGGCCGACCGGCGCGGGCTCCCGACCGCCGTGCTCAGCCGATCGGCGGGCGAGGTCCAAGGGTTCGACCACGGGGCGATCGAGGCGCGCTGGGACCGGCCGTCCCTCACGCCCGCCGCGGGGCCCACGCTCTCGGACCTGGTCGGCCTCGCGCGGTACGCCCTCGCGTGAACTCGCGGGCCGTCCGACCCGCGCCTACGAGCAGCCGCTCGTCGCGCCGCACATCGTGCACGCGTAGCACGTGCCCGAGCGGACCATGATCCCGCCGCAGATGTGGCACGATGGGGCGTCGTCGCTCACGCCGCCGGTCGACGGCCCCGCGTCGCCGAACGAGTCCAGCGGCTTCGTCTCGAACTTGACGAGCGACGCCGCCGATTTCCCGACGGACCCGACGTTGCCGTGGCCGTTCCCGTTCCCCTCGCCGGCGGGCCCCTCCAAACCGATCGCGCGCCGGTCCTCCTCGGTCATGAACTCGAGGGCGAGCCACCGTGCGACGTAGTCGGGGATCGACTTCGCGAAGCGGACCTTCGGGTTGTTCGTCGCGCCCGCGGGCTCGAACCGGAGGTGGGCGAGCTTGCGGACGAGGTCCTTCAACGGCACCCCGTGCTGGAGCGCCATCGACATCGAGATCCCGAGGGAGTCCATTAGGCCGTTGACGGTCGACCCTTCCTTCGTGACGCGGAAGAAGATCTCGCCCGGTCGGCCGTCGGGGTACAACCCGACGGTGACGTAGCCGTCGTGGCCGCCGACCTGGAAGTGGTGGGTGAGCGCCTTGCGCTCGTCCGGCAACCGCTCGCGGGCGGGAGCGCGACCGCCGGCGGGCTGGGTGGCCTTGCCCTTCCCCGTCTCGTACGGCTGCGACGCCTTGCACCCGTCGCGGTAGAGGGCGACGGACTTGACGCCGAGCTTCCACGCCTCGAGGTAGATCTTCTCGATGTCCTCGACGCTCGCGTCGTTCGGGAGGTTGATCGTCTTCGACGCGCCGCCCGACAGGAACGGCTGGACCGCGCCCAGCATCTTGAGGTGACCCATCGGCTCGATCGTCCGCGTCCCCGCGACGGAGGCGAGGGCGCAGTCGAAGACGGGCAGGTGCTCCGGCTTGAGGCCGGGGGCGCCCTCGACCGTCCCGGTCGTCTCGAGGTGGCGCTTCACCTGGGCGACGACCTCGGCGGAGTAGCCCAGGCTCTTGAGCGCGTCCTCGACGGTCCGGTTGACCATCCGAAGGATGCCGCCCCCGACCAGGTTCTTCGTCTTGACGAGGGAGAGCTCCGGCTCGAGGCCGAGCGTGTCGCACCCCATCAGGAGGCCGATCGTCCCCGTCGGGGCGATCACGGAGATCTGGGCGTTGCGGTAGCCCCAGAGCTCGCCGGCCTTCACGGTCTCGTGCCAGCGCTCCTGGGCGGCGCGGACGTACTCGGTGAGGCGCGCGTCGTGGACGGGGATCTTGTCCGCCGCGGCGGCGTGCTTTGCCATCACGCGGAGCATCGGCGCGCGGTTGCGGTCGAAGCCGGGGAACGTCCCGACGCGACTCGCGATCTCCGCCGACGTGTGGTACCCTTCCGCCGAGAGGTACGCCGAGACGGCGGCGGCGAGGGTCCGGCCGGCGTCGCTGTCGTAGGCCAAGCCGTAGTGCATCAGGAGCGAGCCCAGGTTCGCGTAGCCGAGACCGAGCGGGCGGAAGTCATGGGAGTTCTGGGCGATCGTCGCCGTCGGGTAGCTTGACGCGTCGACGATGATCTCCATCGCGAGGGTCATCGTGCGGATCGCGTCGCGGTACAGCTCGAGGTCGAACCGACCGTCCTCGTGCAGGTACTTCATCAGGTTGATCGACGCGAGGTTGCACGCGGTGTCGTCGAGGAACAGGTACTCGCTGCACGGGTTCGACGCGTTGATCCGGCCCGAGATCGGGCTCGTGTGCCAGTCGTTCGTGACGTCGTCGTACTGGACCCCGGGGTCGCCGCACCGCCACGCGGAGTAGGCGAGCTTCCGCCAGAGGTCGCGCGCGTGGTAGGTCTGGGCGACGGAGTGGTCGGTCCGGTTGTACGTCTTCCAGTCCCCGTCCTTGAGGACGGCGTCCATGAACGCGTCCGGGATCCGGACCGAGTGGTTCGCGTTCTGGTAGGCGATCGACGCGTAGGCGCTATCGGGGTCCGTCCCGTCGAAATTGGGCGAGTAGCCTTCGCGGATGAGCGCGTAGGCCTTGTCCTCCTCGCGGACCTTGCACTCGATGAAGTCGACGATGTCGGGGTGGTCCAGGTTGAGGATCACCATCTTCGCCGCGCGGCGCGTCGTCCCGCCCGATTTGATGACGCCGGCGAGCGCGTCGAACGCGCGCATGAACGACACCGGGCCCGAGGCGATCCCGCCGCCGGAGAGCCTCTCGTGGCTCCCGCGGAGCGCGGAGAGGTTCGAGCCGGTCCCGCTGCCGCCCTTGAAGAGGCGTCCCTCGCTCGTCGCGAGGTGGAGGATCGAGTCCATGTCGTCCTGGACCGACTGGATGAAGCACGCCGAGCACTGCGGCGGCTGCCGTACGCCGACGTTGAACCAGACGGGGCTGTTGAACGCCGCCATCTGCTGGACCATGAGGAACGAGAGGCTCTCCTCGAGCCGCGTCATCTCCTCGGGCGTGTCGAAGTAGCCGAGCTCGAGCCCCTTCTCGGCGATCCAGTGGCAGACGCGGCGGATCATCCCGTCGACGGACGTCTCGCGGCGCCCCTGGATCACGCGGAAGTACTTCGACGCCGCGATGTTGATCGAGTTGTCCGACCACGTCGCGGGCGCGTGGACGCCCTTGAGCTCGAAGATGACCTTCCCTTCGGCGTTCTTGATCACCGAGTCGTGGGTCTTCCACACGACGGTGTCGAACGCGGTTTTCCCGCGCGGGACGAGCCGGGGGATCTCAATCGGTTCGCGCCCGACCCGTGGGCCCCCTCTCGAGGACTCCTCCGGGATCGGTGTACTGCGTTTCTTGGCTGCCGCCATTTATGGTTACTTCCTGGAGAGCGAACGGCGTCACGGTCGATCGTCCCGCCATGCGAACGAAACCGTGCGAGCCCTTTACGCTACCGGTCGGCCGGCGAAACACCCTCGAGAGGCGCGTGTTTCCGGCCGACCGGATAGCTGGGGGACGCGGGTTCCGTGGCCTCGGGCACCCGTCGCGAACCCTCCGGGCGCTCCCTATTCGGTTCCTGTATAAGTGCCGTGGGTTCGACCGGGATTCGTCGAACCGATTCCGCGTTCCTTAGGCCGGGTTCGACGCGTCGGGCGCCACCCCGACGGACCGTCGGACGCCCTCAGACCGCCGGCGGCGGGAGCAAACGCATTGTGCACGGCATCGTCACGCCGCAGTCCCCGCAGAAGAGCCCGTCGTCGGAGACCCAGAGGAACTGGCCGCACTGCTCGCACTTCCGCGGGTCCTCGGGGTCGTTCCGGCAGACCATCGTCGCCTCCCGGCGCCAGAAGAGGGCCCCGTATTTGCGCCGCACGGTCGAGCGGCACCGCTCGACGGGAAAAAATCGACAAAGGGTTGAAACCCCTCCGCGAACGGAGGGGTCTCTTCGAGGGATCTCGGACGCCCGATCAGGCGTTCTTCATCCGAGCGCGGGAGATGTACCCCTTCTTGTCGAGGAAGTACATGTAGCCGTCCGCACGAACGACCTTTTCCGTGCCGACCTTGGCCTTTTTCCCGGACTTGTTGAGCTTGGTGGGCGTCTTCCACAGGTACCCGTCCTTGCCCAGGTAGTACAGGTATCCCTTCTCCCGCTTGATCTGCTCCTTGCCGACTTTTTCCGACATCTCAGGCGACCTCACCGGCGAGAAGGAAAGCGCTCCTATTTGAATGTGAGGTCCGACTTACCTCGAAGAAACAGCGATTCCCTGACGATAAACGCGGTCCGGAATCGCCCCGACGCGGTAGGGGATCTCCTCGACCGAGTCGGTCGGGAACACCGAAAAGTCGGCGGAGCGGCCCGGCGCGATCGTCCCGGCCTCGCCGGCCACCCCGAGGGCGTGGGCCGCGTTCACGGTGGCGGCGGTGAGCGCTTCCGCCGGCGAGAGGCGCGCGCCGTAGACGGCGTGGGAGAGCACCGTCCCCATCGACTCGACCCACGAGTTCGGCGAGAGGTCGCTGCCGAGGGCGACGGCGACCCCCGCGTCGACCGTTGCACGCCCGACGCCAGGGAACGCGGCCATCGAGGCGAACGGGGTCACGGGGAGGAGCACGGCGGTGACGCCGGCGCGGGCGAGCGCGCGCCGGTCGGCGTCCGACGCGGCGAGGAGATGGTCCGCCGACGTGACCCTAAGGCGCGCGGCGACGCGTGCTCCGCCCGAGCGTACGAACTCGTCGGCATGGATCTTCGTCCCCAGTCCGAGGGCGGCGGCCGCTCGAAGCAGCCGCTCGGCCTGCACGGGCGAGAAGAACCCCGGCTCGCAGAAGACGTCGCAGTACCGTGCGAGGCCGAGGCGAGCTACCTCGGGCAGCGTGCGGTCGATCAAGGTCTGAACGTAGTCGGAGGCACGGCCGCGGTACTCCGGCGGAACGGCGTGCGCGCCGAGGAACGTCGCGACCAAGCGTAGGCCGGTCCGACGGGCGAGGAGGGGCACGAGACGGAGGAGGCGGAGCTCGCCGGCGTGGTCGAGCGCGTAGCCGCTCTTCACCTCGAGCGTTGTCGTACCGAGGGCCGCCATCCGGCGGAGGCGGTGCTCGATGACGTCGAGGAGGTGCGCGCTCGACGCGGCGCGCGTCGCGCGCACCGTCGCGAAGAGGCCGCCTCCCCCGCGGGCGATTTCGGCGTACGACGCCCCCTCGATCTTCCGCGCCACCTCGCCGTGGCGGTCGCCGGCGAACAGGACGTGGGTGTGGGCGTCGACGAACCCGGGCACAACCGAACGGCCCTCCGCGTTCCATCGGACCCCACCGCGGGCGAGGCGGACCGACGCACGGAGCGAACGCTCGCGGCCCGCGAACACGAACCGCCCGTCCGCGACCGCGACGGCGGCGTCGCGGACCAGCCCGAGCTCGCTCATCGCGCGGCCGATCCGCGGAACGGGGCCCGGCGAGAGGGTCGCGAGCTCGCCGATCCCCGTCACGACGAGGTCGGCCCGGATCATGGCTGCCGGATCATGTGGTCGAGGAGATCGCGCGCGGTCTGGCTCTCGGGGAACACGTCGCGGGCCTCCGCCTGGAGCGGGTCGAGCTCCTTGTACCGCGAGGAGAAGTGGGTGAGGAACAGCGTCCCGACCTCCGCCTCCTTCGCGACCTGCGCGGCCTGGCGGGCGGAGGAGTGGCCCCACCGGTTCGCCTCGACCTCGAGCTCCTGCGACGTCGTCGCCTCGTGGATCAGGACCGTCGCCTTCGCGGCAAGACGCCGGATCGCGTCCGAGGGGGCCGAATCCCCCGAGTAGACGACCGAGCGTCCCGGTCGTGGCGGGCCCATCACGTCCTCGGGTCGGACCGAATGATCGCCGACCCGGACGGTCTCGCCCGCCTCGAGGCGGCCGAAGTCGGCCCCGCGGATCCCGAGCGACCGGGCGAGGTCGCCGTCGAACCGGCCCCGCTTCGGTCCCTCGTCGACCCGGTAGGCGATGGAGGGGACGGGGTGGTCGGCCTCGGCCGTTCGGACCGAGTAGCCGTCGAGCTCGACGGAGTGGCCGGGCGGCAGCGGGTGGACCGAGACCGGGAACCGGAGGGTGAAGTACCCGAGCTGGAGGACGCGGTCGACCATCTCCTTCGCGTCCCTTGGGCCGTAGATGTCGAGCGGCTCGGTGCGGTTGTTGAGGCACATGCTCTGGATGAGCCCGGGCAGGCCGAGGAAGTGGTCGCCGTGGAAGTGGGTCAGGAAGACGCGGCGGACCCGCATGAACGACGCCGAGGACTGGAAGAACTGGCGCTGGGTCCCCTCCCCGCAGTCGAGGAGGACGAGCTCGCGCTCGAGGTCGAGCGCGATCGCGCTCGCCGAGCGCTCCTTCGTCGGCCAGGAGCCGGCCGTGCCGAGGAAGGTGACCCGCATCGACGGCGCGACGACCGGCCGCCCTATTAGACCGCCTCGCGGCCGGCGAACGCGCTCCGCGCGGAGGAGTCAAGGAAAAGTAGGCCCACCGGTCTCGCCTCTCGATGGTGGACTGGGATCAGGTCGACCGGCTTCGCTCGAAGGGGTGGGACTGGGACCGGGTCGCCGCCGACCCGAAGGTCGGGTTCCACGCCGATTCGGACGTCGGGGACTCGGGCCGGGCGCTCCGCTCGCTCTACTACCAGCGTCGCTCGAAAGGGCAGCGCCGGCCGGCGAAGGCCGAAGGCGGGTCCGGCGGCAAGGCCGCCGACGAGGAGCGCCAATCGAAGTGGACCCTCGCCCGGATCGGCTGGTTCCTCGTCCCCCTCCTCGGCATCTGGTTCGCCCTCGCCTATGCCTTCCCCTCGCCGGTGGGCGTCTACGTCCCCGCGATCCCGCTTCTCGGCCTCCTGCTCGCGGTCGCCGGATTCATCCTCGCGTTCGGCCTCCTCCGCACCGATGACCGGTGGAACCGCGCGGCCCGCACGACCCTGATCGCCGGCCTTGTTCTCGGCGCCGTCGTTGCCGGCATGCTGGGTCTCGTCGCGACCCTGAACGGCTGCCCTTCCCTCCCCCCGGTATCGGGGGGCGAGCCCCAGGGATGGGAGAAGGCGAACGGCCCGGCGTGGACCCAGAATGGGGCCCCGGTGCTGTTCTTCTACGGCTCCGTCGCGTGCCCGTTCTGCTCGGCCGCGAGCTGGTCGATCAAGATGGCCTTGGACCGGTTCGGCACGCTCTCCGGGACATCGTACCTATCGTCTAAGGCTGACGACTATGCTCCGCACACCCCCGAGGTGGTCCTCGCGGGAACCAGTTACCAAAGCCAGTACCTCTCGTTCATCGCGCTAGAGTCGACCGACGACAACAACATCGTGGCCCCCTCGCCGACCTCGTGCGTCGAGCAGGCGTACGTCGCGGCGTACAATCCGGGGGGCTCGGTGCCGTTCCTGGTCGTGAACGGGCAGTTCATCCACGTCGGCGCGACCGTCGAGCCCGCGTCGCTCGGATCCGGCAACCCGAACCCGCCCTACACCGGCTGGGTGCCGCTCACCCCCCAGGAGGTGCAGAGCCAGATCGACGCGAAATCTGGTACCGCCTACGACGCTATCGCTCCGGCGGCCTTCCTGCTCGAGGCGTTCATCGTCAAGACGAACGGGATGCAACCCGGCCCGGTAGCCACGGACCCGAACGTCGTGAACTACCTCAACCAGATCTCGTAGGTCCGGATGCGCGCCGAGACCGCCCACGCCGTCATCCTCCTCGCGATCGTCGCCGGCCTCGGGTTCGCGCTGTTCTCCGCCTACGAGACGCTCAATCCAGCGGCGCAGCAGGCCTGCTCGGTCTCGCCGTTCTTCTCGTGCGCCGCCGTCGATCAGAGCGGTCTCACGACGACGCTCGGCGTGCAGGACTACTGGTGGGGGATCGCCGGGTTCGCGCTCCTGCTCGCGCTCGACATTCCGCTCTACCGGACGTGGAAGCGGTCGTGGCTCCTCGCCCTCACGACGGCCTCGCTCGCCGGCGCCGTCTTTTCGGTCTACCTCGCCTACGTCGAGCTCGGGCTCATCGGGGCGCTCTGCCCGGTGTGCCTCGGGGCCTACCTATCGAACGCCGTCGTCCTCGGGTTCGCGCTTGTCCTCGTGCGGATGGCCGGCGACCCTCGGGTGCCGGTACCCGAAGCTGCGGCCGCGGCCCCTTGAGCCGTCGGCCTAGGCCTTCGGGTGGTAGCTCGACTTCCGGCGCTGGTCCTCGTCGCCGACGGCCTGGTTCGCGTGGCGGATCGTCGCGAGCCGCCGGGCGAACTCGCTGAGGAAGTCGCCGCGGATGCCGACGATCATCTGGTCGTCGCTCATCTGCGTGTAGATCCGCGAGCCGACGCAGCCGATCGAGACCGCGACCGGGGCGCCGTTGTTGAGCGTCGGGACGACCGCGCACATCGGGCGGCCGTTCACAGGGACGGATTGGCTTGAGGCCTCCATCGCGAGCATCGCGGAGCGGGGCTTCGCGAACAGGAGGATGTTGGTGGGGGCCATCGGTAGCGAGCCGAGCGGACCGTAGGCGACGAACTTCGGGGCCGTCGCGTTCCGCGGGATCTTCCCCTCGTCCCCGGGGGCGAGGTACCCCTCCTTCTGCATCATGCCGACCATCGACATCAGCCGCTGGCCGAACTCCCCCTCGGGCGGCATGCCGAGCACGAACGCACCGACTTCGCACGCCTCGTGCCCCTTCATGCCGACCCAGAAGGCGCTCTTGCGACCCTCGGAAAAGAACGTGCACACGGAGGGCGAACCGCCCGGGTGCTCTGGCACCCCCGCCGGGGGCGCGTCGAGGTAGCTCACCTGGATCGGGGGCTGAGCGAGGTCAAGGTCCTGGGTCAACTGTTGGGCGATCGCCTTCAGCTCATCCGTCATGGGGCACTCGAATCCGCCGAGCCGGGGTCGGTATAGAACGTTTCTGCGAACGGCGAGGGGCGCGGGTCGGCGACGGCGGCCCGGGCCGATCAGGGCGCGACCGGCGTGAATTGTCTATGTAGCCTGCCCCGCCTCGTACACCTTCGATGAGGCGGCGCGTCGTCGTGGTCGGGGTCGCGGTGGCGGTCCTCGGGACGTTCCTGGCCCTAACGCCGGCCCAGACGACCTCGTTGGAGACGACGACGCTCTCCGACGGCCAGTGGACCGATGTCTCCGTCCCTGCCCTCGCCGACATCTCGGGACGACCGGTCCAAGTGACGGTCGCCTGGGGAGCGCCCACGGACAGGTGCGTGGGATTCTGCCCTACGACGCTGCCGTTCCGCGTTCTCGTGTTCGACTGCGCGTCGTCACCATGCTCGGCCAATTCGACGGGGTCGTACGAAGGTACGAGCGACTACGCCGTGTTCGCCGTCGATGGCTTCTCGGCCACCCCCGGTCACCACTACCAGGTCTGGGCCCAGCAGAGCTCGCCCGGCGGCGGCGCGACGGAGTTCCGGATCGCCATGGTAACCCCGGTCGGCGGGAGTGCGCCGGGGCTCGGCCTACTCGTCATCGGCACGGTCGCGACGGTCTACGGCGTTCGGGCCGCGGGACCGGCCCGGCCCGCCCGATCCGGTGCAGGTTTCCTCTAGCCCGGCCGGCCCCCGATCGAGGTCGGTCGCCTGACGTTCCGGGAGGTTTCCCGGCACCGGGGGGGACGGGCCGTTATATAGGCGACTTTTCTCGGCGCGGCGGAGACGCATCAGATGGTTCTCGATCCCGGGGACGCCCTCCAAACGGGGCTGTTGGCCGTGGCGGCGGGCATCGCGATCGCGGGGGGGCTCATCGGGACCGGCATGGCGCAGTCCGGTATCGGCGCCGCCGGTATGGGCATCATCGCGGAGAAGCCGGAGAAGTTCGGCCAGGTGCTGTTCTTCTTCGTGATCCCCGAGACGCTCTGGATCATCGGGTTCGTGCTGGGGATCATCCTCCTCCTGCACATCCTCTAGGCCCGACCGGGTCCGCACGATGAGCCTCGACCGACTCATCGACGAGATCCGCGTCCGAGCGGAGCGCGAGCTGGAGGAGGAGCGCTCCCGCGCGTCGAGCGAGGAGAGCGCCATCGGCAAGGCCCGCGACGAGAAGGTCGCCCAGCTCCGCGCCGACGGCAAGCGGACCGCCGAGATCGACGCGGCCCGCGAGCGCGCGCTGAAGGTGGCGGCCGCCAAGTTCCAGGCACGCAAGCGCGTCTACGAGGCCCAGGAAGTGAAAACGGCCGAAATGCTCGGTCAGGTGCGAGGGTTGCTCGCCGACGTCACGACCTCGGCCGAGTACCCCCAGATACTGCGGAAGATGTTCGCCGTGGCCACCGACCGGTTGGGCAAGCAGCTCAAGGTGAGCGGCCGGGCGGAGGACGCGTCGGTCCTGCGGTCGGTCGCGGGCAAGAGCTTCGACGACACGCCGCTGCGGATCGTCGGCGGTCTGGTTGCCGAGACCTCCGACGGATCCCGCCGGCTCAACCTGTCGTTCGACGAGCTGCTCCGGCTCCGCGAGGACGAGGTCCGGACGATCCTCGCCGCGTAGGGCGCCTACATGTCCGGCTCCCCCTACGCATCGGCCCTCGGTCGCCTGCAGTCCCAGTTCCCGACGTTCCTCACGAAGGACGTCTACGCGTCCCTCGTGAACGCGAAGGACCTCGGCGAGGTGACGAAGACCCTCGAGGCGACGCCGTACGGCCCGGAGATCGTCCAGGCCGCGGCGTCGTACAAGGGCGCCCCGCTCCTCGAGATCGCGATCAACCGCACCCTCGTGCGGCGCAACCGCCAGGCGCTCGACGCGGCCCCGTTCGCGGGGAAGCCGATCGTGGGCGCCTACCTCCGCCGGTGGGACATCGAGAACTTGGGGCTCATCCTCTCCGCGAAGGCGCAAGGGCGCGTGATCCAGGAGACCGAGCAGTTCCTCGTCTCGAGCCGGGACATCCCGGCGGGCTTCTTTGCCGGCCGGCTCTCGTTCGACGACTTCCGCCTCCTCCTCCAGCAGCCGACCCTCGAGGCCGTCGTGCAGTCGCTCGTCAAGGACGGCTACGGCGCCGTCCTGCTGCCGCTCCTCGACGCGTACGACCGGACGAAGGACATCTTCCCCCTCCTCCAGGCGCTCGACCGCGAGTACTACGCCGCCGTGCTCGACGCCGCGCGGTACTTCCAGGGCGACGAGTGGGTCGTCCGCCAGTTCCTGCGCAGCGAGATCGACGTGCGCAACGTCCTCCTCCTGCTCAAGGGGAAGGACGCGGAGCTCCCCCTCGACGTCGTCGCGACCCGGTTCCTCGAGGGGGGCGACCTACCGCGGACCGCCGTCGACGACCTCTACGCGGCGCGTTCGGTCCCCGAGCTCGTGACCGCGCTCGAGAGCCGGTTCCCCTCGATCGCCGAGGGGAACGCGGCGTACGCCGAGAACCGCAGCCTCACCGGGTACGAATCCGTCCTCGCGCGCGACCGGGCCGTCCGGGAGCTGAAGCGGCTCCGGTCGTACCCGCTCTCCCTCGCGGTCAACTTCACCCAGCTCCTGCTCGCGGACCTCGAGCGGACCGACCTGCGCCGGATTATCTACGGGAAGCTCTACGGCGTCGCGTCGTCGACGCTCGAGTCGTTCCTCGTCGTCCCGAAGCTCTGAACGGCCGCGCCGCCGACGGGGGATCGCCGTCCCATCAGGGGGGCGACGCGGCGACGGCCGGCGCCGCGCTCGGCGCGACGGTGTGCTTCCGCCGGGTCCCGAGGGGACGGAAGGGCTTGCCGTTGCCGGTGTAGTACTTTGAGAAGTTCTCGACGAAGATCAATCGCGCGCCTTGGATGCCCGGCTCGAAGACGCCCAGGACGATGTTGAACCCGGCGACGACGAAGATGATCAGGGCCCCCGCGATCAGCCCGCCGAGGCTCCCGCCGCCCGCGAGCCCGGTCCCGACGATCTTCGCGACGAGCGCGAGCACCGCGGAGGCGAGGAGGATCCCGACCAACCGGGTGTACGAGAGGACGTGGCTCACGACCTCGATGACCCCCATCCCGCCCATCTGGATCCCCTCGCCGCCGATCAGGAGCAGCGCGCCCGCGATGAGGAGCGCGATCCCGAGAACGACGACCGGGTGGGTCGACGGGTCGAGTTGGCCGCGGATCATGCCGAGGCCGATGATCGTGATCCCCCACGCGAAGGCGATGCCGCCGATCTTCCCGAACGCTCCACGGATGTGGTGGTGGAAGTACTCCTTGAGCGCGCCGAGGGCGAAGCCGAACGTCACCATGCCGAGGCCGATGTAGCCCGCCAGCAGGAGCAACTGGCTCACGCCGACCTTCGAGACCGGGTCGATGTACGGCGTCGGCAGCACCTGGAAGCCGAAGAACGAGTTGAAGACGACGCCGGCGGCGATCCCGACCAAGCAGCCGGGGACCAGCGTGTAGGCCAGCGACCGCATCGACGTGGGCGACATGATCCGCGTGAGGAAGCGGCGGAGGCCGCCCGGGAGTTTCGTGCGGCCCGGGAAGCCTGCGATCATCCAGAGGCAGATCGATAGGATCACGAGGCCGTAGCCCCAGTCGCCCAGCATCAGGCCGAAGAAGATCGGGAAGACGACGGCGAAGACCCACGTCGGGTCCCACTCGTCGGCCTGGGGGAGCGAGTAGAACCGGATGAAGAACTCGTACCAGCGGATCCCACGCGGGTTCTCCATCTTCGTCGGCGGCGTCTCCGTGGTCGCGACCGGGTAGAGGACCGCTCGGCCCCCCGTGGCCGCCTCGACGGCGGCCTCGAGCCGCGGCCGCTCGAGCTCGGGGACCCAACCCTCGAGGGCGAACGTTCGGTCGGCCGCGCCGAAGCGGGTGTACAGCTCGAGCTTGCGGTTCTCGATCGCGAACCCTTCCTCGAGGGCGAGGACGGTGGAGTACCAAGCGCGAGAGATCTCTCCGAGCCGGGCGGCAATCTCTGCGAGACGGCCTTCGATCTGGTGCTGCTCCGACTCGAGCTGGGGGAGCACCTCCGACGGCGTCCCGGTCCGTCGCGGCACCGTCGTGAGCGTCACCTGACGGACCTGGGCGGCGCGCGCGACGCCGTCGGCCTCGGCCGTCGGAACGACGGCGAGGAAGAGCACCGGGTCCTGGCCGGGACGCGCGACGAGGTGGACGTCGCGCGGGAGCTCCGGCCGCAGGCCCTCGAACGCCTCGGGGGACGCCTCGCCGAAGAACGAGAGGATGGAGGGGCCGTGCAGGTACTCCAACCGGTCGGCGTAGTACGCGTGGCGCCGCAGGAGCGCGATCTCGTCCTGCCGGGCCTTGCGGTCGGTGATCAATCGGTCCTCCTCGCGCTTGAGCGCGCCGACCTCGTCGTCGATCGGCACCGAGCGGGCGACCTCGAGGAGTTCCGCGAGGTCCCGGAACGCGCGCGGCGCCCCGTCACCGGTCGCGGGGAGCGCGGCCTTGAGGCCGCGGAACCGCACGACCTGGTCGCCGACGGTCCGCTGGATATCGCTACCGCGCTCGGGCTCGAGGTACTGGAGCGCCTCCTTCTGGATCGTCTCGACCTGGACGACGCCGAGGTCGTGGAGGACCGAGAGGATCGCGTCGCGGTCGTCCTTCAGGCCGACGAGCCCGACCTTGACCATGCGCGTCGGGCGGAGGAACGGCACGCTACTTCCCCGGGCCGCTGCCGCGGAACTCGCCCACGATCGCGTCGAGGAGCTTCGCCTTGAGGCGGCCGGCGCCCTGCGTGGCGGCGTCGCGGACCTCCGACGCCCGCTGCTCGCCCTCCGCGACGATCTGGGTCGCCTCGCGTTCGGCGTCCGACCGCGCGGCCTGGAGGATCGCCTCGCGCTCGCGCTCGATGGCGCGGCGTACCTCGGCGAGCGTCGCCTCCGCGGAGTCCCGAGCGCGCTGGAGCCGCTCCTGCGCCTCGGCTTTGGCCCGGGCGAGCTTCGAAGCGGTCTCGGTCTCGACCTGCTTCAGCTGCCGGAGCGCCTCGATCGAGGTGTCGGTAGTGGGGGACTCGTGGTCGGTCACGGCTACCTCGCTCCGACGTACGCGACCAGGAACGCGATGAGGAGGAGCAGCGCGACGACCTTCACGGCGAAGGAGATCCGCATGATCCACCCGAACCGGCGCTGGGCGGCGTTACGCGGGAACAGCATCGGCCCCCTCGGCGTCCATCTTCCGCTTGACGGCCTTCAGCATCGAGAAGGCGTCGCGCTCGAGCTCGTCGAAGCGGAACTTGATGTACCGCACCGTCTGGGCGAGCCGCGGGATGAGGACGTTCTCGATCGCGCTCGCGCGGCGCTTCGTCTTCTCGATCTCGTGGAGGAGGCGGCGGAGCGCGTTCTCCTTCTCGGCGATGTCGAGGATCACCTTGTAGATCCCCTGGAAGTGGCGGATCGACTCGTTGATGGAGGTCGGGAGGTCGAGGAGGGCGGGGGCCGCGACCGGCGTGTACGTCCCCGCGTCGACGCGCGGGGTCCGGACGCCCATCACGTTCTTCGTCGCGACCTTGACCGGGGCGAGGTCGGGGAGGAGCATCGCGATGTTCTCGAGTCGGGTGGGCCCTTCCATCATCTCGGCGAGACGGATCGATTCGTACCCGCGCGCGATCTTCTTCTGGAGGTCCCCGCGCAGCGCCATCGCCTGCTTCGAGATCGCGAAGAACTCGACGATCAGCGCGGAGCGCTTCAGCTTGAGGAGGTTCAGCCCCTTCTTCGCGAGGACGATCCGACGGCGCGTGCGGAGGAGCTCGAGCCGGGTCGGCTTGACGGTCTCCTGCGCCATCGACCTAGGTCTCCCTACGACGAGGCGGCGCCCCGCCGGGGCTTGTACTTCTGGATCATCTCGGGCTTGAGCCGCTTGAGCTCTGTGTCGGGGAGGTCGCCGAGGATCTCCCAGGCGATCGCGAGGCTCTGGTCGATCGTCCGGTCCTCGTCGGGGCGCTGGTTGACGAACTCGTTCTCGAACCGCTCCGCGATCTTGAGGTAGATCCGGTCCGTGGCGCTGAGCGACTCCTCGCCGACGATCGCCGATAGCGCGCGCTGGTCCTTCCCGGTCGCGTAGCTCGCGTAGAGCTGGTCCGCGACGCCGCGGTGGTCCTCGCGGGTCCGCTCCTTGCCGATCCCCTGGTTCATCAACCGGGAGAGCGAGGTGAGCACGTCGATCGGCGGGTAGACGCCGCGCCGCTGGAGGTCGCGGCTCGCGACGATCTGGCCCTCGGTGATGTACCCCGTGAGGTCGGGGATCGGGTGGGTGATGTCGTCGGCCGGCATCGTGAGGATCGGGAGCTGGGTGATCGACCCCTTGCGGCCCTGGATCTTGCCCGCGCGCTCGTAGAGCGTCGCGAGGTCGGTGTAGAGGTAGCCCGGGTAGCCGCGCCGGCCTGGGACCTCCTCCCGCGCGCTCGCGATCTCGCGGAGCGCTTCGCAGTAGTTCGTCATGTCGGTGAGCACGACCAGGATGTGCATGTCCCGCTCGTAGGCGAGGAACTCGGCCGTCGTGAGCGCCATCCGCGGCGTGATGACGCGCTCCATCGACGGGTCCGAGGAGAGGTTCATGAACACGACGGTCCGCTCGAGCGCGCCCGTCGCCTCGAACTCCTTCAGGAAGAAGTTCGCCTCCTCGCTCGTGATCCCCATCGCCGCGAAGACGACGGCGAAGCTGTCCGAGGAGTTGCGGAGCTTCGCCTGCCGGACGATCTGGGCGGCGAGCTGGTTGTGGGGGAGGCCCGCACCCGAGAAGATCGGCAGCTTCTGCCCTCGGACGAGGGTGTTCATGACGTCGATGTTCGATAGGCCCGTCTGGATGAACTCGCTCGGCTCTTCGCGCGAGTACGGGTTCATCGCGTTCCCGACGATCTCGAGCTGTCGGTCCGAGACGATCTTCGGGCCGCCGTCGCGCGGCTCGCCGAGCCCGGTGAAGACGCGGCCCAGCATCTCGTCGGAGACGGGCAATCGAGCGACCTCGCCCAGGAACTTGACCGAGGTCGTAGTCAGGTTCATCCCCATCGTCGGCCCGAAGACCTGGACGATGGCGAGCCCCTTCCTCGAGTCGAGCACCTGGCCCTGCCGTCGCGTGCCGTCGGGGAGCGAGATCTCGACGATCTCCCCGTAGGCGGCGTTCGCGACGTCGCGGACGAAAAGGAGCGGACCCGTGATCCGGTCGATCGTCTTGTAGTCGATCGGGACCCCCGAGGTCGTGTCGCCCTTCGGGGCCGTCTTCGCCGCCATCTAGGTCCCTCCCAGCGACGCGACCGCCTGGGCCATCTCGAGGTCGAGGGCGTCGAACTGGTTCTTGAGCTCCTTCTCGGGGATCCACTTCATCCGGGAGAGCTTCTGCCGGACCGGCAGCTTCTGGATCTCCGCGAGGGCGACGCCCTTCTGGATCGCCTCCTGCTCCTGGTCGCCGAACCCGAGGATCGCGCGGAGCATCCGGTACTGCTTTGCGATCGAGGTGTACGTGTCGACGTCGTCGTACGCCGACTGCTGGAGGTAATCCTCGCGCAGCATCCGCGCGACGTCCAGCACGCCCTTCTCGCGGTCGGGCAGCGCGTCGACGCCGACGAGCTGGACGATCTCCTGGAGCTCGGACTCCTTCTGGAGGACCTCGAGGGCCTTCTGGCGGAGCTGGACCCACTCCTTCGAGACCTCGGCCCGGTACCACGGCTCAATATCGCCGGCGTAGAGCGAGTAGCTCTGCAGCCAGTTGATCGACGGGAAGTGGCGGCGCGACGCGAGCGCGGCGTCGAGGGCCCAGAAGACCCGCGTGACGCGGAGCGTGTTCTGGGAGACGGGCTCGGAAAAGTCGCCGCCCGGGGGCGAGACGGCGCCGACGACCGTGACCGATCCCGGGCGCTGGTCGGGCGAGAGCGTCACGACGCGGCCCGCGCGCTCGTAGAACTCGGCAACCCTGCGCCCGAGGTACGCGGGGTACCCCTCCTCGCCGGGCATCTCCTCGAGGCGGCCCGAGATCTCCCGCATCGCCTCGGCCCACCGCGAGGTCGAGTCGGCCATCAGGGCGACGTCGTAGCCCATGTCGCGGTAGTACTCGGCGATCGTGATCCCGGTGTAGACGCTCGCCTCGCGGGCGGCGACGGGCATGTTCGAGGTGTTTGCGATGAGGATCGTCCGCTCCATCAGCGGGCGGCCGGACTTCGGGTCCTGGAGGTGGGGGAAGGTGGCGAGCACCTCCGTCATCTCGTTGCCGCGCTCGCCGCACCCGACGTAGACGACGACGTCGGAGTCCGCCCACTTGGCGAGCTGCTGCTGGATGACGGTGTTGTGGAGGAGGAATCCTCCGAACCCGCCGACGAAGTTGGCCCCGTACTCGGGGACCGAGACGTCGTAGACGTCGTACGGTCCCGCTCGCTCCTCCACGATCTCCTCGACCTCGTCGGCGAAGAGCGAGTCCAAAAGCCCGGACAGGCGCCGCGCCGTGACCGCCGCACCCTGCAGTCCGGTCCGGTCGGCGAGCGGGGTGGTGAACCGCTGGAACGTCGCGGCGCCCATCCGCTCCCCGTTGCCGATGTAGTTGTGTATCTCGATCGCCTTCGCGAGGAGCTCCGAGTACCGGAACCGGTCGCGGTAGACCATCTCGATCCAGCCCGGCGCCATCGGGACGACGTCAGTGGCCGTGTAGGTCGAGTGCGTCGCCGCGAGGTAGGCGGGGATTCGTGCGAGCTTGGGCAGGTCGTCCCCGAGCAGGCCGGAGAGGCGCTGCAGGTTTGGGACACCGCGCACGAAGACCCGATAGTACGCGGTCCCGTCGACGTGACGCCGCGCCATCGTCGACGTGATCCCGAAGCGCGAGAGGGCGTAGACGACGTCGACCTGCAACCCCCGGCTCGCGGTGCACCACTCGACCTCGCCGGACGAGAGGCCGCCGTCGCCGAGGTAGTAGCCGCGGAGGAACGCGCCAAGGCACGCGTTCGTCGAGGCAAGCACGCTCGGTGGGATCCGCTTTCCGGCGGAGAGCCGACCGGTCCCCACGAGATCGAGCAGCCGAACGAGCGTCACGGAGTGCAAGAGGACGTTGGAGGTGCGCGCGGCCGGGTGCACGATCGTGCCGTCCAGACCGAAGAGGCTGCGAGCGAGCTCAACGAACCGGCCGAGGAGCCGCTCGTCGGAGTTGGTGAACACGACCGTGCCTCGGCCCCGAACGTTGCCCTCCGCGACAAACAGCCCGAGGAACTCGGCGAATTCGGGCGTCATGCGGTCCGGGATCCGGAGCACCTTTCCTCGCCGCAGGAGCTTCGGGAGCTCGAAGCGGAGCGGTTGGTCCCGGTCCGGCCCGGGCACGCGGCGGACCGACGCGACGTAGTCCCCCGGCTTGAGGTCCGATGCGCGGGTCTCCCGAAGAGCACCCTCCGGGCCGATCGTGAAGAGGCGGTGGACGGGGGTGATGCGGACGGTCCGACCGGACCGCGTCCTCACCCGAACGAGCGAGTCGGACTTGCCGCGGTAGAGGGTCCGGGTCCGGCTCTTCACCAGGCGATCGTCGACGAGCGAATACAGCTCGATGGGCTCGGCGACGCGCACCCACTCGTCGGCGCCGTCGACCGTGACGTCGCCCGACCGCCGAGCTGTTTCGTAGATCTCTCGGATCGGCCGAATAACCCCAGAACCCAAGAGGACCGGGGTTTCGCCGCCGACGCACTTTCCCGACCCAAACGGGCCTGGGATGCACGCCGTCCCGCCCTTGGCGATAGGGAAGAATGTGTCTACGACGCGCTGGCCCGTCAAGAGCGGGATGCCCGGGGCGAGCTTCTGTTGGACCGGTCGCGGGACCCGAACGACCCACTTTTGGACGAGCGTGACCGGGACGTCGCCCGTCGCGGTCCGGATCGTCCCGATCCGGTCGCGGATCGTGTAGGAGCCGCTGGCGAGCTCGCGGAGCACGCCCTTGACGCCCGGCGCCACCATGATCCTGTGAAGGATGAGCGGCGTCTCCTGGACGGTGCCGAGGATCGTCCCCGGCGCGACTTCGCTGCCGACCTTCGCGACGGCCTTGAACTCCCAGGATTTCTTCTCGTCGAGGGCCGGCGCGACGAACCCTCGCGTGATGAAATCGCCGAGGTTCTTCTTCAGGACGTCGAGGGGACGCTGGACCCCGTCGTAGATCGACGTGAGGAGACCGGGGCCGAGCTCGACGGAGAGCGCCTGGCCGGTGTTGTCCACCTTGTCGCCCGGACGGATCCCGGTGGTGTCCTCGTAGACCTGGACGGTCGCGGTCGTGCCGACGAGTCGGATGATCTCGCCGACGAGACCGAGGTCGCCCACCCGCACGACGTCGAACATCTTCGCGCCGGGGAGGCCCTCGGCGATGACGACCGGACCGCTGACCCTCGCTACGATTCCCATGGACCTTCCGAATCAGGCGGTGACGGCCAGGGAGACGCCGAGGACGCGCTTCGCGAGGGCGCTGATGCTCTCGACCTCGTACTCGCCCGTCGGTGTCGGGACGAAGACGACCAAGGGCCGGAGCGACGCTTCCGCGTGCGCCCGCTGGCTCTCCGAGAGCGCGCGCGCGATCGACTGGCTCGCGACGACGAGGCTGAACTCGCCCGACTCCATCACCCGGCGGAACTCGGCCGGGGCGGTCTGGGGGGTCACTTCCGTGACGTCCTTGAAGCCGATCAGGCGGAACCCGATCGCGAGTTCTCGCTCGCCCAGGACCACGGTGCGACCGGCGTCAGGGGCGATCTCCGGCACGGCGCCCCCGGCGGGGAATCGCCCTATTTAACGCCTGCCCCGAGAGGAGCTACCGCCGGAGAAACGACGGGGCGAACGGGGGCAAATCCGCGTTCTCGGCGCGTCGGACCGGCCTACTTGTACGTCGAGTGGTGGACGTGGCCCTCGTCGTCGGTGATGACGATGCACTCACCCTCGCACTCGAAGAGGCACGCCTCGCACACGATGCACTCGGGGCCGTTCACCGCGACGGAGCGCTCGGTCCGGAACTGGAACTTCGCCGCGACGCCCGGATCGTCGGTGATGTCCGGGAACTGGTCGCGCGGTTTGAGCTCGAAGACGTTCACCGGGCAGACGTCCCGGCAGTGGGCGCACCCCGTGCACTTCGCGAGCTCAATATCGACCTGAACCATCTCGGCCCACCCGACGGGCGTTTCCACCTTTATTTTGTATATAGGCTTTGGCGTCGGCGAGCGCCTTCGAGGTGGTCCGGGAGACCGGGAGGGTGTTTCCGGAGGGCTCACCGGCGGCGCTTTGGCCCCCGATGCGGTTCGTTCCGCGAGGGCCGACGGTGGGAGAGATCCTGCTCGGAACGAGCGGGTGGGACTACCCGGAGTGGGTGGGTCCGGTGTACCCGCGCCGGGGCCGGTTCGACCGCCTCCGGTTCTACGCCGACCTGTTCCCGATCGTGGAGGTCAACTCGACGTTCTACCGCCTGCCGCCCGTCGCCGTCGCCGAGTCGTGGGCGCGCCGCACGCCCGCGAAGTTCCGGTTCACGGCGAAGTTCCCCCAGACGATCACCCACGAGAAGCGCCTGATCGGAACAGAGGAGGAGCTCCGGCACTTCGAGCGCGTCGTGCGGCCGCTCCAGGACGCCGGGAAATTCTCCGCGGCGCTCCTCCAGCTCCCCCCCTCGCTCGCGTTCGAGCCGGCGACGGTGCGCGCGTTCTACCAGTCGATCCCCGCGACGCTGCCGGTCGCCGTCGAGTTCCGCGAACCGTCGTGGCTCGCCGCCGAGTCGTTCGATCTCCTGCGCGAGTTCCGCTTCGCCTACGTCGTGGTCGACGAGCCGCACCTGCCGACGCGGCTCGAGCGGACGGGTCCGTTCGTCTACATCCGGTGGCACGGGCGGGGCCAGCCGCTGTGGTACGACTATCCGTACTCGAAGGCGGAGCTCGAGGGGTGGGCGCCGCGCGTGCGCGAGCTCGCCCAGGGGAACGAGCCGGTGCTCGGCTTCTTCAACAACCACTTCCGCGGCGACGCGCCCGCGAACGCGCGGACGATCTCGGAGATGCTCGGCGTCCCGCCGCCCCCGTGGAGCCACCGGCTCGACCGGTAACGCCGGGCCCCGGGGTCCCGCGCGATCAGTACTGCAAGAGCAGCGTGTGGCAGTCGCGGCAGCGGAACCCCGCGATGTAGACCATCCCGAACGTGTTCGGTTTCGCGACCTCCTCGCCGCCGAACGCGAGCCGCGTCCGCTCGAGGAACCACTTCGATCCGCCGACGAAGCTCTCGGACCCGAGGAACCCCGGGGCCATCGGCTTGGTGCAGTTAGGACAGTTGGGCATGCGACGACGCGCCCCCGCCGGTGTCAAGGCCGAGGGGGTGCGATAAAGATTCCCCCGGCGGCGGCGTCGCGCGCCCCCGACGCACGTCGGGAACGGGGGCCGCCCTACGACCGGCCCCGTCGCGGTCCGGGTCGTCGCGGCGCGGGCATCGCCGCCGGCAGGTTCCGGATCCACGTCATCTCCGGCGTGCTCCGGTCGACCTGCCACGCGGCGCCGATGATCTCCCCGAGGTGGTGCGCCTCCTCGAACGAGACCTGGTAGAACGCGTCCTCGAGCGAGTAGCGACCGGGCATCCACGGGGCCTTCACGCGGCGGCCGAGGCGCGCCTCCGAGAGCTGGTCCATCAGGTCGTCGGCGCCGGCCCAGACGCGGTCGCGGTACCGCCGCAGGTCGCCCCACGACGCGACGTCGTCCTCCCGCCGGCCGGGCGCGTCGAAGATCTCCCATCGGCCCTGGGCGACGGCGACGAACCACGCCTCGTGGACGTTGAGGATGTGGACGAGGGTGTTCTTGAACGACCGGTGACCGATCTCCCGGTTGGCCGCCGCCTCCTTCCAGCCGAGCCGCACGACCCACCGGAGGTACCGCTCGAACACCGCCCGGTCGTACGCCGCGAGCCTACGTGCCGTCACGAGCTTCGACACGACCGACCGGAAGCGGTCGGGCTAGATGACCGTAGCGCGAGGGCGAACGGCCCGGCCCGCTTCTCGGCGTTCGTCGGGGCGCGCCGCCACGACCCGAGCAATTATGGGAGCGAACGGTCATGTTGCGTCGGCCCGCGGTCGAAGATGGCGATGCCGGTACCCCTCCGAGCGTGCTCCGTCTGCGGCAGCGAGGACGTCCGTCGGGTCAGCCGCGTGATGACCGGCGGCGGCATGACGGCGAACACGTTCCTCGCCCTCCGATGGGGCGAGATCTCCTCCGTCGGCCGGTTCGAGGCCCACGTCTGCCGTAAGTGCGGCCACACCCAGCTCTACCTCGCCGACCCGGAGGCGCTCGACAAGATGCGCGCCCCCTGACGCCGCGCGACGCCGCGTTCCTATCGCGACCGAAACGCCCCTCGCCGACCCGTTTCGGGCTCTCCCTTCGGCCGCTTAAGTGCCGGCCCGACCCTCGAACGGCCGGTGGGTCATGGCCGTTCCTTCCGCGATCGCGCTCCCGTCCGGACCGGCGTTCGGGCCCCTCGCGCCGCCGGTGCTGCGCGACCGTCCGATCCGTCGGGTCCGGATCCGCTCCCGCGCCGCCCCGGCCCTCGCGTTCCCCGACGCGCCGTCGCTCTACCCGTGGCTCGCGCGCCGGTTCGCGCCGGGCGAGGCGACGCTCTGGGTCGGGCCGCCCGGCCCGGTCGAGTCGCTCCTCGAGCACCTCTACGCGGGCGTGGTCGCGACGGGCGGTCGGGTCTCCCTGCTCGAGGGAGCGAACCGGTTCCACCCGTACCGCGTCGGCGAGCGGGCCCGGGGCCTGGGCGTCGACCCCGGCGAGGCCCTCGAGCGGATCCGCCTCGCGCGCGCCTTCACCGCCTACCAGATGGGCGCCCTCGTCGAGCGGTGGGCGCACGAGGTCCGTGCGACCCGCCCGACGCTGTTGGTCGCCCACGAGCTCGCGGCGCTGTTCTTCGAGGCGGAGTTCCCGCCCGAGGAACGGGGGCCGCTCCTCCGCCACCTCGCGCGCACGATGGCCGAGATCGCCCGGTCGACCGGCCGGTCGATCCTCGTGACGAGCACGAACGGGTTCAACGGGTTCCCCGGCCTCAAGGAGGAGGGGCCGAGGCTCTTCGACCTCGTGCGGGTCCGGTCGAGCCCGGCCGGCGTCCGGCTCGAGGCGTACCGGGAGGCCGCGCACCTCGACCTCCTCCACCGGCCCGACGGCCAGCGGGGGCTCGAGGAGTTCGCACCGGACCCGACGCAGGAGGTGACGGCGTGGGCCGGACCGTACCGACCTATCGGCAGGCGCTCGAGGAGCGGCTGAAGCGCTGGGAGGAGTTCGGCCGCCTCCTCACGACCCCGGAGGAGCGGGCCGCCTTCGAGACGATCCGCACCGGCGCCCGTCGCTACGTCGCCCAGGCGACGTACGTCGGGAGCCCGGACCTCTTGGAGTCCCTCCTCCTCTCCGTGCTCCTGGACCTCGCCCGTCGGATGGCGGTTGCGCCCCCCGACGGCGAGCGTCCCTCCCCCGGCGTCGGCACGGGGTGACGTAGGTCCCGTCCGACGATGGGCACCGGCTGGCTCCTCGACATCACCGATGACCCGGGCGGGTCGGGCGTCGTCCTGTGGCTCAAGGACGCCGCGACGCGCGCGGTCGAGGGCCGCTACGTCGACTTCCGTCCCCCGTTCCTCGTCACCGGGCCGGCGCGAGCGCTCGCGGAACTGGCCCCGACGGTCGCGGCCCGGCGCGACGTCGACGGGGTCGTCGCGACGACCCAGCGCGTCGCGATCGCCGAGACGCGGCCGCGCCGCAGCCTCGTCGTGACGGCCCGGCGCAACCTCGGCCGCCGCCGCGTCGCCGACGCGATCGACGCGATGGGCGCGTACCATACGTTCCAGCTCTACGACGTCGACCTCGGGGCGCCCCAGCTCTACCACCTGACCCACGGTCTCTTCCCGTTCGCGGCCGTCGTCTGGGACGACCGGACGGTCCGGGCGACGGAGTCGGCGGAGTCGGTCGACTACGCCCCGGCGCCGCTCACCGGGTCGGTCCTCGAGGTCCGGCTCACCGGGCACCGGCGGGGCCGGGTGGCGCCGCGCGACGGGACGATTGCCGCGATCCGGCTCGGCGACGCCGTCGTCGAGGGCGACGAGGTCGACGTCCTCCTGGAGTTCCACCGCGAGCTCCTCCGCCAGGACCCCGACATCCTGTTCACCGACGGCGGGGACGCGTTCGACCTGCCGTGGCTCTCGCGACGGGCGATCGCCTTGGGTCTCCCGACCCGCTCGTTCTACCTCGGGCGGACCCCCGCGCCGATCGCCCCGATGCGGCCGGCGCGGTCGTACGAGTCGTACGGCCAGGTCGTCCACCGCGACGCCTCGTTCCTCCTCCCCGGCCGGTTCCACCTGGACCGCGGCAACTCGTTCCTCTTCGGGGACGCGGCCGTCGACGGCCTCGTCGACGCCGCGCGCCTCTCGCGCCTCTCCCTCCAGACCGTCGTGCGCCAGTCGCCGGGGACGTGCTTCACCGCGATGGAGATGGCCCACGCGCTCGCCGAGGGGGTCCACGTCCCGTTCAAGAAGAACCGCCCAGAGGAGTTCAAGTCGGCGCGGGCCCTCGTCGCCGCCGACCGGGGCGGCGTGATCTTCCTCCCGCCCGTCGGGGTCTTCGACGGCGTCGACGAGTTCGACTTCGCGAGCCTGTACCCGCACATCATGGTCCGCAAGAACCTCTCGACGGAGACCCTCGATTGCCGGTGCTGCCCGGCGAGCCCGATCGTGGCGCCGGGGCTCGGGTACCGCTCGTGCACGCGCCGCGTCGGCCTCATCCCGAGGACCCTCGCGCCGCTCCTCGAGCGCCGCCTCACCTACAAGGCGCGGCTCAAGGACCGATCGCGCCCGCCCGCCGAGTTGGAGCGGCTGCGCCGACGCGTGAAGATGCTGAAATGGATCCTCGTCACGGCGTTCGGCTACCAGGGGTACCGGAACGCCCGGTTCGGTCGGATCGAGTGCCACGAGGCGATCAACGCCTACGCGCGCGCGCTCATCGCGCGCCTGGTCCCGTGGGCCGAAGCGGCGGGGTACCGCGTGCTCCACGGTTTGGTCGACTCGCTCTGGCTGAGCCCCGTCGACCGGTCCCGACCGCCCGACCCGGTCGCGTTCGCGGAGCGGACGACGCGCTCCGTCGACCTACCGCTCGGCTACGAGGGTCGCTACCGCTGGGTCGTCTTCCTGCCGGCGGTCACCCACGGATTGGGCGTGCCGAACCGGTACTACGGGCTCTACGAGAGCGGCGAGCTCAAGCTCCGCGGGATCGGGTCGCGCCGCCACGACACGGCGACGGTCTTCCGACGGTTCGAGGTCGAGGCGCTCGAGATGCTCGCGCGGTCCAAGGACGCGGAGGGGGTCCGACGGTCGGTCCCGAGGGTCCTCGCGCGCGCCGACCTGTTCGCGGAACGGCTGCGGGACGGCGGGTGGCCGCGCGAGGAGCTCCTCGTCACCCACCGCCTCTCGCAGCCGACGGAGGAGTACGTCGTCTTCACCGAGTCGGTGGCGGCGATCCGCCAGCTCGTGGACTTGGGCGCGTCGCGCGACCCCGGCGAATCGGTCCGCTTCCTCGTGCGCGACCGTCGCGCGCGGTCGTGGCGCGACCGCGTCACCGTCGCGGAGGCCCTCGAAGGGGACGAGCCGTACGACGTCGGCGCGTACTTGGACGGTCTCGCGCGGAGCGCCGAGACGCTCCTCGCGCCGTTCGGGGTCACGCGGTCGAGCCTCCTCGAGCGCTGGGGCGTCGCGCCGATGCGGCCGAGGACGCGGTACACGTCGCCCGAGTCGCTCGATCAGCGGGTTCTCGCCGCGCCGGTGGAACCCCTTTAGAGCGCGCCCCGCGTAGGCACGGCGTGGCGTCGCGGCTCAAGCGGAGCAAGGCGGCGACCGACCGGAGCCTGCGCGACGAGCGACCGGTGGCCGACCGGTTGCGCGAGATACGACGGATCACCGACGAGGGACCTTCGGCCGACCCGGAGTACCTGTTGCGCGTCCTGAGCGACGCCGAGCCCCGGTTGCGCCAAGCGGCGGCCTCGGGCCTCGGGACGCTCAGGGAGGAGCGCGCGCGGTCGGCGCTCGAAGCGTCGCTCGACGACCCCGCGGAGAACGTCCGCTCCGCCGTCGCCCAGGCGCTCGGGATGATCGGGCGCCCCGAGAGCCGCGAGCCGCTCGAGCGCGCGATGGCGGACCCCGAGCCGTCGGTGCGGAGCATGGCCGCGTGGGCGCTCGGCGCGGTCGGCAACGACGCGTCGGTCCCGGTCCTGCTCCGCCACCGCGACGACCCCGAGGTCACCGTCCGACTGTGGGTGACGTCGGCGTTGGGGCGCCTGCGCAGCGACGCGGCGTTCGCGACCCTGGTGGAGCTGCTCAAGGACCCGAGCGACCGCGTCCGACGTGAGGCGGTCCTGAGCCTCGGGCGGTACGCCGACCGCGGCGTGCCCGACCTCGTCCGACCGTTCCTCTCCGACCCGGCGCGACGCGTTCGGATCGGCGCGGCGATCGTCCTCGGACGGTGCCGCGACCGGCCCTCCGTCGGCGACCTGATGCTCGGCCTCCTCTCCGACGACGCGTGGGTGAAGCCGTCGATCCTGATCGCGCTGGGGCGCATCGGCGACGTCCAGGCGGCGCCCGACGTCGCGCGGTTGATCGACCACCCGTCGGCGTGGATGCGCGTCTGCGCTATCCGCGGGCTCGCCGAACTGCAGCCGCCGAACGCCGCCGAGCCGATCCGACGCCACCTCAACGACCCGGCGTGGTCGGTCCGCGGGGCGGCCGCCGAGATGCTCGGGCGCGTCGGCGACGCGTCGGACCTCGCGGCGCTCCGCGAGCGATTGGAGGACCCCCACCCGTGGCCGCGCCGTGGCGCGATCTACGCCCTGGCCCAGCTGGACCTATCGGAGGCGGCGCCTCGGATCCGCGAGGAGCTGCGCCACCCGACGCCCGAGGTGCGCCTCGCCGCGATCTGGGCGCTAGGCCGACTGCGCGACGACGGCGCGCGCGAGGCGCTCGTGTCGCTGTTGCGCCAGCTGAGCCCTACGGGCGGAGCCTCCGAGATGTTCGCCCAGGGCGACGGCGACGGCGCGGTCCGGTTGCTCAGCGACGCCGCCGACCGGCTGTACGACACGACGATCCAGGCGATCGGCCGCCTTCGCCCCCAGGAGGGCGGCGACCTCCTCCTCGTCCGCGCCCTCACGGAGAGCCGGGCGTCGCTCCCGGAGGAGATGGTCGACCGTCCCGCCCGCCTCCCCCCGATCGAGATCGCCCCCGGCACGAACCCTCCGACCCTCGGTCAGCTGTTCGAGGCGGCGCTGCCGCTCGGACCGGACGAGGACGAGATCGGATGCTGAGGGAGTTCCGACGGTCCGACGCGCGCGCGTTCTTCGACCTCCTCCGACGTCACTTCCCCGAGGAGGACGAGCTCCTCCGGTACCGACCCGACGCGTTCGACGAGGTCGTGCGCCGCGTGTTCCGGCCCGACGTCCGCTTGGTCCTTCGCCTCCTCAACGCGCTGCGCCACCCCATCATCGACTTCTTCGTGATCGAGGAGGACGGTCGGGTCGCGGCGACGGCGATCCTCACGTTCACCGAGCGGGCCGGCTACGTCAGCACCGTGATGGTCGACACGCCGTTCCGGCGGCGCGGGTACGCGAAGCGCCTGCTCGCCGCGTGCGCGGCCGCGACCCGCCGCGCCGGTCGTCCGTACCTCGTGCTCGACGTGCTGACCACGAACGAGGGCGCCCTCGCGCTGTACCGCTCGCTCGGGTACGCCCACGTTCGCGAGGTCGCCTACCTGGTCGCCGATCTCCCGGCCGCGCCAGCGCCGGCGGTGCCGTGCCGGTCGGTCCGGCCGATGCGACGGCGCGACGCGTCGGCCCTCGAGGCGATCGCCGTCGGCGCGCTCCCCGCACCGGTCGCCCGCGTGCTGCCCGTCGAACGGAAGGCGTTCTTCGTGCCTCCGCTCGTCGCGATGGGCCTCGTTTCGGAGACCCAGGCGTGGGTGATCGACCGCGGGCACGGCGCGGAGGGGTTCCTCCGCGCGACGGTGAGCGGCGCGACCGACTCCGGACACTTCAGCCAGCCGCTCCTCGCCCCGTCGGTACCGGCCGACCTCGCCGCGGAGCTCGTCGCGACGGGCGTCGCATGGCTCCGGTCCAACGGGAAGGGGCGGGTCGTCGTCGAGGTGCCGGGCCACAACACGGCGGGCCGAGAGGCTCTCGAGGGAGGGGGTTTTCACGAAGCGTTCGCGCTCGAGACGCTCGCCCGGTCGTCGGACGCGTAGCGGTCGACGGGGGGCGTCGGGGGTCGACGTCTACCTCTTCCCGACCGTCGTCGGCGGCGGCCGGGGGGATGTCGAGGAGGTCCTGGCCGTCGGTCGTCGCCTCGCGCGCATCGGGTGTCCCCTCTACCTCCTGCGCCCACCGGGTCGACCGCTCCCCCGGGGCGTCGACGCGACCTTCGCGTGGCCGCGCCACCAGCGCGTCCTCGCGCCCGCCCGCACGCGACCGAGAGCGCTCACGATCGCCTCCTACTTCGGCGCGACCGCCGAGGGCCCCCGCGAAGGTCCGCTCGGAGGCGCTGGGCCTTGGTCCGCCGAGCGCGACGCCGTCGAGCGAGCGTACGGGACCGACGCGACGCTCCACCTGAGCCTCGAGGAGTTCGCCCGGACGGGCTCCGGTCGGTGGCAGGCCGAGGAGCGATGGCGGGAAGGCGGGATGACCTCGAGGGCGCGCGTCGCGCGGCGGGGCACCGACGCCGCGCGCCGCGACATCGCCTCCTTCCGCGCGCTCTACCGGAAGTTCCGGTCCTTCGACCGGCCGAACCTCGTACCGCTGTTCCCCGGCTTCCGACCGTCGCCCGGGTTCGCGCGCGAGTTCCCGGAGTCGGTCCAATCCGGACCGCTCTGGCCGTGGCCGAAGGCCCCCCGGTACCGGGGCCGGCGTAGCGGCGTCGAACGCCACGTCGTGTGGTACGCGGGGCCGAGCTCGTCGGAACGGATCGCCGGGCGTCTGCTCGACGGACTCGAAGCGACCCGGCTTGCGGTCCGCCTGACCGTCCGCTCCGCTCGACCGCTTCCGATCGCGTCGCGGGGCACGGTCCGGGTCGAAACCGTGGGCTCGCTCTCCCCGCGTCATTGGACCGCCGTCTGGCGGAGCGCCGACCTCGTGATCGTCTCGGGCAGCCGCAGCCTCCTCGAGGCGATCGACCGCGGCGTCCCGTTCCTCTACTTCAACGGCGTGCTCGGCGTCGGGCGAAGGACGCGCCGGCACCGACCCGAGAAGATCGCCGGGTTGCTCCCATGGCTCCGGGCCGAGCACGCCCCGCTCGAGGTCCGTCGCGGGCTCGCGGCGTTCGCCCGGGCCCATCGCGTCGCGGAGGTCTCGCGGGACGCGCTCCTCCGGCCCGCGTGGCGATCGTGGTCGCCGCGACGGACCCGGTCCTCCGGCTACCCCGAGGGCTTCGGCGACGCGGGGGAGGTCGCGGTGACGCTCGCGCGGCGTCTGGCGGCCGCCGCGTCGGGGGCGTCGGAGGTCGTGGCGTGGGCGCGTCGCGCCTCCCGCCACCGAGGGTCCGACGCCGCCGGTTCGAAGGCTTAAGAGACGACGGCCCTTTCCGGGACCGATGGCGAACGAGGACGCCGGAGCGCTCCCCGTCGCCCAGTCCCTCCTCGGCACCTCCCTCCATCTGCGCAAGGACGAGAACGTCATCATCGAGACGTGGAACCACACGCTGCCGTACGCAGCGGCGTGCGTCGCGGAGGCGCGACGGCGCGGGGCGCACCCGATCCTCCTCCTCGAGGACGAGGTCGCGTACTGGCGGAGCATCGACTTGGCCCCGGTCGTCGGTCGTTGGAGCAAGGTCGGGTCCCACGAGTGGGCGGCGCTGAACCAGTCCGACGCCTACGTCTTCTTCCCCGGGCCGGCCGACATGCCCAGGTTCCGGTCGCTCCCGGCCGACCACCTCAACCAGCTCCTCGCGTACAACGCCGACTGGTACCGACGGGCCAAGTCCGCCCACCTCCGCGGCGTCCGCAGCGTCCTCGGCTACGCGACGGAGGCCCAGGCGGCGACGTGGGGGGTCTCGGCGTCGGTCTGGCGGAGCCAGTTGGTCAAGGCGACCGTCGAGGCCGACGCGAAGGCGATCCGAGGTTACGCCGACCGGGTCGCTCGGAAGCTCAAGAAGGGCCGCGTCGTCCGCGTCACCGGGGCGAACGGCTCCGACCTGACGTTCAAGCTCCGCGGGCGCTCGCCGGTCGTCGACGACGGCGTCGTGACGCCCGAGGACGTGCGGACCGGCCACAACATGACCGTCTCGCCGCCCGGCGCGGTGGCGGTGGCGATCGACGAGAAGAGCGCGGAGGGGACGGCGATCGCGAATCGCCCGACGTTCACGTCCTACGGCCGCCTCGAGGGGGGGCAGTGGGAGGTCCACGCGGGCCGCCTCGCGTCCGCGTGGTACACCGAAGGCCAGGCCGCGTTCGACGAGCGGTTCGGAAAGGCGCCCAAGGGCAAGGAGGTCGTCTCCGTCTTCTCGATCGGCCTCAATCCGTCGCTCGCGCCCGGGGTGCCGCACGTCGAGGACCAGGAGCTCGGCGCGGTGACGATCGGCATGGGCGGCAACCAGGGGTTCGGCGGCTCCCACCGGGTCCCGTTCTTCGCGTGGATCGTCCTCGGCGAGGCGACCGTCGCGGTCGACGGGGCGCCGCTGTGCGACCGGGGCCACATCCTCTGAGCGCCGGCGGTCGCGGGGCCGGCCGTCGGTCCGCCGATCCGGTCCTCGGCCCCGCGCTCGGCCGCGCGTTCTACGACCGGCCGACGACGATCGTCGCGCGCGCCCTGATCGGCTGCCGGCTCTCCCGCTCGGCGCCGGAGGGGCTCCGCCTCGGTCGGGTCGTCGAGACGGAAGCGTACGTCGCGCGGGACCCGGCGAACCACGCGTTCCGGGGACCGACGGAGCGGAACCGCTCGATGTTCGGGCGGCCCGGGACGCTCTACGTTTACCGGATCCACCAGGTGCACTGCGCGAACGCGGTCACGTGCCCGGGCGAGGCCGTTCTATTGCGCGCCGTCGAGCCGCTAACCGTCGGGCTCGGGGACGCTCGCGGTCCCGGTCGCCTGTGCCGTGCGTTCGGTCTCACCCGCGACGACGACGGCGCGGACCTGACGACCGGGGGTCTGCGGATCTTCGCGCCGGACCAACCCTCGCGAGGGCCGGTGGTCCGGGCGCCGCGCGTTGGGATCCGCATGGCGACCGACCGGCTCCTACGGTTCGCCCTGAAGGGGAGCCCGTACGTCTCGTCTCCGCGCCCGTGGCGGACGCGCCCCGTCCCGGGGAACCCCGACCGAGTCGACCGATAGATCCGACAGTCCGCGGCCCGGCTCGAGCGGTCCCTACTCCGTCTCGAGCTCGGCCTCGCGACGGAGGTAGAGGCCGCTCTCCTCGACGGCCTCGACGGACGGTTCGTACGCCTCGCCGAGCTGGGCCCGGTCGAGGGCCATGATCCGGTCGTTGAGCCACTCGAGCTTGTGGAAGAGCAGCGGGTCGTGGGCCGTGTCGCGCAGCTGCTGGATCCGGTCGACCGGGCGCCGCATCGCGCGGTAGTAGCTCGTGATCCAGCCGCCGAACGCCTCCCAGACCATCTCCTCGTCCAAGATCTTGCGCTGGGTCTGGGCGCCGATCAGCTCGAAGAACGTGAGGACCTCGAGGCTCGTGATGTCGTCGAGGTCGTTGCTCAGCAGGCGCGAGCTCGTGTGCCGTCGCGCCCGGCGCATCCGGGGGGAGTCGAACCGCTCCCGCAGCGTGATGACGGCGTTCGCCGAGTTGAGCTGCCCGGCCTGGCGCGTCTGCCAGTACAGGGCCACGAGCGTGCCGATCGCCAGCACCCACGTCGCGATCGTCGCCCAGAGCGCGACGTCCTCCAGGTTCACCACGTGCGTCCCCTCCCGACCGGCCCCGAGCGCCGGTGGCGCGCAGGCAGAAAAAGACGACTTCGACGCCCCGAGGGGCCGCTACTTCAGCTTCGCCCAGTCGTAGCCGCGGCGCCGCGCCGTCACGCCGAACCCGCACGAGGCGCAGTAGCGCTTCTGACGGTGGAACGAGTGCCGCCCGCACCGCCGGCAACGGAAGTGGACGATCTTGCCGCCGCGCTGCGACGGGGTGCCCTTCGTCATCGACGTCCTCCGACTACGGTGAGATGTAGACGATGCTGTCGCCGCGCAGGAGCGTGACGCCCGCCCGGGTCGTCACCTCGTCCTTCACGACATCCTCGACGGACGAGAGGACGAGGTTGAGGTGCTGGTCGAAGCCGTCGAGAACGCCCCGCACCGAATGCCCGCCCTTCATCTCGACCAGGACGCGCTTGTGCAGATTCTGCTGGAGAACGTCCAGGGGCTTCATCGGCGGGGCGTCGGGCAGAAAGGGGACCGCTTTTAAGAGTTGGGGTCGAGGGCGCCGCTCGCCGAGGGAGCGACCTCGGCGCGCGGCCGTTCGACGGCGCGCGGACGCCCCGCGGGCGGGCCCGATCCTTCGAACAGGTCGAGGAACCGCTCCGTCTCGGACGCGCCGACCGGCGCGACGGGCGCGAGCCGCTCGAGCCGGTCGACGAGGCCGAGGGCGATCTCGCCCGGGCTCCCCTCGCCGACGACCGACCCGAACCGGCCGGGGAGGCGACGGGGGAACTCCCGCTCGTAGAGGAGCCGCTCGAACCGGCCGACGACGCGGTGCCGTTCGCGCAGGCGCACCGGGTGCTCGAGCGGGGACCGGGCCGCCCGGGCGTCGGCGACGGCTTCCGGCACGTCGAGGTAGAAGGTGAGGTCCGGCAAACCCCAGCGCCCCTCGGCCGAGAGCTGGCGGGTCCGGCGCAGGAGATCCGAGACGACGTCCCATCGCACGTCGATGCCCTCGCGTAGCCCCCAGCTGTAGCTCAGGGGTCCGGCCGTGCCCGTATCGAGGACGACGCGGCGCCCCGTGCGACGCAGCGCGATCGCTTCCGACCACCGACGCGCCTCCTCGGCGAGGAGGCGTCGCTCGATGGCGGCGAGACCGGCACGGTCGCGGAACGCGAGCGACCGACGTCCGGTGAGCCGATCGAACGCCTCGTGGAGCAGTGTGGCGTCGAGCCGGCGCGCCAGCGCCGCCGCCACCGAGGACTTCCCCGAGCCCGAAGGACCCTCGATCGCCACGACAATCCCGTCGGAGCGACCGGCCGACGGCCGTGGCATCGGCGCCGCACGGGACGGCCCCTCGTAAACGTGCCGGGCCGCCCCGACGGGACGGCTTAAGGGCCGGCCCCCACTCATTCGTGCGTGCCGGCTGAAGCCCGAGACCCTCCCCCCGAGACCGGCCGACGCTTCTTCGCGAGGGTGCTCGAGGCGGGCTCGTTCGCCGAGCTCGCGCGGGCCATCGAGCGGACCGATAGCGACCCGGAAGGCGTCGGGATCATGACGCGCAAGGGCCGGGTGTTCCCGGTCGCGTTGCACCACGTCTCGCTCAAGGCGTCGCCCCTCCTCAAGCAGGAGCTCCTCGCCGTCGGGGCCGACGCGGCCCACGCGCGCGGCGTCGCCGACCACAGCGTCGCGACGAGCGACGTGATCCTGCTCGCCACCTCGGGACAGTACCGGCGCCTCCTCCCGAAGCTACGGCGCCAGCCGTTCCAGCTCCGCCGCTTGGCCGACGAGGTCGAATCGGCGCTCCAGCACTACGTCCAGCACGCCCCGCATCGGGTCGAGGGGGTCCGACGGTCGTTCGAGGTCGGAGCCCGGACCCTCGTAATGGGTGTCGTCAACGTCACGCCGGACTCCTTCTCCGACGGCGGCCGGTTCCTCGACCCGGACCGAGCGATCGACCACGCGCGGAGCCTCATCGCCGAGGGCGCGGACCTGATCGACGTCGGCGGCGAGTCGACCCGGCCAGGCGCGACTCCGGTAGAGCCCTCCGAGGAGTTCGATCGGATCCGACCGGTCCTCGAGGCGCTCCGCTCCGAGCGCCGGGTCGTCGTCTCGGTCGATACGCGGCACGCGGAGGTGGCGCGCCGGGCGATCGACGCCGGCGCCGACCTCGTCAACGACGTGAGCGGGCTATCGGACCCCGCGATGCGCGAGGTGGTGCGAACGACCGGCGCCGCCGCCGTCGTGATGCACTCCCGCGGCACGCCGGAGACTATGGCGGGCCTCGCCATGTACCCGGACGTTCGCGGGGACGTGTTCGAGGAGCTCGCGCGCGCGACGGACCGCGCCGAGTCCGAGGGGATCTCGGCGCGCAAGCTCCTCGTCGACCCGGGTCTCGGGTTCGCGAAGACCGGGCCCCAGAGCCTCGAGCTGTTGGCCCACGTCGGCGAGCTGCGGTCGCTCGGTTACCCGCTCGTCGTCGGCGCGTCGCGGAAGTCGTTCCTCGGGGGCCTCCTCCGCGACGCGCCGGTCGGCGACCGCCTCGAGGCGGGGCTCGCCGCGGCCGTCCTCGCGGCCCTCCAGGGGGCGCAGATCCTCCGCGTCCACGACGTGGCCCCGACGGTGCGCGCGCTCGCCGTCGTCGACGCGGTCCGGGGCGCCGGCGCGCCCGCGTCCCCTCAGGAGTCCGAGGGCTGGGACGGCGGGGCCGACTGATCCCCGGCGCCCTTCGCGTCCGGGATCGCCTCGTCGGTCTCGAAGACCAGCGACCCGACGTAGTCGCACGCGAGGCAGTGGTAGACCTGGCCGGTGATGAGCGCGGAGTTGTAGATCAAACGCTCCGAGCCGCACTGGGGGCAGCGCCGGACGGTCCGGCCCCTAGGGCGTCGGTGGCGCATCCTCGCTCCGGTCGGGCTCCTCGTCGTCGTCCGTCGCGTCGTCGGTCGGCGCTGCTCGCGGGGCCGTAGCGTCCGGGGGCGGTCCGCCCGGCTCGGCCGCGGGCCCGCCGCCGGGCACCTCGATCGCCGACGCGAGCACGACCGCGTCGCGGACCTGGTCCGACTCCTCGAGCCGGATAATCCGCACGCCCATCGTGTTCCGGCCCTGGGAGCGGACCCCCGCGACGGAGATGCGGATCGTGATCCCGTCCTGCGTCGTCACGAGGACCTCGGAGTCGTCCCGGACCGGCAGGACCGCGACGACGGATCCGTTGCGGCCGCCGGTGCGGATCGTCCGGACCCCCTTCGCCCCGCGCTTGGTGCGGCGGTAGTCGTCGAACGGGCTGCGCTTGCCGAACCCAGTCGAGGTGATCGTGAGGAGCGAGGGGAACGCCTTCGAGACCGGGGCCATCGCGACGACCTGGTCGTCCTTCTCCTCGCCGAGCCGGACCCCGAACACGCCGTACGTCGCGCGCCCCATCGGCCGGACCTCGGCGAGCGGGAAGCGGACGAGCTGGCCCGCGCGCGTCGCGAGGGCGATCTCGGTCCGGTCGTCGGTGACGGTGGCGACGTCGACGAGCGAGTCGCCCTCCTCGAGCAGGACCGCCTGGATCCCGCTCGTCCGGATGTTCTGGAACTGGTCGAGGGCCGTGCGCTTGACGATCCCGCGGCGGCTCGCGAAGAAGAGCGACCCGTCGGTCTCGAGGTCGCGGATGTTGAGGAGCGTCTGGACCTTCTCGCCGTCCTTGAGCCGTGGGAGGAGGTTGATCACGGCCTTCCCCTTCGAGTGCCGGCTCCCCTCCGGGAGCTCGTACGCCTTGAGGCGGTAGACGCGGCCGAGCGTCGTGAAGAACAGGATGTTGTCGTGGGTCCGGGCGAGGAACGTCCGCGTGACGTAGTCCTCCTCCTTCGTCTCCATCTGGATGAGGCCCTTGCCCCCGCGGCGCTGTCGGCGGTACTGGTCGAGCGGCAGGCGCTTGATGTAGCCGTCCCGCGTCGTCAGCACGACGACGTCGGTGTCGGGGATCAGGTCCTCGAGGGTCCGCGCGGTGAACGCGGGGACGATCCGCGTCCGCCGCGCGTCGCCGAACCGCTCCTTGAGGTCGACGAGCTCGAGCTCGATCAGCTTGTCGAGCGCCGCGGGCGACGCGAGGACCCCCTTGAGCTCGTGGATGAGCTTCTCCTTCTCCGCCTTCTCCGTCGCGACGGCGTCGCGCTCGAGCGCGGTCAGGCGAGCGAGGCGCATGTCGAGGATCGCCTTCGCCTGCTCGCTCGAGAGGAGGAACTTCCCCATCAGCGACGCCTCGGCCGCGGGGGCGTCCTTCGAGCGCCGGATGATCTTGATCACCTCGTCGATGTGGTCGATCGCGGTGAGGAACCCCTCGAGGAGGTGCCGGCGCTCCTCGGCCTTCCGCAGGTCGTACTGGGTCCGGCGCGTGAGCGTCGTCCGGCGGTGGTCGAGGTGCAGCTGGAGGAGGTCGCGGATCGGTAGGACCTTCGGGCGGCCGTCGACGAGGCAGAGGTTGATCACGCCGAAGCTCGTCTCGAGCGGCGTGTGCTCGTAGATCCGGTTGAGGACGATCTCGGCCGGGGCGTCGCGGCGCAGGTCGACGACGACGCGCGTCCCCTCCCGGTCCGACTCGTCGCGCAGGTCGGTGATCCCGTCGAGCCGCTTCGACTTGACGAGGTCGGCGATCAGTTGGAGGAGCGCGACCTTGTTCACCTCGTAGGGGATCTCGGTGATGATGATCTGGTCGTGGCCCTCGGTGTCGCGCACCTCGGCCCGTCCTCGTATCCGCAGCGTCCCCCGACCGGTCGTGTACGCCTCGCGGATCCCCTCGGTGGCGAGGGCGCCCCCCGTCGGGAAGTCGGGTCCGGGGAGCACCTGAAAGAGCTCGTCGAACGTCACGTCGGGGCGGCGGAGGAGCAGGAGGAGGGCGTCGACGGTCTCCCCGAGGTTGTGCGGGGGCATGTTCGTCGCCATCCCGACGGCGATCCCGGACGAGCCGTTGACGATGAGGGCGGGGAGCTTCGACGGGAGCACGCGCGGTTCCTTGAGGGAGCCGTCGAAGTTGTCGGACCAGTCGACGGTCTCCTTCTCGATGTCGAGGAGCATCTCCTCGGCGAGCGTCGAGAGGCGCGCCTCGGTGTAGCGCATCGCCGCCGGCGAGTCGCCGTCGATCGACCCGAAGTTCCCCTGCCCGTCGATCAACGGGTAGCGCAACGAGAACGTCTGGGCCATCCGCACGAGCGCGTCGTAGACCGCAATGTCACCGTGCGGGTGGTACTTCCCGAGGACGTCGCCGACGGTGCGCGCGGACTTGCGGTACGGCTTGTCGTGGGTCGCGCCGGACTCCCACATCGACCAGAGGATGCGGCGGTGGACCGGCTTGAGCCCGTCCCGTCCGTCGGGGAGCGCCCGACCGACGATGACGCTCATCGCGTAGTCGAGGTACGACTGGTGCATCTCCCGCTCGACGGACTGGTCCCGCGTCCGGTCCTTGTCGGACTCGGCCGGGCCCGGCGGCGGCAGGGCCGACGGCGGGACGCTCACGGGGCCCCCGGCGGCGGCACGGGCAGCTGGGTCCCGACGAGCCGGTCGGCCTCCGCGAGGAACGCGGTCCGGGCGGCGAGGGGGATCGACGCGCCGGCCGCGACGCGGTGGCCGCCGCCCTCGCCGCCCACCGTCGCGGCGGCGTCCCGGCAGACGACGGCGAGGTCGAGGCCCTGGCCGACGAGCCAGAGCGTACCGCGCCCCGAGACCTTGAGCTGGTCGCCCGAGGTCGAGACAACGAACGTCGGGCGCCGCGCGTCGAGAAGGTAGCTCATCGCGAGGCCCGCCTGCGTACCGGCGAGGGTGGCCTCGCCGCTCTCGAACCACTGGATGGACCGAAGGAGGTTAACCCCCTTTTCCTCGACGCGCCGCAGCCCGTCGAGCAGGCCCGACCGCCACGTCTCCTCCGCGACGCGGACCCTCAGGAGCGCCTTCGGGTCGCCCAGGGCGAGCGCGACCCCGACGCCGGGTTCGCCGATCCGACCGGCCGCGTTCTGGAAGTTCGACAGCTCCTGAGCGTCGAGCCCGAGCGCGGGGAGCGTGTAGCCCTCCTGAGTGAGGAGCTCGACGAACTCCGGCCGCGTGCCCTGCTGGGCGAGGCGCGTGAGGATCGATGCGGTGAGCTTGCGCTCCTCCGATTCGTCGAGCTGGGACGGAGGGCGGCCCGGGTCGATCCGCAGCGAGACCAACAGGTCCCGCACCGCGTTGGGCCGCCCCGAGAGCCCCCGCACGTACGGGTCGATGCTCCGGCCGACGGCCTCGGCGACCGTCGGCCCGAACAGCGCGACGCGGCGACGGCGCTGGACGAGGGAGCGCTGGACCGCCTCCTCGACGAGCCGGGCGTTGAGCCCCTTGAACCCGTTCTGGTGCTGCCGGTCGGCGATCGCCCCCGAGAGCCCCCAAGGGGCGTTGTCCCAGTTCTTCGGGTCGACGACGACCGTGAACAGCCATGTCAGGGTCGCGGCGCACAGCTCGCTCATCCCGTCGACGCCCCAGTCGAGGGGGTTGACGAACGCGACGGTGCGCGGTAGGGGCGGCGGCGTCGGGGCCCCGGGGTACTTGTGGTGGTCGAGGACGATCACGGGGTGGGGGTGGGCCGCATACAGGTCGAGCCACGTGGCGCCGGTGTCGACGACGAGGACCGGTCCCCGCGTCGCCGAGAGGATCGACTCCATCCGGCCGCGCTCGACGGCGAGGAGCGGCGTCGCCTGGAAGGAGTAGCCGAGGCGCCGGAGGGCCCGGACGGCCGACGAGGCGCTCGCGATCCCGTCGCCGTCGTAGTGGTAGACGATCCGCCACCGGCCCGGGTGGGCGAGGAGGAGCTCCTTCGCGTGGTTGAGTTCGGTCGCGTACGACGGATCGCTGACGAAACCTTCGGGCCCCGAGGGCATCACTCCACCTGGAGCACCGCGGTCGCCGCCGTGTAGCTCCAGTCCTCGGGGAGCAGCTTGCGCTGTCGGTAGTAGTGGGCGAGGCGGCGGATCCGCGACTCCATCAGGTTGAGGCCGCGGCTGTTCGAGAGGTCCTTCGGGTGCGCCTTGAGGTGCCGCTGGAGGTGGACGACGCGCTTGAGGAGCGCCTGGAGGTCCTCCGGAAGGTCCGGCTTCACGCCGTTCTCGGCCAGGAGCTTCGTCATCCTCGTGCCGGTCACGGCCCGCACCGACGGGACGCCCGAGCCGTCGCGCAGGACCGCGCCGACCTGGGCCGCGTTCATCCCGGATTTCGCGAGCTTGACGCTCTCGGCGACGACCTCGGCCCGGTCCATCGTCACCCACGACGGTTTGACGGGCGGATACGGTCGGTGGGAGCCGGAACGGCCCTTGCGACCGGAGTGGATTCGGGACACGGCTTCGCGGGGAGAAAGGTGCGCTACTTAACGGTTAGCGCGGAGCGCCGAGGGCGAAGCGGCCGCGGGCCCTTCGACGGCCTACGTGATCCGGTCCGACGTCGTGATCGAGTCGACGAGGAACTTCTTGCCTTCGGGGGTGATCTGGTACCGGTGGGTCGCGTTGCGCTGGCGCTGCCAGGAGTACTCGCCCGGCGCCTGGACGGCGACGAGCCGGTTCCGCAGCAGGAGTCCGAGCGCCAGCGAGACCTTGATCGACCCCTGCTCGACCGCCCAGAAATCGGTGAGGCGGCCCTCGATCTCGGGGAGCTCGAGCGCCTGTTCCATCGCCTCGCCTTCGTTCGCGGTGTCCGCCTGGTTCAGCTGGCGCAGGATGGCGACCAGGGTCGCGCGCACGGGGTCGGGCGGGGCATTGACGCCCCCGCGAGAGGCCATACGAACGAAGTTTACGCATCGAACCAGTACTTAGACGTAGCAGGCCCGTCTCCGCGGTTCGACGCGCTCTCGCGCTAACGGACCCGACCGGAGTCCTCGAGCTGGCGGACGAGGTAGCTCTTCCCGAGCGTCGTGATCCGGAACCGCGTGCCGACCAGCCGCCGCCGGTCCCAGGAGTACGCGGGTGCTTGGACGGACTCGGCGAGCCCGTTCTCGACGAGCAGTTGGAGCGCGAACGCGAGGTCGGCGCGGCCGGATTGGGCGGCCCAGAAGCGGGCCATCGCCCGGGCGAGCTCGTCGTACTCGAGCTCGGGCACGTCGGCGTCGCGCTCCTCCGCCTGGTTCAACCGCCGGAGGATCTCGAGGAGCGTCTCGTGCAGGACCCAGGCGGGCGAGGAGGGACCGTCGGGCAACACGACGGCGAGGTCGGTCGCTCCCTTAACCGCGGCGCCGCTCCACGGACCTCTTTTAACTCGCCCTCGGCATGGCTGAGGGACCATGCATTGCTCGTGCCGTTCGCCGGCCCGGTGCGCGGTCTGCAACACCGCGGTCCGCGTGCCGCTCACGAACCTGGAGAGCTCCTCCGGGGCCGCGATCCTGGTCGACCGGTTCGCGCGCCGCGACTCGTCGTCGAGCCGGGAAGGGCTCCGACGGATCATCGAGGGCTACGCGTCGTGCCCCGGGTGCGGCCACACCGTCTTCCATCAGCACAGCCGGTCGTGCGTCGCCGAGGCGCTCGCGTCGGCGGGGGTGCCGCTCCCCGAGCGCGAGTCGCTCCTCTCGAAGATCACCTTCCCGGAGGCCTAAGGGCTCGACCGTGCCGGGCGACGACTTCGTCGTGACCCCGTACGAGGTGCGGGGCAAGGTCGACCACGAGCGGCTCCGGGAGAAGTTCGGCGCCGAGGTCCTGACCCCCCAGCTCCTCGAGCGGCTCGCGACGCTCACCGGCGGCGAGCTCCATCCGCTCCTCACGCGCGGGGTCTACTACTCGCACAGGGACCTCGCGGCGCTCCTCGAGAAGTTCCGCAAGGGCCAGCCGTTCGTCCTCTACTCGGGGCGCGGACCGTCGGGCCCCCTCCACACCGCCCACCTGGTCCCGTTCGAGCTCTGCCAGTGGCTCCAGGCGAAGCTGGGGGTCGAGATGTACATCCAGATCACCGACGACGAGAAGTTCTGGTTCCGCCCCCACCTGACCCGCGCCGAGACGGTCCGATGGGGGATGGAGAACCTCGCGGACCTCCTCGCCGTCGGGTTCGACCCGAAGAAGACCCACGTCTTCTTCGACACGCGGTCGATCGCCGCGATGTACCCGCTCGCGGTCGACGTCGCGAAGAAGATCCCGTACTCGACGGTCCGCGCCGTCTTCGGGTTCCCGCCGAGCCAGAACATCGGCCTCGTCTTCTACACCGCGCTCCAGACGGTGCCCGCGTTCTACCCGTCGTGGGTCGCCGGCAAGCCCGTCCCCGTGCTGATCCCGTGCGGGATCGACCAGGACCCGCACTTCCGCGTTACGCGCGACATCGCCGAGGGGCTCGGCTACCCGAAGCCGGCGCTCGTTCACAGCGTCATGCTCCCCGGGCTCCTCGGAGAACGGGTGATGAGCTCGTCGAGCGAGTCCAAGGACAACGCGCTGTTCCTCAACGACGCGTCCAAGGAGGCCGCGCGCAAGATCCGCAAGGCGTTCACCGGCGGTCGCGCGTCGGTCGAGGAGCAGCGGCGGCTCGGGGCGACCCCCGAGATCTGCTCCGTCTGGGCGGCGTGGCGGTCACGGTTCGCGTCGAGCGAGTCCGAGTTCCGGACGATCACGGAGGAGTGCCGCTCGGGGAAGCTTCTGTGCGGCGATTGCAAGTCGAACCTGATCGGCCGCGTCCAGACGTTCCTGGTCGACCACGCCGAGCGTCGGGAGCGGGTCGCGGACCTGGCCGCGTCGCTGATCATCGAGCAAGCCCCGCCCGGGGCAGGCGCCGCTTCCAGCGGTTAGGCGACTTCCGGCCGGTCGCGCGGCTCCGACGGTTCGGTCCGGGTCGGACGTCGGACGGGCGACGGGGGTCCCAGCGGCCCCGAGTCGGCCCCTTCCTCGCCGAGCGGCTTGCCCGCCGCGGCGGTGAGGAGGCGGAGCATCGGGCCGAACAGCGACCGTCGGGCCCGGTTCGGGTCCAGGGTGAAGGCGCGGTCGTAGGCGGCGAGGGCCTCCTCCTCCTCCCCGAGGCTCAAGAGCGAGAGGGCGAGGTCGATCCAGCTCTGGGACTCCCGGCCGCCTTCGCGCTCGCCCGCCTCGGCGAGGTGGGCGTCGACCCGGGGTCCTGGCGCGGGCTCCTCGAGCGGCGCCGTCCCGGTCTCGCGCGATAGGACGAGCGCGCGCTCGAAGGCGGCCGAGGCGCCCGACTCGTCGCCGGTTTCCGCGAGGGCCACGCCGAGGCGGTGCCATGCGACCAAGTCCTCGGGGAGGTAGGCGACGGCGTGACGGTAGGCGGAGACCGCCTCCGGCCACTCCGACCGGAGCGACCGGGCGACCCCCAGGTGGAACCAGGCTTCCCCGTTCTGGGGACCGAGCTCGATCGCGCGCGATAGCGCCTGCTCGGCCTCCGGTCCTCGACCCAGGTGGGCCAGGGAGATCCCCCGGTACGACCACGCGCGCGCGCTCATCGGCTCGTCCAGGAGGACGTCCTGGAAGGCCCGCGCGGCTCGGTCGTACTCTCCCCGGAGGAAGTAGTGCACCCCGATGTCGAAGCGTTGGCTCACGGAGGACCCGGCGAGGCGGGGACTCTATAGGGAGCCAAATACCCTTGGTCCGCAGGCGAAGCGCCGCCGGTGCGCGGCGTGTCACGACGGGACGCGCCCGGCCAGTGTTTATATACCGGCCCCGGCTCGCCGTCGATGGAAGAGCCTCCGACACAAAGCCGATTCGAGCGCCCCGTCAGACCTACTTCTGTGGTGTGACCGCCTTGAATGGGTCGAAGGACGAGGCGAAACCACCAAGCGCGAAACGCGAAGAGGAACCGACATGGAGAAGCCACTGACAAAAGTGAGAGACCTGACCCCGAGCTCGAAGCAAGTGAACGTCCACGCGAAGGTAACGAACGTGGGCGAGGCGAAGGAGGTCATGGGCAAGTACGGCGACCCCCGAAAGGTCGCGGAAGCGGTCATCGGCGACGAGACGGCGACGATCACCCTGTCCCTGTGGAACGAGCAGATCGGCTCGATCGCCAAGGACGACGTGATCCTGGTCGACAACGGCTACGTCTCCCTCGTCCGCGGCCACATGCGATTGAACGTGGGACGCTACGGCAACCTCACGAAGTCGACGGACCCGATTGCCGAGGTCAACCAGACGCTCGACATGAGCCAGCAGGAGTTCGAATCCGAGCGGCGCTCGTTCGGCGGCGGGTACCGTGACCGCGGCGGCGGTGGCGGCGGCGGCAGCTACGGCGGCGGCCAGCGCTACGGCGGTGGCGGCGGCGGTGGCAGCGGTGGCGGCGGCGGTGGTGGCGGCGGCGGTGGCGG
>Ga0075426_10000089_pt1 | contig 58739 bp, 48 predicted proteins | sample SoiMethybrSBSTD5_FD_75304 | JGI IMG/M metagenome (GOLD analysis project Ga0075426, IMG submission 75304) | Bulk soil microbial communities from a Populus tree surrounding site in Tennessee, USA - Soil MetaG P. TD hybrid SBSTD5 | ecosystem: Environmental > Terrestrial > Soil > Tree plantation... | reverse complement strand
GCGCTGACCCGCCAGAGACCGGCCGCGATCAGCACGAAACCCAGCCCTTCCACCCAGCCGAACCGCTCGCCGAGGAAGGTGGCCGCGAGAGCTGCCGCGGCCAGCGGCTGGAGGGTGCTGTAGGCCGCCACGAGGGAGGGAGACGAGCGGCGCACGGCCCAGGTGTTGGCGGAATAGGCGAAGACGGTGGCGAAGCCGACGATGTAGGCCACCCCCCACCAGGCGCCGGTGGGCACCGCCGCCCAATCCAGGCGCGCCAGGGTGGGCAGGCTGAGCAGCAGCACAGCGCCGCCGCCGAAGACAAAGGACCAGGCGATCAACGTCCGCCAAGGGATGCGCTCGAGGAGCGGCCGTTGCAGAACCAGGAAAAGACCATAGCAGAGACAGTTCAAGAGGATCAGGAAATTGCCCAGGACGACCGGTCCGTGGGTGGACAGGCGCAGCGGATTGACCAGCACCAGAGCGCCGGTCACCGACAGAGCGATGCCGGCGAGGCGGCGCGGGCCGATCCTTTCGACGCCCAGCAGAGCCGCCGCGCCGGCGGCGAAGACGGGCATCGACGGCTGAAGGATCGCGGCGTTGATCGCCGTTGTGAAATGCAGGCCGGTGATGAAGAAGAGCTGGTTGGCGGTGACGCCGAGGCCGCCCAGGAGGGCGAGCCATGGCAGGTCCCGCCGCGCCGGGATCAGGCGATCGTGCCGCCAGGCCAGCCAGACCAGAAACGGGGTGGCGGCGATCACGCGCAGGCCGGCCAGGGCAAGCGGCGGCAGCGAGAAGAGGACGGCCTTCGCCACCACATGGAAGCCCCCGAATGCCATCTGGACGAGGAAGAGCGTGGCATGCACGCGCATCCCGGGAGACGGCTGAGGAGGGGGATCGTCGCGCATGACAGCGCGAAGGATAAGGCGATTTGCGCCCCTCCCGGTCGGACCGTTAGAATCCGGGCGCATCCGGGGCCGGCGCCGAATCCCCCCGGCTCTCCCCGAAAGACGTGGAAGAACGCATGAGCGAGCCCGCCCAGGAAGTGACGATCCGTCCTCTCGACGAGCTGGACATCAGCGCCGTCGTGGGGATCGACGAGAAGATCAGCGGCCAGTACCGGCCGGAAGTCTGGGAACGCCGGATCGGTTATCACCTACGGCGGGACCCCGACTCCTGCGTCGTCGCCGAAGCCGCCGGCAAGGTGGTGGGGTTCATGTTGGGCGAGATCCGCTCCGGCGAGTTCGGCCTGGACGAGCCGACAGGGTGGATCGAGGTCCTGGGCGTCGATCCGGGCGCCCGCGGACGGTCCGTCGGCCGCAGGATGGCCCTGGCCATGCTGGATTACTTCCGGACGCGCGGAGCCCACAGCGTCCGCACCCTGGTCGACGAAGATCGGGACGAGCTGAGCGGCTTCTTCAGCTCCCTGGGATTTCAGCCGGCCAGCCTGAAGCCGTTCGTCCTGTCCCTTTGAGCCAGAGAGGACCGAGAGGAAACCCAGCGATGAGCATGAAGACGTCCACTCTCCCCAAGCCTTACCACCAGGCGGTCCGCGCGTGGCAGGACGAGTATCTGCCCGATTTCGACTTCCTGTTGGAGAACTGGGAGAAGCACTTCCCCACCGAGCCCAAGTTCGAGCTCTGCGCCTACCGCCAGATGGGGATGTGCACGGAGATCGAGTGCGGCGAAATGAAGGGCAAGCCGAAGTTCACCCACGCCGCTGAGATGCTTCCCGAGCAGGCGCATCACCTCTTCGCCGCCATCCGCGCCCAGGCGTCCACCGAATTCGGCTCCATCCAGCAGCACCGCCTCACGCTCGCCCGCGCCCAGGAGGAGGAGGAGCAGTTCTGGATCCTGCGCATGATGGCCGAGGAGCTGCGCCACGGCTACCAGATGCTCCACCTGCTGGTCGAGGACGACTGGAGCGTCGTCTCCCAGGAGAGCCGCAGCGACCTCGTGGAAGGCATTCTCTCCATGAACACCGGCTCTCACCTGCTGGGAGCGTTCAACATCGATTTCGACTCCTTCATCGACAACGTCGTCTTCTGCGGCCTCGTCGACCGTGTCGGCAAGTACCAGCTCTCCATGCAGAAGGTGAGCGCCTACCAGCCGATGGCCGAGAGCATGCCGCAGATGCTGCGCGAGGAGGCTTTCCATCTCGCCGCCGGCGTCGTTCCGATGCGCCGCTGGGTGACCGCCGCGGCCAAGGGCGGCACGTTCGTCACCATGGCCGACCTCCAGAAGGCGTTCAACAAGTGGATCCCGCGCGCCCTGGAGATGTTCGGCGACGAACGGGGCGGCGGCACCAACGTGCGCTTCGGGCTGAAGCCGATGAAGAACTCCCAGGCGCAGGCGCAGTACCGGGACGAGGTGGAGAAGCTGGTGCGCGATCTGAACCTGCGCTACCTGCGGGCTCTCGACGAGAGCCTCTCGCCTTCCGCGGCGGAGGCCCTGCTCGAGCGGCTTCTGCGCGAGGGCGGCAGCAGCGAGGGCAGCGGCGGCACGATCCGCGCCGAGGACCTGCTCCGCCTGCCGTCGTCCGACTACTTTCGGCGTCGCGGCGTCCCCGCCTTCCGCCTGGTGGGCGCCGGCGGCGAGACCTTCTCCGACGTCGCGTCCTACCTTCAGCACCTGGTCCGCACCCTGCCCGACGCCTATCGCGCCAGCCGCGATTTCAAGGACTACGTCGAGCTCCTGACCGCGGTCCACGACGGCCGCCTCAAGATCGAGGAGGCCGCCTCCCGCATGCCGAGCCTGCGCCGCGTCGGCGGGGCCTGCGCCTGCTCCAAGGCGGTGCGCTGGGTGGTGGACGAACCGCAGCCGGCCCAGCCGGCGGCCTCCTGATCCGACCGCCGGCTCTCTTCTTCGACAGGCGCCAAGGGGCAAGAGATGAGCGTGTTCAATCGCGTGCTGGTCACCACCCTGCCCCTGGTGCCGAAAGCGATCGTCGGCCGCGTGGCGTCCCGCTACGTGGCCGGCTCGACGCTCGACGACGTGGTCCGCGTCGTCCGCAGGCTCAACTCCGAAGGTGCGATGGCGACCATCGACGTGCTCGGCGAGGAGGTCGCCGAGCGCGACAAGGCGCTCGCCGCCGTCGAGGAATACGTGTGCGTCCTCCAGGCCATCGATCAGCACGGCCTGGACTCGAACGTCTCCATCAAGCCCACCCTTCTCGGCCTCAAGATCGACGAGGCCTTCTGCCGCGACAACATCGACCGCATCGCCGTGGTGGCCAAGCAGTCCGGCAACTTCGTCCGCATCGACATGGAGGACAACACCACCACCGATGCGACCTTGCGGATCTACCGCGAGCTGCACGCCCGTCACGGCAACCTGGGCTGCGTGCTGCAGGCCTACATGCGGCGCACGCTCAAAGACATCGACGAGCTGCCCGCCGAGAGGCCCAGCGTGCGGTTGTGCAAGGGGATCTATGTCGAGCCGCGGACCCTGGCCTGGAAGGGCTACGACACCGTGCGGGCCAACTTCGCGAGCGCCCTCGAGAAGCTGCTCGCCAAGGGCGTCTACGTCGGCATCGCCACCCATGACGAATACCTGGCGGCGCGGGCGGTGGCGCTCCTCGACCGGTACGGCGTGCCGCGCGACCGCTACGAGTTCCAGATGCTCCTCGGGGTGGACGACGAGCTGCGCCGCATCCTCCTCGCCGCCGGCCATCGCCTGCGGGTTTATGTCCCCTACGGCCGCGACTGGTATCCTTATTCCATGCGCCGCCTGCGCGAGAACCCCGAGGTCGCCCGCCATGTCCTGCGCGCCCTGTTGTCCGGCCGCTGAGCGCCGGCACGTCGAGCGAGCGAGCCAGCGCCATGGATGAGCGCCGCCGGTCGGACTCGCGCAACGCGCGGTACAGCCCGGACACGGACACCGGGGAGATGGTGTCGCCGGAGAGTGGGACGACCCAGACCTTCGAGAGCGCCACCCGGGAGCGGACCGGGCACGGCCACGCCGTCGCCGACTCCGAGGCTGACATCATCCTCATCGCCCATCCCGAGAGCCAGCGCCTCGGCTCGCGCTTCCGGCTGTCGCCGGGGAGCACCCTGGAGATCGGCCGCTCGGCCTCGGTGCGCATCAGCCTCCCCGAGGTCCTCTCCCTATCCCGCAAACATGCGCGGCTGCGCTACGCCGGCGCGGCGGTGACCATCGAGGATCTGGGGAGCACGAACGGCACCTACGTCAACGGGCAGCCGATCCATGGCAACGCCGTTCTGCGCAGCGGCGACCGCTTCCAGACCGCCGCCGTGCACTTCAAGTTCCTGCACGAGCAGGACGTGGAGAACGCCTACCACCTGGCCATCTACGAGCTGGTGGCGCGCGACGGGCTGACCGAGATCTACAACAAGAGGAAGTACGACGAGGAGGCGCAGCGCGAGCTGGCCCGGGCGAGCCGGCACCACCGGCCGTTGTCGTTGATCCTCTTCGACATCGACGAGTTCAAGCAGATCAACGACACCTACGGCCACTTGTGCGGTGACTTCGTCCTGAAACAGGTGGCGTCGCTGGCCCGCGAGCTGGTGCGCCCCGAGCAGGTGTTGGCGCGGGTGGGAGGCGACGAGCTCGCCATCCTGGCGCCCGAGACCGGAGTCGCCGGTGCCGAGGCCCTCGCCATGAAGCTGCGCGACCGCATCGTCGGTCTCGACCACCGCTACGGCGAGCTGCGGATCAACATCACCTGCTCCTTCGGCATCGCCGAGCTGACCGAGGCCATGACCAGCCCGCAGGACCTCTACCACGCCGCCGACACCGCCCTCCTCCTCGCCAAGCGCAGCGGCAAGAACCGTGTGGAGGTGCAGGGGACGTAGGGCCTACCGCGTCGCCACCGCCGGCTCGCCCAGCAGATATTTCCGCATGAACTCGACGAGCGTGATCCGCAGGTAGTCCGTGTTGACCTTTTTCTGGAAGCCGTGGCCTTCGTCCTTGGCCACGACGTACCAGACCGCGGCGCCGTTCGCCTGCACCTTGGCGACGATCTGATCCGACTCGGAGAGCGGCACGCGGGGATCGTTGGCGCCCTGGGCCACCAAGAGCGGCCGGGTCATCTTGTCGGCGTGATTGGCGGGCGCGATCGATTCGAGGTAGGCGCGCATCTTCGGATCCCGCTCGTCGCCGTACTCCACCCGGCGCAGATCGCGGCGGTACTCGCTGGTGTTCTCGAGGAAGGTCACGAAGTTGCTGATCCCCACCGTGTCGAAGGCGCAGCGCAGGCGCGGGCTGTAGTGCATCAGGGAGGCGAGCACCATGTAGCCGCCATAGGAGCCGCCGCCCACCATCACCCGCGAGGCGTCGAGGTCGGGCTGGGTGGCGATCCAGTCGAGGAGCGCGCCGATGTCCTTCACCGAGTCCTCGCGCTTGTCCCAGTTGTCGAGCTTCAGATAGGTCTTGCCGTAGCCGCTGGAGCCGCGGACGTTGGGAAAGATCATCACCACGCCGAGCTCGTCGATCAGGTAGTTGTTGCTGCCCAAAAAGTCGGGACGCGTCTGCCCCTCGGGGCCGCCGTGGATGTTGACGTAGACCGGCCGCGGCCCCTTGAAGCGGTCGGCCGGCGGCCGGTAGACGAAAGCGGGGATCGCCCGTTTCTTGCCCGGCGCGGTCTCGTCGAAGGTCGGGAAGCGCACCAGCTTCGGCACCGCGAACTGCTCGGGGTTCAGGCCGCCGGCCTCGCTCGCCGTCCAGCGCTCGAGGCGCCGCGAATCCGCGTCGTAGGAGTAGACGTCCGACGGCGACTGCGCCCAGCTCAGCGAGAAGCCCACCTCGTGCGAGCCGGGGCGGAACGCGACCCGGTTGGAAACCCCGGGCGGCAGGTCGGGAGAGGGGAGGGGCTTGCCCGTCGCGAGATCGAGGATGTGCAGGCGGCTGAAGCCGTCCTCGTTGCTCAAGAACGCGAGCCGGGTGCCGTCGTCCGCTAGGTCCAGACCCTCGACGTCCCAGGGCAGGTCGCCGGAAAGCACGGAGATGTTGCCGCCCGCTTGGTTTCCAACCTCGAGGCGGACCAGACGCAGGACCTCGCTGTCCTTGTCGCTGGTGGTGTAGACGCTCTTGCCGTCCTTGGCCCAGCGGCCGCCCTGCCAGGAGACCGTCGTCTCGCCGGGCTTGGCCCGTGGAGTCAGCAGGTGATCCTGGCCGGAGGCGACGTCGACCGCATGCAGGTACGTCTCGTTGGCGGAGATCTCCTCCAGCAAGAGGATGCGGCGGTCGTCGCTGCTCCAGTCGAGCGGCGTCCAGGAGCCCTGGATCTCGGCCACTTTGCGCTCGCTCCCCGCCACCGCCGGATCGGCGACGTAGAGATCGCTGTCGCGCCCGTTGCGGGCGTTGCTCGTGTACGCGAGGAGCTTGCCGTCGTGCGACCAGAGAGGATCGAGATAACGGCTCTTGCCGTCGGTGAAGCGGTGGGTCTTGCCGGCCTTGCGATCGAGCAGGAACATCTGGAAGTTCTCGGCGCCGCCCTCGTTGAGCAGGAAGACGACCTGGTCGGGGTTGCCCGGCCGGGCGGCTCCGGTCGACACCGGATCGTTGAAGAACGTGAGCTGCATGCGCGCGCCCATGGGCATCTTGAGCTCGTGGAGCTGCACGCTGTTGGCGAACCGCGTGCGGATGAGCATCCGCCGTTCCTTCGGGTGCCACTCGGTGAAGATGGCGGTGCGGATGTTCTCGTAGGGGAGCAGATCGGCCACGTGCTCGCGCGGGATGGCGGGCACGTTCTTGGCGACGATGCTGGAGGGGACGGGAACCACGGCCTGGTCCGGCGCGGCGGCGCGCGCCGCAGGGGCCGCGGCGAGCAGAGCGAGCAGGACACCGGCGGCGAGGACGGCGAAGGCTTTCGGTCTCATGAGTGATCTCCGGGACGGTCGAGACGGCATCTCAGGGACTACAATGCATGGATGGCCAAATCACTCCGGGTGTTCTACAACTGTGACCGCTGTCCTGCCTACTGCTGTTCCTACCCTCGCATCCCCGTCGAGCCCCCCGACGTCGAGCGGCTCGCGCACTACTTTGGCATCACCCCGGAGGCGGCCGCGCGGAAGTTTACCAAGAAAGGGGAGGAGGCCGGCGAAGTGATCCTCCGCCACCTGCCCGATCCCGTCTTCGGCACCGCCTGCCGCTTCCTCGACCGCCACACACGCGTCTGCACAGTCTACGAAGCGCGCCCTGATATCTGCCGCGAGTTCCCCGGCCGCGTCCGCTGCGGCTACTACGACTTCCTCTGCTCCGAGCGCCACGCCCAGAACGATCCCGAATTCGTGCCGTCGACGTGGAACGGGAAGAAGTAGGGGACGGGTCACGGCTCTGGAGTGAGGCCGTAGCCTCGTTCTGCCAGCCAGCGCGCGATTGCGGCAAGGAATGCTTCAAAGTCGGAGAGATGCTCCCGGAGGATCTGGAAGACGACGTTGTCATCCACGATTGCCGTCTGGTAGGTGACCAGGTTCCGGAAGCGGGCGGCGGAGCGGAAGGCATCCCGGAGAGCTTCGCCGATGACCCCTTGGTCGTATAGAAGCTCGAATGCTTCGGCCTTCGTCTCGGGCGGTGGCCACCCGAATCGGGCGATGAGGTGCTTGGCCACATTGTGGCACGTCTCGAACAGAACCGTGATCTGGCGGACACTGGCATCGACAAGGTTCGGGTCGGCCAGATACTCCTCCCGGGTTCGAGCGGCGATCCCGCGCGCTCGCCCCAGGTACTCCTCGATCAGCCGGAACTGATCCAGCAGGTAGGCCTGGTTGAGATCGTCCATCTCTATGGCTCAGCGGCCGGCCAAGCGGCCCAGGGCGCGCGGCCACTCCGCTTCTGCGCGCTGGCGCGCGGCCTGGAGCGCGGCCAGCGCCTCGTGGGCGTACCGCGCAAGCTCCCCAGGCTGCCGCTCCCAGATCAAGTGTCCGTGCTCGAGAACGTGCGCCTGATACGAGGGGCTTCCCTCGCGCAGGATCCGCAGGTCCACACCGCGCTTCAGGGTCCTCTCGAGAAGATCCATCAAATACGCCTGGTCTCCCCAGCTCAGAGGCTGTTCGGCGCCATCCAGGATCGCGATGTCGATGTCGCTGTCCGGCCGGAAGCCCGGGCCGAGGGAGCTTCCGTAGAGGACCGCCGCCCGCACGCATTCCGGGCCTTCCCGGAGGATCTTCTCGCTGGCGGCAAGGAGGGCGGCGACTCGTTGGTCGATGACGACGGACGATGCGGCCATGCACGGGATTATAGAGGCGGTTCCAGCCCGCGGTTCCGTTCCTTCCTTTTGCGCGATGCGGGTTGAGCTCCAGCGGCCCGCCTACCGCCGGCAGACGTCGGCTTCGGGATAGGCGGCCAGGCGCCGGACCTCGGCGTCGGGCGTCGCGGCGAGGAAGGGGGTCTTGCTCATCGCGGCGCGCAGGAGGTCGTAGTTGATCTGGCGGGTGTAGGGCACGAGATCGCGCGCCACGTCCCCCTGGACCTTGGCGTCCAGACGCAGGGCCTGGACCGGGTGGCCGCAAGCGAAGTCCAGAGCGGCGAGGCTCAGGGTGCGCAGCGGACGATGGTCCCGGGTGCGGAAGTGGACGCGCAACCGGTCGATCTCATAGACGATGCTCCACTGGGTGAAGGAGCCCTGCGCCACCTGGTCGAGCGTCGCGAACGCATAGGCGACCGCGTCGCCCTTCCGACCGTCGAATGCGTCGACCCGCTCGGCCGCGCGCGCGAAGCGCGCCAGGGAGCCGGGCCCCTCCGGCGGCGCGAGGTGGCGCGCCTTCGTCTCCTGCCGCGCCGTCGCCGATTCTTGGTAGGTGCTGTTGGTGAGCGCCGCCACCGGAAGGTCCTTTCCGGTGTGCGCCACCATCCGTCCATCGAGGAGCTCGACGGTGGCGACCTGCCCCCGGCGATCGGCCACCAGGTAGTGCAAAGGCACGTCGCCCGCGATCCGAACCTTCTGGTCGGCCGCCAAGACTTCCGCGACGGTGGAATGGGTGTCCAGGTTGTACTGGATCCACTGCAGGACGTCGACCGCCGGACGCGCGTCGGGCGCGGGATAGCGGGAGCCTTCCATCCACATGAGCTCGATCACCAGCCCGGCCTCGTTCATCCCGCCCGATGGGAAGTCGCGGCCATACTGGTTGAACGTCACGCTGCCATAGCGCGCCACCCAGCTTGCCGGCTTGTCCCGCGCCAGGTCCGCCTGGCGCGCCAGGCCCCGCTGGTTGACCACCAGCATCCCATCGCCCACCTTCCAGTCGTAGTTCTTGCCGAAGAGGATGCGCCCGCCGTCGCGCAGGCAGAAGGTGGTGCAGGCTTGGGCCCGTGCGGTCAGGCCGCAGGCGATCACCAGGACGGCGAGAAAGGAGCTCAGGAACGGGCGGAATCGTGCTCTCATGCTGGTCCGATCCTCCAGCACCAGTCTACGCAAGAACGGCGCCCGGGTTCTGATCATTGCCGAGTATGGCATGACCCGTTCCTTCCTTCTGCTATGCTTCATCGGAGGACGCAATTTCCCTGACGGACTGCTGATCCAGGACCGAACGCCCCCGCGTGCTGCGCGAGATCCATATCCGCAATCTGGCTGTCCTGGCCGAGGCTTCGGTGAGCTTCGGACCGGGGCTCAACATCCTGACCGGCGAGACGGGCGCCGGCAAATCGATCGTCGTCGACTCGCTGTCGCTCCTCGCCGGCGCGCGGGCGATGGCGGAGATGATCCGCAGCGAGGCCGAGGCGCTCACCGTCAGCGGGGTGTTCGAGCCGGCAGGGCAGGAATGGCGGCGGGTGCTGGAGGAGGCCGGGTTGGAGGTCGAGGGGGACGAGGTCCTGGTGCGCCGCGAAATCGCCCGGAGCGGCAGGAACCGGGTGTTCGTCAACGATCAGCCGACGACGCTCCGCCTGCTCGCCGACCTCGCCCCTTTTCTCTTGCGGATCCATGGCCAGCGGGACGAGCTGGGGCTCGTCGAGCCCGAGCTGCAACGCGGTCTCCTCGACCGCACCGGCGGCGCCGACGGGGCGGCGCTCCTGGCCAGGGTGGACGCCGCCTTCGACCTTCACACGCGCCTCGCCGAACGCCTCGCACGGCTGACCGGCGACGACCGGGCGCGGCGCGAGCGGCTCGATCTGCTGCGCTTCCAGGCGGGAGAGATCGACGGGGCCAGGTTGCGCGCCGGGGAGGAGACGGAGCTGCGCAGCGAGCGCGAGGTGCTCCGCCACGCCGAGGCGATCGCCCAGTCCGTCGGGACCTGCTTTTCGCTCCTCTCGGACGACGAGGGCTCGGCCCTGGAGCGGATCGGCAAGAGCCAGGGCCTGCTCGCCGGCGTCGAGGCCTGGGAGCCGCAGGCGGCGGCGTGGTCCGCGGAGCTGGAGGAGCTGCGCATTCGGCTCGCCGACCTCGCGGTTACGCTCGGCCGCCGCGTCGACGGCTTGGAGGCGGACCCCGACCGCCTGAACGCGGTGGAGGAGCGGCTCGCCACGCTCGAGCGGCTGTTTCGCCGGCATGGCGGCGACAGCGCGGCGGTGCTGGCGCGGCGCCAGGAGATCGAGGCGGAGCTGGCAGAGCTCGAAGGGGACGACGCCGACCGCGCAGAGCTGGAGAGGAAGGTGGCCGCGGCCCTGGAGGAGTACCGGCAGGCGGCCATCGCGCTCTCGAAGAAGAGAGAGGAATGGGGGAAGGCCCTGGCGGTAAACGTCGAGGCCGAGCTCGGCGACCTCGGGCTCGGCCGCGCCCGCCTCGCGGTCTCGCTGCAGCTCCGGCGCCGGGGCGACAGCCCGCTCGTGGTGGACGGCACGGCGGTGGACTTCGGCCGTGACGGTCTCGATCAGGTCGTCTTCCTGTTCGCTCCCAATCCCGGCGAGGAGCCGCGGCCGCTGGCCCGCATCGCCTCCGGCGGCGAGCTGTCGCGCATCCATCTGGCGTTGCAGCTCGCGTCGCGGGGAGACACCCGAGAGGCGGACACGACGGCGCGGCCGACCCTGGTGTTCGACGAGGTGGACACGGGCGTCGGCGGCGCCGAGGCCGCGGCTCTCGGACGCAAGCTCCAGCGTCTCGCCCATGCCCGGCCGAAGGGGGCGCCCCCGGGACAGACGGGGCAGATCCTCGCCGTCACGCACCTGCCGCAGGTGGCCAGCCACGCCGACGTCCACTTCAAGGTCAGCAAGCAGGTGGACGGCGGGCGCACCAGCGTCCGGGTGGAGGAGTTGGGCGCCGCGGCGCGCACCGAGGAGGTGGCGCGCATGCTCGCCGGCAGGAAGGTCACGCAGCTCAGTCTGTCGCATGCCAGGGAGCTGATCGAAGGCGCGGGGCGGAACCGGAAATAGAGGCCTGCTGTGGTTGCCCCTCACCCCCTGCCCCCTCTCCCACACGCCCTCCCTTCCGCCGGGAGAGGGGGAAGACACCAACTGCAGCTTGTTTTCTCCCCCTCTCCCGGGTGGGCGTGTGGATGTGCGGGAGAGGGGGCAGGGGGTGAGGGGCCATGATCTCGTTCTGGCATTTCGGCGAGCCGGTGGCTCCTCTGCGGGCGGTTCTGGCGCGCGGTGGCGTGCTGGCCATCCCGACCGAGTCGAGCTACGGCCTGGCGGCGGACCCGCGGAACCCGGCAGGAGTGGCGGCGGTCTATCGCATCAAGGGCAGGGACGCGGGCAAGGCGCTGCCGGTGGTGGTGGCGGATCGAGGCCAGCTCGCCGGTTTGGGAATCGATCCCGACCTCCCTATACTGGTGCCCCTTTCGGCGTGCTGGCCCGGACCGCTGACGGTGGTCCTGCCCCTGTTGCCGGCGCGGCAGGTCCCGGCCTCAGGGGGAGGGAACAGTCTGGCGGTGCGGGTTCCGGGACACGCGGGGCTGCGCCGTCTGCTCGCCGAGCTGGGGCATGGGCTCACCTCCACCAGCGCCAACCGGAGCGGCGGCGAGCCGATCGTGGACCCGCGGGAGGCCGCGGCGTTTTTCGAGGAGCGGGGAGCGGATGAGGTGATGATCGTGGACGGCGGAATCCTGCCCGGGGGCGCGCCGTCGACGCTGGTTGCAATAGAGGAGTCCGGTCTCGTGGTTCTACGGTCAGGGAGATTCCCTGTCGAACGGCTCCGCGAATGTCTGATGGAGAAGAAGGTATGAAGCCGAGTTTCACGGCCCTGGTCCTGTTCCTTGCCGCCTTGGCCGCCGGCACCGTCACCACTGTCCCCGCGCACGCGGCTCAAAAGCCCGGCGCCGTCCCGCCCACTCCCCCGCCCACCACCCCGGCCCCCACGCCGGTTCCCCTGCAGCCGCCCGGATTGCCCGCTCCTCTCCCCACGATCGGCGTCGACGAGGTGCGCGCCGGCCAGAAAGGCTACGGCCTGTCGGTCTTCGCGGGCCGCGAGCCGGAGCGCTTCGACGCCGAGGTGGTCGGAGTGATGCGCAATCTTCGCCCCGAGATGAGCTACATCCTGGTCAAGCTGACCGGCAAGGGCCTGGAGAGGAGCGGCGTCGCCGCCGGCATGAGCGGCAGCCCGGTCTTCCTCGACGGCCGCCTGGCCGGCGCGGTGGCCTTCAGTTGGCCGTTTTCGCACGACGCCATCGCCGGCATCACGCCGATCGACAGCATGCGCGGCCTGTCCGCGGCGGCGGGTTTGGCCCCCCTGGCTCCGGATAATCCGCCGCCGCCGACGATCGACCTCGCCGTTCTCACCTCCGGCCATCTCCCCAAGGACCTGTTGACGAAGGAGCTGGCGAAGCTGCGGCCGCAGCTCCTGGAAGGCGCCCAGTCGGCGGTGTCATGGGTGACCGCCGGATTCGGCGAGACCTCGCAGGGATTCCTGCGCCAGGCCCTGGGCAACGCGATGCCCGCCGGCCGCGCCCTCCCCGGCGCGCCCGGGGCGGCCAAGGATCTCGCGCTGGGCGGCGCCGTGGCCGCGGTCCTCGTCGACGGTGACTTCCAGCTCGCCGCCGTGGGGACGGTGACCGACCGCTACGGCGACCAGGTGCTCGCCTTCGGCCATCCGTTCCTCGGCCTCGGGTCGGTGCGCGTGCCGATGGCCTCCGCCGAGGTGGTGACGGTGCTGTCGAGCCAGTACTCCTCCTTCAAGATCGCCAACATCGGCGACGTCGTCGGCGCCTTCGAGCAGGACCGCCAGGTGGGCATCCAGGGGCGGCTCGGCCAGACGGCGCACATGATCCCCCTCGCGCTGCGCATCACCGGCTCCGGCGCCGCCAAGCCGCGCGACTTCCACATGCGGGTGGCGGAGGTGCCGCAGTTCACCCCCATGCTCCTGGGCAGCAGTCTCCTCGCCGGCCTGGAGTCGACGAGCTACGCGGCGGGCGCGCAGGGGCTCGACATCACCGCTCACTTCAAGCTCAAGGACCACGGCGACCTCGAGGTGCGGCAGAGCTTCGACGGCGACAACGCGGGCCTCGAGGCCGCAACGTTCGTGCTCGCCCTCGCCGGCTACCTGACCAACAATCCTTTCGAGAAGCTGCGCTTCGACGACGTCTCGGTCGAGCTCGCGCAATCGCCGCAGCCGCGATCGGCCACCCTGGTGGGGGCGATCGCCGACCGCACGGTGGTGCATCCGGGCGACCGCGTGGGCCTGAACCTCGACCTGATCGCCTATCGCGGCGAGCGCTTCCGCAAGTCGCTCAACGTCGATCTGCCCCAGGACCTGCCGTCCGGGCGCTACTCCCTGGTGATCGGGGACGGCGGCAGCATCGACGCGACGCGCCTCACCATCGAGCCGGCGGCGCCGGTGACCTTCCCCCAGGCCCTGCGCCTCCTGCGTTCGCTCCACTCGCGGCGGGATCTCCTGGTGCTCGGCATCTACGCCGGCCCCGGCCTGTCGGTGGCGGGCGAGGTGATGCCCCGCCTGCCGGGCTCGGTCCGCTCGCTGTGGAGCGCCGCGTCGTCCGGCAGCGCCGCGCCGTTGCGCACCACGATCGCCCAGGAGGTGCGCCAGGTGATGGACGTGCCGGTGGACGGGCTGGTGAAGGTCGATCTCGAAGTGCGCCGGCGCGAGCCGGTGGGCGGTGAGCAAGCCGCTGATCAGCAGGCCGATCAGGGAAAGGGAGGCCGATGAGAGTCCGACCGCGCGCCGTCGTTCTGGCGCTGCCGTTCGTCCTGCTCGCGGCGGCTGGCGCTGCGCGGGCCACCCAGGTGAAGATCTTCCAGACCCAAAGCCAGGCCGGTTTCCTCGCCGGCAAGGTGGAAGGGGTGAGCGTCGACGCTCTAGGGCGGATGGAGCTCGCCCCCCGCGCCGAGCGCCTGGCCTCGCTCGGCGAGCCGTTCCTGCTCTCCGCCGCCGTGCATCCCGACGGCTGGGTGGTCGGCACCGGCAACGCCGGCAAGCTGCTCAAGATCGACAAGAGCGGCAAGGTGAGTGAGCTGTTCACGGCGCCCGAGCCCGAGATCTTTGCCCTTTGGGTCGATCCCGACGGCACCGTGTTCGCCGGCACGTCGCCGCGCGGCAAGGTCTATCGCATCCCGCCCGCTGGGAAGGGCGCCAAGGGAGGCAAGCCGCCGGTGGCAGAGGTGGTTTTCGATCCCGGCGAGACCTACATCTGGACCCTGGCGCGAGCCGCGGACGGCTCCCTCCTGGTCGGCACAGGCACGCAAGGCAAGCTGTTCCGCGTCCAGAAGCCCGGCAAGGGAGAGGTCCTCTACGACAGCGACGACACGCACATCCGGTCGCTCAAGGTGCTGCCCGGCGGTGACGTGCTGATCGGCACGGCCGGGGAGGGGCTCATCCTCCGCCTCGGACGGGACGGCCAGGTGCGCACGCTCCACGACGCGGCGCAGCCCGAAGTGGTGGCGATCACGGTGGCTCCGGACGGCACCTGCTACGCCGCGGTGATCTCCTCGGAGGCGAGCCTGACGGACGTGCCCAAGGAGGGTCCGCCGCTCCACGCGGGCGGACCCGGCAAGCCCGGTGAGCCGACGGTCACCGTGACGATGGGCGACGAGCCGGCGTCCGGCGGTGGCGCCGGCGGCCGCAAGCCCAGCGGTCCGCGCAGCGTCATCTTCAGCATCTCGCCGGCCGGTGTCGTGGAAACGGTGTGGAGCTTCCCGGAGGAAACCGTCTACGATCTTCTCTGGCGCGCCGACGGCTTGTGGGTCGCCACCGGGCTCGACGGCAAGCTCTACCGCTGGGCGGACGGTCAGATGCTGCTCGAAAAGGACGTGGACGAACGGCAGATCGTCTCCCTCCTGCCGGGCGAGAACGGGCCGGCCTTCGCCACCACCAACGCCGCCGCGTTCTACCGCATCACCGCGGGGAAAGAGCGCTCCGGCACCTATACCAGCGCCGCCCTCGACGCCGGGCAGGTCGCCCGTTTCGGCACCTTCCGCTGGCGCGGCGAGTCGCCGGGCGGTGACGCGTTGCGCTTCTCCTTCCGCAGCGGCGTCAGCTCCGAGCCCGACCGCACGTGGTCGGCGTGGACCGAGCCAAAGGGGAGCGAGAAGGGGAGCCAGGGCAGCGAAATCTCTCTTTCCGGCCTGCCGCGCGGGCGCTTCGTGCAGTGGCGCGCCGAGCTGCGCGCCCCATTGTCCGGCGACACCGGCAAGTCGCCGCAGCTCTATGCGACCGAGCTGTCCTACCGGCAGGAGAACCTGAAGCCGAAGATCGACCTCCTCGGCGTCCTCGACCCGGGCCAGATCCTGGTGCCTGCCAACTTCAATCCGACGAACCAGGTCTACGAGCCCGCCCACCCCAACCGGGAGGGCATCTTCACCAGCCCCGGCGCGCCCCCCGAGGACGAAGGCGGGCGCACCAAGGTGCTGTGGAAGAAGGGCTACCGCACCCTGCGCTGGGCCGCCTCCGATCCCAACGACGACGACCTGGTCTACGACCTGGCGTTCCGCCCGGTCGCCGCGCAGGGCAAAGACTCCCCGGGGCCCGAGCCCGACTGGATGAAGGTGGCGGCCGATCTCAAGGAGTCGTACTACAGCTTCGACGCCACCGTCCTGCCCGACGGGGTCTACCGCTTCCGCCTGCGCGCCTCGGACCGCCTGGCCAACGAGGCCGCGAACGCGCTGACCGCCGAGCGGGTGAGCGATCCGGTGGTCATCGACCACACCCCGCCCGTCCTCGGCGAGGTGAAGCGCGCCGGTGACATCCTCCGCGTCACCGTCCGCGACGCCCTCTCCCCCTTGCGCGAAGCGGTCTACAGCCTCGACGCCTCGGCGTGGAAGCCGGCCGAAGTGGCCGATGGGCTCCTCGACGGGCGCATCGAGACCCTGCTGATCCCGGACCCCGCGGCCGGCAAGCCGGCCGGTGGTCTCCTCCTGCTGCGGGTCACCGACGCCTCCTTTAATGTGATCACCTTCGATCTCTCCAAGGACCGATGACGAAACGGATCGCCGTCTATCCCGGGTCGTTCGACCCCCTCCACAACGGCCACCTCGACATCATCGAGCGCTGCCGCCCGATCTTCGACGAGGTCGTGGTGGCCGTGCTGCGCAACGAGGAAAAGCGGCCGCTGTTCAGCCTCGACGAGCGGGTCGAGACGCTCCGCGAGCTGCTCGCCGACCGCCCGGACTGCCGGGTGGAGAGCTTTTCCGGTCTGCTCGTCGACTTCATGGACCGGATCGGCGCCCGCGCGGTGATCCGCGGCTTGCGCGCCGTCTCGGACTTCGAGTACGAGTTCCAGATGGCGCTGATGAACCGGCGGCTCAACCCGCGGGTGGAGACAGTCTTCATGATGCCCAAGGAAGACTACAGCTACCTGTCGAGCCGGCTGGTCAAGGAGGTCTTCTCGCTGGGCGGCAACATCAAGGGCCTGGTACCGGAGAGCGTCCTCGCGCGTCTTCACCGCCGCCTGCGGCCGCCCGAGCCCGTCCCGGCATGAGCCGTCCGATGAGCATCGACCTCTTCCTGCTTCGCATGCCGAAAGTGGAGCTGCACGTCCACCTCGAAGGCTCCATGCGACCGGCCGTGCTGCTCGAGCTGGCGCGGCGCAACGGCGTGGAGCTGCCGGCGCAAGACGAGGCCGGCCTCAAGAAGTGGTTCCGCTTCCGCGACTTCGAGCATTTCGTGCAGATCTACCTGACCTGCTCGCGTGTGCTGCGCACGCCGGAGGACTTCCAGCTCCTGGCGAGCGACTTCCTGGCCGAGCAGGCCTGCCAGAACATCCTCTACAGCGAAGTCCACTTCACCATCGCCACCCATCTCGCCAACGGCGCGAACGGCGGCGAGGTGCTGCACGCCCTCGCCGAGGCGGTGCGCGAGGCGGAGTCGCATCTCGGCGTCACCCTGCGCCTGATCCCCGACATCGTCCGCAACGTCGGACCGCGGGCGGCGGACCGCACCCTGGAGTGGGCGCTCGCCGGGCGCGGCCAGGGCGTCGTGGCGCTGGGTCTCACCGGCAGCGAATCGCAGTATCCCAATGAGCCGTTTCAGGAGCATTTCGCGACGGCGCGCCGCTCCGGCCTGCACGCGGTGGCCCATGCCGGCGAAACCGGCGGTCCGGCGTCGATCCGCTCCGTGCTCAGCGTCTGCGGCGCCGAGCGGATCGGCCACGGCGTGCGCGCGGTCGAGGATCCGTCGTTGGTCGCCGAGCTGTGCGACCGCGGAGTGCCTCTGGAGGTCTGCCCGAGCTCGAACGTCAGCCTGGGCGTCGTGCCCGACCTGGCGAGCCACCCGTTCGACCGCCTCTACAAGAGCGGCTGCCGGGTCTCCGTGAGCTCGGACGATCCCGCCTTCTTCAACACCAACCTCACCCGCGAGTACCTGCGCCTGCACCAGACCTTCGGCTACAGCGCCGCCGAGCTCGCCGGGCTCGCCCTCTCGGCGCTGCGCCAGTCCTTTCTGCCTGACGACGAGCGCGCCGCCCTCGAGCGGCGCTTCCGCGAGCAGTTCGACCTCCTCGGCCGCGACCTCCTCGGCGCCGTGGTCGAGCCGGTCGCGAGCTGAGGTCCGCCCGCCGGGGCGGGCGGCTTTCTCAACACACCGCTCACGATTGGGGTCTCATCAGGGCAGCGGACTGCCGCAGTCTGCATACGCTGATGCACACCGATCCGGAGGAGAGCTGGCGCGCCGCCCTTGAAACACTGCCGGAGGAGGTGCGCCGGTGCTTCCTCCTGCGTTTTGGCCAGGGCTTCGAAGAAGAGGAGATCGCGTTTCTCTTGAAGATCCCGGTCGAGCGGGTGCTGGCGCACCTTCGGCAGGCCGGAGAGCGGCTGCCGCGCGAGGGATCGCCGCCCTTGCCGTGGAGCGGCCCGCGAGGGATCTCATGATCCAGGACCGCCTCATGTTCGCGCGCATCCTGCGCCAGCTTGCGCTCAAGGCGGGGAAAGTGCTCGTCCGCCATCCGACACCCGAGGCCCTCACCGCCTATGAGGCAGGCGACCTGCCGGCCGCCGAGGCCCAGCAGATCAGCGAGCACTTCGTGCACTGCCGCGAATGCCCGGAGCTGCTGCTCGATTACCGCCGCTTCGTCGCCTCGTCGGGAGAGGAGGGCTCCCGCGAACCGGACATCACGACCGCTTGGCTGAAGCTGAGACGCCGCGTCACGACAGCGCGCTCGCCTGGGAAGCTGGGACGACCAGCTTTGTGGATCGTGCATGTGTGTTGCTTGCTCCTGCTGGCCGCCCTGACCGGACTGTCGCTCTGGGTGCTGAGTCTTCAGCACGAGGTCCGCCGGCTTGGGGAGCCACAAGTCAACTTGCCGGTGGAGAACCTGGCGGCGCCTGCTCACCAGGCGGGCTGGGTCCGGCGGATCGCCGTGCCCGCCGGCGCCGAGCGCTTCCTCCTGACGATCACCCCGCCGGAGGGCCCGCCGGCGGCGGTGTACCGTCTGGAGATCTGCACGTCGGAGGGCCGCTTCCTGTGGTCCGCCGATCGCCTGGCGAAAGGCCCTGACGGCAGCTTCGCCGTCGGGCTCTCCCGCCGCTTTCTGCCCGGCGGCGAGTACCGCATCCGCCTGCTTGGCGATGTCGAAGGCCGTGCCGCGCTCGTCGAAGAGTTCCCGGTCCTGCTTCTATATTCAACCTCGAAGATGGCGACGTCGCCGCAGTAGGGCGCGTCCGGGCCGCATTGGCAGCGAGGCCGGAGACGTGACAACCTATTTCCTTCGTGTGGGGGCCTGGACGGCCCCCGCGGCACCGCGGAGGAGGCCATCGGATGAGCACCGAGTACAAGGCTCCACTCAATTGGTACACGGGTGGAGGCGCGGATACCGACGTCGAAGAGACCGAAGAGTGGTTGACGGCGTTCGAGCAGGTCGTCGAGAACGAGGGGCGGGAGCGGGCCTGTTTTCTGCTCCAGAAGCTCCTGGAGAAAGGGTACGAGAAAGACGTCACCCTGCCGTTCACCGGCAACACGCCCTATATCAACACCATCCCGGCCGCCGAGCAGCCGCCCTATGTCGGCGACCGGGCGATGGAGCGCAAGATCAAGAGCATCGTGCGCTGGAACGCCATGGCCATGGTGGTGCGGGCGAACAAGAAGTATCCCGGCCTGGGCGGCCACATCTCGACCTTCGCCTCCTCGGCCACGCTCTACCAGGTCGGCCTCCACCACTTCTTCCGCGGGCGCGGCGAGAGCGGCTTCGACGGCGACATGCTCTACATCCAGGGCCACGGCTCGCCGGGTATCTATGCCTACTCGTTCCTCGAGGGGCGGCTCTCCGTCGAGCAGCTCGAGGCCTTCCGCCGCGAGCTCGCGAAGGGCGGCGGCCTCGCCTCCTATCCCCACCCCTGGCTGATGCCCGACTACTGGGAATTCCCCACCGTCTCCATGGGCTTGGCGCCGATCAGCGCCATCTATCAGGCGAAGTTCAACCGCTACCTGCGCAACCGCGGCCTGCGCGATCCCCAGGGCCGCAAGGTGTGGGCCTTCCTGGGCGACGGCGAGACCGACGAGCCGGAGGCCCTGGGCGCCATCACCCTCGCTTCCCGCGAGCATCTCGACAACCTGATCTTCGTCGTCAACTGCAACCTCCAGCGGCTGGACGGTCCGGTGCGCGGCAACGGCAAGATCATCCAGGAGCTGGAGACCGCCTTCCGCGGCGCCGGCTGGAACGTCATCAAGGTGGTCTGGGGGAGCGACTGGGACCCGCTCCTCGAAGCGGACAACACCGGCCTCCTCGTCCAGCGCATGAACGAGGCTTTGGACGGCGAGTACCAGAAATACGTCGTCGAGCCGGGCTCCTACGTCCGCCGCGAGTTCTTCGGCAAGTATCCGGAGCTCGCCGAGCTGGTGAAGGGCTACACCGACGAGCAGCTCCACGCCCTGCGCCGCGGCGGCCACGATCCGGAGAAGGTCTACGCCGCCTACAAGGCCGCGGTGGAGCACGAGGGATCGCCCACCGTGATCCTGGCCAAGACCGTCAAGGGGTACGGCCTCGGCGAGGCAGGCGAGGGCCGCAACGTCACCCACCAGCAGAAGAAGCTCAACGAGGACGAGCTGCACGTCTTCCGCGACCGCTTCGAGCTGCCCCTGACCGACCAGCAGGTGGCCGAGGCCGCTTTCTACCACCCGGGAGAAAACAGCCCGGAGGTGCAGTACCTCAAGGACTGCCGCCGCCGGCTCGGCGGTCCGGTTCCCAGCCGCCGCGTGAGCACCGCGCCGGTGCCGGTCCCCAAGGACGGCCTGTGGGAGCGCTTCCACGAGGGGATCGACCGCGACGTCTCGACCACCATGGTCTTCGTCCAGATGCTGACCCAGCTCCTCAAGGACCCGGAGATCGGCAAGAAGGTGGTGCCGATCGTTCCCGACGAGGCGCGCACCTTCGGCATGGAATCGCTCTTCCGCCAGTTCGGCATCTACTCCCACGTCGGCCAGCGCTACGAGCCGGTGGACAAATCGATGCTCCTCTACTATCGCGAGGCCACCGACGGGCAGATCCTCGAGGAAGGGATCACCGAGGCCGGCTCCATGGCGTCCTTCATCGCCGCCGGCACCTCGTACGCGACCCACGGCATCGACGTGATCCCCTTCTTCATCTTCTATTCCATGTTCGGCTTCCAGCGCATCGGCGACCTGATCTGGTCGGCGGCCGACATGCGCACACGCGGCTTCCTGCTCGGCGCCACCGCCGGCCGCACGACGTTGAACGGCGAGGGGCTCCAGCACGAGGACGGCCACAGCCACGTGCTGGCGAGCGTCGTCCCCAACCTGCGCACCTACGATCCTGCCTATGCTTACGAGCTGGCGGTGATCATCCGTGACGGCTTGGAGCGGATGGTCGAGAAGCGGGAGGACATCTTCTACTACATCACCCTCTACAACGAGAACTACCCCATGCCGCACAAGCCCGCCGGCGTGGACGAAGGGATCCTCAAGGGGCTCTACAAGCTGAAGCCGGCGCCCGAAGGACCGGCGGAAGGCCAGCAAGAGGGACAACCGCGCCCGCACGTTCATCTCCTGGGCAGCGGCTCGGTCTTGAGCCAGGCGCTGCGCGCGCAGCAGATCCTCGCCGAGCGTTACGGCGTGGCCGCCGACGTGTGGAGCGCCACCAGCTACAAGCAGCTCAGGAGCGAAGCCCTGGAAGCCGACCGCTGGAGCATGCTCCATCCCGACCAGGAGCCGCGCAAACCGTACGTCGTGGGCCTGTTCGAGGGGGACCAGGACCCGGTCATCGCCATGTCCGACTACCTCAAGCTGGTGCCCGATCAGATCGCCCGCTGGCTCCCCGGCCGGCTGTTCTCCCTCGGCACCGACGGCTTCGGGCGGAGCGAGACGCGGGAGGCCCTCCGCCGCTTCTTCGAGATCGACGCTGAGCACGTGGCCCTGGCCGCCCTCCACCAGCTCGCTCGCCGCGGCGCGATCGACCGCTGCGTGGCCCGGCGGGCCGTCGACGAGCTGGGAATCGATGCAGAGAAGGCCTACCCTCTGATCTCCTGAGGTCGAAAGATGGTCCGGAAAGCGCTCCTCGCGGCTCTGGTCCTCGCCCTGCCCGCCCTCGCCCTGGGCAGCGATCGACCCGAGCCGACCGTCTATAAGGTCGACCCCGACCACAGCGGCGTGGGGTTCAGCATCCGCCACTTCGTCTCCAACGTGCCGGGCCGCTTCGACGACTTCGAAGGCACCATCAAGTACGACAAGCTCGCCCCTGCCGCTTCCGGCGTCGAGCTCACCGTCCGCACCGTCTCCATCAACACCGGCAACAACGACCGCGACGAGCACCTGCGCTCGCCGGACTTCTTCGACGCCAAGAAGTACCCCACTCTCACCTTCACCAGCACCGAGGTGAAGTCCAAGGACGCCAATACCCTGGAGGTGACGGGCGACCTCACCCTCCACGGTGTGACTCGGCGGATCACCATCCCGGTAGCTGTCCTCGGGACGGTCAGGACCCCGAATGGCGAGAAGGCGGGCTTCGAAGCGACGTTCACTCTCAACCGGAGGGACTACGGCGTGACCTGGAACCGCGTCCTGGACGCCGGCGGCACCGTGCTCGGCGAGGAGGTCAGGATCACCATCGAAGTCGAGGCGAGCCGCCAGACGGTGGTGGCGCGCTAGCCAGCTCCTGTCTTTCAGGAGGTTTGAGACAACAGTCCGCGCTATCTTGCCGGGTCGAAGTGGGTTAGGATACGAGAGGAGTATCCTGAGGCTCGCTCCGATCGTCGCCATTTGCCCGATGTCTGCTGATTCCGCCTCCGCGGCACCCATGTCCATGAGCTCTGAAAACGACGACTGCGTCGAGAGGTGGCTATTGGGTGACGACGCGAGCTTCGAAGGGGTGTTCCACAAGTACTATCGGCTTGTCCGTTCATTCTTCACTAAGCGCGGATTCACACCCGAAGAATCCGAGGATTTAACCCAAGAAGTATTCATCCGTGTCTATAAGGGAAGAGCGTCGTTCCGAGGCGAATCGCGCTTCACGACCTGGCTCTTTCAGATTTGCGCCAACCTATTTCGCAACGAGTTGCGAGATCGCTCGGCGCAGAAACGCGATCACACGGAGGTCCGGCTCGATGACGGCACCCTGGGCAGCGAGGCCGAGCAGTTGGAGGACGATTCCGAGGAGGGAGCGGATCCAGTCCGCAGAGCCCTTCGGGAGGAGGCCAAGACAAAACTGCGCGCGGCGCTTGCTGATCTACCCCCGCAGATGCGCCGCTGCGTCGAGCTGCGCGTCGATGAAGACCTCAAGTATCGTGAAATCGCGGCGAGAATGGGAGTCTCGATCGACACCGTGAAGGCGCACCTGTTCCAGGCGCGGCAGATCTTGAAAGAGAAGCTCGGCGACTACTTCGAGGATTTCAATCTCTGACCCCCGAGCGAGCTGAATCATGACCCCTTCCAAAAAGCTCCCGTTCTCCCCAGTGCTCCGATCCGTCCTCGACGAGGATCGGCGGGCCGCCCATCCGACGCCCAACCGTCTCATCGATTACCGGTCCGGCTGGCTCTCGCCGGAGGAGGCCAGCCGCGTCGAAGAGCATCTGCGCGGCTGCCAGGAGTGCGCCGAGCTGCTCCGTGATCTCGAAGCCTTCGAGGGGTTTGCGGTGCCGTCGGGCACGGAAGTGTCTGCAGACAGCGAAGCGGACGCCGCCTGGCAGAGGATGCGTGAACGGTTGCCGGGGAAGGTGGTGGCGGACAGCAAGGCCATGCGGCTCGTCTCCGCGCCGAGGACTTCGCCGGTCGCCCAAGAGCCGAGATGGCCAAGTGGCAGGCCGAGGCGAGATGGCGCCTTCGCGCAGGCAGCTTTTCGGGGGTGGGTCTCGGCGCTTCTCGCCGCCGCGCTCTTCGTCTGTCTGGTCGGCCTGGGAATTCTCAGCAGATCGGTTGTGCGATTGCAGACCAAAGTCCGGGAGCTGTCGCAGCCCTCGCCGAATGTCGCCACTATCCAGCTGTTTTCGGATGCCGTCAGAGGTGCGGCAGAGAGACCGGTCGTCTCAGCGGCTGGAGATCAGATCTTCTTCACGCTCGAGCCGCCGGATTCGGCGAACACCAAGGAGTTCAGGGCTGAGATCCGCAAGGACGGAAGCGGTGAGCCCATAGCTCGTGTTCATGGATTGCGCAAGATGGACGACGGGCTGCTGCACCTGCTGGTGCGGCGTTCCCTCCTCCTGAACGGAGACTACGAGGTCAACCTATTCAGCGAGAGCGGTGGCCCGAAACCTCTGCAGAGCTATCCTTTCACAGTCTCCTCTCCCTGAGCGGGCATTTCGAACAGGCGTGAGGATATCGAGTCGCGACCCGCAGCCCATACGGCGCGATGCTCGGTCGCGGTGGGGCGGGGTGGGCACCATCGTGCTCTGCCTTTTATCGCCGGCGAGCGCTGCCGCTACGACCCCGCAATCGCTTCTGCGGCCGGGCGAATCCGTCTCGGTGAAGATCCGCCCTGGCGAGCTGTACATCTGCCGATTTCCCACGGAGGCCGGGGGTCTTATTGATGGTGACCTCGAGCTCCAGGGCGCGGGCGTATCGGTGAGGCTTTACCGGCCGGATGGTGCGCTTCTCCTTGCCCTGGAAAGCCCGGGCACCGGTGTCTCCCCCGGGCCGCTCCTCGCGGTTTCCTCGGCGCCTGGAGATTTCCGGCTGGAGCTTCGCGACAAGGGGAGGGTCGCCGGCAGCGTCCGCCTGCGACTGCGTCCGGCGCGGATCCCTTCCGCGGCAGACCAGGAGAGAGCCGCAGCGGCCGTGCACTTGTCGCGAGCCAACGCAAGCCATGCCGGGGGGGACGATCGAGCTGCGGCGGCGGAGTCCATCCATGCTTTGCGGTTGTGGCATCCCGAGGATCGGAAGGCGCGGGCGATCACTCTTTACGGCCTCGCGTTGAGCCAGGAAGTGCTGCGCGATTTTTCGGCGTCCTTGGAGAGCTCCCGGTCGGCGCTTCAGGAATTCGCGCGGTCTCACGATCGCGCGGGAGTGGCAATCGCGACCGAGGGTGTCGCGCGGGCTCTCTTCCTGCTCCAAAGAGCGGAGGAATCGATGTCGTGGCACCGCAATGCGCTCCGCCTATTCCGCGCCCTCGGCGACCGCGCAGGCGAAGCCGAGGTGCTGGGGAACCTGGGCTTGCTCTACTACAAGTCCATGGGCAGCGCGAAGGAGGCCTTGCTGTTCGATGAGACGGCGCTCGCAATTTTCGAGGATCTTGGCGAGACCGGGCAACAGGCCGTTCTCCTCAACAATCTGGGCCAGATCTCTCTCGACATCGGGCGTCCGGATGACGCGATTGCCTGGCTTGAGCAGTCGCTGCGCATCACGTCCTCCTCGGCAAACGTTGTGAATGCCCAGCTCTTGGCGCTTAGTAGCCTCGGGCAGGCTCATTACTATCGTGGCGAGACCCGCTTGGCGCTAGATTTTTTGCGCCGGGCTCGCGAGTCCGGGCGCCAGGATCCCGGAGCCGATTTCGGCCGAGCCGTCGCGCTGAGACAACTAGCCTCAATCCTGCTGGGCACAGGCGAGACGGAGCCGCGGAATCTTGATCTGGCGCGCCACGCGGCCGAGCGCTCGCGGAAGATCGCGCAGCGAATCAAGGATCCTGCGAGCGAAGCGTTCGCCAATGCGCTCCTTGGTTGGATCCTCGAGCTTCAGAAGCAGAGCGGAAAGGCGCTGGAGGTGCTTGGCGCGGCCCGCAAGCTCTTCCAGGACCGCCAGGACAAGGGCTCCGAAGCGAGCGTGCTTTTTGGGATCGCTCATGCTGAGCGCTCCCTGGGTCACCTAATGCAGGCGCGGGAAGCGATGGAACGCTCGCTGGCGCTCGTAGAGAACGTGCGCACTGTAACGAGCAGTCTGGAAATGCGCTCGGCTTTCTGGGCGCGTTTGCGCCCGCGCTATGAATTCTTGATCGATCTTCTCATGGAGCTCGATCGTCTCCAGCCCGGAAAAGGGTACGATGCTCGTGCCTTCGAGGTGAGCGAGGAAGCGCGTGCGCGCGTTGTACTCGACGAGCTTGCTGAATCTGGCACGAAGCTGGGTGCGGGCGCCGATCCGCAGCTGGTCGAGCGGGACAGGGCACTTCGACGGGAGATCGAACGCGCCCAACAGGAACGCTCAAAGCTCGCTCAGGATGCTGATTCCCAGCCCCGGCGCGAGCGCCTCGACCAAAAACTTGCGGAGCTGATGGCCCGCCACGAAGTGGTTGTTGCCGGCTTGCGGGCCGGCAACGGTGCCCGCGCCGCCGATCTCCGTGCGCGCCCTCGCTCCCTGCCCGAGATTCAGCGCGAGGTCCTCGACGGCGACAGCATTCTGCTTGCGTACTGGCTGGGGAAGAAAGAGAGCATCCTCTGGCGGATTGACCATGGCTCGCTCGAGACCTATCGGCTTCCCGGGCGAGATCAGATCGAGTCTCTAGCGATCGAGCTCCGCGACCATTTCGCGATGGGGAACCTCGCCGTGAGCGAGCCCAAGGCTGCAAGAGTCGCGGCCAGGCTCAGCGATCTGCTTCTCGGCCCGATCGCAAACCGGCTAAGCGCCGTTCATCTGCTGGTCCTCCCTGACGGCGCTTTGCGATACGTTCCATTCGCCTCACTTGCGGTGTCGCGAGGAACCTCGTCGGACGGCTGGGCCGATCGCCCCTTGATCGTCGATCATGACATCGTAAGACTTCCGTCTGCCTCCGTGCTCGCCTTGCTCAGAAAGGTGCGCAGAGGACGCCGTCCAGCGCCGCACGCCGTGGCGGTCGTCGCACATCCTGTGTTTCAAGACACCGACCCGCGGCTCCCAGGGCCGGGCCGCGTCTCGGCCCAAGCGGCCACGCCGCGCTCCGCTCCCAGCGCTAAGCTCGGCAAGCTGCCGGATCTACCCTTCTCCGAGAGCGAAGCGCGGGGAGTCCTCAGTCTGGCGCCCGCCGGCGAAGGATTCTCTGCGCTCGCCTTCGATGCCAGCCTGAAGACCGCCATGAGCCCCAAGCTCGGGCTGTATCGGATGGTGCACTTCGCGACCCACAGCCTGATCGACGAGCGTCCCGATCTCTCGGGCCTTGTGCTCTCGCGGTTCGATGAAAAGGGGCGGCCACGGGACGGGTTTCTGACCGTGCTCGACCTCTACGAGCTACATCTACCCGTGGAGATGGTGGTGTTGAGCGCCTGCCGGACGGATCAGGGGGAGGACCCTGCCGGGGAAGGGCTCGGTCGCCTCACGCGGGGGTTCCTGTATGCCGGTGCCCGCCGTGTGGTGGTCACCCAGTGGAGCATTCGGGACAGAGCGACGGCGGAGCTCATGATCCACTTCTATCGCAGCCTTCTCAAGGATGGGCTTTCCCCTTCAGCGGCATTACGGCAGGCTCAGCTCTTCCTGCGCGCCGATCCGAGGTGGCGACCGCCTTACTACTGGGCCGGTTTCGTCCTTGAGGGCGAGCCGTGAATGCCACAGGCCATAGCCAACAAAACGAGCCCGTCGGTGTCTCAAGGTCTAGAGACGACGAGCCGTTCAGACGCCGCCGACGAAATCGCTCAACACACGAAAGGAGAGAGACCATGTCAGATGCGAACCAGGGAGCCAAACCGGACGATGTGATCCCCGGCGATCCCGGTAAGGGCAATTACGACGTAATCCCGGGTGATCCCGGCAAGGGCAATTACGACGTGATCCCGGGTGATCCCGGCAAAGGCAACTACGACGTGATCCCTGGAGACCCTGGCAAGGGTCCTTACAACCTCCCGGCCGGCGGCGCCTCGAAGTCCAAATAGGGCCTCTTGGCTCCGCTTGCGCCGGGCGGGACCGCGAACCTGGCGGGTGCGGCTCTGCTCGCGGAGCTGCACGCCGCCGTGACATCCGCACGGAGAGGAATGCGAGCCTATGTCCACGCCCATGCTGTACTGCAATGGCATCAATGGCGAAACCGGAGACTACCTGTATCCACCGGCCAGCCCGGAGCAGATCGCGGCGCTGGCGCGCGGCGATGCGCTGTCGAATGAGAGCCGCGTCGATATGGAGCTCTGGCGGCGCCAAGGGCGGAAAGGGTTACGGTCCGGTGATCCGCGGGATCTCCCCCAGGCCGGCTGGGGCGTGATCTTCGCACAAAATGACCCGCAGGCCGGCGCCGTCCTCGCTGCTCTTCGCGAGCTCCTCGACCTGCGAAAGTCCCAGATCGGCGAAGAATATGAGCATCGCTACCAGGAGTACGTGGGAGACCTAGGAGTTCAGCCGGGCGACACCAAGCGGCGGTTCCTCTCCCGTCACGGCGTCGGGCCGGGCGCAGCGGATCCGGACAGGATGCCGTATTACCTGTTGATCATTGGCGATCCCGAAACGATCCCCTGGGAATTCCAGTACGAGGTCGACATGCAGTACGCCGTCGGGCGGCTCTGGTTCGAGACGGTCGAGGAGTACCGCCGCTACGCACAGAGCGTCGTCGCTGCCGAGACGACGCCGCGGGTGCGGGCGAAAAAAGCCGCCATCTTGGCGCCTCAGCACGAAGGGGATCCCCCGACCGATCTGACTCTCAAATACCTGGCAACGCCGCTGGCGGACAGGATCGAGAAGTCTGGAAAGGGCTGGACGGTGCAGCGGGCTCTCGGCACGGACGCTACCAAGGGCAATCTCCTCGAGATGCTACATGGAAACGGGCCTCCCGACCTGCTGTTCACCGCCGGCCACGGGCTGTTCTACCCGTCTGGCCATCCTGACCAGCTCTCCCACATGGGGTCACTGGTGTGTCAGGACTGGCCAGGTCACGGTAGCGGGCGCGGCCCCTGGCCGGGTGAATACTTTGGCGCCGAGGACGTGAACGGCGCGGATCTGAGCGGTCTGGTGAGCTTTCATTTTGCCTGCTACAGCGCCGGCGTGCCTGCCATCGCCGACTTCCACGTCGCGCGCATGCGCAGCGCGCCGCAGTCGTTCGTCTCGCTTCTCCCGCGGCGCCTGCTTCAGGCGGGAGCGCTGGCGGTGATCGGCCACGTCGACAGTGGGTATCAGTGCTCGATCGAGTTCCCGGGAGCGGGGCATCACATCGAGGTTTTCGAGGACTTCGCCGACCGCCTGCTCCTCAAGGGGCATCCGGTCGGCTCGGCCATGGAGAACTTCGGCGTGCGCTATGCCGACCTGGCGAGAGATCTCGGCGAGGAGCTCGAGGAGGAAAAGCGTGGCGGCAAGCCGGCCGATGAAACAGTGATCGCCGATCTGTGGACTCACAGCCGGGACGCCCGCAACTACGTCGTCCTGGGCGATCCGGCCGTGCGGCTCGTCCCGCCAGAGGGCCAGCCGTGAGCGGGAACCTCCACGCGCTGCTGATCGGAATCGATCAGTACATCCCGCCGCAGGACCGCGACGAGCTCGACTACCCCCCTCTCGAGGGCGCGGTCGGCGACATCCGGAGGGTCCGAGAGTTCCTGCTTGGCCTCCCCTCGCCGCCGGCGCGGATCCTCGAGCTCACGGCCAGCTCTGGGGAGGGGGCCGAGCCGATTGAGCCGCGCGACCGCTGGCCGACTTACGAGAACATGGTGAGCAGGCTCCGTGAGCTGACCCTCGGTGCCGATCCGGGTGACCAAGTCTACGTCCACTACTCCGGCCACGGCGGGCGAGTCGCCACGATCTTTGCCGCTGAAAAGGGAGCGAGCACGCTTGACGAGACGCTGGTGCCGTGCAACATCTCCGATCCCTCGGCACGGCACCTGCGTGACGTCGAGCTCGCGATGCTCATCCAGGAGATGGTCGACAAGAAGCTTCTCCCCACGGTGATCCTCGACTGCTGCCATTCGGGAGGGATGCGCCGGCGCGGTCCCAGAAAACCTCATCAACCCAAGGTTCCTGTTCCCCGCGGAGTCGATACCCCCGATTTGAGGACCCGGCCCATCAACAGTCTTGTCGGCACGCGCGAGCAACTGGCCGCTTTTCTGCGGCCGACGCCGAGCTTCTCACCCGGTGCGAGAATGTTTCGCCACGGCCGGTTGGGAGATTGGCTCGTGGAGCCACGGGGGTACGTGATGTTCGCCGCCTGCCGGCCGCAAGAGAAGGCCTTCGAGTACCCTTTCGAAGGGGAGGAGAGTCAGGGGGCTCTGACCTATTTCCTGCTCGCGGCGCTGCGGCAAGGAGGGACCGGAGCGACCTGGAGAGGAATTGAAGGCGTTGTATCCAGTTGTGTCCATGCGAAGTTCGAGAAACAGGCTCCGATGCTCTACGGGGAGAAGGACCGACTCTTCCTGGGGGAGGATGTACCTCGTGAGCATGATGAATCGGCCGGAGTAAGAATCCTGAATGTGCAGGGGAGTTGGGTTCTGCTCAGCGCAGGCGAGGCTGAAGGCCTTCGTGAAGGGATGCGGTTCGCCCTTCATGAACCGAAGCTCGATCGGCAAGTCGCAGGCAAGCGCTTGGCCGAGGCGGAAATTCGCAAAGTTGGAGCGGTTGAGAGTTGGGCCGAGGTCGTCAAGGCGCTCTACCGTACCGCGGTCCGACAAGGGGGGTGGGCCGTACCCCTTGAAGGAGTCGCTGTCCAGCGGCCAGCGCTTTGCGCGCTCGTGACCTGTGATCGGTCCGCAGACTTGGGCAGGGTGAGGGAGGCTGTTGGGAATAACGGCGTGGGCGCTGTGAAGATCGCCGGAGAAGGGGAGGTCGCGGATTTCCAAGTGTCGGTGAACGAGCGCGGCGAGTACGACATCCGGGACGCGAGGGGACGGTCTCTGCTCAACCTCGGACCTCCGCTAGCGGCCAGCACACCGGGTGCCGAGGCCGAGCTGCTGCGTAGGTTGATCCATCTCGCGAAGTACTGTGACGTGGAGCGGATCGATAATGAGTACGCTGCGCGTTCGCTGGTGAAGGGGAAACTTCTGCTGAGGCCTCTCCGTGTCGAAACCATGTCGGCTGCCGGAGAAGTGGCGAGTCAGCGGCCGCTCGGCGAGGGTCCAGGGGCGATCGACCTGCGCTGTGGCGAACGCCTGATCCTCGAAATCGAGAACCAGTCCTCGCTCTCGCTCAATGTCGTGGTTCTTGACCTGCAGCCCGACTGGGGGATCGAGCAGATCTTTCCCTCGAAGCGCGACGCCGAGTTCTGGCCGCTCGATCCCCGAGAGAAGAAAACCATATGCATCTCCGGCTACCTGCCGGAGGGGTGTGCGGAGAGCAGCGATATCATCAAGGCCTTCGGCACGACCGGTGTCCCTAGCCTTCTCTGGCGAGAGCTGCCGCCGCTGAGCAAGCCAGCTCCCCCGCCGCGGGTGACGCGCACCTTTCGCGGCAACGTCCCAGACGAGATCCTCGACTCGAGCCCCTTGGCCGTAGGCGACTTCGCCGGCCGCGACTGGACGACCTGTCAGATGGAGGTGCGGGTGCGGCGGTGAAGGCTACGCTGAGAGCCGGGCATCAAGAGGTGTCGTACGGAATACGCCGACTTCTACTTGTTGATCGAGAAAGTAGGAAGCGCCTACCGCGCACGCGTGATCGATTCGCCGGCAGGAGACGGAAAGACGGCGGTCCGTTTGCCTGCTGTATTGAAGGCGGGAGGCTCTTTCGGGAGTGGCCGTGGTGCGCGGCACCTCGAGGCGGAGGAGAGGTCTCCTCGGGAAGATGGCGCCGAGCTCTTCCGTGCCATTTTCAAGGGCGAGGTGAGGGAGCGCTGGCTCCAGAGCCTGGCCAAGCTCGCGGAGGGGCGCGGGTTGCGCCTACGGCTACGGTTGGAGGGCTCTCCGGAACTCGTCGGCCTGCCTTGGGAATGCCTCTACGATCCGGACCACAAGGCTTTCCTGGCTCTCAAGGTCGAGACGCCCGTCGTTCGCTATCTCGAGGTCGCCGTGGAGCCTCTCCCTCTGCAGGCTCCCGTTCCACTGAGGATGCTCGTCGTCACGGCCAACCCCCATGGAACAGAGCCTCTCAACATCGAGAGGGAGATCCGGGAAATCAAATCGGCGCTCGCTCCCCTTGGCTCACGGGTCCAGATCGAGCTCCTCGACCGTCCGTCTCTTGCGGATCTCGAGGGAAGGCTCCAGGAATGCCACGTACTCCATTTCATCGGACACGGCTCATTCGATGAGCTGTCCGGCTCGGGAACCCTGCTCCTCGAAGGGCGGAATGGGCAGGCACGGACGATCGATGTCGATGACCTGGCCGGCCTCCTTCCCCAACATCATGGCCTGCGCCTGGTCGTTCTCAACGCTTGCCAAGGAGCCCGGCATTCGGACAGGGATGCGTTCAGCGGCGTGGCCCAGGGTTTGGTCCAGAAAGGGGTGCCGGCTGTCGTGGCCATGCGGCATGACATTGCCGATGAGGCGGCCATCCTCTTCGCAGGGACGCTTTATAAATCCCTTGCGCGGGGCGCCGCAATCGATGAGGCAGTCACCTTCGGGAGAAAGGCGATCTCCTCAGATCACGGAGATACCTGGGCAACGCCGGCGCTCTACTTGCGGCAGGATGTCGAGGTTCTTCCGCGCCCGCGCCCAATCTGGCCATGGGTCGTCGCTCTCATTGCTTTCGTCATGATCCTCGGAGCTCTGGCGAAGGTCTGGATTCCGCCATTCATTACCTCCTGGGAGTGCCCCTCGCCGCCCGGCTTGGACATGAAGTTCGCCTACATTCCTCCCGGGACCTTCCAGATGGGATCGACCAGAAATGGCGACGGCCCCGTTCACCCGGTCACGCTGACTCGGCCGTTTTGTCTGGGCGTCTACGAGGTGACTCAGCGGCAGTGGACGAAGGTCATGGGCACCAATCCCAGCGCGACCCGCGGAGACGACTATCCCGTCGAGAACGTGTCCTGGGATGACGCCCACAGATTCCTGGAGAAGTTGGCCGCGCGGGATCCCGGGAGGGGCTTTGGGCTCGCAACGGAGGCTCAATGGGAGTATGCCGCGAGTGGCGGCGGCACGAAGCGCTACGAGCTCCTGAGAGACGGGGAGAAAGGGCTCCAAGGCCAAGGCAACTGCGCGAGCCGTAGGGTCGCTCCGGTCGGCTCTTTCCAGGCGACCCGGTGGGGGCTCCACGACATGCTCGGCAATGTCTCCGAGTGGGTCGAGGACTTCGGCACCTATCCCCGGGGCCCAGTGACCGACCCTGTCGGCGGGCCCCGGCAGGACGAGGAGAGGGTTCGGCGCGGCGGCAGCTTTGCGAGCAGGGCCGTAGAGTGCCTACCGACGACTCGCACCTTGTCGCTGCGGAACTATCAAAAGTTCGACACCGGCTTCCGCGTCGTCCGCAAACCTGTTCACTGACCCGATCCCGCCCCCACCGCCGCCTTCCGCGCCGCCTCGAATTCATCGCCTGGCGTCCACGCAGGCAGCTTCGGATCGTTTGCGATCTCCAGGCCGGCTTCGAAGCCGAGCCGGGCGTCTTCGATCATGCCGTCGAAATTCCAGTCGGGGGTGAGCTGATCGCTCGGCTGGTGGTAGTGGGCGGCTTCCCAGGCTTCGAGCTGCTCTTTACCCCAGGCGGCCGGCTTGCCTCGGAAGTGGGTGCCGGAATCGAGGTAGATGGCTGGGACGCCGATCTTGGCGAAGCTGAATTGGTCGGAACGATAGAAGAAGCCCTTGTCGGGGAACTGGTCCGGCACCACGGTGCGCCCCTGCGTCGTAGCGATGGCCTTGACGACTTTGTCCAGGGAGGACTTGCCGAGACCGATGTAGGTGAGGTCGGTGGTGCGGCCGAAGATGTTGCCGCCGTCGTAGTTGATGTCCGCCGCGATCTTGCCGGGCGGGAAGGTGGGGTGGCGGGCGTAGTACTCGGAGCCGAGGAGGCCTTGCTCTTCACCGGCGACGAGAAGAAACAGGATGGAGCGCTTGGGCTTTTCCGGCAGGGCCGCGAAGGCTTTGGCGATCGCCAGGACCTGCGCGACGCCGGCGGCATTGTCGACGGCGCCGTTGTAAATCTTGTCGCCGCTCTTGTCGGGCTCGCCGATGCCCAGATGATCGTGGTGGGCGGAATAGATCACCACTTCACCCTTGAGCTTGGGATCGGAGCCGGGGAGGAGGCCGGCGACGTTCGCGGTCTGCGCTTTCTGAATCTTGTTGGTCAGAGTGAGGGCGGTGGTGACGCCGAGCGGGACGGGCCTGAAGTCGCGGCTCTGGGCTTGCTTCCGCAGGATGTCGAGGTCGAAGCCGCCCAGCTTGGCGAGCTCCTTCGCAGCATCCTCGGTCGTCCAGGCCGCCACCTGGATGCGCGGTTTGCCCTCGTCCGGCAGCTCGAACTGCTCGCCCGTCCAGGAGTTCTGGACGACCTGCCAGCCGTAGCCGGCCGATGGAGCGGTGTGGATGATGATCGCCGACGCCGCTCCCTGCCGCGCCGCGCTCTCGTATTTGTAGTCCCAACGGCCGTAATACAGCCGGCGCTTGCCCTCGAACAGCTTGGGATCCCAGTCGGGATCGTTGTTCATCATCAGGAGGACCTTTCCCTTGAGATCCATCCCCTTGTAGTCGTCCCACTTGTATTCCGGCGCCTGGATGCCGTAGCCGACGAAGACGACCTCGGCCCCCTCTCCAGATCCACCGATCACCGCCGTTTCTTTCTGGACTCCGCTCGCGGCGATGAACTGGTCCCAGGATTTCAGGGTGAGAGAGCTTCCGCCCTTCTTGAAGTCCCAGGTCTTGGGGACGCCGGCGGTGATGCCGACGATGTCGAACGGCTGGATGTAGCCTCCAGCACCCGCTCCCGGCGCGAAGCCGAGATACTGGAGATTGGAGGCCAGGTAGAGCTGCGTCAGCTTGTCGCCCCGCGTCGCCGGGCCGCGCCCTTCGAGGAGGTCGTCCGCCAGGAAGCGGATCGGCGCCTGCAGGCTGTCTTTGGTGATCGCTTCCGCGGCGCGTTGGGCCGCAGGCGAGGCCGCGAGAGCCGGGAGCGGCGCCAGGGCGAGCGGAAAGAGGACGAGCCAGACGGCCTTTCTCATCAATCGTCTCATCAATCGCCTCATGGATCGCCCCTTCAGTGCGCCAGCGCCGCCTTGCGCGCGGCCTCGAACTCGTCGCCCGGTTTCCAGGTGGGGAGCTGGGGGTCATTCGCGATGGTCAGGCCGGCAGAGAAGCCGAGACGGGCGTCCTCCACCATGCCCTCGAAGTTCCAATCGGGAGTGAGCTGATCGCTCGGCTGGTGATAGTGCTTGGCCTCCCAGGCCTCGATCTGCTCCTTGCCCCAAGTGTCGGGACGGCCGCGGAAGTGGGTACCGGAGTGGAGGTAGATCGAGGGAACGCCGACCTTCGCGAAGCTGAACTGGTCGGAACGGTAGAAGAACCCTTTCTCCGGAAACTGGTCGCCGACCACCGTCCGTCCCTGGGTCGCGGCGATCTTCTGCACCACGTCCGAAAGGGACGATTTGCCGAGGCCGATGTAGGTGAGGTCGGTCGCCCGTCCCCAAATGTTGCCGCCGTCGTAGTTGATGTCGGCGGCGATGCGGCCGGCCGGGAAGGTGGGGTGGCGGGCGTAGTACTCGGAGCCCAGGAGACCCTTCTCTTCGCCTGCCACGAAGAGGAAGAGCAGGGAGCGCTTCGGCCGTTCAGAAAGGGCCGCGAAGGCCTTGGCGATCGCCAGCACCTGCGCGTCGCCTGTGGCGTTGTCGACCGCGCCGTTGTAGATGGTGTCGCCGGTCGCGTCGGGTTTGCCGATTCCCAGATGGTCGTGGTGAGCGGTGTAGATCACCACCTGGTCCTTGAGCTTGGGATCGGAGCCGGGAAGGAGGCCGGCCACGTTCGCCATCTGCACGTTCCTCAGCTTGCTGGTGAGGCTGAACGACGTGGTGACGCCGAGCGGCACGGGCTTGAAGTCGCGGCTCTTGGCCTGTTGCACCAGGGCGTCGAGGTCGAAGCCGCCGAGCTTCGCGAGCTGGCGCGCGGCGTCCTCGGTGGCCCATCCCTTTACCTGCACCTGCGGCGGTTGACCTTCATGGGGGTCGTCCGGAAGTTGGAACTGCTCGACGCTCCAGGAATTCTGCACCACCTGCCAGCCGTAGCCCGCGGAAGGGATGGTATGGATGATGATCGCGCCCGCCGCTCTCTGCTTGCCGGCGCTCGCGTACTTGTAGTCCCAGCGGCCGTACCAGAGACGGGTCTTCCCCTCGAACAGCGCGGGATCCCAGTCGGGGTCGTTGTTCAGCATCAGGAGGACCTTCCCTTTGAGGTCCGCGCCCTTGTAGTCGTCCCACTTGTACTCCGGCGCCTGGATGCCGTAGCCGACGAAGACCACTTCGGCCCCGCCTCCCGAGCCCCCGATCGCCGACGTCTCTTTCTGCACGCCGCTCGCGGCGATGAACTGGTCCCAGTACTTGAGCGCCAGCGTCTCGCCGCCCTTCTTGAAGTCCCAGGTCTTGGGGACGTCGCCGGTGATGCCGACCACGTCGAACGGCTGGATGTAGCTCCCATTGCCGGCGCCCGGCGCATAGCCGAGGGATTGCAGGGTCGAAGCGAGATAGAGCTGCGTCAGCTTGTCGGCGCGCGTCGCCGGGCCGCGCCCCTCGAGCAGATCGTCGGCCAGGAAGCGGATTGGCGCCTGCAAGGTGTCGGGCGTGATGAGCTGGGCCGCGTGATCGGCGGGCGAGGAGGGCGGAGTCGCCAGGGCGAGGACCGGGACGAAGAAGGCGATTGCCGCTGCGAGGCGGAGTTTCATCGAATGCAGGGACATGGGAAGGTCTCCATGGGATTAAAGGCCGACGCGGACTGTACCAGAGGCGCCCCCGTCCGTCCCCTCCCCGACCCTCCCCCGCGCGTGCCCTCCTCCCGCCACCCCGAGCGGGAGAGGGCGCCGCCACCCAAAGAACACCGCAGGCGCGGCGGGGGCTCCCCTCTCCCGTTCGGGGCGGGAGTGTGGGGGACGCACGGGGGAGGGGCCGGGGGAGGGGGCGGGCGGGTGGATCGGTCCTCCCGCTTGCGGGCCGGTCCGCCGCACGCTATGGTTGGGCGAGGGACCCGTGTGCACGGATGGATGGGGGCGCGGGAGAGCCAGCGTGCGATGATGCTCGAGATGACGGTCCGAGACTGCCTCTACCTCAACTGGGCGTTGCCGGCGGACGCGCTCCCGACGCCGGTGCCGCCGTTGCGCTACCAGGTCCATTCCTGGCAGGGGCGGGACTACACCTTCGCCTCCGCTCTCCTGTTCCACCAGGACGCCGTCCATCTCTCCGCCCTGCCGCTTCTCCGCTTCGGGTATCCGCAGCTCAACCTGCGCCTCCACGTGCTGGACGATGCCGGCGTGCCCTCGGTGTTGTTCCACCGTATGCTGATGCCGCCCTGGGTGGTGCCGGGAGTGCGCCTGATCACCCACCAGCCGGCAGCGAGCGCCCGGCTCGATTTCCCGCGCCCGTCGCGAGCGCTGGGCGACGGCCCCTGGCTGTGGAAGGTGGAACGCGGCGGCGCACTGGAGGTGCGCGCCTGGCAGGACAGTCCGCGGATCGGCGAGGGCCCCCGGATCGGTTCCTGGGAGCAGACGGTGCGCTACTTCTACGATCGTCCGCGCGGCTACGCCGAAAGCGCCGGCGCGCTGCACAAGATCGACGCCCACCATCCCGTCGCGGACGTCTGGCCGCTGCGCGTCGAGCTGTCCGGAGAGGATCTGCTCGGCCGGCTGCTCCCCCTGGGCAGGGACGGCAACGGCGCGGTGCCCTGGCCGGCGCTCCATTCGGCATGGCTCTGCCCGGAGATCCCGTTCGTTTTCGAGCTCGGCCATGTGCGCGAGGTCCGGGTGGCGCCGGGCATGCCGCAGCCCGCCGCCGGCCGGGTGGTCAGCCCGGTGTTCCGGCAACGGGTGGCACGCCCCTCCGGCCCTCCGGAGACTTGCCAAATCACCCCTGCCGAGCGGCAGCGGGTGGCATGCTAGCATCCCGTCCATGAGCGGGACGCAACGCATCGCCGTCCTCCCCGGAGACGGCATCGGCAAGGACGTGACCGCCGAGGCGGTCAAGGTCCTGGCGGCCGCCGCCGAGGCCTGGGATCTCCCCCTCGAGCTGGTCCATTTCGATTGGGACGCGGACCGCTACCTCGCCACCGGTGAGACGCTCCCCGCCGGCGCGCTCGACGACTTCCGGACCAACTACGCCGCCGTCTTCATCGGCGCCTACGGCGATCCGCGGGTGCCGGATATGAAGCACGCGGCGGACATCCTGCTCGGCATCCGCTTCGGCCTCGACCTCTACATCAACCTCCGCCCGATCAAGCTCATCGATCCGCGCCTCTGCCCGCTCAAGGGGAAGACCGAGAAGGACGTCGACTTCGTCGTCTTCCGCGAGAACACCGAAGGCGCCTACGTCAACGTGGGCGGCAATTTCAAGAAGGGGACGGCGGACGAAATCGCCCTGCAGGACGAGGTCCATACCCGCAAGGGCGTGGAGCGGATCATCCGCGCCGCCTTCGACTACGCGGTGGCGCACGGCCGCCGCGAGGTGCTGATGAGCGACAAGTCGAACGTCATGCGCTACGGCCACGACCTGTGGCAGCGCTGCTTCGCCGAAGTCGCGGCGGAGTACCCGCAGATCCGCTCGCGGCACCTGTTCGTCGACGCGCTCACCATGCAGATGGTGTTGAAGCCCGAGACGCTCGACGTGATCGTCACCAACAACATGTTCGGCGACATCATCACCGACCTCGGCGCCGCTTTGCAGGGCGGTCTGGGCATGGCGGCCTCCGCCAACGTCCACCCCGGCCGGACCTCGATGTTCGAGCCCGTCCACGGCTCGGCTCCGAAGTACGCCGGCACCGGGCGCGCCAATCCCATGGGCGCCGTGTTGTCGTCCGCGCTGATGCTCGACCACCTCGGCCACGCCGCGGCCGGCCGCGCCCTGGAAGAGGCGGTGGTCCAGGCGGTGCGCGACGGGCAGACGACGGTCGACGTCGGCGGCTCGCTCACCACGTCGCAGGTGGGCGACCTGCTGGCGCGGACGGTCGCCAGCTCGGTCCTCACCGGACGCTGAGAAGGGCCCTCACCCCCGCCCCTCTCCCAGCTCCCCCCACCCTGTCCCCGGGAGAGGGGAGACAAGAAGAAAAGAAGAGCCTGGTTTGTTTGTCTTGCTTTTCTCCCCTCTCCCGGCGGGGGAGCGGGGGGAGTTGGGAGAGGGGCGGGGGTGAGGGCCGCCTCGCGGTCGCTCGATCCTACGGATGGCCCCTCTATAATCGCCGCGACGGACCACCTCGTCCGGGGGGAGTCAGAGTGCCGCTCAAGGAATCCGATCTGATCTACGACTGGAACCGCGCCGGAGGCTCCGACCTCCGGCCGGCCCGCGGCCGGGTGGAGCTCGATGACGAAACCCTGCGCGACGGCTTGCAGTCGCCGTCCGTCCGTTCGCCGGCGATCGAGGACAAGGTCCGCATCCTGCACATGATCGCCGAGCTCGGCATCGAGTCGGCGGACATCGGTCTGCCGGGGGCCGGGCCGCACGTCAAGGCCGACGTGCTGCGCCTCGCCCGGGAGATCGCCGACCAGCGCCTGAAGATCGCCCCGAACTGCGCGGCGCGCACGGTGGCCGCCGACGTCCTGCCCGTCGTCGAGGTGTCGCAGGCGGTCGGCATCCCGATCGAAGTGGCCTGCTTCATCGGCTCGTCGCCGATCCGCCAGTACTCCGAGGGTTGGACCCTCGACCGCATGCTCCGCCTGTCGCGCGAGGCCATCGAGCTCGCGGTCAAGGAGGGGTTGCCGGTGATGTACGTCACCGAGGACACCACGCGCGCCGCGCCGGACGATCTGCGCCGGCTGTACACCGCGGCGGTGGAGGCGGGAGCGCGCCGGGTCTGCGTCGCCGACACCGTGGGGCACTCCACGCCGGGTGGCGCCCGCAACGTGATCCGCTTCATCCGCGAGGTCGTCGACGCCACGGGCGAGGACGTCAAGGTCGATTGGCACGGGCACAAGGATCGCGGGCTCTCGGTGATCAACGCGCTCGCCGCCGCTGAGGCCGGTGCCGACCGGCTGCACGGCACGGCGCTCGGCATCGGTGAGCGGGTGGGGAACTGCCCGATCGACCTCCTGCTGGTGAACATGCAGCTCCTCGGCTGGATCGATCGCGACCTGCACCGCCTCCAGGAATACTGCCGGCTGGTGGCGGACACGACCGGAGTGCCGCTGCCGGACAACTATCCGGTGGTCGGCCGCGACGCCTTCCGCACCGGCACCGGCGTGCACGCGGCGGCGATCATCAAGGCGCGGGCGCGCGGCGAGGACTGGCTGGCGGACCGCGTCTACTCGTCGGTGCCGGCGAGCCTCATCGGCTGCCGCCAGGTGATCGAGGTGGGGCCGATGAGCGGCGAGTCGAACGTCGTCTACTGGCTCCAGGAACGCGGCATCGAGGCGGCCCCGGACCTGGTGCGCGAGATCTTCCAGGCCGCCAAGACATCGCCGACGATCCTCGAGGAAGAGCAGATCCTGGCGATCTGCCACGGCCGCGGCCTCACCCCCGAGCCGCCGCGCCCCCGGGCGCTGCCGTGAGGCCCCTCACCCCCCTGGCCCCCCTCTCCCATCCCCTCCCTTCCAACCGGGAGAGGGGGGAAGGGAAACCTGGGAGCGCTGGCGTCCCGCCGGCATTTTCTCTTGGGCAGGGCGGGGGCGCCCCTCTCCCGGAGGATGTGAGGGGATGGGAGAGGGGTCGGGGGTGAGGTCCCCCTGGAAGCGCGCCCTCGACCGCTATCTGGACAGCCTGGCGCTGGAGCGGGGCTTGTCCGCGAATACGGTCGCGGCGTATCGGAACGATCTGAGCCGGCTCGGCGAGGCGCTGGCCAAGCGCGGCGACCGCGACCTGCTCAGCGCCGATGCGGCGACCCTGACCGCTCATCAGCGCGATCTCCGCCGCCAGGGTCTCGCGCCGCGCTCGATCAATCGGGCGCTCTCGGCAATCCGCGGCTTCTACGAGTTCCTGGTGGAGAGCGGCGACCGCACCGACAACCCGGCGGTCAATCTGCTCCCGCCGAAGCTCTGGCGGCCCTTGCCCAAGGTGCTCTCCGAGGCCGAGGTGGTGGCCCTCCTCGCGGCACCGGACACCGCGACGCCTCTCGGCCTGCGCGACCGCGCCATGCTGGAGCTCCTCTATGCGACCGGCCTGCGGGTCAGCGAGCTGGTGGGGCTCGAGCTGTCGCAGCTCCGCCTGGACGTCGGCTTTCTGGTGGCCTTCGGCAAGGGGAGCAAGGAGCGCATCGTGCCGGTGGGGGAGAGCGCGGAGATGTGGGTGCAGCGCTACCTCCGCGAGATCCGGCCCCAGCTCGCCCGCGGCCGTCATCAGAAAGTGTTCGCGAACGCGGCGGGCAATCCGATGAGCCGGGTGGGCTTCTGGCAGAACCTGAAGCGGTACGGCCTCGCCGCCGGCATTCCGCACCTCTCCCCGCACGTCCTGCGCCACAGCTTCGCGACCCACCTCCTGGAGCACGGCGCCGACCTGCGCGCCGTGCAGTCGATGCTCGGCCACGCCGACATCTCGACCACCCAGATCTACACCCACATCCACCAGCAGCGCCTCAAGACGCTGTACGACCGCTATCATCCACGGTCATGAAGACCTGGTTTTGCCTCATCACGCTGGTGGCGGCTCCGCTCGCCGTCGCCGCTCAAACCCCCTCACCCTCAGACATCGCTCCTTACGATCTCGTCATCCGCAACGGCCGCATCGTCGACGGCACCGGCTCGCCGTGGTACGCCGGAGACCTGGCGATCCGCGATGGCCGGATCGCCGCCGTGGGGCACGTCGGCGGCGCGCCGGCCCGGCGGACGATCGACGCCGCGGGCAAGGTGGTGGCTCCCGGATTCATCGACATGCTCGGGCAGTCGGAGCTGACGATTCTGGTCGACCCGCGCCTGCCGTCCAAGATCCACCAGGGGATCACCACCGAGATCACGGGCGAGGGCGGCTCCATCGCGCCGCTCGACGACGCGATCATCAAGGCCGACCGGGCGGGCTACGATCACTATCACCTCGCTCCAGACTGGCGAACGTTCCGCGAGTATTTCGCCCGCCTGGAGAAGCAGGGGATGGGGATCAATCTCGCGAGCTATGTCGGCGCCACCCAGGTGCGGCGGATGGTCCTCGGAGACGAGAACCGCGCGCCGTCGCCCGCCGACCTCGACCGCATGCGCGCCCTGGTGCGTGAAGCGATGGAGCAGGGAGCGGTCGGCGTCTCGACATCGCTCCAATACCCGCCCGCGCCGTACGCCTCGACCGCCGAGCTGATCGCCCTCGCCGCCGAGGCTTCACTGCACGGCGGCGTCTACGCCACCCACATGCGCAACGAAGGCGAGGGGATCCTGACCGCCCTCGACGAGGCGGTCCGCATCGGCCGCGAGGCGAAGATCCCGATCGAGATCTGGCACTTGAAAGTGGCCGGCAAGCCGAGCTGGGGGCGGATGTCCGAGGTGGTGGCGAAGATCGAGGAGGCGCGGCGGGCCGGCGTCGACGTCGCCGCCGATACGTACGCCTACACCGCCTGGTACAACGGCCTCTCCGCCTTCGTGCCGCCCTGGGCGCACGACGGCGGCACCGTCAAGCTCCTCGAACGGCTGCGCGATCCCGCCGTCCGGGCGCGCATCCGCAAAGACATGGAGACACCGTCGACAGCCTGGGACAACGAGTGGCAGGAGATCCCCGGTCCCGAGGCGGTCATCCTCTGCACCGTGCAGAATCCGGCGCTCCGGCCGCTCGTCGGCAAGACCCTCGCGGACATCGCCAAGCAGCGCGCCAAAGACCCGATCGACACCCTGTTCGACCTGCTCATCGAGGACGAAGCCTTTTCGGCCGTCGCCGTCTTCGGCATGTCCGAGCCCGACGTCGCCCTCGCGCTCGTCCAGCCCTGGGTCTCGATCGACAACGACTCCGAGGGCACCTCGACCGAGGGCCTGTTGGGGAAAGAGCACCCGCATCCGCGGGCCTACGGCACCTTCCCGCGCATCCTGCGCAAATACGTCCGCGAGGAGAAGAAGCTGCGCCTGGAAGAGGCCATCCGCAAATTCACCGCCCTGCCCGCCCAGCGCATGCGGCTCGCCGACCGCGGCGTCCTCAAGCAAGGCATGTGGGCCGACGTCGTGATCTTCGATCCGGAGACCGTCCGCGATCTGGCCACCTTCGAGAATCCCAACCAGCTCGCGCAGGGGATGGACACCGTCCTGGTCAACGGCGTGCTCGTGATCGACGGTGGGAAGATGTCCGGCGCTCTGCCGGGGAAGGTGCTGCGGGGGTCGGGGTGGATTGGGAGATGAGAGGCGGCACTCTGTCTCAGGCTTCGGAGCTCGCTGGGCGTCCCCGAAACGCGTCGGCGTGATCGGCGACCCACTGGCGAAAAGTGCGCGGCGGCGATCCGCCGACGTCGGCCACGGTGGAAGTCACGAACGCCGGGCGTCCGATCGTCGCACCCCACGCGGCGAGCAGCATGTCCACGACCGGACCCGGCCAGCGCCCCGCTGTCTCACGCCGGAACTCTTCGGGCGACAGCTCCTCGAACCGGATCTGGCGCCCGAGGACGGCCCCGATCACGCTCACTTGCTCCGCCTGGCTCAGCGACTCGGGGCCCGTAAGGACGTAATCGCCGCCCGTGTGCCCGTCCTCAACCAGGGCGCGCGCAGCCACGGCCGCGATGTCGCGCTCGTCGATCGGCGCCGTCTCGGCCGCGCCGCAGGGCCACCGGACGACGTCGCCGTCCCGGATCGCGGACGCCCACCAGATCCGCGCGTTCGACGCGAACATCCCGGGCCGGATGATCGTCGACTCGAGTCCGGCGGCCGCGATCAGGCGCTCGACGTCGGCGTGGAAGCGAGCCATGGGGTTCGGCTGCTGGAAGAACGGGTGCGGTGTCTTGTGCGGCGAGGAGAGAAAGACGACGCGCCGCGTGTGCGACGCGAGACGCTCGACGATGGCAGGAGCGGTGCCCGGCGGGGCGGTCCAGAGGAGGAAAACAGCACCGACGCCCTGCAGCGCCGCGTCGAGCGACTCGGGCACGGTGAGGTCGCCCGCCACGACCTCGACGGCCGCCGGCAGCCCCGCCGTCGCCGGTCGCCGGGTGAGCGCGCGCACCGGCACGCTCGCGCCCAGCAGTTGGGCGACCACCGCGCGCCCGACTCGGCCGGTGGCTCCGGTCACGAGGACCGGGTGCATGCGTGCCTCTGTCACGAGGGCCTCGTCGGCGTCTGCCGTACGGCGCATGGGCCGGTCACACTGCCCTCCTCGGCCGGACAGCGATCGCTCCACGGCGGGAATCGGATGTAGCGGGTCGAGGTATAGTGTCTTTCCTAGGAGGAGACACCGTGCCAGCATTCGACCGAATTACCCTCGACCCCGACGTAATGGGGGGCAAGCCCTGCATTCGGGGTATACGAATCACCGTTGGGACCATCCTCGGCTTACTCGCTTCCGGCCATACGGACGACGAGATCCTGAAAGCCTACCCCTATCTAGAGAGGGAAGACATCCGGGCAGCCCTCGGGTATGCCACTTGGCGGGTGGAAGAGATTGAAGTGGCTGTGGAACGCGGATGAGGATTGTCGTGGATATGAGTCTCTCGCCAACCTGGCGAGAGACTTTCGAACAGAACGGCTTCGAAGCTACACATTGGTCTGAGGTCGGGAACCCAAGAGCGAAAGACCGGGAGATCTTGGCTTGGGCTCGGGAGCATCGTTTTATCGTCTTTACGCACGATCTCGATTTCGGCCACCTCCTCGCGCTCACGCATGCCGCAGGTCCCAGCGTGATCCAAGTCCGATCCGAGGATGTCTTGCCTGAGAGCATTGGTCCCGTGGTGCTCCGCGCCTTGCGCCAACACCGAAGTCTGTTGGAGTCAGGAGCACTTGTAGTCATCGAACCTGCCGATTTCAGAGTGCGTATCCTACCGATCTAGTCTGCCTTTGTCGCCAAACGTTAAATTGGCCTAGCGATAGGATCGAGTAACCTACCCCGCTATATTATGTTGAGATCGACTAGTACCTTCTTGATCTCGCCGGTCACAGTATCCTCATTGGCTTCCCAGTACCCTTTCAGGACATGAAGCTGTTCGTATATTTCGTCATTTTTGATCTCAGTCTTATCCTCTCCTCGACGCGGGTTGGGAATCGCAGGGGAGTCGACATACTTAACCATCGACTCCAATCGGTCGATTTCCGAATTGAGTGCTGAGCCAAGCGCCGAAAGTGAGTCTCGCAAACGGTTCCGGGAGGCTATGATTATTTTCGCGTTTCTGCGTGCGAATTGTGCCCCGTCGGATATAGCGCGCTCGATTTGCGACTTGATTCGGTTGAAATACCGCTTTGGAGCAGAGCGATTGTAAGAATACACCCCAACAACTCCAAATATAGCGCCGACAATAAGTCCAGAAACGACTCCCACAAGAATTTCGATTCCCATTTTTCTCTCCTTTTGAGACGCCTAACGCAAAGGTCAGCGCCGGGAGCCAGTCGCCGCTGCCGCTTGATTTGCCTCTGCGCGAATCGGCTGGCGGGATGGTCCTGCTGGAGCTCGGGCCTCAGGGCGTTGACAGCCTCGCCAAGAATCTGGAGGTGGTAGAGAATCCATACCTGGACTAATTCGTTCCGCTCGAATTCTTCCCTACCGCCGGGCTCGTACCTCTCAATGCGTCCGATAGACTCCAGGATGTCGAGAACCCGCTCCCGGACATCCCTCACAATGGTACCGCTTCCCGTAACACGCGGTCCCTGATGCGAGCTTTCAGACCTCTTTCGGTGACCACATCGACTGGGCGGCTCAGGAGCTCTCGGAGGTCTTCGAGAAGGCCTCCCAGGTCGAGCAGGCTCCGGCCGCTCCTCATGTCGACCAGGAAGTCGACATCGCTCCGCTCGTCAGCTTCACCACGTGCCAGAGAACCGAAGACACGGACGTTGGCGGCACCGTGGAGGGTCGCCAGCCGGAGGATCTCGGCCCTTCTACAGCGCAGCTCTTCGAGTTTCATGCTCCTAGCTCTCTCTTCGCGCCGCGATTTGCGGCGCGTCGATAGGATATCACTGCGGCAGCGGGCGACTCTGCGCCCGCCACCAGCGCCAGAGAGCAGCGACGAACAAGGCGTTCAGCACCAGCCCGGCAACTCCGACCTCGGGTCCCCAGAGCGCCGTGTTTTTGATGCCGAGGGCGCCGACTCGGGTTCCGAAACCGAAGAGCACGTAGACGAGCCCGTTCCAGATTCCATGGCTCAGGCTGGCGACGAGCACCGAGCCGGAGATCCAGCGCAAGAGACCCCAGGCGGCACCCAGAAGGGCCGCATTGACGAGGAAGGTGGGGACCTGCGCCGCCGGCGGATCGAAGCCGGTCTTGAGCACGACGGCCGAGACGTGCCAGAGCGAAAAGGCGATGCTGCTGGCGATCCATACACGGGTCGGGCTCTGGCCGGCCTTTTCCAGAGAGGCCCAGAGCCAACCGCGAAAGAATCCCTCCTCGGTGACGATCACCACCAGGATCGTGGAGACGGTGATCAGAGCCAGATTCCGGCCGGCTTTGTCCCAGTGGGTGTGGGAGAGGTCAACGGCGCCGGCTGCCGCGGCGAGGAGGGTGAGCGCTCCAACCACCAGCACCGGATGGAGGAGAGCCAGTCCGTACCACCGCCCTCGTCCCCAGGCGAACCCGAGGCTCCGGCGCGGCAGCCGCTCGAGGTACCAGAAGAGGCCCAGCAGGGGGAACAGCGGCAAGGCGCTGAAGGCGGAATATCCGCTCGCGTCCATCGTCGTGGTGATCGCGATCGCCACGAGCACGCCGAGGAGCGGTCGTCGAAGGGAGGTTGCCATGTTTCTTGCCTGTCTCTGCTCATGAAGCTACGGTCAAGACGCCGCAAGGTTTCAGGGCGGAATGAACGGCTCGAACCGCGAATTGAGACACTCCAACCGCGAATTGAGACGCCCGAACCTGGGATTGAGACACCTCAACCTGGGATAGAGACACCTCAACCTGGGATAGAGACACCCCAACCTCGGTTCGAGTGGCTCAAACCTCGAATTGAGTGGCTCAAACCTCGAATTGAGCGGCTCAAACCTCGAATTGAGTGGCTCAAACCTCGAATGGAGCGGCTCAAACCTCGAATGGAGTGGCTCCAACCTCGAATGGAGTGTCTCTAACCTCAGTTCGAGTGTCTCTAACCTCGAATGGAGTGGCTCAAACCTCGAATGGAGTGTCTCTAACCTCGGTTCGAGTGTCTCAAACCACGAATGGAGTGGCTCAAACCTCGAATCGAGTGGCTCAATCCTCGGATGGAGGGATTCGAACCGCGGATGGAGCCCCCTCCCAGATCCTTACGGTCGCCGAGCCTCCCTCAGGATGACTATGGAGCTCGGTGCTGGCCCCTGGTCGGTTTGAGGTCACAGGCTTCTCTAGCTCTCGCGGCGCGTCATCCGCCGCAGCCCGCGATAGAGAGGCTGCAGCCCGGGCAGGCGCAAGACATGCTCCCGGAGCCGCCAGGTCGCCGAGCTGAGGACGTAGTCGAGGTCGCGCCGGTGCCTCTGCAGCAGGGCGCGCTCAGGGCGCAGGACCTGCAGCTCAGCGTGCAGACCCCCGATCTCGCGGAGCTCGCGCAGGTGGCCGAGAGTCCAGTCGTTCAGGTAGGAGGCCACGGCCGCATGCTCGGCTTCGGGATCGAACGGGCTCCGGAGCTCGGCCTCGGCGAGCACTTCGTCGTAGAGACTGGCGCGCTTCCAGGGTGTACGGATTACTATGCGGGTGCGGGTGACGTTGACTGGGCAAACGTCAGCTTCCAGGGCGCCTGTTCTCGATGAGGATCCTGTTCACCAACACCACGCTCGTTCATCGCACCGGGTCGGAGCTCTACACGGTCGAGTTGGCGCGGGCGCTTGCCGCGCGCGGCCACGATCCCATCGTCTACAGCCCGGTCCTCGGCGCGTTGGCCGGTGAGCTCGCGGCGAGCGGAGTACCGGCGGTGAACGATCTCGCCGCGGTGGCGGCGCCGGACGTGATCCACGGGCATCACCACGCGCAGACCCTGACCGCTCTCCTGGCGTTTCCTGGAGTCCCGGGGCTCTTCGTCTGCCACGGCACGGAACCCTGGGAGGAGGCGCCGCCGAGCTTTCCCCGCCTGCTGCGCTACGTCGCCGTCGACGTGCCGTCGGCGAAGCGCTTGACTGCCGCCGGAGTGCCGGCCGAACGGGTCGAGACGATCCTGAACTTTGTCGATCTCGACCGTTTTCGTCCCCGCGCGGTACTGCCGCGGCGGCCAGCCAAGGCGCTCGTGTTGAGTAACAATGCGCACGCCGGCACCCACCTGCCGGCCGTCGAGGCCGCGTGTGCCGCGGCAGGCATCGCGCTCGACGTGGCGGGCATCGCGAGCGGCCATATCGCCGCCTGTCCCGAGAAGCTCCTTCCCGAGTACGACCTGGTCTTCGCCAAGGGCCGCGCGGCGCTCGAGGCGCTGGCGGTGGGGGCGGCGGTGGTGCTCTGTGACGCAGCGGGGTGTGGGCCGCTGGTCACCAGCGGCGACTTCGCCCGGCTCCGTCCGCTCAACTTCGGCTATCACTCTTTCGCAGGCCCGGTCTCGGCCGCTGCCCTGGGCGCCGAGATGGCGCGCTACGACCCGGTCGACGCGGCCCGGGTGTCGGCGCGCATCCGGCAGGAGGCGGGGCTCGACGCCGTGATCGACCGCTATCTCGACCTCTACGCACGGATCGTCGCCGAGCAACGGACGCGCTCCGGAGCGGACGCCGGGGAAGAGGAGAGCCGGGCCGCCGCCCGCTACCTGCGATGGCTGGATCCCTTCCTCAAGGAGCGCAACCAGGCGCTCATCGACCGTGAGGCGCTGTGGCAGCGCGTGCGGGTCCTCGAAGAGGAGCTCGCGCGCTTGGCCAAGGAGACACGATGAGGTTACGAAGATCCACTCCGAGCAGCGGCCCGGCTCATGCGCGGACCAGGGTTCGCAAGGACCGCGCGAGCGGCAGGAAGTGCTCGCGGAAGCGCAACACCCGGCGGTAGTGCCCGGCCGCGACCTGCCGCTCGCCGTGGCGCTCATAGAACGGCGGCTCCTCGATCATGGACTCGAGATCCGTCTCGGGGTCGACCGGACGCAGGCACTCGACACGGAACGGCTCGACGCCGTAGCGGCCGATCGCGCGTTCCACCTCATCCGCCATTTCCGGATAGCTGCGCGCCGCTGCGAGCTTGCGCGCCAGCTCGCTCTCGTCGAGCTCGCGGCGCAGACATCCCGCGGCGTGGCAGGCGTCGGGCCGTCCTTCGAGCGGGAAGTCGTAGCTCGCGATCGCGCGCCCGGTGCGCGTCGAGGCCTCGCGCACCGCGGCGTCGGCCAGTACCCGGCAGAGGTCGTGGGAAGGATTGAAGCCTTCGATGGCGTCGCCCGCCACGTGCTCGATCTCCAACTCGGCGAGCACGCCGGCAATCGTGTCCACGACCTCCGCCAGAGGGTCGATCCGGCCGTCCAGGATCACTTCGTAGAGCTGGCGGTCGGTGAAGCGGCCGAGCACCGGTCCCGGAATGGCGCCGGCGCGGTGCACCACGGACCGCGTGGACGACACGCGGGGAACGCCGCCATGCCCGGAGCCGTCGGTGAGCACGAACACAACCGGGCGCTCCCGTTCCAGCCATCCGTGCACGCGCAGCTCGTGGCCGGGATGGGCGATGATCAAGGCCGCACGGACCGACACCTGTGGAATCATTTCCGCGAGTCTACCAGAGTCGGGCGCTCTTGATGACGCTCCGGCGCGTATCGAGAGGCGAGCAAGGAGGCCAGGGCGATGATCAAGGATGACCTCCAACGCTACTCTCGCGAAGGATACCTTTCCAACAGATGGGACAATTCGGCTCCGTCCCCTTGGCATGGCCGGCATATTTTCCGAGAAGTACGACACCGGTGTTGCCACAACACGGGCACTTGGACCCGGTTCCTGAAGCGAGCTCGTAGTCGCAACCACAACGCCCACAGAGGACATCGGATTCGCCCAGATAGTAGGTAGAATCGCATCCGTCGCAGCGGTGCGTCGCCGCGTCCGAGCCGCGCACAGATTGCGGAAGCTGCGATGCTGAAATCAGCCCCATTTCAAGAGCATTCCCTATCTCAAATAACTTGGGTAGCAAACCGAGTCGGCGGTGAGCAGCCCCCAATTCATGCCGGGCCTCTCCGTTCTTTCCAAGCATAGCCAGGCACACGACAAGATTGGCCTGCGCGCCCTCGTGAGCGGCGTTCTGCTCTAGAGCTTTCTTGAAAAACAACAAGGCGGTCTTGGGCTCCCCAAAACGGAACAGGTGGACATAGCCAATATTATTCAGAGAGGTTCGAGCCGTCCGGCGCGAAGAGGAGCTCTTCGAAAAACCCACTCACAGGGCGGCCGATGAGTGGGAAGCGGAACAAAGGCTGACGTGATTCAGGCATACTGACGAGTCTTCATAGAGACGTCATACAGTCTCGATAGGAGAGATGTCAATCGGACACCGCCCCGCGGGCTCAAGTAGAGTATCCTCTTCAGGAGATACCCCATGACCCACCCGTCTTTTCGCCTCCCTCTCCTCCTCGCCACCCTTTCCCTCGCCTCCTGCGCCGTCATCGACCGCATGAGCGGCGTCTCCGAGACCAAGACCCTTCAAGCCACCGGCGTCGCGGCCGAGGCCACGGTGCTGCGCATCTGGGATACCGGGATCACGGTCAACCATGATCCCGTGATCGGCATGGAGGTGGAGGTACGGCCGGGGGAGGGGAAGAGCTGGAAGGCGACGATCCCGAAGAGCCTGATCTCCCGGCTCGACGTCCCGCGCTTCCAGCCCGGTTCCGTCGTCGACGTGCGCTACGACCCGCACGACACGTCGCGGGTGGCGCTCGACATGTACCACTACCGATAGGCCGCGACCGCCGCGGCGACAGGCTCGCCGCGGCGGAGAGCGGGGCTCAGCAACAGCTCGGGACCGGATCGCAGGAGGCGCCGCCGCAATCGGCGCTCGTGCGGCAGGTGGCCGGGCCGCAGCCGCAGTGGCAGTAGCCGAGGTGCTTGTTGTGCATGAAGTCGGGCAGCGGAACCAGGTCCGCCGGCAGGGCGAGGGCCGGGGCAGGACAGGAATTCGCGCTCGCCAGGTCGAGAGCAGGCGCGCAGCCCGGGGCGGGAGTTGGCGCCGCGGCAACCGCTGCGGAGCTGGGCGCCGCGCCGCCGCTGTCCGCCGCCCAGGCCGGGCTCAGCGCAGCGAGCAGGGCGAGCACGAAAAGCGAGAGCAGGAACACTTTCGATCGGGACATTGCAACCTCCTTGGACGGGGTGAGGTCGATGGATGGCCTCAACATTTTCAGTGTGCCCGGGAGAAGAAAACGGGACGCTATTCCTTGCGGCCTGTCACCAGCACGCTGCCCAGCGACAGCAGGGGGCGCCGGACGCGTACTCTGGTGAAGCCGGCCTCCCCAAGCCAGCGGGCGTACTCGCCGCCGCTGTAGCAGGCGGCCGTCGAGGTCAGCCGGAAGAACAGGGCCGCGCCGTCGCCGGCGCCGGCCTTGGATGCGCGCTCCGGCCGCTCGATTTCCCAGATCGCCACCGTCCCTTCCGGCGCCAGGCAGCCAAAGGCGCGGCGGAGGATGGCGGCGTTGTCCTCCGGCCGGAAGTGGTGGAGGATGTTGGCCAGCAGCACCACGTCGTGGCCGGTCCCGAGATCGGCGGTCTGGAGATCGCCAGAGCGGTGCTCCACCAGGTCGCCGATCCCCTCCGCCCGCGCCAGCTCCCGCGCCGCCTCCACGGCCTGCGGCAGATCGAGGACGATCGACGTCATGGGCGGGTGGCGGCGGCAGATCGCGGCGCCCAGAAGGCCGTGCGAGCCGGCGACGTCGAGGAGCCGCCGGGCTCCCCGCCGGACCGGGACTTTCGCCGCCAGCACAGGTGCGTCGAAGCGCGCGATCTCCAGCATGGCGCGCTGGTAGTCGGCCCACTGGCCGGGATCGGTCATCGTGGCGTGAAAGTCGAGCCCGCGGCCGGTGCGCACAAAGTCCTCGAGATGCGCGACGAAATCCCATTGCGCATAGTTCCATTCGAGGTACCCCCAGAGCTCCATCGGCGCTCCCGGCACCATGCTGCGGCGGCCGAGCGCGCTCAAGGCGAAGCGGTCGCCGCGCTGCTCGACGTACTCGGCGAAGGTCAGCATGCGCAGCAGGAGAGCGGTGCATTCGGCGTCGAGGCCGCGCTCGGCGGCCACCTCTGCCGCGGTCCGCGGACCAGCCTGGAGCGCCGTGAACACGCCGAGACGGACCCCCGCCATCAGACTGCGCGCCTTCATCAGCGAGAAGATCGCGTCCAGCACCGGCAGCGGCACCTTGCCCGATGCGAGCGCCAGCCGCTCGAAGACGTTCTCGGGAATCGCCCCGTATTTCATGCGTGCAATCTATCCGTTCTGTGAAGCGATGTCGCCACGAAGCTCTTAGCCTATTCGTATAATCGTTGCTGTGTTCCGTATAGTTGGGCGTTCCGCTGTTGCATTCACGCTGGCGCTGCTCCTCGCCTGGAGCTTTGCGCTGCGTGTCTGGCTCGCGATGCCCGAGCCGACGAGCAACCGCTACTGGGACGAGCGCTACGGAGCGCAGAATATCCGTTCTCTGCTCGGCAACGGGGAGCTCCGTCCTGCCAACGGTTATCATCCCGGGCTCTCCTATCTGCCCCATGCGGCGTTGCTTGCCGGCAGCGAGCTCCTCCACGATCTGACGGGGCGGAGCGTCTTCCAGGTGCTCGACGGGCAGGGACGGCTCGGCCCGACGGGGTACCGCCTTTGCCGGGTCCTGCAAGCGCTCGCTGGAGCGCTCTCGCTCTTTCTGGCCTTTCGGATCGGGCGCCGCCTCTTCTCGCCGGGAGTCGGTCTGACGGCGGCGTTGTTCCTGGCGGTGGTGCCGTGGCACATCCGCCAGTCGGTGATCTTCAAGCCGGACATCATCCTGCTCGCGATGTCTCTCCTTGCCTTCGACAGGAGCCTGGAGGTCGCGGAGCGCCCGACCCTGCGGAGCTTCCTGCTCGCGGGAGGCGCCATCGGGCTCGCATTGGCGTCGAAATTCAACGCCGGTCCGGTTGCGATTCCGCTGGCGGTGGCGGCGCTCGCCTACGGCGGTTGGCGGGACCGGCGGCAGTGGGGGCGTCTGGGCCTGGCGGCTGGGGCCGCCGCGCTGGTGTTCCTTGTCTTTACTCCCTTCGCGGTCCTGGACCCGGATCTGTACCTCCATGACTTCTCGCTGACCCTGCAGGACTACGCCAAGAAGGGGAACCGGCTTGGCAGCTCGCACGCCGAGGTCCTGGTCCAGGGCCTGCGAGCGCTGCTTTCCGAAAGCTTCCACGGCGTGTGGATCGGCGCCCTCGGCCTGCTCGGGCTCGGTGCCCTGGCATTCGTCGCCTGGCGCAAACGCAAGCTCGAACACTCCCGGGCAGAGCGCCTCGGACCCCTGCTGATCGTGGCCTACTCGCTCGGCTATGCCCTGCTCTACTGCCTGTCGACGACCAACCCGAGCGACCACAACTGGCTGCCGCTGACACCCTTCATCGCTTTGTCCGCCGCCTGGGTCCTGTTGCGATGCTGGGCGTGGCTGGCGGAGCGGGCTCCCTTCCAGTGGAGCCGGGCCGCCGGCACCGTCGCTGTCGTTGCCATGACCGCCCTGCTCGTCACCCGCGCGAGCGCCTCGACCTACGAAGAGGCGGTCCCGTCCACCGCAGAGTTGGCGCGCAAGGTCTTGGAGGATCGGCTTCAGCCACTGGACGACCGGGTTGTGGTCTGCGTCGGCGCCGAAAGCTCCGGAATGGGCCTCGAGCGGTCGAGAGTGGTGGCCGAGGAGATCGAGAATTTCGGCGAGGTATCCCCTGCAGAGCTCGACCGGGCGGACGCCGAGGTCTTCGCTGCGGCTGGAAAGAAGGGTCTTGCCGCGCGGCCAGCGACGGCCATGCTCCTGGATGAGGTCGCCAAGCTCACGGCTTTCCCGTTCCGCGCCCGTGGCACGGCTCTGGTCGTCGTCCTCCATCCGTGGAGCCAGGTCGGCGAGCCGGTGGAGATCGAGCTGACGCCCTCGGACGTTGCACCGGAGCGCCTCGTGGGGCGGCTGCCGAGGAGCCTGCGGCCGGGAGAGATCGTCTCGCTGACGGCCTTGGCGCCGTTGCGAAACGGGCCGGAGACGGTGCGGGAGCTCCGGGTTGGCGGGCAGCGGATGGCCGTCGTCGCCTCCGGTCGAGAAGCCGGCCGGTGGCGGCTCGCCAGCGGCCGGTTTCCGGTCGGTGAGCCCGGGGTCAGGATCGACCTCTTCCTGACCGATGACGCGACCGGAAGCGACGTCCTCCTGCGCATGCGCCGCTGGAGGAGGTGACGCAACCGCGGGGTGCGAGCCCGGGCTCCGGCAAAGAAAGTTGTCAGATCAGCGCCCCGAAATACGTCTTCTTAAGGGGTAGATCGCGCAATCCGCGCGTCGGAAGACCCTGGAGAAGACCGTTGACGAGCCACGATCAGCTTGCGAAAGACCTCTTCCGCACCTTCTTCGCCGACCTCCTGCGTCTCGCGGCGCCAGAGGCGGCACCCCGTCTCCGCCTCGACGACGCCGTGTTTCTGGACAAGCAGGCTTTCACCGACTGGCCTGAAGGGGACCGGCGGGAGATGGACCTCCTGGCGGAGGTCCCGGTTGCAGACCTTACGGACCATCGTATCCTGGTCCACGTGGAAGTCGAGGCCGAGGCGCGGTCCGGCATGACGGATCGGATCTGGCAGTACTACATGCAGCTCCGCTTGCGCCATGGTCTGCTGGTCGTGCCGCTCCTTGTCAACCTCAAGGGCGGGCGGCCGGGGGTCCACCGCGAGGTACTGGACGAGGGGTTCGAGGAGCCGGCGACGACCCACTTCCGGTACCGCGTCTTTGGGCTCTCGGGATGCTCGGCGGAGGAGTACCTGGCCCTGCCGGAGCCTCTTGCGTGGGCCTTGGCAGCGCTGATGCGGCCCGGGAAGCGGAGCCGGGCTGAGCACAAGATCGAATGCCTGCGGCGGATCTCAATGGCGGATCTGTCCGCCAGTCGCCGCTGGCTGCTGGGCAATTGGGTCGAGACCTATTTACAATTGGATGGCCGCGACTCCGCGGAGTATGAGCATCTCCGGAGTCTAGCGGTCAACCGGGAGGTGAGAGCCATGGAGATGACGTGGGCGGAGCGGATGGAAGTGGAGTACACGCAGAAGGGCATCCGGCAGGGGCTCGAAGCGCTGCACCGGGTCGTGCTGCGGCTGCTCGCCCAGCGATTCGGCTCGGTGCCCGACACCGTGAGGCGGAAGGTCGAGGCGATCGACTCCACGGAGGTTCTGTCCGACCTTGCTGGGAAAGTCTGGGAAGTCAAGGCGATCGACGAGATGGGGCTGTAACCGCCAGCCGCCGCAGCAGCTCCGGCAGGAAGGTCAGGGTTGCCGCGTAGGAGACGGCCATGGCGGCGGCGAGAAGCACTCCCAGGCTGGCGTTCGGGTGGATGGCGGAAACGGCGAGGACCGCGATTCCCAAGGCCAGAACGACGGCGTTCCAGCGTAGGCCGCGGCCGGTGGTGCGCAAGGTTTCTTCTACCGCTTCGTCGTGGGGCCGGCTGGCGCGCCGCTCGCGCAGGTAGGCGTAGGTGTACTGGACAGCGAAGTCGACTCCCGCCCCGAGTGTGAGGGCGGCGAACATGCTGGTGGCGATCCCCAGGGGGCGGCCGGCATACCCCATGGCGGCAAAGACGAGGAGAGTGGCGGCGAGGACCGGCGCCAGGACGGCGGCCGCCAATCGCAGGCTGCGGAACGCGGCGAGGAGCATGAGCGCAATCAGGATGGCCGTGCCGGCGATCGAGCGGAGCTGATTGCCCACCACGGAGCCGACCACGGCGAGCGCGACCGGCACGTCGCCCGAGACGTGGGCGCTGACGCTGGCCGGAAGACGCATCAGCTCGACTCTCACCGCCCGCTCCAGCTCGCGCGCCTTCCGGTAGTCGGCGTTGCGCACGAAGAGACGGACGCGTGCCGCGTCGGCCTGGAGGCTGAGGATCTGGCCGAGGCCGAGCCGCAGGCGAAGCACTTCGGTGAGGGCGGCCACGCGCTTCAGGTCGGCGGGCGGCAGGGCCGAGACGGGGAGGGGATCGCCGAGTGCCCGCGCCGCTGCCTCGAAGGGCGGGAGCGGGCTCCAGGCGCCTCCCACGTGCGGCGCAGTCCGCGCAAAGCGATGGAGCTCTTCGAGGACGGCGACCCCGGCCGGTCGCGCGAAGAGGCCCGGGTCTCCCTGGACGACGACGTCGTAGCGGTAGCTCCCCCAGAAGTTGCGGTTGAAGATCCGCTCCGCGGTGGCGAGCGGCGAGCGCGGATCGAGGTTGTCGATCCACGAGTCCTCGATCCTCAGACGAAAGAGGCCGGGGATCGCCAAGGCGACGAGCGCCGCTCCCGCGAGCGCCATGGCCCGCGGACGACGCGCCGTCCACCGCTCGTAACCGAGGAGGGCGGGCGAGCCCCGCTCGCGGCGCTCCACCCAACGTGCCGGCAGGACGGCGACGAGAGCGGGCGCGAGGGTGAAGGTAAACAGCATGCCGAAGAGGAGGCCCAGACCGGTGAAGACTCCGAAGTGGCGGAGCGGCGGCATCGAGGCAGTGGCGAAGGAGAAGAAGCCGGCCGCGGTGGACAGGGAGATCAGGGCGAGCGGCGCCCAGAGGTCGTCGAAGGCCGCGGCGAGAGCGGTCCGCACCCGCTCCGGTCCGGCAGCGGCTGTCGTGGCGAGATGATCCCGCAGGCGTTCGATCAGGTAGATCTCGTCGGTCATCGCCATCGCCATGAGGAGAACCGGCATCACGGTGGTCACCAGGGTGATCGGGATGCCGCACCAGCCCATCAGGCCGAGCGTCCAGAGGAGCGTGGCGAGCACCTGGGCCAGGGGAACGATGACGCCGCCGGCGGTGCGCAGGGTGACGGCGAGGAGGAGCGCCACGGCGAGGACCATGACCGGCACCAGCCGCCCGAGATCCCTTAACACCGCCCGGCCGAGCTCCACCTCGGCCGCCACCGGACCCATCACGCGGAGGTCGAAAGGCTCCCCTCGGTGCGCCGCCGCGATCTGTTCGAGGGCGGCCAGGGCCTCGGCGCGCCCGGCGTTGCGGGCGGCTGGCGAGATGGAGATGTAAAAGGGGGCGGCTTTGCCGTCGGCGGAGAGGAAGAGCCCGTTCGCCACCGGCAGCCGGCGGATGCGGGCGAGAAGCGCCGGAAGGCCCTCGTCTCCGGCCTTGCCACGGCTCCAGAGATCGGCGAACGTCTCGATGGTCAGCCGCTCCATCCTGCCTTCTGGCGGCGCCACCAGGCTGGCCAGGGAGCGGACGCCGAGCGGCTCGACGCCCGGCATCCTCGCGAGCTTGTTCTGGAGAGCGGCGAGGAAACGGAATCCGGCCGGTGAGGCCAGCGGCGGACCGCCCGGACGTGAGGTCGCGAGCAGGATGATCTGGTCGGGCTCGCCGAAGGCCTTGCGGTCCTCCTGCGTCCTCACCACCGCCGGATCGCCGTCCGGATAGATCGCCGCGCCGTCGGTCCGGATCTCCAGGCGGAGGAGCCCCGGCACCATGGCGGCCGATGCTGCTCCGAGAAGCGTGAGCACGACGCCGGGGCGGCGGATCGCGGTCCGGGCCAGGGCGCGGAGCGGGCTCATCAGGAGGCGGCTCGGATCAGATGGCCGTACTTGAGCGGCTCCCCCTTTTCCCAGGGGCGGTATTCGTTGCAGAAATCGATGCGCTCGCCCGCCGGCGGGTGGCTGGAGCGCCACAGCTTGTACATCAATCCGGGGCGTGGATTGCTCAGGTTTTCCTCGATCAGCTTCAGGAAAGCAGTGCCGCAGTGGTAATTGTCATGCGTGATCTCCAGGCCGAAGCGGTCCGCCTCGTGCTCGACGTGCCGGTCCACCGCCAGGAGCACCGGCAGCAGGACGAAGACGACGACGGAGAAAAGGAGAGACATGAGCGGCACCGAAGCCACGTCGGCGAGCTCCGAGAAACCGAAGCGCTCCCGGAAACGCGCGATCAAACCACGGGCCGTGAGGTGGATGATCCACAGGCCGAGGAGGATCAGCGCGGAAGCGAGGGCGATGAGCTGGGGCACATGGCCAAGGACGTAATGTCCCATTTCGTGCCCCATGACGAGGAGAACCTCCGGCTCGTCGAGCTTGGCGAGAATGGTGTCCCAGAGGACGATCCGCTTGGTGCCCAGGAAGCCGTTGACGTAGGCGTTCACCGTCTTGGTGTCGACGCTCTTGTCGACCTCGTAGACGCGGCTCCCCTCGATTCCCGCCCGGTCGGCCAGGGCGAGGATCTTTGCTTCCAGGGCTTTGTTCTTCATCGGCCCGAAGTGATTGAACAGCGGCTCGATCCAGATCGGCGTGATGAGGAGGAGGACGGCGACCAGCGGCACGCTCGCCAGGCCCGTGTACAGCCACCAGCGCCGCGGGCTCTTGCGCAGAAGCCAGTAGGGGAACCAGAGCGTCAGGGCAAGGAAGACGCAACCGATGGCGAGGTCCTTGAACGCGTCGCTCCACCATTTGGCCGCGGTCTGGTCGGTGAGGCCATAGGCGTGCTCGCGCACGAAGCCTTCGTAGTAGGAGAGCGGCAGGTCCAGCGCGAAGCCGACGAGGGTGAACAGGACAGCATAGACGACGATGGTGAAGAACCAGTTGCGGCCGACCTTGCGGGCGAGATCGCGCATCCGGGCCGAGAGGCCGGTGAACAGCAGGAGCGCCGGCACGGCGAATCCCCACAGCGTGCCGACCACCCAGAGGACGTTGCCGCTCCGGTAGTACCGCATGGCCTTCTCGCTGGCCGGCGGGACTTGGACGGGTGGATGGGGAGTGGTGGGTGAGGAGGTGGCAGAGGGGGTCGCAACCGTTGGAGTCGAGGTGGAGGCCGCGGGCTGAGCGCCGGCGAATGGCGCGAGGAGGATGAAGAGGAGCAGGGCGAAGAGCAGAGGGACGGTGGCGCGCATGCGGGAAGAATACGACGGCGCGCTCGTGGAGCCGAGCACGCGGGCGGTGCGATAGAGTTGCGCTACGATCCTTCCGGGAGAACCCATGATGAAACGTACGCTCGTCATCGTCGGAATTGCTCTTGCCCTGGTCGTCCTCGGCCGCGTGGGCTACATGGTGGTCCGTATGGGCCCGCGCATGGCGTGGGGAATGTTGCGCTACGA